>Ga0065711_1035167_pt1 | contig 22705 bp, 17 predicted proteins | sample Hoacrofraction12_FD_59098 | JGI IMG/M metagenome (GOLD analysis project Ga0065711, IMG submission 59098) | Hoatzin crop microbial communities from Cojedes, Venezuela - Epithelial fraction 12 v2 (version 2) | ecosystem: Host-associated > Birds > Digestive system > Esophagus > Crop | place... | reverse complement strand
CAGTGGTGCCCAGTGACAGGACAAGGGGCAATGGGCACAAACTGAGGCACAGGAAGTTCTGTCTGAACATGAGGAAGAACTTCTTCCCTCTGAGGGTGACGGAGCCCTGGAACAGGCTGCCCAGGGAGGTGGTGGAGTTTCCTTCTTTGGAGATATTCAAGACCCGCCTGGACAAGGTCCTCTGCGGCCTGCTGTAGGTGACCCTGCTTCAGCAGGAGGGTTGGACTAGATGACTCACAGAGGTCCCTTCCAACCCCTGTCATTCTGTGATTCTGTTGATCATTGAGTGTCTATGCAACATTGGGCTGCCTGAGAAATGGTTATTAAAACATCTTTATAGCACTGCCTCTGAAAGATGCACAGCTCAGCAGCTCACTATACCCCCAAAAGCATGAACATGAGGGCTAACACTGCCTACCAGCAGTTGGCTCACTTCAGTTAGAAACCGTAGTAACCATCTTAGAAGCAGAGCCAAATATTATCAGAGCTGAGTTTTTTGTTTGTGCTGCCACATGGAGTCTGCATAGTGGCTGTCTGTCCATCCCTCAGAAAGCATTGCAGAGGAGGAAACCCGGCAGCCTGACGTCTGCCGAGTAGCAGCCCTACCCGCGGTCAGACCGCACAGAGCTACCACTCCTACATAGAGAGCTGGGACCACTGAGGCTTGCGCAAAGCTTCTCAGAGAATTCCTCTGTGTGCTTATACTCTGAGCTGGAAAAACAGTCTCCTCATATCATGTAAGAGCTGTGCAGGCCTGCTTCAGCTGTGCCCATTTTGGGAAAGGATTAAGAGAGGCTGAAGCGCATGGGAGCAGCCCTGCAGAGCTGGTGCACTCGGGTGGGCTCCATCCTGCTCCCTTCTGCTGCCTGTCTTGGGGTTTTCATGCTTGACTGCTTTTCACACCTATGCCGCTGCACCTGAATGTACAATGATTGCTGTAATTCAATCCCTTCATTGATCTAAATGATTTCTGACAGATTTATTTGTACTTATCTAAATTTATAAAGAACAATGTCAACTCTGGTAGCAGTTAAAAAGTCTTCAAACACCCTCAAATACCCAATACAGATATTGCTGTCCATAATGAGTGCACTGTGAAATCACAGAATCATAGAATACGCTTTTAAATGAAGAAAGCCATGGCAGCTTCTCAGGGAATGCTGTTTGCAGTGGCCAGGCACTTCATTTTCATGCTGATCCCTAATCCTAACTCGAGTAAATCAAAAGTGGAAATAAAACTGTACTATTACACAACTGCAAAGGCAGTCAATTCTGCTGTCAGCAGATGCAGTGGCAAAAGATCCTCTTAATCACAGACACCGGCTGACAGTGATACACCCCTGGATGAAAGAACAAATGCCAATGTGAAAGTGAAACACTGGCAAACATTTCACGTAAAACCTAAGCTAAGTAGTACGCAAGAGGGTCTGAGTCATAGACACGTCATGCTGCAATATCAGATGTTGCAGACTGTGAAAATGTCACCATTAGTACAAGTTCTGCCCCCTCATTGGGCAGAAATAATATACATAGGTCAGTCAATCTGCCACATACTGCGTCTTTTTTACTATTATGGCAATAGTATCTCCATTGAGTTCCTATGTGTAATTTATCTCAGGAATAGATAGGTGAACAAATAGACATTTTTTTTTTAAATTTAAACATCTATATTTAAAAAAACATAAAACCATATATATTTCATATATGGATCTTACTAGTGTGGGCAGTTGCAAACTTCTACAATCACACCACAAAGATTTCTCAGAGGGACTCACAAATTATTGGTGTTTACTCCAGGGTAATTACTGTCACTCTATGTGTATCTTTCATCTGTCAGATATAGTAAACTGAGATACAATCTGCCAAATGATGAATGCCTGTTTTCTCAAATTCCTTTAAAGATGCTCAACCTTCAACTGTTCTTCTCAGACACCAAATGTAAGCAGCATTCAGCCATTCAGCGACTGACTTTTGCTGCATGTATTCTCCCAAGGCCAAGAGGATGGAGATTCCTCGAGGACACACGAAGGTAATCTCTGACAAGGCATTCTCGGCTGGCTGGTACTTCAGCACCTAACACATACCTGGAATAAATCCAGCTGTCTTGGGAGGAGTTGTATAAAGACTAATCTGATTCAGAATTCCTGTGCAAAAGTTGATAGGTAAAATGGCATAAGACAATTTTAAATACAGGCTGTCTTCCTCATTCCTTCTGCACTCCCTATCTTTTTTTTTTTTCCTTAAACTTTCTTTTGGTTTTGAAGTCCCCAATCACGTGTTCGTTGCACTTGATTATATATGTAAAAACCTGGAAACTGAAGGGTTGTTTAATTTCAGTGTATGCATATGGGCTATGCTAAAGTCCATGTGAGTTACTATATTCCTCCTGAAAGTCTTGGAAACAGCAAAGGGCAATATGTTACTGCAACTTGTGAAAGGCTGCAGCTGTCTAATTAGTCTGAGACTGCATTTTTCTGGAGTCAGTTGAGTTAAGAAGCTGTGAGCTGTGGACTGCTAGCTGATGAGGTTGTCATACCATGGCTTCAAGGGATTTGAACCTCTGCATTCACCGAGGAAGTGAAACATTTTCAAGGCTGCGTATGAGCAATGTCCTGTTATAAAAGAACACAACACTAATGTAGGTGGAGCCCTTATCTCCATCATCCTCAACAATGCATAATTTTCTTTCAGAGGCTGAGTGTCCAACCTTACGTAGATATTTCTCTGCTTAGTACCTGACGAGTACAAGTACCATGTACAGATTGATTGTGCTCCTGTTACAAGGCATGTGCTGCAAAAGATCTGGCTCAGATTTTGCTTGTTGCTTAATTTCCCCACTGCAGAGTTATCTGTAGTTCAAACTAGGTTTCAGGCAATGTCAGGTCTCTTGTGGAAAACAAATGTTCAGCTAAACATGCGATCCTCTCTGGGCACATCTGCATTATGTGTTTACTACATGTCCTGGAGTGAACTACTGGGCCTGTGCTGCTGCTGTCAAATTGCTGTGTCTCACTGGCAGTCAGTGGGAGAGTGAGGATTGTTATTTTGGTCTGGAACACTGTCCAGATCAGCCATGTCTCCACTGCACAGTGGCTCAAGAGCCCTTCCATGAGCATGGCACACAAATGGCATGGACAGCTTGAATGCACACCACAAACCTCACCCATCTGCTGCACATGGGTCTTATCAATGTCTTTAGTGGCATAGAATCTAGAAGTTGCAATGGGGTCCCTATGGAATAAGTGACTTCTCCAGCAAGAAAAGTGACACTGGGGCCTCTGGAGCAGAAGTCTGAGGAAAGTGTCCTTCTAATGGCAGAAAATTCATCGTTTCTGATAGCTTCTCCACAGAAAAAAGAAACACTGGGGCTGGAGGCTCACAAAGCATGCTCTTGAATGGTCTTAAAGAACTTCTCAATCCTATTCCCTCTCTTTGGACTGCTGGTGCTTCTGCATTAGGAGTGGCTGCTCTGCTACCCAGTTCCTATATGGTCAACAGGCACACACTTAGTGGAAGTGGTGCTCCTACTGCAGACCAGGAGTGAGTCAACAGACCAGTCCTGATTCCTGGCCCCTGACAGGACAGGGTCACCAGTCTCCGTTTATCTCTAGGCCCTGGGCAGAAGGACTGGTCATGGCAGCACAGCAGCAGCCAGTGTCTCTCCACCTGAGAACTTCATGGAGAGAACATGTGTATCAATCCCTGCAGCTTTCTGAAAACACGTAATGCAACGCACTGCTTGTATCGGGTCCCTACAGTGCCCTCAGTGCCGAGGTATACATTTTCAGCAACGAAGTGAGAAGCCTCAGAGAGACTTGTTTATTTGTTGCGTGTGTTGTAAGAGGATTAGGCCACTGAGTGGCAAGGCTCTTCAACACATTCAGCTCAGCAGCAGCCTATGCTTCACATTATGGGGAGCGAGTTGAGCAAGAACAGGCAAGGGGAGGGAAGGGAAGAGTTTATGCATAATATATAAAGGACACCATGGTCAATGCCCTTCTATGCTGGGACTTTATAACCAACTCTAATTAGCGAGTGAACTGAGCACCTCTTGCTGATTCCGGTAGGAAAGTGGATGATGCCTTTGAGTACGGAGACAAAGCCCTTCCAACACTTGCTGCTCACCTGCTGTATGCTATGCTGTGACCCATCCAGATGGAGAAGTGGTCTGGTCTGGTATGTTTCTGAACACTTTAACCAACCCTTACTGGGTTATCCATATAATCCCAAGTGAGGTTATAATGGTTATAATCCCAAGTGAGGATTGGGCTTTTACAAAGACAGGAATGCTGTCTGAGGATTGAAGACTGCTGGGGAGTGACAGGATACACCTGATGAAGTAGGGCAAGAGCACCTTTGTCAAAAGGCTGGCCATCCTGGTAAGAAGGGCTTTAAACGAGAAAGATTGCGAAATGGAGGTTATGACCCACAGCTAGGTGAGGAAACAGAAGTTGGTAGCGGAAAGCAAATGATGCAAGTGGGTGGGAACAAGAGAGATGTCAGTAATACGATAGGGCAAAAGGACACCCACCTCAAATGTATGTCCACAACCTGAAACACAAGCATGAAGACGGGGTGGGATATAAGCAATACAGGAGAGTTTTGGAGCATGCCAGGGATAAATTCTTTACACAGGAACTGAATGGGCCCAACAAGGGTGACATACAGCTGGATCTGATATTCACAAAGAAGGAAAAATTAGTTGTGGATGTGATTATCAGTGGCAGCTTTAGCTGTAGTGACCTTGAAATAGTGGGGTTCAAGATCCTGAAGGGAGTAAGAAAGAATAGTAAGTAGGACAATACAGACCCTGGACTTTAAGAGAGAAAACTTTGGCTTTTTCAGGCAACGGACAGGTAGAATCCTGTGGGAAACAGCTCTGAAGTGTAAAGTAGCTCTGGAAAGCTGCCAAAGCTTTAAGTACAGCATCCTCTGAGCACAAGTGCAATATGCAGGATGTCAGGTAGACTCATCAGGAGACTGGATAGTGTAAACAGAGAATTCATGACTGGACCTCAGTGCAGTCAAAAAGTGTACAAGAGGTGGGAGCAGGCACAGGCTACAAATGGGGAATTTAGAGAGATTGCACAGGCATACAGGGATGGGGTTAGGAAAGCCAAGCTCAAGCAGAGTTGAAATTTGCAAAAGATGGGAAGGGTAATAAGAAAAGCTTCTACCACTAGTAGTAGAAGGATGAACAAAGAAAATATGGGACCATTGCTGAATGGGGTAGGCTATTTAGTGACAGTGGACACAGAAAAAGCCGAGGTACATAGTGCCGCCTTTGCCTCAGCCTTCACTTGTGAGGTCTCTTGGGCATCTGGGCTGAAAAGCAGGGTTCAAGGAGGAGAACTACCAGCAATCAGATCAGAGATAATTTCAGAACTGGGCACTGTTTGGCTGGAGAGCAGCTTTGCTGAACAAGACCTGGCAGTCTTGACATACAGCAAGCTGAACGTAAGCCAACAGTGTGCCGTGGCAGCAAAGGCTGACAGCCTCCTAGGATGTATTACCAGAAGCAGTGCAAGCAAAATGAGCAAAGGGATTATCTGTCTCACTTGGCATTCACTAGACCACATCTGAAATACCACATCCAGTTTGGGACCCTCCAATACGAGAGATGTTGATCAACTGGGTTAAGCTCAGCGGAGGTTCAGGATGATCAGGGGCTGCTGCACATGCCCCATGAGGAGAGACTGGGCTTCTATAGCCTGAAGAAGAGAAGGTTCTAAGTGATCCAGGGCAGAAGAACAGATGACAACAGGCATGAATTGAAATAAGAAAGTTTGTATCACACGGGATATTGAGAAAAACTTTTTCACCATGAGGACAATCAAGCATTACAACAGACTGTCCAGAAAAGTTGTGGAGCCTCCATCCTCTGAGGATTTCAAGACCCAACTGGATAAAGCTGTGAGCAACACAGTTTGATCCTATAGATGACCCTGAAACCTCCTGAGGTCCTGTCTAATCTGAATTATTCTATGATTCTATAAACTTCACAGAGTTGTCGTTGCTGTTGGATTTTGCCTCTGTGCCCCATTTCTAGTGGGCCCGGTGACACACCATGGTTTCTGTGTTCAGGTAGGGACTGGAAGACTAAGTTCTAATGGCTTTTAGTGGAAGTTTCCTCTAGCATACAATGGTCTCATGCTGATTTACAACTCTCTCTGCATCCTGGGGCTCATTTATGTGAAGAATTAAGAGGTTCCTGTTTTGCTTTGCTTTACCAGAAAGTACCTATTTCTTCGAGCCTTTCCCCCTTCTTTTAGCATACCACTGGAATGGTTCTGCTGATGACTGCTTGGACTCTTGGGAATGCCAGTGTGGCCTGACATCAGGTAGACATTTTCCAAGGCTACCAGAAGATGGAGAAGGCACACTGTCACACAGGAACTTCTGGAAAAAGAAAAAAAGGGGGATGGGGAAGACAGTGCTGCACTGATTTTTCCCATGTAAGGAGAGTAAATGAAACTGCAATAGCGCTTTGATAGTAACACCATGACACCCGCCCAGTGGCAGGAAATCAAAGCAGATGCTGTTCAGAGCAATTTCTCCTCCCAGAACTGCAATCACAATGTACACAACCAACACAATTATTGCAACATGGTCTTAACCAGGGTGACTGATGCGATGTAGCTGGCTTCTATGCAGAAGTCCTCTCCAGCTGACGCCAAACAAGGGAAACTCCTGTTTAACAAACCCAGTACACTCTACTGTCTGTAGGTGGTCTACAGCAGTGACAATGGCTGGGACAGCTCTGGAAAATGCTTGCATTCACAGTCTGTTGCACTCATGCCCCCTTCTCCCTTCTCTTAGAGTTGAAGCAACTGTACAAAGCAAAGCAGTCAACAATGTTAGGCTTCTGGGTAGTCAAGAACCATGGCACGAAGACTGAGGATGTTGGTGACAGAGGAAGGAAGGTGTTTCCTGATTCCACAGGACGGACTTCACCTAGATCACTGTTCTTGACCTCAGATGGGAATGACAACCCAGTGTCCCAGGTTTACTCTACCATGACAGGCCTTCTATGAATGCCAAACTACATGTGGCACCATGACGAACTCTTAGTCAAAGCTTTCATTTAATTCATCTTAAGTGAGATCATTTTTGACCAGCCCTTGACCATAGACTTACTGCCCTAAATCTTGAACCAATAGGCTGCTAATAAGCATCCCCTTCCAGAACTACTTCTAGGAAATCCTCCTGGCAGCAAAACCTGACCCCTCTTTCAGCATAGCCTCACATGAACATCATCATTTCTAGACCCCATGTCTTCCTTCTGTAGGAGGATGAAGTCTGGGACATCTACCTTTGCTTGAAGAGAAGGAAGAAGCAAAAAGCAAAAAGTAAAACATTAAATTTGAACTGGATAAAGAAAAGGAATAAGGATAGCCAAAAGAACAGCAAAAAACCCCAGAAGGAATAATAGCAAACAACAGCAAAATGCAGTGCCCATGCCAATTCTTCTTTGAGCTACAATACATAGGTCATGGAGGAACACCAAGTGATCAGAGAATGAGGTACATACAGTGACAAAGGCACCACAAAAATGCAAACTCTTGCATATGACTACATGGAGTTGAAAATTCAAGGGCTAAATACAATTAAATGCTGTAAACTGTTCTGAACCCAGAGCCTGGGACAAAGTCTTAGCCCCAAAAAAACTCAGTGGACATTTAAAAAATTGTTACAAATTTGTATGCCTTAGTTTTCTGGTTTATTAAATATAAATAACAAGTTACCTACTTGATATATTTTATAGGCTTCATTCCTTCGATGTTCAAAGGGCTCTAAGATCTTGGGAGGGTAGACTGATATACAAGTACAAAACATATTCTTTTTTATTATCATCTTATTGACCACAATTTCTCATATATTTGGAAATTCTCCCTGAATTGAAGTGACTTTTCAAAACCACACAGCAGTGTTTGACTACATGTGAAAAATAACCTGAAGACCTTTGTTCCAATTAAGCTGAAGAGACGGGAAATCTATTCAGAATGCTGAATTAATATTCTTACTTTTTAAAAGTCTGTAAGGCTCTGTAAGATAATAAAAACAGAAAAAAACCACAGAGTATAAATTCCTCTCATCTCAAGTCTCCTTGGGCTTCTGATCTGGCTACAGCAGGAGATGGAAAAATGTAAAATTTTCATTCTTGGAGAGATAACCTATTAAAAAAAAAAAGTCTGCGTGAGGTACATAAAAAGGCAATTACCAAAGAATGTATGTAATCAACCTTCCATTAAAGAAAGGTATGTTTTCAACATCTAACTGCACTGATGGCATTAGCAAAACCAACAATTTGCACATGCCAATATAGTGATGTGGACACTTCTCATTTCATTTTATAATGCAAGACTTTTTGATAATGGCATAAATACTCAGTGACTGATACTTGTAAAAATGCAGTCCAATTTTAGTAAGGGAATACACTTTTCATCTTGTCCACTGGCTAGTCCATAGAAGATAAGAATCTACTGCTGCTCCTGATGGTGCCTTTAATACTGAGAAACCCAGTTCTTGTGAGCTTAATCAGATTAAATGTGACAGGCTTGACATTGATATGATTTACAGCCACACTAATGTGACACACAGCAGTTTTATTCATTATTTGAAAATCTAGTTTTATCCAATATGTTAAAATAAATATGCTAATGGTACAGGTCTTTATTGATCTTTGAAAGATTTAACTGTTATTATTTAACCAAACTGGACATGGATCGGAAAACAAGACATTCTGAAGTGTTGTGCTAACGAAGCCTTTTGCTTTTCTTGAATCAGAGTTCACATCTGATAATCCATTTTACTTAAACCAGAAGAGGCGAAAATTTCAGCTTAAATTTGCCTAATTCTGTAATCATTACACCTGTTTACATAGCAGTCACTATTACTGTTTTCAATATGTTCATGCTTATTTTATATGAATGTAACACAGAATGAAACAAGGCCCAAGTATTTTAATTTGACTCCTCTTAACCTTTTGTATTCAGACAGCTAAGTTGTATGTAGTCAGAATGTATGAAACGAGTAAAAGTTTATGCTCCAGCAGTGGCCTTTTAGAAACTGGAGCATCTGTACTTGTATGATTGCCACTAAGTGCCAGGCAGAGCCGCGCAGACCTGAGCTGTAGAAGATCAAAGCACTTCAATCTCGCTGCTTCTGTTAAGTGCTATGTGTTGCTCAGAAAATGTTAAGTCCAGATTTTTCCCTAGGCACTTACAATCAAGAGCATTAAATCTATGCAGGAATTCACTATGATTTTCTAGCTAACTCAACTGAAGATCACAAATTTCATAGAAGATAAAATACAACATAGTCTTTTATATATTAATAAGTCACAGTAGAATCCGCAGAAGTATTCGCAGGAGTATTGGAAGGTCTTGGCTCCTTACGATGAATTTACAGACTTTAAAATCTTTCTCAAAAGTATACAGAAATATATATACCAATCTTTCTCAAAAGGTGTACAGAAATACCTATATAGAGAAAGATTTCAGTGTGTGTTGCTTGTACAGATTTGTCCCACCACTGTGAGCTCGCCTTCTGAACCAGAACCGTTGTGATCTACTTTCACCTTAAGTCAACAATCACAGGAACTACAGCAATTGCTCACAGTTATTTGAGGGGGGCACTGCAGTTGCCTGTTACATTCCCTAGTCTGATGGGTCTTCCAGGCAGCTCACTTGAAGAAAAGCAACATCAAAAAAAGTCAGCTATCTTCATGAAGAGGTTACTGTCTGTGCACAGTAAAAGGGGAGAAGCTTATTCACATACCACACTGTAGCCACCTTCCTTCACAGTTGGCATAACATATTCAGGGTCTTCCATGATCTCTGGTTGTGATGACAAAGACCATCATTTCCTAGGTTCCCAACAGCCTGCATTACCACAGCAACAGTGCTGCACTATGTGAGCAACCAGTTGGGGAATTTTCTGACTCAACAAGTAGGAAATGCTGAGTAGCTAAAACTAACACATCTCATGAATACATATAGGCTTTAAAGAGTTTCGTATTAAAAAAGAGAAGTTCAAATAAAACCTTATCTTGCTTGTTTCCAACCCTTTACCAGGCTAAAGCATGCTCGGGCTTCCAGGAAACCCCGAAGGTATGGCTGACCCAGATTTATTCAGTGCCCTGACAGAGAGTGAGGAGCCCAGAAATCCTGTAGCCATTGAGTCCAAAGCTTCCAGGTTCATTCACTCTTCTCAGGGTTTCCAGTCTCCCAGTTCCCTTCATCCTGCTGGGGCTCCAAGCAGAGCATCCAAGCTGTGCACTGCAGCTAGTGTCTTGAAGCTGAGCTCCCTGCCTCCATTTCAACATTTTTCAAAGGCCGTTTTTAACAAAACATTTGTATTTATCTTAAAAAAAATTAATAAATCCTTCCACATCAAATATCGACATTTCTACCTTTGTTTCTAACATAAAGAATTTTCCTCACAAACACAAGTTTCCCACAAGGTACATATTTCTGCTTTCAACCAGCTCTGCTCACAATTTTTTCATGTATTTATCATTATGATATGCCAGTAAGACAGAAAAGTACAACCAGCCTCATGTCACACAGAAGGAACAGGCTTGCCAGCTGGTAAAGAGGACTTCAGACAAGGTACATCAAGGAATGGTGATAACAGCTTGCAGTTAAGCAAGGGAGGTCAAGGTGCTGAGTAGGTGAGACAACGCGATAGGAGGAAGAGAGCCCTTGGAAGGATAAAATAAGTGTAAAGGGGCCACCTCAAATGCCCATACACAAACACATGCAGCCAGAGTAACAGGAGCAGCTAGGGCTCCACATCTGGATGCAGAGCTATGACATCACTGGAATCACTGAGACGTTATGAGATTAGTCATACCAGCTGAGTTCTGGGATGCTTGGACGGATGGTTGAACAGATGGGACAGACAAAGGCCCTCAATGCAAATATTAAAACATCGCCTAGGCACTCAGGGATGATGTTAGGAAAGCCAAAGCTCAGCTAGAGTTGAAAATTGCAAAGGACATGGGGGACAACATGAGCTTCTGCTGCTACATTAGTATTAAAAGAATAAACAAATATAGGCCTGCTGCTGAAGGGGATGGGTGATTTAGTGACAGTGGGTGCAGATAAGGTTGACGTACTCAATGCTTGCTTCATCTCAGTCTTCACAAGCAAGGTCTCCCTGGCTGCTGTGCCTAGAGAGGGGAGTAAAGGAGAACTATCTTCTCCTTGGAAGAAGACTAAGGGAAGTATCTCTTGAGAAATCAAGACTCATCCAATGCAATTAGATCACACATGCCCTGTGAGGTGAGGCTGAGCTTGTTTAGCCTGCAGAAGGGTTTAGGGAGCACCTAATAGCAGCCTTTCAATGCCTACAAGGAGGCTGAAGCAGGGGAGGTTCCAGCTGGATATAAGTGGGAGGAGAATTCACAGTCACAATGCTTAAGCATTGGAACAAATTGACCAGAGACACGGGAGAACCTCTGTCCTTGGAAATTTTCAAGATCTGACACAACACAGACCCGAACAATAAGGTCTCAGTTCCTTATTGACCTGCTTTGAGCAGTAGGCCAGACTAGAGATTTTCCAAGGTCTCTTCCAACCTGGACAGCTCCATGAATTATCACCAAGACTTTAAGTGAGTTGCCTGAGATCCAACAGGAAATGATGGGAAAAGAAATAAGCTCAGGACTGGCCAAGACTTCAGCTCCCCTATTTCCCTTCTTGATGCATCTCCTCTCCCACCAGCTCAAAATAACATAATGTTTTTAAGGCTACATATACATCCTCGCATCCAGGAATATCCTCTAAATCCCAGGTCTGAATCTGGAACTATACCACCTCCTCACTGCACTTAGAACTCTCGTATCACCTTTGTGAGACTGGAACTTCATAGCCATCCTCCTTGCCCTGACCCTGCCTTGTGCACCATACAAAATAATGTCAGGTACATCTCCTGGAAGGTTGATATGCTAGACGAGATGCTAAACTGGATAACCAGCAGCCAGAACACCAGTGTACCACAGTGTGACTCAACACATAAATCAGGAAACTGATATAAGGTGGCCAACAGTGGTCTTCTACAATGGGGTTACTGCATTGGTGGATATGGGAAGAGCAATTGGTGCCATCTACCTGGACTTGAGCAAAGCATTTGACACTGTCCCGCATGACATCCTTGTCTATAAACTGGAGAGACACAGATTTGATGGATGGACAACTCGGTGGATAAGGAATTGGCTGGATGGTCGCACTCACAGAGTTGCAGTCAACGGCTCGATTTCCAAGTGGAGACCAGTGACAAGTGGTGTTCCTCAGGGGTCGGTACTGGGACCAGCACGGTTTAACATCTTTGTCGGCAACATGGAGAGTGGGATTGAGTGCACCCTCAGCAAGTCTGACGACGACACCAGGCTGCATGGTGCGGTCAACACACTGGAGTGAAGGGATGCCATCCAGAGGGACCTGGACAGGCTTGAGAGGTAGGCCCATGTGAACTTCATGAAGTTTAGCAAGGCCAAGGGTAAGGTCCTGCATATGGGTCGGGGCAATTCCAAGCACAAACACCGGCTGAGCGGAGAATGGATTGAGAGTAGCCCTGCTGAGAAGGACTTATGGGTGCTGGTTGACAAGCAGCTCAGCATGACCCAGCAGTGTGTGCTCGCAGTCCAGAAGGCCAACCATATCCTAGGCTGCATCACATGAAGCGTGGCCAGCAGGTCAAGGGAGGGGATTCTGCTCCTCTGCTCTGCTCTGGTGAGAGGCCACTGGGAGTCCTACGTCCAGCTCTGGAGCCCTCAGCACAGGGAAGACATGGACGTGTTGGAGCGGGTCCAGAGGAAGGCCACAAAAATGATCAGAGGGGTGAGCACCTCACCTAGGAGGAAAGGCTGAAAGCCTGGGGCTGTTCAGCCTGGAGAATAGAAGGCTCCAGGGAATACATGAAGGAGGACTACAAGAAAGCTGGAGAGAGACTTTTTATGAGGGCCTGTAGTGATAGGACAAGGGGTAATGGCTTTAAACTGGAAGAGGGTAGGTTTAGATTAGACACAAGGAAGAAATTCTTTACTCTGGGGGTGGTGAGGCAGTGGCACAGGTTGCCCAGAGAAGCTGTGGATACCCCCTCCCTGGAAGTGTTCAAGGCCAGGGTGGATGGGACTTTGAGCAATCTAATCTAGCAGAAGGTGTTCCTACCTATGGCAAGGGGGTTGGAACTAGATGGTCTTTAAGGTCCCTTCCAACCCCAACCATTCTATGATGATTCTACGACGACAACACAACTCCTCTGTTGACTTCCTGATTGACTGGAACTCCTGAGAACTTCCTCATAGCCAGGACTCATAGGGAGGGTGGGGAAGGCTACTCCAGCACTGTTTGCATAAACAAGGACAACTGACTATTTCTTCTACATATATATCCTCATTGTTGTCTTCCGGATAGTTTATTTCAAATCTTCAATTTCACTCTCACTCTTTTCCATTGCTCCATGCTAGTCCTCACTGTCCTCCTCTTTGGGAGGAAAAGGTTTGACTCTTTAGTATTTCAGCATCAAATAGAACACTGTTTCTTAGGCTGCACACTCAGACATTCCCCCTTCAAATTTCCAGCACTGTATTTCCTTTCTCTCTGTAAAAGAGACTTTTGGGATTAACAAATATTGCACGACATTTATCAGTTAATTGTTATTTAAATCTTAAAAGTCTTCTAAATTTAAATCTTTTAATTGGAATCAAGTTATTATCAAACGACAGATCTTTGTGACAGTATAAGTTAGCTGACTGGATAATACATTAATAGCAATAAAGTGACACAGAAATAAATCCTCTTAACAGGAATACGGATAAATTTCCACTATCATGATCAGTTTATAAAAGAGAGAAAACATTGCTATATAAACCATAGGGGGAGGTATCTGCAGGAAAAAATATATCAGATACCTTCTGCCGCCCTGGCAAGAAAGAAACTGCTGCCAGAAGCAGCAAAATGGGTGCTTTAGATAGAATGACAAAATGAATGAGAAAATGAAAATACAAGGAAGGGACTGGTTCAATACAGTAAGATCAAGGGAGGCTACAGAAAGGTTCACATTTCATCTGACACCAAGGATTGTCACAAGCCAACTATTCACCTCACTGGGTTCACTGGTCCACAAATTACCCAAAACATTGGTGGAATGATCATTACTTGCTACCTGATCAGCTAAATGCCTGACTTTTTAATTTTTTGGTAAAGATTCTCTCATTTTCATTTTTAAAAAGCAATACTGCCAGACAGCTGATTCTTGTTTCATCTCACAATTATTATTTGTGCGATGATCATTTTATACATATTGTTTAAAATCTCACTCCTGTTTCCACTAACTTTGAGATCTCAGGAACCAACTTACAGAGAGAGAAATACAAAAGACACCTGGGATCCCAAAGAAAGGACTAGCTATAAAGAAGTGTGGATTTCAGGGGTGTGCTTTGATTACTTTGTTCATTTCTCCAGAGCACCAAGGAAGAAATGAGACTCTAGGCAGGAACTGAATTCAGGGAGCTTGGCAAACCAGGAGAAGAAGAGAAGCTGGCAAGAAAACACTGTGTGCAGGGGACCACGCTGTAATTCAGTTCACTGCAACTTATCAGATTGACAAACTTTCCAAATGTCACCGAAGTGAAAAGCCAGACCCTACAGGTATCTGTTGGGTAGGTGTAATCCAAATCAAACAGCTCAAACTGGGATCCCACATCGATTCCTGATGCAGCACAAGCTGTTACACTGCATGCCTGCCATCTCTCTTCCTGCTAGGCTCAGGCAGATTTTCCTTCTGCTTCTCAGCGCCTCTTGTAGCACCTCATAATTTGAGGTAATGTGGGTTTTTTAATTTATGCATCAGCCTGATCTGTATTGAAATTGATGCATAAAGTTCATCCCTGTCTCCTCTTCTGCCACAGCAGGCTCCCATCTCCAGTTTTCATTTCATGTTTAATTACAAAGCACTAAACTAAAATTAGGACAAAGGTGAGTAAAGTAGAATTTAATGGAAAAAAACAGACCTAAATCCAAACGCACCATTCACAAAAAACTCTGTACAATGTAGTAAGTGCCTATTTGTTTAGCCCAAAGACCTTCTCGGTGCCTATCGGTTTGCTTCTGCGCATGCCCACAGCCCGACTGCTTCGGTGCCCACCTCCCTTCAGCCCGTCGGCATCCACAAACATCCCTCTGCTTGCATCCAGAGAGCATTTCTAGGCCATGCTTTGTGCACACTAATGGGATAAAGCTCTTCGCAAAATATAGCTGCAATCTTTTTCCATGTGGAGAGCAAGAGCAGAAACCTGCTCAGGGATTTAAAGAGCAGCACGGCAGCCCCTTTCTGCCGTGCTGCTCTTTAAATCCCTGAGCGTGGATGCTCCCAGCCTGTGCCCTGCAGCACAGCTCCCGACCAGCCAGCTACCGGCGAGCCCAGGCTGCACACCAACCCACCCAGCGTTGTCTACTGTGGAGAAAATTGAAGATGGATTGGGTCTGGAAGACAGCAGATGCAACCTATGTCTCTTCTGTACTGCAAGGACTGCGGGGCACTGCTCTAGGAGGGTGTCTGCTGCTCGAGGGTACTCTGCGCTTCACGTAAATCAGTCAGCATAGGTCTTGGGAAGCACAGTGCCCTACACACAGTGAGAATATTGTGTAGGACCACTTTTTTAAAAAAATAACTTTTTTCAGAGGTCATTTATGTCCAAGACATCAGAAAGAAAGATCTCCAGCTCTGTAAATGAGTGCACACACACACACTACTTTGTCACTTCAGCAATTATTCACCAAATGCGCCGACCTCAGTCCTGCTCAAGTCAATAAACTGAGAACACCCTAAATTTAAGCACCTGAGGTAGTTTTTGCTGGTTATGGGCTTAGGCTAATATTCTAAATTCCACTCTTTTCCCTTCATTTTTACCTTAATAAGCGACGAAATACAAACCTAAATATACATTTCCATGAGGATTTCCCTGGTTTCAAAGGTGTTCTCCTAGAGAATTCTGCTTCCACTTCTGCAACAGAAGCAGCATGAGCCATGGCGCAGTCCAGCAGCAGTTTGCACGCACCAGCACTGAGCGAGCAGAAATGATCCTGCATCTGTATGCAGGCTTCTCTCACCTACAGCCAGGATGACTTAGCAGAACAGCCCTGCATCTTTACGCAGTATCACAGCTCCAGTCACGGTTACAAATACTCTTGCTGACTGACCGAAACGGTCAAACTGTAATCTGTGGTGAGCTGTTAGGAAAATGGACAACACTTGGGGCTCTGTCCTTACCCCTTTATAATCTAAATATTCGCATTCCTCAGGAATGGCAGGAGGAAGGGCTTTGCCTGATAAATCTTCCAGTCCCCTTTTAGAAACGGCACAAGGGAAAAAATCACACGTTTCTTTAAACTTGTAGTGCAATAAATTTTGTAACCCTGTGATATTTTTTTTGCCAGAAAACTGTTCAGTACAGCTTGCTCTCCATACCATTCTTTCAGAGAGCATAAATAAATTATTCCTTTTTTTCTCTCTTTAAAGAAACAGTAGACAAGATCCTGCGCTTACTGAAGTCGGTGGCAGCTCAGAGTGCTCGCTGGAGAAGCACTGCATGTTGCACGACCAAGCCTAAGCAGAAAGTGTCTGAGCGTGTTAACACAACCCCAGAGGAAAGACAGTTCAAGGCTGAAGTTCATGTGAGGAGACCAGCTCATGTCACAAGCGGTGAAACTGCAACTCCTCTAACCAATGGGTGGTAGCAAAATGACCGGTGTCTGGCCCTCCGCTGCTTTTTACAAATGTGTTGATTTATCTTGTTTGGCTTCAGCTATTCTCCTGCAAAGCCAGTATGAGTATCACAGAAACTGGGCAATCACTAAAGATGTATAATCCTTCATGCTGCCTATGCAGCGAAAACAGAAATTCTGGGCAACCGGTGTTTCTAGGGGGTTCCAGGTTTTTTCTTTTCTTCCTGGGTAGGTAGAAATCAAATGAAGAGAAATATAACCTTCAGCTTGCTAGAACAAACACAGAGGCCTGGATCTTTAGAAAGTCACCTTCTGCCTTTCCAAACCAGACAACTGTCATTAGGCCCTCAGACATAACTGTGGCAGCGTGGTTGAACTGTGCAAGTTCTGCTAACTCAGTCATGTAGTGGGTGTTGTCAGCTCTGTATTTTTACCTACACACACAATTGTACATCTCTCTCTCTCTGGTATCTGAATACATACTGTGTATTGTGAAATACACAACAAAAATCAATCCATTTAGCTCCAGGTCTCTTAACCCTCCACCACACAAAGCTCAATCACACTGCACAGACACTGCAGTCACTGGTTGCTGGGTCAGTGCAGAGGCTCTGGTCTGAACCAGTCCTCACCACATCAGGTGATAAACAAACACAGAATTAGAAATTGATAAACAAACACAGAACTAGAAATGGCCTCAGCTCCAGAGGACTCACTATTTATTATTTTACTCTGGAGCAGTAAAAATGGATTAAATTACAGATGTTATTCTAGACAAATAGCAGTAAAATTTTCACGCTACACCGTAGCATCACAAGTTCTCCATCGGCCAAACACTGCTGAAGAAACTCTTTAGCAGTACTTCTGAATCCTGAAAGATATTTATTGGAAATATTTCACTCTTCTTCCTGTAAAAGCCAAATGCCTCCATTACCATGAACTCTATTTGCCCAAGCTGAGCCTCAGGGCACTGTGATGAAGTGGAGGAAATCTGGTTTGGGAGGCAAAGAAAATACTTTGTGCTTACTTGATTTAAAACAAAAAGAAACCCATCTGTTTGGACGTTTGGGAACCTTGGTGTGGGCAAAGCACACATGATCCAGTCTAATATTCATGTCAGCTCCCTTCTTGCACTGCATCCCACACCGAACAGCCACCACTGAACTGGCTGTGGAGGGTTATTTCAGCTGCACATTGACTGAGCCATGGACACACTCTGTATAGCTCAGAGGTTATTAATACAAACTTTCTTGGCTCAGGCGCAGCGCTATACAAACAAGCTGTCAGTGTTGGTTCAGATCTGGAAGCGGCTTAGCCATTTTTATATAATCTGGAACATGAAGAATAAGATCTGGACCTTGGTACAAAACCAGGAAGACTCAGAAGTGCAACACGGACACCTTTAACTTCATGGAGCCACGTCAGATCCAGCAAGCTCCAGCTCAGGAAGGTCTTTCTCGATCCAAGCTGGTGCTAGACAGATGCACTCAAACATCCATGCACAACACTTGCCATCCAGCTCATGAGGAATCTTCAGCATTGAAAAAACGCAGAGCAGATCCACCTGAGCGGCTCTCTGCAGAGGGAGCCTCAGGACTCGGCCAAAGCTAGCAAACTGTGCTGGATCCACAGCAAATATGCAGAACCAGTCCGGCATCTCTGTAACACCGGAAACTTCAGGGTGTCCTATGGCCTTCACCCATCTGCGTGACAGCATTTTCAGGTTATCTCAGATGTACATTACTCTGAACAATGAAGTGATTGAACTTTGGTTACTCTTTGAAGAACATGCAGAAACCTCAGTCCTGGTTATGCAATGCATGCCAAGAAATAAAAACTTACGTGCTGTGATACAAAGCCACAATAATAACGTGAAATTCATCTCTTCCAGAAATCAAGGCAAGAAGTCTCACAGCATGTCTGGGAATCTACTAATTCAGCCCCCAGCAGAAACACACGCATTGACTTCCGAAGATAAAAGTTAATGGCGAGGTACAGTTCTTACGAAGGTATAAAGAAAAACTGACTAGCTGTGACTCGCCCTCAGAAGCACAAAACCTGACAAACATTTGAAGGTTAGCTGTGCTGAGGTGTGAATCTTGCTGACCCTGGTCCTGCAGTCACATAAACACCTCTTGGAAGCTGGAGTTCAAAAAAAGAGATGCTGTGCCATGGACTGAACGGGAGCTTCAGTACATAGACTGCCAAGCAGCATTTCAAAAGAGTATTAGGGGGTTTATATCTATATACACACACACAGACAAAAGATCTAAATATCAAATTACGTATAATCCAGTGTGACTGCTCACCAGAAGAATCTGCCATCTCCTGTAAACAGAATCCTGCACTGGATTTAACCTTGTCCTATATGCTGCATAAATAAAGCAATTCCTCTTATTTTTCACACATATTATAGTCAGGTTTTTTATACAGTCTGCATAGCACATAATTTTTAAAGAGTATTTTGAGTTATGATTTAATCAGACTTCTCCACAAGCCTTTGGATAAACTACAGGGTAGAAATACTAGGCTTGCTTCATTCACTAAATATGATTTAAAATGATGTGTCAGGACTTTTTTAATTCACTTCTATGCAAAATAATCTACCTCTCCACGATTCCTTGTGATTGGGATAGTATTTAACAAGACTACTGATGGATACTGCTTAGCAATGAGAATTAAATTCTCAAGCCTATTAAAATCTACTTAGATGATCTTAACCAATTACGCACTGATTAACTCCCGAGTCCCAGCCAGATATCCAAGGTGAAAGAATGCTACAAAAACACAGAGGAAACACCGTGATGCTGCAGAACAGTGTAGGATGGGAAGCTTTAGGAAGGATAAAAGGAGATTTAGGAGACTTAGCCCTGGAAAAAAGTCTACAGGCTCCACTCCATTTTCCTCGTAGCTCCACAGCAAGAATTGTATCCACCGAGGTGGAGAGTGACGGATGTCTGATAAACTCCAGCAATACCAGCCTGGCTGTCAGGTACCGAGGGACTTGATGACAAACATTATAAGCTTAAACACCACCATAAGCACTAGTTGCACCAAACCTAAAGCACGAAGGAGTACAGCTAAAATTCTGTTCTTTCGCCAGCATATTTGAACAGAAAAATAACAGTATTAAGAGATCATGTTGACATTTAATCTGTCAATATGCTCTGGAATTATCACCAAGATAAAGGGAGCACGGGGGATTGGTTGGGGCTCAGAATGATTGACCAAAAGAACCAGAAACTCTTTAGGGGGAAAAGAATTCACCCTCTGAGCATGGCGTGTGCAGAAATTTCAGTCGCACAGATCTTCTGCGCGACTGTGATGGGACTCTCACGGCTAGATGAAATAATTATCAAGCTTTGCAACAGTGACTGAAGAACGGATGTCAGGTAATATCCATCTTAATTTGGCTGTCCTTGTACACCTCCTAAGACACCAACCTGAGGACACATTTGCAGAATAGCTTTCCTCCAAACACAGCAGCAGACTACGTTATAGACTTTATATACATTAAATGCTGACTGGACACTTCTGTTACGCAGAATATAATTTATTATCAGAAATCCCTGGGGAATAAAAGGTATCTCTGCATTAATATGAATTTATTAAAGCTACCATTAGAACTTTGTTTATTAAAAATATCTAAAATGATTACCTCTAAATATCTCTCACATGCCAAAGTTAGAAGATAATTATTGAAGAACTCTATCAGTAGGCTAAACGGTATCAGAAACAATTTAGCTGAATTCACATTTAAATTTAAGAACGTGATTTCTTGGTGTGGTTCCATCTGAAGAGAGAAGTTAAGCCCCACATACATTACAAATCCTGATTTCAATGAGCCAGATGAACAGTCCAAAGTCGGTTTCGCAAGATAACAGATGACAAATACAGCACAGGAATCGAGTGTTTGAGGTTCCTAGGATTATTTCTCTTCTGCCATTGTAACTACACTCCCACTATCTACTGCTGCAAGAGCTGTATTTAATTTTTTCCAAACTTAAAATACATTCTCTTCACCAGCAAACTGTGATTTAATACAGCTCTGTTTAGCATAATACCATTTTCCATTAATACTCTGAAGTGTCCTAACTTTACAATATTTCATTACAGATACAGCCTTAGATATGTTCATACAAGCTAAATTAAACCATTATTCAAGTTCTGGCATGTCGTAAGATACAAGAAAGAGCCAGCAGGAGGAGAAGGAAGATGCTGACAATTAAAAATTCTGCCCGAGCAAATAATCATGAATTATTCTATTCAAGGCCTGAAGTTGTATCAGCAGAATTCTGTAGCAAGAAATGTAATTTTTAAAAAAAACAAACAAGCCCTGTAGTACTTATCTTTTCTAATTTCTTGCAACAGTTAAAAGACTGATCCAATCAAATGAATCTATTTTTTCTTTTTATTAATCTGCCTTATACTAAAATTGACTTTCCCCCAAAAAATGAAGATTTGTCCTTTGTGGCAGAGAAATTTCACCATGAAAAATGCACAGATAAAGGATGTGGTAAGGGGGAACGTTCTGATATAAACAACATCACAGAAGAAAGTTTTGGGACAAAACAAGGGAGATTTGTATATAAAGATCATTTCAAATTATCCCATAATCATGTTGTCACATTGGTGGGACACTCTACAAAAGGAATCCTCAGAAGGAAGTAAGGAGGAGCCAAGTCCAAACAACTTCAGAAAAATCATTTCATATTTAAGGAGGATGAGGAAAAAGGTAGAGCAGCTTTCTAGACTGGCACGTAAACAGTAGGGTAAGACAAGTTTTGCCAATGGAAAAGAGCAGACCAGGTTTGGTACAGAGCAGCAAACAAGACAAAGAGATAAGAAGGGGAAGAGCTACAGAGAGCCCTGAGAAGGAAAACGGAAATTTCAACTTTGCTTGCTGTGATAGGGAAGTAATGGTAAGAAGATAACTTCATGTCCATGGGACTGAACAAGAGCAAGCAGAAAATCTAAGGCAAGGAGAAGAGCTAGTTGCAAGTTCATGGTGGATAATAGCAATAACAGCAATTACCATTGCTCCTCCCAGGTTTTGTTGCAAAAGAGAGCACAGACAAGCCGGCAGAGGGAAGCGTGCAGGACACCCCTGATGCACACCTTCTCCTAACATTTCCAGCTGCTTCACTGACTTATTCCTGCTCCCTGGAAAGCCTTTACCTCCTGAGAAAACTAAGGGAATTAGTGTCATATGGCTTCATAACTGTTAGTGACTGCCAGCGTTTACCTTTTTTTTTTTTAAACAGTAAATACACAGCTTAATAGCACTTAGTCACAATTAAGTGAAAGAACTGGTGCTTCTCTCGCATGAAATGGCATAAAGCAAGAACACGCAGAAGTCAACATGGGCACACACAGGCAACTGAAAGAATGCAGCTCACAGTGCCCGTACGGCTCAGCCAGGACCGATGCGGATTCAGGTCCAAAATATCCGGATCCCATTCCCGATCTTATTCTTTGCAATCTTGTTGGATACTCATATTTCTATGAAAAATCTGACTGATGAAAACCATCTTTTCTCAATCATCTTAATAAACAGTTATTAGCTATATGATTTGGGGTTTGGATTTGTGTATCAACAAACGTCACCCTAAGTGTTAATTCACCAATGGTTTTACATAAAAGGCAAATTAAGCAGCTTTTTTAATGCAGTGCTGACCAGCAGCATTGTCAACATTTAATGTTATTTTTCCATACTTTTGGTTAGCGGAGAGCAATGAGACTCTCTCCCCATCACGGACGAGCCACCACTGCGCCAGAAACCATATTTGCTGCTTGCTCCAAAAGCGGTATTTTCCACTGTCACAGAACAACTCACAGAATCACAGAACGGTAGGGGTTGGAAGGGACCTCTGTGGGTCATCCAGTCCAACCCTCCTGCTGAAGCAGGGTCACCTACAGCAGGCTGCACAGGACCTTGTCCAGGCGGGTCTTGAGTATCTCCAGAGAAGGAG
>Ga0065711_1035166_pt1 | contig 22705 bp, 19 predicted proteins | sample Hoacrofraction12_FD_59098 | JGI IMG/M metagenome (GOLD analysis project Ga0065711, IMG submission 59098) | Hoatzin crop microbial communities from Cojedes, Venezuela - Epithelial fraction 12 v2 (version 2) | ecosystem: Host-associated > Birds > Digestive system > Esophagus > Crop | place... | reverse complement strand
ACTTCCTCTGCTTCAGTTTGTGCCCATTGCCCCTTGTCCTGTCGCTGGGCACCACTGAAAAGAGCTTGGCCCCATCCTCCTGACACCCACCCTTCAGATATTTGTAAGTACATATTAGGTCCCCTCGCAGCCTTCTCTTCTTCAGGCTGAACAAGCCTGAAGAATGCTAGTCATGATGCTCAAGAGAATGGGGAAAGGATCATAATCATTATTATGCTCATTTCCACCAGGCTTTGGTTCCACAGTATTTTCATTTCTTTAACGAAGAGATGTGACAAGATGTGAAATAGTGGGCAGCTGGAAGGTGTATTTCTCTGCATTGTCCAGCTGTGACTCTCAGAGCACTATAAATTGCTGAAGATATTGCCTTCTCTAATCTTATATCCTCTTCCTTGCTGACGGATGAGAAGACAAGTACAATACCCCGTTGTCTGGAGTCCTACAGGATACAGGCACTTGCTTGCTACTGTACTTTGGCTGGATTGTCTCCTCGTGCATGAGTTTAATATACACACTGTAATCATCAGAATGAAACTTGTTCATACTCTTAACATTTTAAACTATGAAGTTGTTAAAATGTTTGGGGTTTTGTTTCTTTTAGTGGAACTTAGACTTGTGAATCTAACATATTTGGAGAAAGCTCAGATTGTTAAGGAATCAGCAGGACACATCACCGAGCTACAATAGGTTCACTTTCATGTGGATGCTGTAGCAGGCAAGCCTTCATGGAAAAACTCTGAATGTGAATTTAGCTAGTTTTGGATAAAGACGCCTTTCAGCGTCAATAAACACCATGAATGCAGCCACGGTAGAGTTACAACTTAATGAGATGAGGGGAAGTGCACAGGGTCAGGCCTCATCTCCCGGCCTCTGTCATGCTAATCAGCTGGGCAGCCTGCAGCTGAAAAACTGCTGGAATTTTTATTTGCATTTCATTTAGTTGGAAGGAAATTGACCCAGATGGTCCACAAAGGCAATAGAAGGCTGGCAAGCAGTCTAGTGCTGCACACTTTTCCGAGGGGCTGCACTTGTCCGCCCGTCCCTCTTGGAGCCCAAAACATAAAAGATTAAAACAGCGTAAGGGAATTGATTTCATGATTTTTAGATAATTTCCCTAAGATTTCAGAAAAGACCTAAAAAACCTAATTTAATCAGCTAGGAGCTCAACAGTAATTAAAGGGAAGAAAAGCTGAGATAATGAAAGAGGTGGTAGGAATTTTTGCTGTTGCTGGTGGGAACCTTTCTTAATTAGAAAAAGTCTAAAAACTAAATGATGTTAATGATGACAAGCATGAACATTTATTGCAAAGACACTGTACCCTTGGTCAGCTTAGATGATTGATTGCCAAATCTGATAAATTTCCTTAGAAAAAGCTAAAATGATTTGCTATGCATTTGTCCAAGCCAAATATTTCCATGTGTTTGCTCAAATGAACAATGTTGGTGTCACTGTCATTTGGTGGCCAAAGTTTAGACATTTGCACAAGCGATGTGTGATTCTACACCATCTGCTCATGGTTTCACCTATTTTGCTTTGAAAGCTTAGTTAAAACTCTAATAAAATTAAGGGTACTCCAGGTTCCACCTACTTTTGCATTGTAATCTTAGAGATTATAACACTTCAGAGCATGTTCAGCAACCTTATGGAGGGCCAGCTGATGGCATATCTACTTAATTCGAAGATATTACACATAACCATAATCACATTATGTAAAGTATTTCATAAGGGCAAACTTTCAGCCATAAACTGTCATGACACCCCAGAAGTACACGAAGTTGGAGTAAACAGCTGGTGATCCTTTGTCTTCCAGCTGCACCAGTGGAGGTGCTGCCCTTTACCTGCACCCTGACCTGAAGGCTGGAACCGACTGGTCTTTCATTGCTACTAACACTAGCCAAGGTGAAGCTTCATCTCCTTGTATAAACTGTCTTTCTAGACAGTTAGGTTGCCTCAAACAGCAGTGTGCTAACCCCTTTGGTCTGGATATTTACTGAACACGTGTAAACGAGTCTTCCCAGGGCAAGTCCCGGGGAATCAAACCCAGCGACTTCCATGGAATTGCTTCTGATTTGCACTTGTATAAAAGTGTGTGTAAATCTGGACTAACCTGCTTGGATTACTGGGCTGACACAGGCTTTTGTTTTTATTCTGTCTTTGGGGAAATGTGATAAAAGGAGCCTAAGGTAGCCACCAAACTGCACGACAGTGTTGGCAGTGTGACAGCTCGTGCAGGAGCAGAAAGATCTGGGGTTTTGCAGCTTCTTCTGGTTCTCTGAGGACTTACAGTGGGTTCAACTTTTGGCAACTCAGCTGCTAAGCAGCTGCGCAAGAACACCACCAAGGTCACCCAAACATACCACACAGTTCCTGTTATAAGCCAGACAGAGAGCTGCTCTTTGTTTTCCAAGGCATGAGTGACTCAGCCACCAGTTTTCTCAAGGATTGTCCCTTCCCATGGTTGACAGTCACACTTCAGCTTTGATTTTATAAAGTTTATGTAAAGCACTTGTCCACAGTCCCCTATGCAAAACAGATTGGGATAATTTACATTTCCATCATAGTCAGAAGTCCCAAAGTGTTCCTAATGTCCCTGTTAGCAGTTCAGTAGCTAAGAAAGAATGGAAGAACAATCAGAGGTCATTAGCTCCATTTCTTGATCTGGCAGTGGCCTCTTTAGTAGCCTAGGGAAATTTATAGGACAAACATTTAGAAGGGAGCCAAGATTTATGTGGTTCTGAAGACCAAATAGTCATAGAATCATAGAATCATAGAATGGTAATGGTTGAGAGAGACCTTAAAGATCATCTGGTTCCAACCCAGTCAAGACAGAACACCTTAAAGTTCATACCTGAGAACCATAAGGCAGCTTGCATAGCCACTGTCCACGCTGAAGGTGGCTGAAAGGGCTTCTGGCACTGCAAGTCTTTGAAGTATCTTCTCTCAAAGACGGGAAGAGATCAGTAGTTCTGATGCAGCCTTCAATAGCCCTGCTTGTCCTCCACTGTAGAAGGGGAGGATGCTGACTTCGGGCAATAGCTGTCTCACAGGGGTTGAGCACACTGTGTAGGAGTGGTCTTGGCTTGCTTGAATGAACAAGCTGGTTAAGAAATGTTTCTATTTGCTTGCATCTCCGTATCCACTTAGGAGCCTAGAGGTGAGAGAACTTGGTAGAAAATATGGAGGGCTGAAGCATTCAGATGGTGCACTAATTACATTAAACCCGAATGCACATGGGAAGCCCATAAGGAAGTTTAAAACCGCTCTTCCCAGCACGGACAGTGACGGCTTCACTGCAGGATGCTCCCCTGGGAACAGCAGCGGGCTCAGTACTGAACAGGGGTGAAGAGCTTAGAAAGAGCTGGATGGACTTTCAAGATGAATTGGACTATCTTACTTGCAGATGTGGGTGTTTCTGTCTCCTCTGGAGTCTTCTCGGTGCAAACGCAACCTAACTTTCCAACTGAATGGAGACTCAGTGCTAGAACGGAGCGTGACAGGCCCTGGTGCCAAGGCAGTGCCTAAGCTACATTTTGATTGGTGCCTGAAACCCAGGTGTAAAACCAAAATTGCCTCCTGTTTCTACTGACAAGGCAGAAGAAAAAAGTTTGAGGTGAACTTTGATCTTTTGAGTTGTCGCTGTACCACTGCTGACCCAGTGCTGTCCCACCTGTAGTGTGGGTGAGACGCTCACTACCAGGTTGCCTGTTTCACATTTCAACATAGCTTGAAATCGCCTCGTCGTTGCCACTGTCTGTCTGGGTTAGCTGTGGTGTGCAGACGGACTGAATTCAGCGTACCATACAGGAGGGCAGCGGCAGGCTGGGCCGCGTGAGCCCCACTCATCAACCCTGCAGGATGACCTCGGCCGCTTCAGGGCAGATGATGGACAGGGCTTGCTCTCTGGCCCTTCATGCTCGTGAAGCTCATGCTGGAGGAGTTTGGATGACCAGAGTAGAAGCAGAAGTTAAAATCTGAAAAAAATGAAAACAACTGTGAGGACCAGCAATTTCTTTAGAAATCATTCAGTATGGTTAAAGAGGCTTGCTGTCTTCTTGGCACGCTTTTCAGCAGCTGTCATCAACAAGGGTTTCCAGAGCATAAGCTGTTGCTGCTGGAGGAGATGGAAAGGCTCAGTTCAAAGCAGGAAGTGTAGCCCCCAGGAGAAGAGTTAGGAAGAAAATCAAAAGCTGTCAGATTAACTAAATGCAGTTCTGGAACTGGGGAGTCCAGTCAGCTCTCACTGCGGGACCTGAACGCTGTTGGTTTCTCAGATAGTTTGTTTCAAAGCCACACTTACTTCAAGGCTGCAAAAGCCAAAATTTGTTGTTTATGCTGAAATCCCAAGAAGGTCTCAGGCAAAATGGGAAATGTTTATTCAAACATCTGGCATGGAGAGCTACAGGCTGAACTGGCCCTGGCTAACTCTCCCTCCCTGCTCAGCACCGGTGTGCTCTGTGCTGGGGCTCAGCCTGTGACCTGCACACCTGGGCAGCTGTGGGCAAAACAGAGAGCCCAGAGAAGAACAAGGAGAATGACAGTAAGCCCAGAAAATGTGATATACAATGAAAGAACTATGGTTACTCTAGTATGTGCCAGAGATTTCCTGACAATATTTTTCAAGTATGCCAAGAGTTGCTGCAAAGAAGGAGTGAAATGCTCTTCATGCCTATATAGGACAAGAAATAATATACTTAGGTCCAGCAAGGAGGTGCCAGTAAGACACTAGAAACACTTGCTAATCATATGGACAGCGAAGGAGTGGAGTTGTGCTAGAGACTTGCATGCTGCCCATCATGGGAAACCTTTAAGAACAGCTTGGAGAAACCTCCGTCTGACGGGTAAGGGTGATCACATCTTGTGGCCATGATCTTTTAAGACTGCTTGAAAACCCTCCAACTTTATTCCTATACTTTGCTTTTTTGTAATCCTTCAGAGTGAATTTACTTTGATGACTTCAGCTCTCTGAATACTTTTGGTTTGATTATGTAGAGTCACCTTGTAACATGTGTAGGATATCTGCACTGGTTCATCTCTCTAAAAAATAAAATAGTGTCAAATATAGGGCTGCAGTGTGTGGATAGAACTCAGCTAAATACAATACTTTTACAAATTCTTGTCCTAAGTCTGAAATCGATCTCTGTCAACCCAATAGAAAAAGTGTCATAGAAGTAGTAGGTTAAAGGGAAATAATTACGAAAAGCTGAATGATTTTAACATGAGAAAAATCATGCTACAGAACTCTGTAGATTAGTTTAAAATTCAACCGAAAGTTAATTCATTAGTAAAGTCACTCAAGCTTGACTAACAACAGCCTGAGCCAGAAAATCTAGCAATTTAACGTAAACCTTTCGTTGCGAGGATAACTTGATGCATATGATGCCAGCTGCAGAAATTGCCATTTCAAACCTCGCTCTGGTTGGCACAATGGGAACAAATAGCTCTCAGCTGCAGGTGAAGCCTACCAGACCTTTCTCCTGAATCTCTGTATAGTGTCAGTTCTTCTTAAAAAACAGCCATTAAATTATCGCCATTGTCTTGGGGCAATGGTGATTGATGCCTCTTCTTTTATGCTAACTCAGCTTGTCTCTCTGCTCTAAATGGCCTTGTCTTTGGCGTGGATGTTGGTAGTACATCATTAGATTTTGGTACGCTTCGTGCCGCTCGCTCACTCGCAGCTTGGCATACAAGGCTGTCAGGCGTCGTGGCCATTCAGCGGATTAATACGACTCTCCTGAGCTTCTTAATAGAAAAAGCCACGGGCTCCCACCTGTTGGGGCTCGAGCGGGGTGCTTTGTAGGCAGCACGTTCCCCTTGTGAATGCTAGGGTGACAAGGTACAGTAACCGGGCTTTGCGCTTCTGTGGTATCTGTCGGGCTTCATCCCAGCTGCTGCAGGCGGCCTGGGAGGATGCGCAGGGGCGAGCAGGAGCTACGGGAACTCCCCATGATGGCAGCAGAGCCCAAAACAACCATTTCAGGTGCTTACGTTGGCATTCAAGCACTGTTGCATTGCTGTTGCGTTGAAAATGCGAGCTACTCCCTTGCGTGTTGGTATACTGCAGAGGACGGCCCTTCACTGTACACAGCAGATTGCTGTTTGCAAAAGCACAGCCTTTGCAGAGGGACCAAAAAAGTCACTGAACCCCAAAGACCAATCCTCAGCAGGAGAATGAGAAAGCCGTGAAGGTCTGTAAAGAGCTAAAATCGGCCAAGAGCCGTTTCCCTGCTGCACAGCCATGCTGGCCTGCACAAGGACGGTGACTGAGCCCAGGGAGTTCAAACCTCATGCCCGAGAGCCCAGAATCCGACCTGACAGCACTGCATTTTCAGGTGAAGGGGATTAGGAGTGTGAGCTACGGTTTCACGCCGAGTAAGTCATTTCACTGGGTGTTTCTGCAGAGCAGGAATTATAGCTGTGGGGTACTCACCAGGTGAATTCTGAGAGCAAATGAGCATTTCTAAAGAGCTGTGAGATGCTTTGACTAGGAGATTGGGGGCAGGGGGATAGGGAGAAAAAAGGTAAGAGGGTTTGCAGATACTTTTCTTGTATGAAAAATCTTTCTTCTCAAAACTATAAAACCTGGAAAGAGAAGAGCCAGGTTTTACATCTCTCTGGTCCCCCATATAGCACCGTCCTTCACCTCACTGGTCCTGCTCCCCCTCTTTCTCCCTTGCCCATTTCGGTTACGAGTTCTTCAAGCAGGGAATGTTTGCTGCCATGTGTTTGAATTGGTACAACACGACTCTGGTGCCAATTGTGGTTTGTCAGAGTGAAATGAGCCTTAAATGTGCTATTTATCCTTTTCTGCTCCTTGAATAGCCATAGTTTGAATTCGCTGTAATCTTCACAGCTTCTGCACTTCAGACTCCTAAGTAAAGACAGTAAGCACTAAAATAAATGCATATGTCAAAATTGTTATCTCAAGTGGATAAAAAAGCTTAGCCAATCAGTTCTACATCCTGCCTGGGGAGCGTGTGAGGTTTACCCATGCTTCTGTACTTCAGAGATGGGTGACCTGAGCTCAGAATTTGTTATTCAGACTCATATATTTCAGCAGCCCCTGCCCCAGGACGCAGCCTATGTGTGCTGCAGCCACTAGAGCACCTGGCCAGCTTCACACGGGTAAAGTCTCTCTCACCAGGAGCCTTGTTCGAACCAAGCCTACTCACAGGACACTACTAGTGAGACGACTGTGGTGTTCATGGTACAACATAACCCTCTTTATTTAGTGCATAATGTGGTTACCTTTAAATCATTTTCATGTTTTTTCATTTTCTTTTTAGAGCGAAGAGAGGCTGAAAACCTTATTTCTCTCATACATCGAGTATTGAGTGATGTTTGGGCCTCTGCATCTCAAGCAGGATGTAGTGAAGTCAGAAGATATAGAAAAAGGCAATGAAAATGGCTGTGGGGCAAAGAGGACATTTTATGTGGAGAGACTAAAAAGACTCCTCAGTTTAGAGGACAGAAGGTTGAGGGGATATTTACAAAGTTCACAAAACCAAGAAGGTGATGGATAAGGCAAATGCTGAACTGCTGTTCACCAGGTCCCTGAATGTCAGCACCAGAGAGCACTCTGGGAAACTCAGGAAGATCAGTTTAAAACAGACACAGGACACTACATGGCTGATAGCAGACATCTGGAAATCACATCCACAGGAGACCGCAAAGGTGAATGGTATCAGCGGGTTCAGAAGGGGATTAGACACATTTATGGACAGCAGGCTCATGAGGTGGTACTCAGGAACCTATGCAGGCACCCCCCACTAACATGCCATCACCTCTGAGGCTGGGGGCTCCCAGCAGTGCGAATGGACCACAGCACGCCGTGAAACTCATGTGCTCTCCCTCACAGCAGCTCCTAGTGCCACCAACAGGGACAGAGTATGGGGGTAGGGGACCACTCTTCTGACTCAGCAGGGTGTTTCTCGAGCTCACCTTCCGCAGTGTCTCCCCCAACAGCTTCTTGCTCTCCCCAGAGCCCAAAGAAAGCTCTCACTGAAAAGCAACCACCATGGGCTGGCAGGAAGGGGGAGCGTGCCATGGACTAGACAGTTTCCACATCTCTGAATGTGGTCCTGGAGTGACTTCTATTCTGCTTTGGTGGCCGGGAACAATACCCCTTTAATGGAGACACTGTTTTAGAGCGACTCTGTTTATAGCCAGCTCCAAACAGATTTTCGCAAATGTTTTCCCAAATACAAAATAATCATTCTGCTTTGGTGGCATTCAACTCCTTCATCTCACTCCTTTCCAGAGATGTGAGGGGAATATGGTTTGCTAGGATGCTCATGAGCATAGAGCCTCTGGCAAACGTTCCTCCATGAAGAGTCACAGTAGGAAAGGATCATCTGGTAAATCTTCAAAGCTCCAGGAATTGCTCAAACTGACACCAGAAAAAAAGTGTCTCCAAGCTACCAATTATGGCTCAGTCACAAAACATAAAAAAAAGCATCTTAGGAATGCACAAGCAATAGACAAGGAATCTGCAGACAATCCAGAGACTGCGGAGCTGCTGAGAAAATCACTACAGGTGAACAGTAAATTAAACAAAATCCTTTCACAGATAATTTTTCAAAAAAAAGAAAATGTGAAATAAACTAACCTTGTTTAGGGGTCCTGCTCTAGCTTTTACAATCTAGACTTTGTACAAAATCAGAATCATAGCAAATAATGGCTCAAAGGGCCGTTTGAGATCTGGGTTGGAGTTTTTCTTTTAAGTTTGCAGTTGCTTCTTTTTAAATGAACACGACATGCTTGGAAGATGTCCGACTGACCTTTCTGGGAATGGCAGAATATCTTATTTTAAGGACAATTCATCCAAAAGCTAAAGAAGTCTTTATTCCTCCATTTTTACAACCAGCCTTCCCATACGGTAATGTCCTGTCACTACCCGACACTGAGGGCTTTCCATGTGTTGTTTCTGGTGCTTCATTTCCTCTACGTCTTTTAGGTGGTGAGATCTGTTAAATCATAATTACGTGAACCTAGAAATAGAAGTAGAACCTAGACTTCTAGTAACCTCCTGCTAGATGAAGAGGACTTTACCTGTTTCTGGAGTTTTTTTTGAACATTTAAACTCATTAGGGTTCCCTGTGTGATTTGTCATGTTTACTGAGTTCGTTTGTCTTGTGAATTCAAGCACTTGGTTCACCCTGTTTCTGCATCAGCTCAGAGCGAGATGAGGTGTGCTGGAAGCACCTGAGAAAGCATTTTAACGACTTCAGAGCTCCTGAGAGCATTGCTATCCCAAGGTGAACAAGAGCAAATAGCTGTGTTTGGGGAGGAAGAGAAGATAGGGTGGGATGGCCAAACTGTTGCTGAGCAGGAATCCAAGCACAGCACTGACCCTCACCTCTCCCCTCTCCTCATTCCTTCTGTCGTCTTCCCACCATCACGCCTCTGGACGCTGCACTGCCTTAACATCTCTTAACTTCATAGTTGCTCATGGTTGTAAACAGCTCTCAAGATTCAAGTGAGTGACATGTGAAAAATGAATGGTCTCTGGAAAAGAAAAACAGCTTCTCCAGATCCAGTGGAGATATACTTCGAGAGCCAGCCTCTGCAGGCTCCAGCTTATTTCTTCAGCAGTGAGGGGCACCCACATTTCTGAAATGCATTCATCCCATGCCATCCTGCCCAGAAGTCACTCCGTGTGCAGGGCAATGTGCAAGCTGGATGTGTGAGCCACCCCAGCTCCCGGGAGAGGGAATGTCAGTGTGCCACTCAACTGGCTGCAAGGAGCAGATTTGTATCCAGCATTTGGCGCAGCACTCGGATAGCTAAAAGGGTTTATCCAGGTGCCTAACTCTGGTGTCTAGGACCACCTGAGAGGCCGCAGCAGCTGCTAGTACACAGGCATGAGAGACTCGCAGCTCCACTCCGGTTGCTGGTGCTCAGACCTCCATGCACACCCAGGCACACAGAGCCCCTGCGCCCGGAAAAGCAGCTAGAAATGGACTTTAATGAGAAGACGGGATAGACAGCAGTGATCAGGCACATGGACAGACCGGTAGCTTTGTTACACACAGCCTGCTCTTTTTATTCTCTTTCCGTTTTCCCACCCTTGTTTCCCCAAAGCACCTCCATCTCCCTCTTTCCCTACCTTTAGTCCTTCTCTTACAGCTGCCACAGCAAGTTCTGTACAATCTCAAAATGTTCTTCCTCCCCTTCCCATACTGAGTCGCATGTCCCCATAGGCACTAACCCCCTTAGTCTGTAAGGCGAGAAGGGACCCTCTCAGTGAGAGGCTGTTACCCCCAGACTATGGGGCTGAGGATTCCCCTGCGACAGCTCTGGGAAGGGCAGGTTTTCTCAGTTAGATTGTCTTGGTTTTCTCCAATTAGGTTATGGGGGTTCCTGCCCCATCATCACTGTTGCTCTGTGCTTCGTTGTGTTCACAGAGATGAGCCTTCAGTCACATAACCGAACTCCTCTAGGCAGATGAATCTCAGTCCTAAAGCCAGTCGTGAAAACCATCGTTTCTGGCAAGCTGTGCCAAATACTTGCATCATACATGATGTTTTTTATTGAAATTATAAACTTGCAGATCTTCTCAAGGCAAGTTGCTGTTTCTGAAGATCTGTATGGCCTGTCATGTTTACATTCATATTTGTAATTTATTTTTCTTTCACCCCACTCTTCTTGTTGTAAACAAGCCATGAACCTCAGCCAGGCAAGACAAGCTGACCAGCCCGCTCCAGCCTTGCACAAGTGCATCCCAGAGCACAGCCAGAGCCCTTGGCAACTCCTCTTGTCCACATCCCCACAGGGCAGGACCTGCCTCCTTGGTTAATCTGGGCTGCCCCTGGCAGTTTACAAGCAGTCTCTTCCTTCTCAGACCTGCAACAATCCGTTGGGTCAGCCACATACAGAAACACCTCTCAGCCCAAGAGGTGCCTAAGTACTGTACTCTTTACTAGGGATGAATGAAATCCCTAGGGTTTCAAGCTTTTCAGCCTCTGAGTTCTAGTTGAAGACTAACTTAAGACTCCAAACCCAAGTTTATTCTCTAAAGGCCTTGGGTTTTCTGCTGTATTCCCAGAAAGAGTAAACTCTAGTTCTGAAATTTGGTCTCCAAAAGCAGAATAGGGTTTATTTCTTGACACGTAAAAGCTGGTTTCTTCTTTCTTCTTGGTAGTGCGGTTGACCATAAGCACATCAAGAGTCTAATGTAAAGCAACAAACCTCATCCCTGCCTGTCCATGTGCTAAAGAGATTTAAATAATATTTATCCACCCCTGAACTTTGCTATGCCCTGTTGAACAGATGACTCGAAGCAAGAAAGAACGATCAGTGGGACTGTCTGCCAGCTTCAACTTTTTTGTCCTCATTTAAGAGAGGGAAAGCTCTGATGAATCCCTTCAATGCTCTTGAAAAAACTGGACAAAACTGCCACTCCAGCTATAGCCCACACTTCAAATGGCCGTGAGATGGCCTTTTCTGAATGTTACATAGTTCAAGGAGGCAGTGGAGTGCTCGGTGGAAGATTTTGTATGGGAACTTTAACTTCCCATTCCATTTGACTTTTGGTCTTTAAAATACAGGTCAAATCAATGAATTTAATGAAGGCTGTGGAACACAAAGGCTTTGCCTTGCATTTTGACCTAGATAAAGGAGAGTCAGTCCAGGTCAAAAGGCTTTAGCAGCACTTTAAGTGGTTAGTACACAAATGTGACAGAGTGTTTAGACTCTCAGAGACTTGCAAGACCCAGTGACAAGCCGTTAAAAGTATTTGAAATAGCTGCTTGAATGAACTTTGATAAGGTACCGCTATTGTCTTCTATTGTCTCTTTCTTTTCATACCAAAACACCCCCAAAAGAACAAGAGTCAATGAATGTATAATGCAGTCCCACTTTTACTGGATTTGGGGCTTCTTTTGGCCCTTTGGGCTTTTTTTTGTGAACTGTTTATGCCATTTTCATTCATTTCCCCACATGAAGCCTTTCTCAGATGCTAGTGATTAATGTGACTTGTCAGTAAGAGCTTTTAAAGTGCAATGATACTTTCAGAAGCTATAATGTGTCAATCGAACCTAAGATTAAGAACAAATTAAGAGTAAATTTACTCTTACTGAATCTTCTTTTGAGATGGAGCTACCATACGTGGATGTGGTGGTGGCACTTTCCAGCTCCCACAACACAGATCTAGGCATCTGAGGCAAAACCGGCACAGAGCAGCAGACCTGTATATTAAATTCTGGATTCATACCTTTCCTCTCACAGGGGTTAAAGAGTCCTTCAGGCACTTAACACACATCCACATACCCTACACAGGCATCTAAATTAGGTGGTTGCAATCAGCTTGTTGGTAAAGGTAAGTTTCTATTATCAACAATAAATACATTTTAGTGGTGGAAAGCGTACTATCAGAAAGCACAAGATCTGCCAGAAAGTAAATCTCCATTTAAATACATAATTGTTCTCCATTACCAGAAAGCATTTGTCCAAGGAAAAGTGGTAAAATGTGTAACAGTTCATTATGTCGGACCAAATTTGTCTAGAAAGACCAAAATCCTAGTTAATTTGTGCAAGGCAGAAAGGTTTAGTTTTGTTTTTCTTTTCAATTTTGTTGTAAAAAGTCTGCTTCTTGAAAGCTTTCCAGGCCAGAGATCAGGTTCCCCCTTTATAATGGGAGCTATTAATGCCTGAAATGGGCCGCTCTAAAGAACCACATGTCCGTTTCACATGGTTTGATAGCTCCAAGATTTTGCTCACTGTGCTTTTGGGACTTTTCTCAGTATTCTCTATAGCGAGATTTTTATTGTATTTTACTCTTTTGTCTGGTTTTTGTGTTCGAAAATTTTCCTTTATTCATTGACCAGCAACTTTCTGTCACCCATCTTTGACTTTTCTTCTTACATCTGCATTAAAGCTGTCATTTACTTCTGCTTTTTCCCCTCTCTCCATATTTGACAGCAAAAGCCTTCATCAGCTTTTATCCCTTTTTGTTCACATTATGACATAACCTGCGCAAAGTGGCACAGCTCCCCAATTCTTGTATATAAAATTTGCAACATTTTTTGAGACGGGTCAGTGCCCATTTTTGGGATCCTTTTCTTTATCTGAGTACCGTGTTAAAACTTTTTGCAGATGTGAGCTATTCAGGAGCAGCCTGCGGCTGCATGCAGAGATGGGGAAAAGAAGAAAAGGCCTTCCTATTTTGTGATTGCCATAGTAACTCAAACATTGCCAGGGTGTTTGTCGGTTTGGTAGGGCACAGCCAGGGAATTTTATTTCCTGTGCAATCAAGCCCTCTACTGGAGATCATGGCTTGTATGACACAGGGTTACAGAGAGGACAGTGGGCTTGTTAGGCCCGGGATTAAGCATTTCGCTTTAAAATAATACCCGTTTGTATCCATTTTGTTCAGCATAACAACAGCTGCCCGCCTTGGGATGACAGGCTTGCCTTTTTAACCGCAGTCTCCTATGACATTTATGAATGAGGCAGACTCCATTCATTTTTGCTTTGAATTCACACTGGTTGTTTTTGGTTATTTGATTCTTTTTTTGGTTTTTTTAAGCGTGTGGTGGTAGTAGACTTTGTTCCTGCAATTATAGTCACTGTTTACGATATGGGGAAAATCCATTATTTATTTGGGGTCTCAAATTATCACTTCCATTTAGGGGCAAGCAGGTTAAAAAAGAAAGGAGAAAGAAGCAAACGTATCCTCTTTCTTCTGTAGCATGGAAGTTTTTGTTAGACCAATAGATAGAGATGGAGGAAGAAACTTTCAGGTGCAGGTGCTTTTTTTCAGCCCTGAAAGAGGAGCTGCAGACTTTGGGTTGAGAAGGATTCTGTCTCCTTTCTGGGTCAGAAGAAGAACTTGCTGCTCCAAGAGCTTCCCGTATTTCCAGGCTGTGGCAGACGTGCACCCACCCCAGGTCATTCTTCAGCCACGGCTGCTGCTATTCCAACGCATCCCAGCTTTCACCTGCCCGTGGCTTAACCCAGCAGCAGTGGCTCTGCCCACCTGGGCTCCGGGCCACCTTCTGCAGTGGGTCCTAGCGGAGGAGTGGAGACAGATGTACTGATGCAGGCAGGAGGAGGAAAATAACAGCTTATGGGGAGGCTCCTTCAATCAATCGATTTCAAAGGGAGTTCATTTTTCTGCTGCTTGATGGTCATGCTTTCTGCTAAACACCTCAGGGCTGTAGTGAAAGGACTGACCCACCTGAGCAATAGTGATAGAGACACCCCTCCTCCCCCATTCCTTCATCCCCCCAGAAGAGCTTGTTGTATCGGTTTGCATTTTTAACCTGAAGCAAGTAAAAAAGCAAGCACTGTGTCGACCCTGGCAGCAAGTTTTCCAACTGGAGGACACAGGCCAGCTCTGCAGCTGTGAATCTCATGGTATTTGGCCCTGGTGAGCACTGACACTGGTGTCAGGCAAGCACAGGGCATTCCCATTTCAGTTAGGCAGCAACTGCACTCCCGCCTGAGATAACGCAAAGCAGCAAGGCCAGCGTGAATCCGGCCTGGGACTGCAGTTTGATACCATAGCTGTGGGCAGGGGAGAGCATTAGCCCTCCATCGCCACCCTCAACCAGCCAGTCCCGAGGCCAGGACTGCCCTACAGTCCTACACTCTCTGAGGAACTCGGAACACAAGCCCCGTGTGTCCCGCCAGCTCCTCTCCTGACTTCTCTACTCCTGCAGCAGGGATTTAAGAGACTCCCACTCTTCTCTTGATGCATCTCTCCAACCTAGGAGTCCGTGCTCCCTGAAGACCTCCAGCTCCATTTAAATATCAGCCAAAGTACTTCAAATCTGGCACATTGTGAAGGCTGTAAGGGAAGCCAGATGTGAAATTTGGTTTTTCTTTTCCCTTAAATATTTCCTAGAGTAGACAGTCACACTGATCCTTCCCTCCTGGCGAGGTCCAAATTTCTTACCCCTTAACAGAGGTTTCAAGGTAGATAGAAAGGACCTGAAAGCTTCCTTCAGTGCTGGTGACTGAGGGAGTAAAGAGGAGAACCACTCGTGATACCAGAGGGGCTACAGTCTGACTCAGACACATGAACTACTGGGAAATGTTTATTTCATTGCACATTCCACCTGTAAACCCGCCTTTAGTGCAAACCAGAGCTTCCTCAGACCTGCGCCCTAACACCTTCAGGGTCCATTTCCTGGCTTGCCATTGAGATGACAGAAAAGCTGATGAAGACTGCAGTTCTCTTTCTACTAACTTTGGAAATTAAATAAAATCATTTGCTTGCATATAGAGGCTGAAGCAATGATATAATACTGAAAACCACCAGTAACCAAATCTGGTGGTTCAAAGAGGGATTTTTCCTGCAAGTGGTATGTTGATAATCAAATTGGAATGTGGTTTATTTTGCTTTTCCATTCCGGAGTGGTCTTGCAGCTATGAGGTCTGTGGGTATGCCCCATACTGCCACACGGATTCAGCCTTGACCAGGCTGGAGTGCAACCACAGGCACGACCCATTTGACCTGTTTGACCATGGAAATGCCTGAACTGCAGTGGGGTTGCCCACCCAGCTGGCAGCTCTGTGGTCACTCACCCAGCGCCCGTGTCCCCGAGCTCACCAGCTCGCCCCGCGGCCCAGCCCTTCTCGCAGGCATTCACAAGCCACACTTACTAAAAACCAGAACAGGGATTAGGATCACTAACTCTTCCACTAAGACACTGGAAAAAAACTCTTTGGTCACATTTACTGCAGGATCAGCTTTTTTTTTCCTCTCAAAAAGAAATTAATTAAGCTGATGTAGAATGAAGAGAAAAAGATCTTGTACATTAGGATGATGAAGTGGCTGGTCTTAAGTCTCTATGTTCCGTGAAGTACCTGCTTTCAGACTGAGAAGGTTAAGACTAATATTCAGCTATGTCCCTGAAGCAAAAAAGATTGTAGCCCATGGCTGTTTCTTTAAATATGCTTAAGGACCTGGATCCAGATCACTCAGGCCACAATGGGAGCAAAACCCAGGAGAAGCCTGAACATGCCCATGACTCTTTAACCTGTGGAAGATCTTCCTCAAGGCCAGCTCTGCCCTGAACTGCGCCCTCACTTTGTGCGCAGAAGTGGAAAAGCTGATGTGGGGACTTCTGAAGGGGTTGCCCAACATGTGCACCTCTTCTGTACACGCTGCCCGCCCGATGGATGCCACTGCACAAAGCCATGTTTGGGATGGATTGCAGCAGCCCTGTATCCCTTGCCCATTGCATGGGCTTGCTCGCTCGAGGCTCAAATCAGGCACATGAATGTAGTAACTAAATGCAACACAGAAAAAGTTTCAGATGTGAATCACCTCCTCCTGCTCCATGAGTGATCACTTCTGCCATTCACAGGCAGCTGGCTTGGAGCAGGCACGGCTGTCACTCTGCTCTGGGACTGGATGGGGCTGCAGTCCATGACCTGCCTTCTTAGTGCCCATGGCCGTACAAAGCAATACCACAACCATTTGTACCTAAGGGAATCACAATAAGCAGAAGCATTTGGAAGTACCACCAAGTTCACCTTTCTGACTGAGGACAAGACCCATGCATCCTACAATCCAAATTCTTCACTGAGATAAATTCAAAAAGTCTCATGCAACCCAGAGGAAGACTTTCCTCATTACCTCAAACCTATCTACATCTTGCATTCTTGTGACCTCTCTACTTTGCCATTAAATCCATTTTCCTTTTTCATCTCTCCTTTCCCTTGCCCCAAACATACAAACCCATTGGGAGAGCCACCATTTAGAAAACAAACTTCATCATGCTGTCACAGCTGACATTACTGTATTCTTCAAATATTTCCCTGTTTTCACTACCAGAAATTCTTCCCCTCCCCTTCCAGGAGGTAAAAAACTTTAGGGGATTGGCATGCTTTTATGGTGTCCACTGTCTACATACAGTGAAATCAGTCCTATTGTTATCAATAGAAGTTGCACTTCTAATAAATCATCACAATATGAAATAGGATGCTTGGAGATACTCATAACTCCTTAGGGATATTCAGAAGCTGTCTGGACACAGTCCTGGGCAACCAGCACTATGTGGCCCTACTTGAGCAGGAAGGTTGGACCAGGTGACCTCCAGAGGTGCCTTCCAACTTCAACCCCTCCATGATGCTATGATGAATGCTGGCTATTATAATATTGCTAAAAACTCATTATGATGTTGGTGCACTACTGTAAAGAGTTTTCAGAAAGTAAAGACAGCAAGAATGGAAGAAGGATGTTGAACTTTAAGGATAAGAGAGACTATGAAAAAGCTTCACTTCTAATTTTTACTAGCATGGATTCACAGTAACTCTTCCGATGTCTATCAATTTATGCAGATGTAAGAAGGGAATCTTGCCCAAGTCCCACAGTTCTGAAATACGAATATTTTTAAAGGCCTGTAAAATACAGTGATGTATGAAAATATGTTGTTGTAGAAGTCTTCAAAGCCATGTCGTTCCATGCCTACTTCTGTTATTTGCAGAAAAATTGAACTTTTTTTTTTATGTGGCAATTGAGAAGTTTTACTAGCCCAAGCAATCAAAAATGTGTCTGAACATTGCTATTTTCATCATGGTCAGGCTCAGGTTTGATGGGATCACCATCTTTTCTGTAAGTGAGTCATGATTCACTGGGCAACAATGGATGCTGGGCCTCGGCCTCACCCTTCTTACAGCATAGGAATTAGGATGGTAGGGGTATACATTTGCTTAAGGTTAGAAATATTAAAATCCAGTGGGTGGTGACCTTTGAAATAGGGAGGTAACATGTCTTTTCTATGATTTCCCAAATTTACTCTGGAATTTTATATAAATTCCCAAATGACTCTCCCAAATAAACTCCGAAATTTAATTATTTACAAAATACATCCACGCAGTTCCCAGAACTGAGTGATAAGAAAAACTTACAAAAATAGTGCACCGCCGGATGTAATCCACTTTTAGGGAGAGCACTGGTGTGGCTCCGAGCTTGTCTTCAAGGTGTGTACATCTAAAACGCTGGTGGAATCTCTGTTGTCTTCACTACAGCTGTTGTATGAAGATTATTATGGGACACTTAGGCCACACAGCTATACAGGGAAAATCAGCTCTGTTAAGAGCAAAATTTGTGAGATGAAATAGCAGAAAACTGCTTTTGTGAGACTTGTGAGTCTTTGTCTCACAAATTTTGAGCAGTAGACTGCTATTTCGTCTCACAAAATTTGAGCTTAATAGAGCTTAGAAGCTATTATTTCCATCATTTTACCCTTTGCAGAGAGAAGGCTGCAGCAGGACTTGACTAAACCTAAGTACAATTCTTCACTGTGTTATTGCCTCGCCAGGTCTTTTAACATGATATGAGCACAAGGAAAGCCAAACAAAACCTGCAGCCAATTCCTCCTCAGCAAGTTACACAGTCTACAGCTTCGTTGCCCCTGCTGATGAAGAAAGATGCTCAGACCAGATGCCTAAAGGCACAGGGGAGAGGAGAAAAGAGTCTGCACTAGCCATGGCACGTCTGTAGCTGGCTCTGGCCCGGGAAGGGTTAAATGCTTTGCGGTGAGGTGGGACAAACTTCACTTAAACTCAATTCTGTGGCCAGCCCGATTGTTTTGACACCTGCACTATGTGAGGGATGGCATGGTCTCCTTTGTGGAGCATAATGGCACATCTTCATTATTGTTCTAATACTCTGCAAAAAAAAAAAATCCCTAATCTTTCTGTGGTGCCAGTGACTGTAACAATGCCGGGATGTTTTATTTTCTTCCTTGCTCTCTCTTTCCCTTAACCCGCTATTGTTGCCATAGCCACGATGGTGCAGTACTGCTGGTTCGGGGAAGTTTCTGTACTGTACCGCCCTGAGCTTATTGTTTAAATCTTTATTATTCAACTGTTCTGAAGATTTACATTTTTAATGGCTCATTTATGTAATCCCATAAATAAAGTAGCAGAAAAGCATCCCACACAAATGAGTGAATTGGGGTTTGAAAAAAGCTGCTGAAGCAGGTCACTCAGGGTCTCAGCTGCGGGGCCTTGATTGGTATCAGCGATATAGCCACTGTGGCAATGGACTTAAGACCACCCAGTCAGCCCCAAAATGGTGCATTACCAGGGAATAGTGGAATGGTGCTATAGTTCAATCTCCCCTATTTAGCAGGGAGCAGAGTTCTGCTGCAAAAACCATTTCAGTCTCAGACTCATTTACCTTATTGCTTTGACAGCTGCACCTCTCCCGCAGCAAAGTTTAGATGATTAGCTTTTCCCTCCTAGCAGCTGATGGCGATAGGTTTTTTTTTTTTCTTAACCAGTATATTCCTGGGGCTGATAAATTCCCTCTAAAGAGGCTGTGAATTCAAGCACCTGCCTGAAGAATTTGTTTTATAAACTGAGTGCTGAGATGGAGATATGTTCTAACAATTCACTTTTAAGCTTCTCTCCAGTGCTCCCCTCGCCGGCTCCCTCCCCACACACAAATCCTTCACGAACTGTAAATCCTTTGAGCAGGGCGAGCGCATTTGTAGCCGCAGCCGTGCTAACGAAAGACAGGGAAGATACTTTGTTTCGCTGTGCATCCCGGGGACTCTGTGTCAGGGCGTCCACCGCATCTCCTGGAGCATCCTGCTCTCAAGGACAGGTACCAGCGGCCGGCTGCGTACCCCACACCTCGCACCTTTATGCTACTCCTCTGGATCAGCAGGAGAAACCCACCTAACTCCAACCTCGTCTCTCCAGCATCACCTTTGGTGAGTGCCACCCTGGCACGGTGTTGGCCCCACCAGTTGGCATCACCCTGAGGGTGTCCAGGCTCAGCATGGGCAGCTTGCCTGGGGCTACCCTGCTGAAGGGACTGTAGCTGGACAGACGTGAGCCGGCTGGAGGACCACTCCTGCCCCCTTTTATCTACTAGCACAGATGTAACTGTGGGGAGCTGGTCCTCAGCATGAGCCCTCATCACCCAGACAGCCTGGAGCTCCATGGGTGCTTGGGTCATGGCAAGATGGGGTAGCTGAGACAGAGAGACAAGCTGGTGCTGCCTGAGAAAGGGACATAGGACTGGTCACTCCTCCTCCTCACCCCCAGGAGCTCTTCTAGGGACCCCAGTTGGCACAGCATGTTTGGGGACAGCTTTCCCTCCTCTAAAATAGGAGGTGGATGCCTCCACTTATGCCAATGGTGGTGACATGAGCCGAGACCCCACCATGGTGAACACCTACCCTGGGGGCCAGCAGTGGCTCATCTCCACCAGTTCCCACCTCCCAGGTCGTCCTGCCGGGCAACAACGGCCACCAGCCTGTCCCTGCTGCAGGACAGCCAGCCCAGGTCCTTGCAGCACTGCTCCCACATGCCTTCCCTCATCCCAGAGAGCTGCAGGAGCGCAGGGCCGCGGAGGCAGCCCCACCAATCCTCCCTGGCTCTTCCCAAGACTGCCAGGACGAGCACCCGCCGAGGCACGGGCTGCCGGACAGACAACAACCACGCAGAACCGAAACGACGCGATGCGCACCCAGCACCCAAACCACGGCACGTGGTCTGCTGTTACCGAGGCACTTCACCGCTGCCTTCCCCACACACCAGTATTCTGAGTGCAAAGGAACAATGCGTTTTCCCTTAATTAAAAAGCAAACGAGCTCTTTACAGAGGTACGCCCACGCGAAGCTCTGCCGGCAGACAAACGGCAGCGGTCTGCAGGACGGACAATAGCCCTTCCTCAGTTTACCTGCTGGATCTCGTTCTGCCTGGCTGCGTGGAGCGGAGTCAAAGGAAGCTGCTCGGAGGCAGGGAGCAGGCAGCGAAACAAAGGCAGGGAGAATACCAGCCAGCCCAAAGGAACAGTGGGGAAGCTGGTAATTGGGCTGTGTGTGTTTGGCTTTCGCCAGGCTAGCAGGTTTGTTTTTCCCAGGCTGGAGCCTAGGCTGAAAGAGACATGAAATTATTAAAGACCTCAACCTAGAAAGGAGAAAAAAGGAAAAAAAGCTGGCAGCGGCGGCTGGAGATGAATCTCGGGTAATGAGAGCGTGGTGGGGGCTCTCTGCTCCCTCCCAAGGGTGGAGGTGCCTGGGAAATTATTTTCAGCAGGCAAAGAAAAATGAAGTTTCGGTAAAATTCATTCCTCTGGATTTTTATTGCTAGTTTAACTCATTTCTCAGACAGCAGGGAGCCTACTGGGCAGGATGAAATAGGTCCGGCTACAGAAAGGCAGAGCTGTGCCTTCATGGTCCCTTCGTTGTCGCAAGGAGATTCCTGCAGGGATCCAAGTCCAAATGGGACCCGCTGGTGAGCCAGACCCAAAACCACCCTTGGGAAGGGATTTCCCTGTGGCAGGGCTGATCTTCGGTCCTTTCACCTGGCAAACGTTGCAAGGAGCTGTACGTCTACCTGCAGGTCTTGGAGCTGCTTGCAGGCAGAACAGAGCTGTGTGTGCAGGAGCTCGGGGCAGACCCAAAGCCGTGCCAGTGCTGCACCAAGCCTGAGCTGCTCCTGCCAGCTAGTGCCAGGTGTTTGCACAGAAGGGGACTGTGATTCCTTGCATATATTCACAAAGTACACTACAGATACAAAATTTTCAATAAAGTAACCAACCACCCTCAATATAAAGCTGGTGATAGGGAGGGGAAGTACATTTGCAGCCCCTTTCCCTTTTGGTTCAGGGAGAACCTGTCCTGAGCCTCGTGGTCTCCATCTGCAAGAAAAGGTGCTGCAGAATCTTGCTGCTGGACAGGCAGTGGTGAGGGCTGGGGGAAGCAGTACCCAAACAGAGTAGGGGCAAAACGGGACTGGCAGGAGCTGTTGGTGATCCCACGCTGCTTCTCTGGCTTCCCTCCCCCTGTACCCTACCTGCTGGATGGAGACAGAGCTCGGTGCTTAGCTGGTGCAAACGAGCTGTTACGGGTTTGTGTGGCAAGGTTTTGGTAGCAGGGGGGCTACAGGGATGGCTTCTGTGAGAAGCTGCCAGAAGTTTCCCCCATGTCTGATGGAGCCAGTGCCAGCTGGCTCCAAGATGGACCCGCAGCTGGCCAAGGCCAAGCCCATCAGCAATGGTGGTAGTGCCTCTGGGATAACACAGTTAATAAGGGGAAGAAAAAAAACTGCGGTAAAACGGCAGTGAGGAGAGAGGAGTGAGACGGTGTGAGAGAAACAACTCTGCAGACACCAAGGTCAGTGAAGAAGGAGGGGGAGGAGGTGCTCAAGACGCTGGAGCAGAGACCCTTCCCTTGCAGCTCGTGATGAAGACCATGGTGAGGCAGGCTGTCCCTTTGCAGCCCATGGAGGCCCATGGTGGAGCAGATCTCCACCTGTAGCCCATGGAAGGGACCCCACGCCAAAGCAGGTGGGTGCCTGAAGGAAGCTGTGACCCTGTGGGGAGCCCGTGCTGGAGCAGGCTCCTGCCAGGACCTGTGGACCCGTGGAGAGAGAGGAGCCCACACCGGAGCAGGTTTGCTGGCAGGGCTTGTGACCCCGTGGGGGACCCACGCTGGAGCAGCCTGTTCCTGAAGGACTGCAGCCCGTGGGAAGGATCCACGCTGGGGCAGTTCATGGAGAACTGTCTCCTGTGAGAGGGACCTCATGCTGGAGCAGGGGCGGAGTGTGAGGAGTCTTCCCCCTGAGGAGGAAGGAGCTGCAGAGACAAGGTGTGATGAACTGACCGTAACCCCCATTCCCCGTCCCCCTGTGCCGCTCGGGGGGAGGAGGGAGAGAAACGGGAGGGAAGCTGAGCCCGGGAAGAAGGGAGGGGTGGGGGGGAGGTGTTTTAAGATCTGGTTTTATTTCTGATTA
>Ga0065711_1035165_pt1 | contig 22705 bp, 11 predicted proteins | sample Hoacrofraction12_FD_59098 | JGI IMG/M metagenome (GOLD analysis project Ga0065711, IMG submission 59098) | Hoatzin crop microbial communities from Cojedes, Venezuela - Epithelial fraction 12 v2 (version 2) | ecosystem: Host-associated > Birds > Digestive system > Esophagus > Crop | place... | reverse complement strand
CACCCCACCCCCCCAAATAGAACCCTGAGGCAGTACAGTTGCAGTGGGTCTCATTGTAGTCAGAGTTTGCCTAGAGCTATCTTAGTTATGACAGTTATTGTCTTTTGTCAGAGGTAATTCTTGGCAAACATTAGCTACACAAAGGACATATTGTAGACGTAAGTTGTGGACTGGATTTAAGCTCTGACATGATATTTTTTTTATGTCCCCTTCTTTTCACAGCAGCTTTGAAATATAGCAGCAGCTGTCATGATCTCAATGCAGTTAGTTAAACATGGGTGTGCTTTGCGTTTTTAGATGCCCTAAGACACCCTGCATGGTATTCAGGTGCTAGTCCAGAAGGGCACAGATCTCTCATATGTCCTGTGTCTTTTCTGCCATCCCCCTGTAGACGTGCCATGGCACCAGACACATCTGTTTATGGAATTTTATCATACTTTCTGTGTCTCGACTAATGCAGTGCCTTGTTTTCATTTCAGTGTAATATTCACTGAAGTTTTCATGGCAAATCACTGTTATTCCATTTGTGACTTCCCGCATCTTTTTATAGAATGGCAAAAGTCACCAAGCAGTGTCAAGGAGTGTTCACACTGGAGAAGGCATCAGTTTCTGAGCAAACAGAGGAGTCCAAAGCATTTCTCTACTTTTGATTGACTGGGTGACAAAGTCCAAACTGCTTTTCAACTGTAGGCTTCATTTCCCCTTTCACTTAATGAGGATGATAAGCAGTTCCTTTCTAAAATTCTACTGAGCTCAAGATGTTTAGACATGTAGGACTTTTCTTATAGAAAATAGTCCATATTTAGTAATATGGGAAAATATTGCAAAACACAAACTTAGCACATTACTTCTTTACCAGCACTTGACAGTTAGCACTTCCAGGTAGCTGTAGTAGGTGGAGGATAAAGAGGGTACCAGCATGTTAACTGAGGGTTTGCCAAGTTTTGCTTTTCTCTTTTCTGAGGAAAAAAATGCAAGGGATGGAAATGGCATGAGTAGAAAATGCTTGCCAGAAGCCAGCAGTAAATTAATCTCTGGCTACAACCAACTGTAAAGATTTTTTTTCTGGTTTATAAAACAGTAAATTTGGACTCTAGGCTCCCATTCTGATTGTTCTTATGAGAGTGAGCTGAGCCAACAGCTTCTTGTTTTAAAATATCTTTTTCCATAACTAACAAAACCCCAAATAGTTTCTCTAGAACTGCCACTGCAGACTGATATTAGTGGTCTTGCTTTGAAGTTGGAAAACATGGAAAACTTCTGTCAGAGCCAGCCTGATGATGTGTTTGTGCTTTGTACTGCTGTTCAGCTCAAGATGCCACTCCTTGGACTAGCCACAATTGGCAGTGCTGCTGAGATTGTGGATTCAGGTCTCCACAGAGAATCAACCTGAAAAGCAGAGTAAATTAGGTCTTTCAAAGATTCCTCCTGCTTAAAGTAGGTTAGTTTTGGAAGTAGGCTAGTCTTCTTATCACTGACAAGGGGATGTCTATGTGGTTCTGAAATCTTCCATGGGGATGCATCCAAAAAGTCAGACTTAGGACTACCTCTGATTGATTTGAACAGCAGAGATTTGTAATAGGCAACAAGAGTTTGTTTCTGTCCTCCTTGTCCAGAGGAAGTTGATTTTCAAGATCATGTTTCTAGAAATTGGTGATGGAAGGTACAGTAGGGAAAATACAGGAACTAGACCACAGCAGAGATGCAGGAGAACAGAGAATGTAGAATTTGTGTGTGATTACAATTTTGTGTACCTCTCAGTACTAGGTAGGACTTCTTTAGTCCACAAGGAGGGTGAGTTAAACCAGCGCTGCAATTTCATGAGGTCAGATAAATTGACTCGACATCTAATACTTCCCAATAACTTCTGCCCCTTTTCTTGCTCCCTGCTCTGGGCTCCCTGTACTTACTGTGCATCAGATGCAGCATTGTGACTGATCACCAAACCCCTATAATGGCAGGCTTGGAGAAGATAGCTATTCCACATATTTTTTCCTGCCAATTGGGGTTGCCCGGTGTCATGACGGTGAGCCTACAGGCACGGGTAATGGGAATCACTTCTGTATTGTAATTTAACTCTATGTTGCAATTGCTATACTGTGTTTATATTGTGATCTCAGTACATTGTTGAATCATTGGGCCAAATCAAAATCCCCGGTAATGTAAAGTATATGCAAATAAGTAAGTTTAGTATTAAACACCCCTTGTGTGGAATATGTAACAGAACCTAGTCAGAGAGTATCGGACCCTGACAAACACCCAGGACATCCCACCATGAGCAGATGTAACTCACTGAGGTTGCAAAATATACCATTGTGAAAAGAAGTGGATGGTTTTCTGTCAGCTCAATGATGTTGGGTTTTCTTGGGGACGTGTTTTATGAGAGCTGTGAGGTAGGGGACGGGCTGGAAGAAGGGCAAATGCAAGGAGATGGAGGAATAGATTGGGAGAGAATAAGACAAAAGTCTCTGTGGCTGTAGCGATCAATTAGACTGATTCAGTTGCTTGTGGAATCATAGCCTAAGGTTTTATTTTTGAGGATTAAGACAGTGCACCCAGCCATTTTGTGTTGATAAGTGGTAACTTGCAATAACTGGACCCCTAAACCTGGAGCTCTGAAACAAGGTCTGCAGCAACTAGAAGAAGAAAAATAAGACAGAAAGTATTGGACTAGACTTCGCAGGTCATCAGTCCCAGTTCTTTCTCAGCTGGGCCTTGTGAAAACAGAGCACTCTTGAGGGCGGTTACAGTCATATTGGCTCCTCAACAAGCAGATGATGTTTACTCCAGGAGTTAAAATATGGACATTCTGAGTACAACCATGTGAGAAATCACAATGATACTCCCAGCTCTCTCCAGAGACTGGTCATTTTGGCAGAGTCAGGTCCCCTAAGCTCTTCTTTGTAAGTGTGAGACTAATACTTCTATTGTGCATGAGCAAGTCCGGACAGGACCTAGAGAATGAGAAATAAAACAAAATAAGTTGATGAAGGGGGTACTCACTGTAGCACATTCTACATTCAAATGTACCCACTAACAATCATCCAACATCTTGACTGTGTTTTTATTTATAACATTTCCTGCTCAACACAGGATTGGCTCTGGGCTATATTGGAGAACAATCCTGGCAGTCTTAGTTATAAAGGCACAGTTCTTAACAGCACTGAATGCTCTGGACCCACTGAAAAAAGTGCACCAGCACATGTCAGCTACTGGGCAAGTACTGTTGTGCTTAACACATGTAAAATTGCTTCCTAAATGTCTCACAGAAGAGCAGATGTGAGTCATACTTAGTAGCAATGTAGTTGCCAACCTTGACACAAATTCTTTGTAATTTATTTTGTTTTTTCTTTTCCTGCTTCTAGATCTATGTGGGTGAACGCAGAAGGTTTTCTTGGTGCTTTGCATTCGGCATTTAACTTTGAGCAATCATAAGACACTAACCTCTCTATTCCGCCATCAATGCAGATGCCACTGCATTACATTCTTTTTCTGTGATGATTTTGCTTCATTCTGTATATGCAGCTTCCTGGAACCAGTTGTTCAACTTGAAGGGCTCCATTTCTTTTTCCCTTGTCCCAAACAAGTGATTCAATCTTCATTTTAATTACACCAGTTAGTTTACATTTAGCATTACTAGCCCCAAACAAAAGATAGAAGGCATTAATTCTTCCTCCGGTCAGGACAGATGAACTTACAGGATCCAAGTATATGTTCTTTCTTTTCAGATGTGGAAAGCAGCTACCAAAATGTCTTAAAAACACTTCAAACAATTTCCAGATCTAATATTACCCATGCTATCATTACCATCCCAAACTAACTGAAAGCTCCAGAAACAGGAATCTTTATTGTGGGCTACCTGAAACTTCCTCTTTTCCTTACATTTTCCTTTTAGTTATGAAAAAGCATGGAATGCAATAAAAAAATAATTCCTTAAATCACTATCTCAGTCCAATAATTCAGATCACAACTACCTCATATTTTTTAAATCAATAATCTACTGACTAGGAAACATATAAGGTACAGATGGCATTATTGAAAAGAAAGAAGGGAAGGAAAGGGAAGAGGAAAAAGGTACTAAAGTACCTGCAATAATATTTTCATAACATGGTGTTTATTCATAACGCTTATCAATATTTGTTTCTCACCATTTTTGTTGACATTCTTTGTTTCCCTGAAATGTTCTTTGTAAAAGCTGATTAAAAACACACTTAAGAAGCTATTCTATATAAATACATCTGGATGAAATGAAAGAAAAAGAAAGCTCTGCTTTACAACTGCTTACCTTTACATCAGTGATACAAAAGGTATTTTTTTAAAAGTTCTGATTAATCTTCTAAATTCTGAATATGATTATCTGCTCCTTTTACTGACAATATTTTATTATGCATAAAATTGTCATAAACACAGCAGATTTAAACAAATTCTACTAATTGAGGTAGCATAAGCTGGGAAAACAATATGTGTCCTTAAACAGACAATAGATTCCTCTAATAGTGAATAAGAGAAAGGATTCAATCAAATGCCATCCTTCTTTTCTGAATGTGAAGGAAGCTCAAATTAGCCTCCAGATGTAAGGGCTGTAGTTTGTTCCTGTTTCCTTAAGAGAACAAATCTGAATCTTGGCGCAGATCAGCCGTAACACTAGTTTCTGCTCCAACAGTGTGTGGAATCACATGCTTAATTTCATACTTGTGAATAATCCCATAGATCTCATAAGTTCAAGGACTAAATGTGGAACTTGTGGGTCAGGTGTATTCCCAAGTGGAACAATTAAAGTCTGAAGTCATCGTCTACTTTTCTTCACAGATGAACTATATAAAATGTATAGTCTAATAGATTCTCATAGAGAAGCTGACAATCTGCCCCAAGATGCCTAAGAAAAATACATGAACAGTTAAAAATATATGAGTGAGTGAAATGACTAGAGGAAATCCCAGGAAACAAAGAATTATGTGAGGGGCAATTCACCCCACCTATATGCCTGGTGTCATAGGGTCATGCTTATTTTTTTTATTCAGTTTTCTTTAAGAAAGTGAATAAATGATCTGGCAAAACACATTTTCAAATAGATCTGTTTTGGCAAGAGTCTAGAGTGAAGTCCTCTAAGAGGGGAGACAGTGCAGCCTGAGAATTTTGGTTCCCTGTCTGCTTTGGAGGCCTCCTTGCATTCCTTGTCTCCCACCCAGAACAAAATTTTAAAATTGCTGAGGCAGCTTCTTGCAGTCCCTCTGCATGAGAGGGAGGGAATGTGTGCTTGACTCCGAAGCGTGTTAGAAGAAAATAATTTGCTGTCTTCAACAGTCTCATTGGATTTAACTTGTCCTCCCCAAATTAGTAATTTATATGCTCAAAAATCTGCTGCCTGAAAGTGAGAGAATGCCTTGATACTTTGTTTGAAATAGTTGCAGATGAACACTATGTTGATCCCTCAGTTCCATTGAACTTGGTAGAGTACTGCTTCCAAAGCAAGTCCTTGGTACCTGGGTTGCACTGGTGCGTAGCTGTTTCCTCCTTTCAAGGAAAACTGGATTCTGTAAACTAGACATTTGAAAATCCAAAATATGTCAATGAAAATCAACAAACTTTTAAAAGCCTAAATGTGACTAACTGAACTCCTCCCATGGCCCATTAATTTTTATGTTCAAGTCTCAGCAGTTCTGCAGTTCAGCTGATACCAGAAACCGTGAGCATTTGAAATACAGCAAGCAAAGCGTGCTTTAATGAGATTTCCAGGCAAATGCTGCAGATCCAATGGATTGCCATCCAAATCTTCGAGTGCACATCTGAACCAACATGTTCAGACAGAGGTCCACTAGTTTTCAAGTACAAGCTTCCCTTCTTCTTTGTCTGTTTATAAACTATTGAGAAGAGAATGTCTGTTTTAAATTAATAACTTGACCGTTGTTTTGAAGCCAAACTACATAATGCTCTTTCTTATTGTTTTTTCCCCTATTCTCTGAATTTGGTCTTCCACTTTGTAAGAGCAAGTTTTTCTATGAGCAGCGGTTAATGAAGTTGAGTTTCCAATGAACTGTCTTTTGTCCCGTGGACACTTTGCTGGTCAAAGACAGCATACGGAGCTATTTATATGTGGTCTTGTTGCTGGCAAATGTGTATGGTCTCTAGCTGTGCAACTGTGGCCAAATGAAACTAATTCTGCCCGCCTTTCCTCAGTGAAGACACTAATTTGGGTCTTTCTCCCTAAACTCCATATTTAGTTTGTAGGAATTTTGTCTTGCATGCTTCCTTTAAATAAATTTCTCAAGAGGTTCAAAATGCATTTGACACTAGGGGTTGCAGGCAGGTATCAAATAAACAATATGGTTACATCTCTGGAAAGCGGTTGTCCCTGCCTCCCCTCCCCCCCCCCAAAAAAAGACAAAAAAACTCCCTACTAATTTCAGTAGATTACACACATATAATCCTCTCAGAGGGTTACTGAGAAAGTACAAACCAGTTTAAACGGCAGTTCCTGGAAATATCTTACTTTCTTTCCAAGGGATATGAAGTAAGCCATAAGGGAGAGGGAAGAAAACTTTATCTTTGCTCCAATCTCTTGTCAATGCTAAAAACTTGAAGAATTTTAGTACAGCCTGTACGAAACTTTTTAGTCTGCAAAATCAGTCTGATCTGGGCTAGTGATGTGTTTCTGCAGTTGAACTGAGCTGTTAGAGTGAGATTGGTGTCAAGATACAGCAAACACTTGGTAGCTCATTTTTTTCAGAAAATATGCCTTCACCTACCTTAGGTCTATGTTTCAGCTTGGACTCTGGTGGGTGATCTTTAAACTCATAACCTTTAAAGTCATACACTTTGGAAGTGTACTTCAGTATGCTGTGGCAGGTAAAAAGCTTATCCATCAAGTCCAGTTGTGGGGGTTCTGTCTCTTGAGTCATCCGGCAATAAGGGATTGATGTGCTTAAGGCTCAAGGTTTCCCAAGGAAAACCAACCCTTTTTTGCTTGCTGCTGTGCAGATTTTAAGTAAGCCCATAAAGAACAACTGCATTTCCTATTTTCTGATTGAAGACATCTTTGAGTACGGGAAGGATTATTATGAATAAAACTTGAAACAAAATTTTGTTTCGTGTTTCATTTGTAACCTTCATGGTTTTCAGAGACTCCTTTTACTTCAATGCAGTGAAGTCTTTCTCAAAGATTCCCGATTAAACAAACTCTAAGCTTGGCTGGTCTAGCTGTACTGGAGAGCACAGTGGCAGTAGGTGTTGCTGGGCTAGCTGAGCAAGGCTGGTCATGCACCTGCTCAGCAAAGACAGGACAACGCTCTGAGGGCTCTTTTGCTTTCAGTACCTGAAGAGTACCTGAATAGTACTTGTCCACTTCACTGCTGACAACAGATTAAATGCTAACAACATTTCCAGATTGCGGATTCTGGTTCAGGATAGTTTACAGATACTGAACATCATAAAGTAAGGTAATAAAGATGCCCAGTAAAATCTACAGGAAGGGCAGCTAAGCAGTCACAGATACATTTTTATCTGTTTTTTTTTTCTTCTTTTTCTCCTGAGCAGACCTAAATCAGAAGAATGAGTTCAGTGACTACAGGGAGTAAATTGGGTTTCAACAGAGTGAAGGTATGCATCAGCTGAAAATTCTGGCTTCTGCAAATGAGTTATTTTATGAGGTTAAGTCAGAGTTTCCATCAACACAACCATATTTTAGTCAGTCAATCACAAATATTTTCCTATTGATGTTAGCCTTCAATTTGTTCAGAATTTACTAAACAATTAATAATAACAAGTCAAAAGAAAATGCTTCTGCGTAACTTCATTCTAGTCTGTCTCTATGTCTCCACATTTCTGACCTGTTTTCATTTTCAGCTTTCCATTTGAGACATAATTTGAGCATAACTTCTGAAAAACAGTGGTGCTGGGCATTAGGCTTTCTGTGTCTTCACACTGGTACCTTTAGATTTTTATCTAAGCTCTGACGTCTCTCTGTGCAATGTAAACATACTCTGATTATCGAGTTTCCACTTGTGTTTCAGCATTAGGGAAGAATTTGCTCTTGAGTGGAAATGAGCATTTCTGCCTGAGATAGAACAAGATCCAACTCATATGCCCTTACTGTTGCCATCTTCCATGGTGTAACTCACTCTTCAGCATGTCCACTTTACCCCTATATGCCTTAAGACAGAGTTTGTGACTCTGCTAATGCTACAAGTCTTTTTGTAAATGAAAACAGAACATATGAACATGGCATTGAAGGATTCTGACATATATCCTGTTATATCACTTAACATTTGTGCAAGAGAATTAGCTGTTTTCAGAGAAATCACTGTTGTGCATACTACAGGGGTTCAGGTGTGAAAATAAGGCAGAGAAAAGTCAATCTAAATAACAGAACCGTTTATAAGATGGGTGAAATAGGAAAAGAAATAACATGGCAGCTTTTCATAAATTATAACTGAACACTAAGAGGACAAAATAGGAAGATTATTGTTTGCAGATGTGATTGTGGCAATAAAAGAAGGACGTAATAAACTAACTAACAAACCAACCATTCTTATTTAAAATTTCTACAGAATTCCTCAATAATCATCCCAAACACTGCAGTGTACAATTGTCATATTGATAGGGTAATTATGGTTACTCTTGTAGTAAACCCTTTTTGAGTAGCTATGCTTCAAGTATGTTATTGCAGGAAGTTTTGCCTGTTTGAACAGGAATGAACCAAATTAAAGCAGTATCGATAGACTGGGAAAGCAAATCAGTATAATAAAAAACAAATGCAAAAAAATATTGGAAGATAATAATGGATTTTCTCTGGAGAAAAAGATGACTGGTTGACATTCAAACAAAATATGCTACAGGCTCAAGGCTGACCTGCTGGAAAGCAGCTCTGCAGCGAGGGACCTGGAAGTGCTGGTGGACGACAAGTTGACCATGATCCAGCAGTGTGCTGTGATTCCGTGATTCTGTAATGCACTGAAGAGAGTTAAACCAGTATAATGGGTCAATAAGGAAAATGAACGTACAGTTGTACCATGTGCTATCATACTTTGGTTAACCTAATCTAAGGTAGCACAGGTAATAGTAGCTATTAAAATGTGACAGTATCAGCTTTAGCATGTACTAATAAACAGATTATGAGCTCTCTAGGAGATCTAGGTCAGTGGCATAAGTGCTTTCATATGCAAGCCTCATGGTATGTTGTCCTGCTGTTCTTACCTGGGCTGAGATTAGGCTAGACATTCCAGGCATCTGCCGCAGTCATCCTTCATTTTGCTAGACAGACATGGTTTCAGGAGGTAGCTCTTCTCACCCATGGTTAGCTGTCTGAAAGCTAGGCATGTAAACAAGTAGTTTAGGTTCCCTCTTAGTGAATGGAGAGGATGCGTCTTCCAGAGGGTGATTCATTTCATCCCAGAACAATTGTGCTGCTGAGGAAATGATCCAGTTGCCTAAATATGGGAGCTCAGTACCGTTTGAGGTGCCCTACAGTATCCAAAACATCATCATGGGACTGGCAGGCATGACACGGGACTTATGAGAAACCTTGGCCTTCTGGTCCGTCAGTAGCTGGAGGCCAGGTTCCTATGGTGTCTAAACCAGCACTAGATGCCTACGTTTTGGCAACTGAATCAGGCCTGGAGTATAATTTTTCTTCAGCCAAGGATCAGTTAGCAGTAAATTCTGTGCCAACAGCACAGCACCATCCTAGATACCAAAGAGCTGTTTGTTTTCTGGGAGAGGAGGGAAGAGAGGATTTTCTATTGCTGGTTTCTGGTTTGTTTCCAGGGGGGAAAAAAAAAAAGAAACGTTCACGACTGAAGCCTGTCCTGAACTACACTTTGTCTTGCTGTGTTGAGGGTGAGGAGGAGACTACAGAAGTAGAATAATTATGGGGAGAAAACTGTTGAACTGTAGAACAGATTAAATTAGATGGCAGAAGAGGAAGAAGGAGAGTGTTTGACAGTGAGAAGAAATACCTCCTCCAAAGAAGGAACTTAGGTGCTGCAGTTGAGGAAGGTGACCATGAAGACTATATCACAACTGAAACTCTTGGAAATTCAGAGGCTCAGACAGGAAAGACCTATGATAAGACCCTAGGAAGGACAGAAACTATAAGGTGGCAAAACAATCAGTACACTGATCTGGCAGATTATCACCCCAAACAGAAACAAGAAATCAAAAACAAAATTAAATTTATCAGGAGCAATAAAGATTCTTGGAGGAAAGCTCATCTTGGACAGACCAGATTTTGACAAGCCACTTGAACTCCACAATATTGTATTTAAGGTAGAATAGGGTCAATGACAACACAAATCCTATAATATGCCCTTGTGGTGGCCGTGAAAGCTACACTTGTTTCATCCTTGGTCCTGAAAGGATCAAAAAAGACCTCACTGTATTTCTGAGAAGAGTATTAATGGTAAGATCAATAGGTAAGATGGCTAGCATAGTATGAGCATGGTACAATAGAGTATGAAGGCTAATGCCACTGCATCTCAAGTACTTCACTGTCCACTGGCATTTTCAGATTCTCCAGTGCGTAATTCTACTTGACCCACATCAGCTGAGGTGGTATGATGTAATTATCCTCCATATTATTAATGATTTGTCCCAAATTCTCAGATGCAGATGTGAGCCACAATGGGATCTGGCTGGAACAACCGTGTTCTGGTTTTTATGCAATGGCAATCTAAGTGTGTGGGTAGGAAGATTCACTTTACATGACCCTTGGTTAGGAGTCAAAAAGCAGTACGGCAGATCACACTGAGCAGTACAGACATAGGTTACCTAAATGTGAACTCAGGGTCCAGAGTTGAATCCATGGTGAATACTGTTCATGATGCACGATTTCATAAAAAGTTTTAATAATCTTACAAGTACTCTGACCACCTAGAAGATCATAGGACTCCAGGCAGTGATTAGAGCCTTAATTAGCTACATTTGTAGAAAATTCATTGTGAAAATAAAACCATATGAGAGAGAATAGACTTCCTCCTAGAACAAAAAGGCAGAGAAGATCTGAGTTTTTTTAGAGGAAATGAGAATGTGTTGCCTACCTTCCTCGAGCAGCAACCAAGGAAGAACTGTCATTGTTACAGGTAATCTAGAATAGAAAAGTCTCTAAGCATAAATACTTATGCTATTAATTAATTGGAAACTCAATAACAAGAGTAAGAACAAAAATCTTTCTTTACTAAAACAAACTTCCTGCTTCATTCTCCAGCTAGTATAGTTTTTAAAAAGGTTTCCCCAAGCGTGAAGAACCCAGAGCACAGCAGAGTTATTGATGAACCTGTCAGGAGAGTGCGCCTTCAGAAACGCAACTGCGGGGCAAAACTGAGTGTACTAAACAGAGAAAGCTTAGAAGAGAATCTTCTCTGATGCATACTAGTCACTACTCCTCTAGTAAGTGACAGCCCACAGCTGCAAGGCACTTAATATGCTTTAAGCCATCTACATTAGAAAACAGGCCAGCATATTCAAGGCCTCCACATTGCAATGGACATCTGGGATATGAAAAACCAATAGAACTTTCCTCTGAGCCACTAAATGATGTGTTTAAATTCAGTGGTGCAACTAAGAGCAGAATCTAGTACTACTTTTTACCTATCTCTTTCACTACCAAGTGTGGCCTGTACAGCAATTATTATATATGGCTACTTTTCAGCGATAATACCGCTTAATACTCTATTGCAAACTGTTATGAGGGCCTCAGTAGCAAACCGAACAGAAAAACCTGAGATAAAAATCCAAAATGAGTGTGCAGTTGGACAAGTCAGCCAGAGCTTAGCGTTAGATCTATGTACACCTTCTCTTTATGGCAACCAAATTGAAGATGACTAAAAAGTCATTTTTTATTATAATATACAATAGGATAGTTAACTTTGTAAATAGACAAAATTCAAAGTGATTAAGACAGATGGTACGGAAAGAGGAAGTGCTTGTATCTAAGTCTCCCCCTAAGTACTCTGCAAGCAAAACCCTGCTTCCAGGCTTGTTTTTAATTCTCTCAGTGTCTTTTTGAGTCTCAACAAACTCTTACCAGTCCTGTCTGGTCTGGTCTGGCCAGAGAACAGACCAGGGAACAGCCAGCCAGACCCTAGAGCAGATGAAAAATAAAAACCTCTGGGCACCAGAGGGGACTGGGCAGAGTTTGCTGTGACTAAGAAAGTCACTGAGTGAACTAAAACCGTCTGTTGCTTGCTGTCACTACGGTCCCACTGCCCCGCTCCAAGAGCAGCAGGCTCCTGCTCCCCGCTGTGACTCTCTCCCACTCTTTCCTTTCCTCTTCTCCACACACAGCTGCCAGTCCCCTTCCCAAAGCAGGCCATGCGACTGTGGAAGAGTCGCCTCTCCTTCCCGCTGGGTCCACCCGGATCTTCTTCCTAAAAAAGCATAACACAAACTGAGAGGCCGGGGGAGCACCTAAGAAAGTATCTCTTGTGCTTATTTGGTTCTTGTCAGCTTTCAGCCATTTTGAGGGCCAGAAAAACAAACCAGATCCAACCTAGTGCAGTGAGTCCTGTCTGTATCCCAGGTGAACCCTCACAGGTACTCTTTAGTCCAGTATCTTCAACAGGACGTAGGAGGCATGTCACCTTTTCCCTAGCAGGTACACAGATGAATGGCTCTGATACTGCAACCATCACTGCTATCCCAATAAATTTTATGACTTCAGTGACCTGGCTACACTGTTTCCTCTATGAGTGCTGCAAAAACTAATCAATCAGCTTTGAAGAGGGAGAGCAACAGCAAGCTGCAGTGTGCAAAAATAATCACAGAAGTGAGGCTCATTTTCTGGGTTATTCTTTTGTTCATTGTTTGCCAGCATGATCTTTAGTGTGTGCCCCAGTTTGGTATTTGACTCTAACAGAGCTGGAATATCAAATCCAGAATTAGGAAATATACTTATTCCAATTAATGTATATTTCCCTTTGCTTAAATGTCTCTCTTCTATCATAACCTGAAAGACCTGGTGCTTCTCAGATCACTTCAGAGATATTAGTGCAATAGTGCTGCTAAAAACAGATACTAGTAAAGCACACCTCAATATACTCAAATGTAAGACATTCAGTGCCACATCTATTTTTTGACGTAGTTTTATAAAGAAACCAAAAAAGAGGAGATGGACATTCAGTGATGCAGTGTGCTAGACACTACTTTAAAAGTCGTTAAATTAAACTAAATTAAAATTACACACCAACGTTGGTGTATTTGCTAAGGATATAAAGCAAGACACAGGGGAAAAATAAAGCCAGCCCTCATTTTATGAGAATTGCAGCCTACTTGTCGCCACTGAGTATGACATTTAAATTAGTCTGATTAAAAAGTTTATTACTTTATTTCTCTCCCTTTCCAATATTGACTTATAGTCCAGGTGCCTTATGCACTGTGCAGACATATGGTGAGTCTATGCCCATACCCTAAGGACTTACAGCCATAAAGAAATATATGTGCCTTCTTCTCACAGAAGTTAACGCTCAAAGAGGTGATTATGTGGCCTGGGTCTTCTAATCTAAGTAGGTAAGTAAGGTAAAACATGAGGAACAGAGAGCCCTAATGGTCTTTTGCCTAACTCCCACCTACTGAGCAGGGTTTGAGAGCAAGGAGAGGCCTGCAGTGAATTGTTCCTCTGGTGGGTGGGAAGACATGTCAGCAGCACTGGGGCAGAGAGATGCTACTGTATAAAGCCACAAGCTGCCTTCAAAATTTGTTTAATTTTTAAGTATGTGGTCTTGTCTCATTACTTTGGATACTCCTCCTGTTACAGAAAAGTCTTATTCCCATTTTACAAAGCAAAAGGATTAAATATTCTGCCAAGTGTTATACATGGAGCCAATGATCGAGCCAGAAAATTAAGGCACATCTTGCGAATTGCCATGTGATGCCTCTAAGAGAACACTATACTTTTTTCTGTGAAGGTAGACAGCAAATTGATGAATAAAACAAATTTTATATACCACCAGGGTACCTTCACTCCAATATTAAGAGCTTTAAAAGTCTGCATTAAAATACTAAAAGAATTTAGGCAAAACCATACTTCAACACATAAAACCAGCTTCATATACATTACAGTGTATAGAGGTATATGTGTGTGTGTGTGTGGTAGAACATATTATTCTAACTGGCAGGAAGCTCATAAAAAGAAAAGCTTTTGGGGTTAGCTCAAACTTGGAGTGCACTTTAACATGCTGGTGGTACTTTATGAACAAATCTCAAATGTATCCCATGTGTTGCGAATGCTTAAGAATGGGCTCAAGATGAGCTTTTGTCTGCATGAGCCATACAGCTATTTCAAAAATATCTTCCTTCAGCAGCACCAATATTTATTTTTGTATGTTATTTTTGTAGTTTGAATGCTGGATTTGAGTTTCCATATTGCCATCAAAGAAAGAAGTTGAAAAACCAAAACTCTTAATAAATCTAACAACAGAATCTGGTTGCAAGACTATTTTCCATGACTGAAACTTTTCTTGTCAGAATATTTTTTCTTAGAACAGCTGACATATCATTATTGTTTTCCTTGTTTTAGAATATCGGCTTTCCAGAAGTGTCCAGTCCATCCTTGAACTAAGAAAGGAACATGTCTTCAGAGGCTTGGCTTCTTTTTTAGTAACGATGACGTTCTTTTCCCCTTTCCACGACCACTGTTGTATTAAGTGACTGCAGGTTTCTGGGACATGAACAGAAATGTACATAAAGAACTGCCCTAACTAACTGATTGTTCTCTAGCTGTGTGGGACCAATATGACTAGAAATGACAGGAGGTGAACTCCCCTATTATCCTCTGTGGACCAATTCCACACTCCTACTCTGCTTTTAAAACTGATTTGTTTTGGTGGATTTTTCTTCTGTCATGTTGTCTTCATTATCTGACCTATTCTGCCTTCTCTATCATATTCAGTGGACATTTTTATTGATGGCTACAGTACGATGTCTCTTCATCCATTAGTTTTTCTCAAATGACTTTAGAAAATGGTTTCAACTTAAACATGGCAACTCAGCCCCTTGATACTAATAGGAGTTCAACTGTGACAAAGTTTTGCTTAAAGGGTGGGCATGACCTATGGACTGAGGAGTTTAAATGCTGCTTTTATATATTTTAACTACTGCTTTATGAAACAGAAATTGAAAACAACCCCACAAACAACTATCCTTCCAAGCGGTTCCTTCTCCTGAGCAAAGAAACATTAGAAATAAAACCCCAAACTACCTCCAAACAAATAGTGAAGTGAACAAACCATGAAAACTTTAATAATCCTACTGCATTTTTCTAAATTTGATTACTCATGAAATCACAAGGAAGCCTAGCTGCAAATTTTTTAGTATTTCAGAAGCAGATGAATGATCTTTTTTTGACAAGAAGCCCAGTTCCGTACATTCTTTCAGTAGCTCCACAGAAGTGCATAACCATTCTCTGTAAGTCAATCAGGGCTGAAAAAGCAACAGGAATCAGTGAAAAAATCAGACCAACTTTGGTGGAACTTCAGGAACATGAGCTGCATTTTTAAAAGTCTTTAACTGAGTTTTCAAAAGATTTTGTGGCTATTCAAATACTTCTTCAGAACATCTGTGAAATAGCTCACTCATATAAGCAATTCAGTAGTGAAATAAAAGATAGAAGCACTCTGAACTACACAGATTTCATGACGATTAAGAAATTCCCGTGACAAAGGATTACGAACACAGAAAAAGAAAGGTCACTTGGGTGTAGAATGTGAGCTAATGGTGAAATTGCAAGGATGAAGTATCAACACTTAGAAGTCTCCTTTTTTAGTGATTCTGTAATTCAGAATCTTTCTGTGATGCTTCCGGTTCTTTTGGAAAATGATTAAAGCTTTATGATGGATAGTCCAAGCAGTGCAAATGAAAAACCTGTGGTGTGTCATCCATTTTGCCTGACCTGTTTATCAAAACCAGCAGGAACAGGGTCACCCGCCTGGAGGTCCCCATTGTTTGTATAGGGAATACAGGTATTTACTTTGGAACTGCCTCGGCAGGTGTTTTAAATCCGAGCACATACAAGGTACCTCAGTCAGAATTCATTTTGTGAGCTTGGCTCAAGACTGTGTGCTTGCTGGCCTCTTCCACTCTGTCACAGGTTTCCCCACAGAGCTGACAGTAATGTCACGACGACAGCCCATCCCTGTGCTACTATTACATGTCTGTTTGGATGGCCTGTCATTGGGGAATATCGGCTGGCATCCCATATTGTCTGTTATAAGACAGAATGTCCTCTTACACATCCTATATGATAAGCCTGAAACATGGGCCTTCGTTACTGAGTTATTGTGCTGGATCTGCGTGTCTGTCTTCATATATTTCCAGGACTTTGATTCCTGTTATGCACTACGGGTGCTGAGCTGGATTCCTAATGATAGCAGTGTCTGTCGCTCTGCTACTTTCATTTTCAGACCTTCCTATGCTGTGTAAGTGTTATTGTTTAATTGCCCATTCCCCAGTGTAGTGTGATTTTTTAAATTAGGTTGACATTTTATGTGTTTCTTTTACAGCTCGTCTCAGCTGTTAATGAGCCCTTTGCTAATTGTCTTCAGTACAGATCATTATAGCTCTTTAGTACTGTCATTTGAAAGTGAATACCAATAAACAGAAGAATTACTCAATGGGACAAAGGTAAGTGTGCTGTGTTCCAAATTTTCAGTTTGCAAAGGTTAGGAACTCTTGAGTAAAAGCAAGCGCTTTTTTAAAAGTTAACAGTAACCTGTTAATGTGATTTGCTCATGTGGGCATTGTGGGTTGTCTGGATGCCAGCCTGCAACACGCCAGGCCTGAAAGCCCTGTGCAGATACAACTTGAAAGGTATCCCTAAAACGAAGGCTCGTCCTCTCCCTTCCCTAGATGTCACGAGCAGGTTTTCTTTTAATGTCCTGGAGATCACCTAAGTCTGCCAAGTGAACAGTATCACGTAGAAGAGGAGAGCCTAGACCTTGACAAAGGTGTGAGCCTACCTGGGTGCATACTGAGATTTGAGGAATGAGATCACCAACCAGAATGGGAAACTTTGAAAGCTGCCCAACCCGCAGGCAGTTACACAGTTTGTCTTATTTACAGATTCTGTTTCTGAAATTAGGAAAAAAAGGAGTTTCTTATAGGACTTGTTTTTTGTTTTGATTTTTAAAGTTTTTACAGTACTTTTCCCTAGATAATCTTGGCACCTGAATAACAGTAGACCCATGGACACAAACAAACAAAGCCCTGACTTCTTTTGCCTAGGCTAGCAACACCCTGATAAGGGCACACACCTAAGAGAAATGTGGTCGAACTGCTAAGTCTGTAAGGAGTGATTAATGATTTCAAGAGAAACAGATATTAACAGGTGAAATCTTCTGCAAGGTCTTAAGTGCAAATGTCTTATGTTAGTGATTCTATATGGTTTTCTTCATAGTATGTTTAGATATTGCTTTAGGAAACATCACAAGTCCGAGGCCAGTGCCAGTTTGACTGTGCTAACTAGAGCTCCAAGGCTGTGAACCTGCAGTATTTGAGTCCTCTTGTCAGTGTTAGTAAGGACAGCTAATAAAATGCCTTTCAGTACACAATGCATCAAGAGCTAAAGTTGAAACAGTGTAATTCTGCAAGGTACTGGAAAGAAATTTGTAAAAGACCGAGGACTCTGGTGGGAAGGTTCTCCTTTGATAGACAACCAAACTGTAGCATGAATGCATTGAATTGTACACTGACCATAAGGCAAACACACAAATATGAACACAACTGTGATAACGAAAAGTGCTGACTTGTGAGATAGTAAAAGTATAAAGAGACTGGATATTCAGGAGAAAAACAAAAGATGTCGGTGACACAGATCAGGAGCTACAGAATCTGACCATGTAAAGTATGCTTTTTGTGAAGCAGCAGTCAGAAGATTTTATTTTTTCATTGTACAAGAATGGCTATGAATGGTGGAATCACAGCCTTTTACAGGTCATGACTAAGTCTAAATCAGTATAATTCTCCCTGTAACACTGAGAATGGTTATAAAATTAAAAAGTAGAGATAAAAAGACTCACAATGATAAAAATGCGGGTTAAGAAAAGAGTCATGAATAGAAAAGCTGACTGTTGTGGTACAGTACCAGAACTCTCCAGAGCAAGTCTTTCTGCTACATTACCTTCGAAATAAAACAGGGTTTTTAAGGGGGAGGCCTGGTATTGTCAAGGCCTGAATGATGTTTAAACAAAACAATGCTTGGAGTAGTACATGGTGCAGTGGTTTTAAGAAAACAGATTTGTGTCACAGCAGAAAGCTGAAATGTTTGTAGAAAAGACGATAATAAAAGTCACAGCTTTCCAATAAATGGAATAATACTACATGGATTTACAGAATATTCTGGTTAAAGGCATAATGGCAGTCCTGTTTTTAGATTATTAGATGCTTCTCTCTGAAAACATGTGCTTGGGAACAATAGTACTGGCTCATCTGCCACTGATTTTAATGATGTTAGCTATCCCCATTAAGCTGAATAGCTGGTTCTACTGATTTCAACAACCCTGGGAACATAACCAACCATTCAAACCTTTAATGGCCCATCATAGTTAGAATTGTTATGTTTTGTAGGTGTGTGCACAGCTAATGGGAAAGCTGATGGGTTAATGAATGCTCAGATGTTAACAGCAATAGAGTCATCAGACACTCACATTACATGAGTTCTGCACAGCATTTAAAAAGGATGGCTTTATAGAAGACAAAAAACAAATTGGGTACTTTACAAATAAATTTGCATCCCCTTCATCATAAACAACCAATTAAGATGAAGCGATCATGGCACTTATTAACCTCATTATTATAAATCTCATTGTCACATGAAACATGTTAGGATGTATTCCACAGCTCTGATACAATCTATTTTACAGATATAGAGATTCTTATCAAATATTACTAAATATTGTTAAGGGCAAAAAATAACTGGAAAGTGTGCATCAGTCCCTTGGAGGGAGAAAGTTACATTAGTATGATCTTGCAATTGCTCTCAAGCTTCAAAATTCCAGGAAATTCAGAGATAAGGATGTGTTAAAAAAAAATAAAGCCTTTTACAGTACAAAAATGCACAGGGAGGGCATCTGCACAAACTTGTCTGTGTCCTGAAGTGACACCATGGTGGATGAAAATGAGAATAAACCAACAGCTCCTTCAAAAAAGCAGCTAGTATGCCATTAAATATCAGCTTAATTTAATCCTAATAATTGTGAGGAGTTTCATTGCACTGAATTAATGACATCTTTTACTTTCAGGAAAACATTGCTGATCCTTTAGTTGTTTAAACTATTGAGTTTTTTCAGTTCTGTGACAGAATTTTTTTCTTGAATGTGAATAACAGATTTCAACATTATTGTTCACCTGACAAACTTTTAACAGAAAGAGAACTGAAACAGTGCTGATTTGTGAATGCGTATGATACAAGCAGTCAGATCCTCATCAGGAGTAAACTGTGACTCAGCTCCCTTGTTTTTAATGGCTTCACAACAGCTGAGAAGCTGGCACATGGTACAGAAACATCATATACATTCAAAGATTTCTGTGAAACATAAATTACCTTTTACTAGTGCTTGGAGACTTTCAAGAGAAGGAAATTGTTAGGAGAGGCAAGTTGGTTAAACGGAGACCATAGTTCTATAATACAGCAAATCATACTTGATGGTTTCTAGAGCTAGATTAGAACAGGTGTAACTACAAGACAGAAATGGATAAAACAATATAAACTAAATTTGCCAGTTCTAGTGCGTTCAAAATTTTGTGAGGACCCACTGTAATACAAATAGCTTCTGTGCTGGTTCGTATATCATCTGTTCAAACTACTACGCCACTTCAGGTATTTGCTCTATCGTGCCCAGCAAGAAACAAAAAATTTAACAATAGCGTGATCTCTGTATCAAATACCCTCGCTAATTCAACAGCAATGCAGTTATGTGCCTAAGATGGATCCAGACCATGCTCGTACTTCTGAATGCACAGACCTAGTTTAACAGAGCCACAACTGGAAACTCAAGGTGGGGTGGGAATACCTTGGGGTGTCAAATTGGAAGTGGAGCAGACACCTGATCAGGTAAACCAACATGCAGCAAAGTAGGGTTCATGTGATGATAAATCAGATTCAGAAGCAGGTGAGTCATGTTATGGTGCAAAGCGTCTGTCAGGAGGCTTTGATCTCCATCTGCTCGAAGGCAGAAGCTGATGTGGCTCTGCAGTGCATTTTGTTGTGCTCCTCATGCAAAATTTGCCACGATGAGTGCATCTGGACCCACAGCACAGGGGCATGCCCTGTGCCTTGTTATTGCTGACTGGGCTGTTATGCCATTAAGTAATTCTGATCATGAGGGTCAAAGTTCAATAAACATCAAAAGAAGCCCGAAAAAAACATCCAAGTGAAAAAACACATCCAGAGAGAAAGGTGGCTGGTTACAGAGTCCATGAATTACACTGGATGAAAAAGAAAAATTGGGAAAACTTACCTTTTACAGCAAGAAATACAACTGGTTGTTAACAAATTCTTCTGAATGTTATCTGCTCTTCAAAACTTAGATTAAGCAAACAAACAAATGTAATCTGTTCTTCTAAATATTCTACCTCCTGGTAGGTGGTAATGTCATATAATTTAAGAGATCAGGACATCATCTCCTTTGGGAAGTCAGGTTGTGTGCAGCACCCATTATTTCTTAATTGTCTGGCCTGAAGCAGTTCCCCGGAGACTGAAAGCCTCCTGGATTCAGGTAGATAGTCTTCTGGCAAGCATTATACATTTTATTGCTGTTCTTATGTTACTGATTTGAGACTGCTATTTTAAAGAAAAAGTTGTAATAACAAAGCTGAATAGTACTTAGAAGATCCATAGTAATTTATAAATGGAACCTCAGCACTGAGGGATTTCCCATCCCAGACAGCCGAGGAAAGCTATCAGTTTGTGTAAATGTGAGTGCTTCTCAAGACCAGAGTGCAGGAGAAAGAAGAGACATGTACACCTGGTGTCCAGCCAGAATTTCACCTTGCAGCTCCTCCCTCCGCTCTGGGTAACTGCTATGTTTACAGTCCTAAAAAAATATATCCCATATTTAGAAGCTCAGACTACTGTTCCCTGTGGTTTGCATTACTAACAGATTAGACTGGTTTAAGTTTTCTTAAATCTGGTACAAGTTTCTCAGAAAGGAGCTGTTACAGTCATCACACTGGAGCTACTGTTGTATACCTTCCTCAGTTTTTCTCACTCCACACTCTAGAGACACACAGCTTTTAAGATAGGTCCATCTTTTCTTCAGAAAAGCCTAAAGAATAGACAAAAGCTTGTTGTTTCTGTTGAATACAACATATTTTATAGATTGCAGTGAACATATTTAGCCAATATCATACAATATCTATTACATTACCTAAAGTCTAGTAAATTATCTAAAAGGAAAGTGGGTTCCACTGTAAACTGCTGAAGGTGAGACAGGCAATTTGTTTTTTTTAAATGAACAAACAAAAGAGATATAACAATCTTACACAGTGTGTAAATGTCGAGGACGGAGATTCAGATCTAGAGACCACCCCAATCCACACAACCTTACTCCTCCCAGCTGTTGGACAGCAAGGTTCCCCAAATCCACAGCCACCCGGCAACCGAGTGTGAGAGCCACGTATCAAGAAGCTGAGGGGCTTCTTTAAGAAGGAACTTCAAATATATCAGGTGATACTAATTTCTTGTGTTTTAGAGTATTATGAAACTGAAACTGTGTTTCACAGAATCATGCAGAATCACAGAATGGTAGAGGTTGGAAGGGACCTCTGTGGGTCATCCAGTCCAACCCCCCTGCCAAAGCAGGGTCACCTACAGCAGGCTGCACAGGACCTTGTTCAGGCAGGTCTTGAATATCTCCAGAGAAGGAGACTCCACAACCTCCCTGGGCAACCTGGTCCAGTGCTCCGTCACCCTCAGAGGGAAGAAGTTCCTCCTCATGTTCAGACGGAACTTCCTATGCTTCAATTTGTGCCCATTGCCCCTTGTCCTGTCGCTGGGCACCACTGAAAAGAGTCTGGCCCCATCCTCCTGACACCCACCCTTCACATATTTATGGACATTTCTAAGGTTCCCTCGCAGCCTTCTCTTCTTCAGGCTCAACAAGCCCAGCTCCCTCAGACTTTCCTTGTAGGAGAGATGCTCCAGTCCCCTCATCATCCTCGTAGCCCTCCGCTGGACTCTCTCCAGTAGCTCCTCATCTTTCTTGAAATGGGGAGCCCAGAACTGGGCGCAGTACTCCAGATGGGGCCTCACTAGGGCAGAGTAGAGGGGAAGGAGAAGAACCTCCCTCGACTTGCTGGCCACACTCTTCTTGATGCACCCCAGGATCCCATTGGGCTTCTTGGCAGCCAGGACACAGTGCTGGCTCATGGTCAACCTGTCGTCCACGAGGACATCCAGGTCCCTCTCCACAGAGCTGCTCTCCAGCAGGTCCGCCCCAAGCCTGTACTGGTGCATGGGGTTGTTCCTCCACAGGTGCAGGACCCTGTACTTTCCTTTGTTGAACCTCATCAGGTTCCTCTCTCTGCCCAACTTTCCAGCCTATCCAGGTCTCGCTGAATGGCAGCACAGCCTTCTGGTGTACCTACCACACCTCCCAGTTTGGTGTCATCAGCAAACTTGCTGAGGGTACATTCTAACTCTTCATCCAGGTCATTGATGAAGAAGTTGAACAAGACTGGGCCCAGTACTGACCCCTGGGGGACACCACTCATTACCAGC
>Ga0065711_1035164_pt1 | contig 22706 bp, 8 predicted proteins | sample Hoacrofraction12_FD_59098 | JGI IMG/M metagenome (GOLD analysis project Ga0065711, IMG submission 59098) | Hoatzin crop microbial communities from Cojedes, Venezuela - Epithelial fraction 12 v2 (version 2) | ecosystem: Host-associated > Birds > Digestive system > Esophagus > Crop | place... | reverse complement strand
TTTTTTTTTTTTTTTTTTTTTTTTTACAGAAAGGAAACAAAGACAAATTCACCCAACCATAGCTCATACGACATTTGGTGACAAAGCACAAATTCAGTCCAAATATCTGCAATTAGCAACCACTCTATTCTCTGTAATTTGTAGTTCTCTGGCTTGATTTCTGCCACAGCCCTTAGGTATTTAAACTTCCAAGCTGTTTACACACCAAATGCATTGATTTTTTAAATGCTTATTTTCTTCCTATAGTGAAGTTATTGCATTTTATTTCATGCTTTCTTATTTGAAATATTTGCAAAACACACAAAATGTTTTGTAAGTCTCAGTGCACTTCTGGATAGCAAAAAAAACTCAGCACATACGTAGATGTAAATTTGTTATTGTGATCAATTACACAAGTATTAAGAAAATTGAGAGTAAACACTCATCTAGTGTTAATTGCAACTGATTGAGGAGTAGTAAGCACCAAACCCCATGAGTCTGACTGTGTTAATTGTGTGCTTATTTTCACCTGTAACGCATTACTACTTTTCCCAGCATTAAAGATGAAAACTCCCTGAATAAATGAGAACAATTTCCATGCCCAGAATTAGAAAAGACAGTAAGGTGAAAACTGTATGCCACAAGTACAGCCAAATACTAAAAAGGCTTAAAAAGAGTGTTATGGGAAAAAGCGACATGAAGCAGTGATCATAGAGAATGGCAACACAGGCTGATCCAAGTGACATGTAACCACTGTCTTCTGCAAAAGTCCAGACCACTTAACTCAGGGCTATAAATAGTGTTTCTGTTCTAGCTCAAAAAGGCAAGGTAACCTCTTGCTTTTGGAGCAAAAGGATCTAAAAATTGCTGTGGAAAATCTGTGCCAAAAAAAGGCCGAAGTACTATATGATCTGGTGATACTTTTGTTACAGTTGGACTACATACATGATCTGAAAGACAAAATGCTACCTAAGCCATCAGTAAAACTAAACTGTTGAGAGAAGGGACAGACAGACTAGTTCTTCCTACAGCTGGTTTTATACCTGGATTTTGTTGTTACAGATAGGCTAATTAATAGCAATATAGAGTATGTATCATGCTACCTTTAGTTTCTAAGTCCAGTTGTGAGAAGAATCAAATCTCTGAAGGCCAAAAGATACCATTTTGTGGGATAAAATCTGCATAATACAGACTACAGAGTTTTATCCAGTTAATCTTATACTGAGGCGAGGAAATATTGTCTAGATCACACATCTTCCCCAGATGGAAAATCCAGACTTGCTCTTGGAAGCTGATGGTGATGGTCAACTGACCATGCTACTAAAAACATAGACCTTCTGGCCTTTATTTTTGTCCCACTACCAATTTTCTCTGTTGATTCTTGTAACAACTTTCTTTGCTAAATATTCCAAATTTCAAACATTCCCAGAACATTAACCACTACCTAACGCACAAACAAGAGTCTGCTGCTTTTAGCTATCTTGGAGACACTTATTGTGTGATCTGCACATTGTCAAGTCTCAAACTGTTGCACTTCAGTTGGGGTTTGACAGAGAGATTCTTTCAGTCTAGCTCTAATACCCAGCGTTCTCCCTCCAAAAAGGTGACTACACATCTAATTGCATCTTGATCTTCCTAATAAACTAAGTAGACTGTATCCTGAGGCCTGGAGCATTTTGGTAGCTTTTTTTTCTCTCTCCTCAATTTTCAGGAACACAGACACTGAAACCAGCAGTCTTATTACAGCATCTCCCCAACACCATGTATTGTAACATATTTCTCTCAGCTGGTCTGGTGATTCATCTTCTATGTTGTGGTTTCCAGTACTACTTCCTAAGCCTGTCTCTGCAAAAGAGTTTTATCACTTTATTCATAACTGATTGGGGGAAACTGCATGCCCCCTTTTAGTTCCACTGTTTTTTTGAGCTTTGTGTCTGTTCTGTTTGTTTTGAAACCTCTGTGTTGAAAAGATTAAGTTACTCGACATTCCAAGATCAGCAAAAGTTCTTTTCATTTGTGAATAAAGAGACACCTTCTGTATCCCCCCACCATCAGTCTCAGCTTCTTAGAAGATTTTTGTGCAAATATGACTGAAATCCATGAACGTGCATTGAAAAAAAACATATTTAAGTAAATTTTTTTTCCCTCCACACCTTTTTGCTGACTCTCATTTAAAGAAAAAGAAACCTCTTGAGTATTTTCTCGTTGCCCTTGGAAGATTTTTTTTTTTCTTTGCAGGTTATTTGACATAAAGGTTTCTTCACAATCCAGTCTGCTTTGTATTGCTTTCAAGACATGATGACTGAGATTGTCTGTTCAGAAAACCAATAGGTTTGCTGAAACAAAAGACTGTAATTTCCACATTTTCCAGTGCGGCAGTTTAACTCCTCCTTTATCTGTTAAGCTATATGAGTCCAATCAAATTAAATGAAACAGCTAGTCAAACCAGCTGTGATATAAAATATAGAACAAGTCATTTATGTCACCAGTGCTCAACCCCAGAGACACTTAGCAGAAAAGATACTGTGCTGACCAGTACGTTAACCATAAAATCCCCTTTGTTAAGGCTTTGACTCAAAATTAGGTCATCACTCACCCACCAGTGCAGCTCTTTCCCCAAGAATTTCATGTTCTGAGGATAACACATTCAGTGCTGCTTTCCTGTTAGTATGTCACTCATTGTCATAATCATTCACCTGCTATTACCAGTCTCCAATCCAGAATCGAGGATGTGCCGTATTTGTTGTTTCTACAAAACTTAAAACACTGGTACTACGGCCCACGTCTGAAAATCACAACAACAAATGGTGTCCTTTATAAAACTGCCTAAACAAAAGGAACAAGCAACCCAATGATACACTTGGAGACCCAAAGACTGGCCTCACTGGCACCTCAATAATGTTCCAAGCACTCAGCTCTGTGCTAAGACATCGATACTTGTCCTAGAGGGCTGTATTTTAATTCCTGACAAAATCCAACAACTGCAAACAACCATCAAATAGACAGGACGAACAAATCCTGGTACCGTCAGGTCTGACAAGCATGGAAGTCCACTCCTACCATTGCCGGCCAAGGCCTAGCTCTTTGCAACAGTCCGTATAAAGCCACAAAACTATGTGCTAGGTAGTTTTTGATAATTTTAGAGAAGGACATAAAGGTTAGAACTGAAAAAAATTCCATCTTTAAAAAAAAGTTATGAGAGATTTGTCATGAAAATTGCTTCCTTTTCTTACCCATTCAGTTCCCCACCTCTCCCACAGATAAAGCTCTAGCACTTTTCATCCAAGACAATCATTTTATCAAGTTTGTAATGTAACCCACCAGCACTACTGCTTGCATACTTGCAGTAGTCAAAGAGCTTCAGAACCACCAGGAACTACAGCTACCTAAAATCCCTTCATCTTCACCGATTCAGGGTACCCACTTCCAGGCTAGCCCAGCATAGCCCTGCTGCCTGTTTCAGTTTGAGAAAGGAGCCTGAGTAGGGCTCGCCCTTTTCCATCATAAACTGAACTTTTCCATTGAATGGAATGTTTTAAATAAACTATTTCTACATATGCTAAGTAGCTTATTACAACATTTACATAAAGGCCTAATACACAAATTTCATGGTGTTCCTGGTTTCCTGTGAGACATCGTATCTCTCAAATTCTAGTTCTGCAGGAAAAGGAAGAAAGAAGTGGAAATGTACGGGTCCAAAATGTATGTCCTCATGCTGAGCCTTGCCTCCCCACTTTAGTCTGCTCCCAAGCCAGCATCCAGGGGAATTCCACAAGAGCCCATAAGGTAAAGACCATCCAAGCGGTGTTGGGCCAAGGATGCCAGACGCAGGTGGCTGCCCGCTTTGCTACTGCTTATTCTCTATCCAGGAGTTACTGAGACTTTTGCAAAAAGGTCATCCCTCTTGGGAAATACCATCAAAGAATTATACCTACAAAAGGCTGGTGTAGCAGTATACGTGTTACGAAGGGGTGAGAAGTACTCAAAACATGAATTGGATTCAGAGGCTTAAACGGTATTTCCCCATGGCAATGAAAATGTTTATTTAAGTCTCCTTAGAGCTAGAGGCTGAAAGCCACTGGCTATAAGCAAATATGCATGTATATGTGCACACACATACACACACATTTATTTTCACATGAGCTGCAAGTATGAAAGGAGTACTCTTAGCTTTGCGTAATTCCAGCTGTTGACAGACTGTAGTAAATCCATCTTATCACAGGTCTTTTATGCACTATGACAATAATTAATGTTCCCTCATAAAAGGGTGTTTTATTTTTCACGGATTTAGTTGTTCTGGGGTGTTATTTTATATCTGCACAGGTCTAAAAGAACGCAAATGGACTTAGAAGTCTTAATGCACACAAGATGGAAATGTTGCCATGAAATGGGCCAAACGTTCAAATTCGTCCCTTGAACGTGGGCTAGGATTTGTCCAGAAAATTGTGGACAAAGTAGTTGTGTTTTCTAGTGAGTTCTGGATGGGTCAGTGCTCTGCCAAGGTTGCTACACTGAATCCCTCTTAACACAGCCTGCAGATCCACAAGCTCTTTTCTTGCCAGCTGCTGTGACCCTGGACTGCATGGAAAGGATGCTGAACTGGTCAGCACCAGCAGGGCTTAGTGGCCAAAGAAAATCTCAACTTTTAGTCATCTCCTGGTAGGGATTCCATTTCAGTCACTTAACTCTTCTAGGAATGAGTCTCCACTACGAATAATAATACCTACTTAAGTTGATTTGTTCATCAGCATTTCACATTTTTATTTAGCTGAGAGGCAAAGAGGAGGAAAAAGTGGGTGGAAGGGAGAGTAAAATTAACTCTTCCCCCTCCTCCAACTCTAATACTTATCTCCACCCCTAGCAATGCTTGAGAGGCACAAATATACCAGCGCTCACACAAACACACACAATGCCTGGGAACCTTGAACAATGTCCCTTTCTGAACAGGGACATCTCTGCACAAGCAGTCAAGCTCCACTTCTCCTGTCGGAAAAAGCTGATATTCCCCTCACACAGTACTCACATGAAACAAGTCAATTATTTGTGTGAGCCCCACGGAATCATCTCCATAACCCTCTCCAGGACCCTCAGGCCAACCCTTGACACAGGAGTGTAATCGTACAGCACCGGAATCAATTACACTTTTGGAGAGAGGGGTGGAAAAAATGACTTTGCAGGCCCACTGCAAATTGCTAAGGCTGTCCTCTGGCTCTCATACAGCTTGAATCCAGGAAGTGCCTCTCAGCTCAGTTTTCAATTATGTTCTCATCACAATTTACAACAGACAGTGTTTAATTTATGGCAATTACCTCTTCTGACGTTCCCCTTTAAAAATTTCAGATAAAGAGACAGACAAAACCTGAAAGTGAGCCAAGCTCACCTGGCCTGCCTGCTGTACTAGGCTGACATTATGGGGAGAAAAAGGTATGCCTGACAAGGCTGTGAAGGAGATACTTTACAGAGTCGTGAATGCATGCTGACAACTAAATCAAGCAGAAGAGGAACATAATTGTTGTGGATGCATTCCTTTATTTGTTAATGCATATATACAATATCATAACAACTGAATATTCTGTAAAGGGGTAATAGGGAACACAGACTGTCATTCTGGGTAAAAGACCTGTGAAAAAATGACATTACTATAAAGTCATCCAAGCTCATTTGTTTTATACTTGCCTCTCTGCTACAAATAAAATCTGAAGTTGCTTCCCCTCTGACGCAAGAGATGTCATAACAAGAAAAAAATAAAAACTAAAATCATGTAGGGATTTTTGAATAGAAAGCTAAGTGTCTGAAAGAAATACATGCAATTCTTTTGGTTTTTGTAACCTGAAACATTTGAATATTTACCGTTATTATGCAGGTATCTTTACATTAGCAAAGATATATTGTGGTATTTCTCATTTTCCAAGATCTGAAAGTAAAACTGAAAAACCTTGTGAAGCAAAAATAATGTAATTTCTGGAATTAAGTCTAGAGCTGGTAACAAATATTTTGACAGACCTAGAGCTTCATTCTACAAGAATATCTCAAAAAATTGGGTCAATTTCACAGCAACTTCATTATTACAGATTTTTCCTTTTTTCAACAGCGTGAAATCTTCCTATTTTTGTATTTCCAAAACATTTTTTATTTTTCTTAAATTTTTTTTTTTTTTTGCTTTAAAACAGTGAATAAAAAAGTTGAAATTGCAAAATGGTTTCCTGCAAAGTTCCTTCATCAAGAGTTTTAAACTCGGCAGTTCAGCCCAAGTATGCCTCAAAAGTCAAACTGAAATCTCAAAATTCCCTGTGAAAGAGGGACACCTGGACAGGCTAAGCTCCACTAAAACCAGTGGGAGTTTTGCCACCAACTTCAGCTGAGTAAAGGTTATACATATATAAACTTTTTTTATGTATATGTAAAGATTAAAGATAATTTGAAACACTTAGGACGGACCTATTTACACTGAAAATTGGTTTACACTGTAGTACACATCTGAACTTGTAGGCAAAAGCCTGAGCTACAGAGGGTGCTGCAGAATTTCTCCTTAATTTCCTGATAGAAAAAAATACATCCTTCGCAGATATTCACGAAGAACTACAAGGACTACTAAGAATATCTCTCCTAGTGAAAGCTCTCTTGTAGCTTTTTCAGAGCTCACACTAATTAAATAATCTACTGCTTAATTTTAACCACTAGTTACTTTAGAACACAATGTTTATTAAATGACAAAGCCTGAATTGTATACCTGAAGTAAACTACAAAAGTAGGCAGGTGAGCAAGCACTTATAGAAAATACTTATTGTACTGTAAAGCTGGTGTTTAACAAGAGACAGTTCTGCATAAAACAGAAGTCTAAGCACGGGTCACAGAAGACATGGAGAAAAAAAAAAACACAGTACTGCACAAAGTTGTAGGCATTTGTTTAGCATCCATCATCAAGTCAACGGTCCAGTTGAGAGCAAAAACTGGATCTCCTATCTGAGCATCCACTTCCTCGGTGGAGAGCACCGACAAATAGTTACAGAAAGTGTCATCTTAATTACGACAATCCAGGTACTTATTAGCAGAGGAGAACGACATTGATGGGATTTTCCAAACAAGAAACTCCAGCAAACAGATCGCAAGGGACCTAACCAGCTTTAGCTCCAAGACAGCACGTTCATCATGGTATCCGTTGGAAAGCATAATAAGGTCCTGCACGATCCCCTCTGTTAGTTGGCTCAAGAGAAATTCTATGCAGTTTACAGAAAAGCCACAAAATCCAGCACTGTTTTACAAAGGGCACTGCAAGGCCTTTGAGCAAGATGAGGTTAATCACTGACTGGTGGATGAATGGGTACTGTTCTGAGGTTCAGCTGAAACCAAACCGCTAGTGCCTTCATTGTGAGTCAATACTGAAGAAAATCATCTGCTTAATTCTTTCCATGAGGCTTCAATATCAGCAAAGAATCTCATGAGACATCACTGATAAAAAGGTAACTTTGACAACAGCGAACAAGAGGCACAGGTTAGGTTGCAAGTAAGTGAACTTCATCACTTCAGAGTGACTACACCTCTCCACAGCTCCTGTACAGCAAACCATCCCATCAAACAGTTAATTAGCTGAAGTTCCCTGCTGGAATGGAGATTAGTTCCCGTTTACATCTCCTGCTAGCCAGCAGAGTGGCTGCCCCAGAAGCCACATTCAGAAAACACCACAAACGGAGCAAAGGGGAGGAACACTGCATATAGAAGTTCTCAGTAGTTTTCCTGCTGCATTAGGATTTTGCCTCAGTTAATAGTGAATGACGGATATATTCCCTTTGGTATGCAAAACCTGCACGTACGCAAGGACTACGCAACTGAAGTTCTTGCCTTGCTAGGAAGTGTAAGCTCCATTTGAGTTCTGTATGACCGAAGGTGACTAAAGCCATGGTCCTCAGCCCATAGTCGAAGCAAACACTTCAGAATCGCTTCTTTCCTTCCATCTACAAGGTTAGCAGTAGAAACCTGGATCTTAAAAGCTCATGACTCTTGAAGTTATCATTAGTGATCTGAAGAAATAAGCTTACTTCTGCTAAAAGATGCAAGGTAGACAACAGACCGCAGGAGCATTTTAATACACCTCCTTGGAAAATGGTAAGATAAACCCAAAAATATTTCACAGAAACCTCACAGATTAGGGAAAATACAACTGCAATATCACAGGAATTGCATTCTCAGTGGAAAAGCAAGGAAAACTTGACTACACTGCAACAGAAAGTAAAGGAATGTGTGCCTGTAAACATAAAGTACTTCCTTAAGCTCGAGGAATAAAACACCCCAACTATATCTAGTTTTCACTTACTGACAATGGCAGCAAGGATTTGCTCCCCAGTTCGAGAAAGATGAGGAGCTACTGGAGAGAGTCCAAAGGAGGGCTACGAGGATGATGAGGGGACTAGAGCATCTCTCCTACAAAGAAAGGCTGAGGGAGCTGGGCTTGTTCAGTCTGGAGAAGAGAAGGTTGCAAGGGGACCTAATAAATACTTATAAATATCTCAAGGGTGAGTGTCAGGAGGACGGGGCCAAACTCTTTTCAGTGGTGCCCAGCAACAGGACAAGGGGCAATGGGCACAAAGTGAAGCATAGGAAGTTCCGTCTGAACATGAGGAAGAACTACTTCACTCTGAGGGTGACAGAGCACTGGAACAGGCTGCCCAGGGAAGTTGCAGAGTCTCCCTCTCTGGAGATATTCAAGACCCGCCTGGACAAGGCCCTGTGCAGCCTGCTGTAGGAGACCCTGCTTTGGCAGGGGGGTTGGACTAGATGATCCACAGAGGTCCCTTCCAACCCCTACCATTCTGTGATTCTGTAACACAAAACCTCAGCAGCGAAAAACACAAGCAGGCCACTCATGTGCCATCATGTGAATCAGATTTCTGTTTCTAGAAAAGGACTGGTTTATGAAACAGTTATTCTGTTTAGATTGAAAGAGCTTTAAGAGCAGCGCTAGCTATGTGCTTCAATAATGATCTAGCACAACAGGATCCAGAGACCTGGACTGGAGCCTTGAGGCATGATGACAACATAAATAATCAACGACAACAATATATTTTGCATATAGACACATGGGGCCCAGGCCACAGCTCAAAGTCAATGGAAATATCTCCATTGTCTTCGGCAATTTATGGGAACCAGAGATAAGTATCAACCCTTGTCCGAGTTCTACTTCACCACTTGTTATTTACTACACAGTACATTTCCGTGTCTTCTCACCATTAAATATTAAGAGGGTATACTCTAGCATACTCCCAATCATCACCTACCAGATTTTTGTTTTGTTTAAAAACATCAATAAAGGTAATATTCAATAACAATATTATTTTAGCACTAAAATAAGACCATAGCACATATGAACAACAAAGGATATAAGTTTAATTAATATGAAGCAGAAGTCTCTTTTCCAAGATGGCCAGAAAGAACTTTCTGATGATTAATGGAGGGAGTTGGGCAAAAATAGCATAAAGAACTCTCAGGTACCTTACAGCGTTTAGACCAGCAGCTCCCAAAGGAACATCACAACTTCAACTGGAGTCATCAGACTAACAGAAATGAATTCTCTCCCTTTCTAATAATATGATTTGAGTTTGTATTGCTAGTTTGCAGGAAATTTTCAGCCTCTAAGGGGGATTACAATCAAAGAAAAGTTTAGCGATTTCTGATGTAGACATTTTAATCTAATACGGCTTCAGATATACGAGATTTCAGGTCAATAGAATAAACATCCTTCACGGAGACAATTCTAATCTAGATTCCTTAGGTTTGGTTCTGCTACACATAGGTGAAATCCTGACATCAACAGGGAAAAGCTCAATACAGCCAGGATGTAGTACAACAAAACAGAATCTACAGGCCTGAGATTCTAGCTGCAGTAAGTAATAATTTAGATCTAAAATGAGGTTTTACTATTCCTTCCATATTTTTTTCCATTATTGGCTAGTTTGTATTTGTTACAACAGAACAGGGAAAGGAAACAGATGCCAAATGGGAACTTTGAAACCTATCATTCCACAAAACCGTTGGAAATTTGGTAGATATTTGTGGTAGTAAGAAGGGGGGGGGGGAATATTAGAATTCAAAATTTTTATTATCCTGGGGGGTGGAAAGAGAAAAGAAAAAATGAAGTCACCAAGCCTTTACCTCAGAAGCTCATAGACCTTGCTGTAACTAACTCAATAATTACATTGTACTGCCAGCAACAATTCAGTATTTTTTTTCTCGCCTGAGGGTTCCAACACATTTGCACCATAGGGAAGTCTTTTCTCTTTACATCTCAAAACTCTACCACAAACTCTTCCTTTATTCATAACAGCCAGATCCCCAGCTGAGATAGGCACTTGCGTATTGCTCTAGATGACAGTTTTCTGTGTTCTTTCCAAGCTCAGGGGGTTTAATAAACATATCTGGCAATCTTTCGATAGCTGGAGGGCCTGGGATGACACTGTGTGCAAACAATATGCTCTCATTGCTAGGGAAACAAGTTTATTCAATTCAATTAGTAGATTACAGTCAAGATACTTGTTATCCTGCAATGAAAAATAGGAAAAGAACTCTGAGAATTAGGGTAGGTCGCAGGATTAGCACCTGGCAACACAGCAAGCCACGCAAAATAAGACAAAAAACCCACTTGCTGGTAGAGTACTACCAATAAGGAGTGGCACAGTCCGGTGGTCTCAGCACAGAACTGACTTTTAACTCAACTAAAACTGAGCTTAGCCTTCTGAAGCTGCATAGTACAGGTGCAGCATTTTAAAAATATATTTCTATTTCCTCCTACAAAATGGAGGTATTCCTTTTCAGTTACCTAACTACAAGGGGTGTTTTCCATTAGACATGAGCAGTAACTCTTCCTTGGTTAAACTCCACCGTTTTCAAGCCAACTGCAGCTGCCAGGATTTGGCTCCACATTTTAAAAAAAGCTGAAATAAAATCCTATTTTGAATTTAAACTCTATTCAAACCAAAGGATTTTCTTAACATAAACAGTTCATGGAATACAGAATTTGCTTCTATAATAAATATTTCCAGTGCAATCACATTGGTCTAAATAAGGGAAAAACTCGTGGCTTTCTTGATGAAAAATACTCCAAGAGCTGGTGGTCCTGTTATCCCCTGCTTTAAGTATGGATCTGCAACAACTAGTCCTTTCTGAAATGTGCTCAGAACAAGTTTAAACTTGCAGAAGTTACCAGAGGAGCAAATCTCATTTAACTACCACAGTGACAGGTAAATTTGCCTGAAGGATGATTTGTGGTTAGGGCATATACAGAAATACAAGAGATAGGAACTTATTTCATACCATAGACTTGCACAAGTAATCCAATCTCCGAATGCCTCAATTCTTGTGCGTAAAACAGGAATAAAACCCATTCTTTTTTCTGGTTTACCTATTCTCTTTGGCAACAGGGGCTGTATCTGACTGTATATCTTCTCTGTGCAATGGCTGCCCAGGTGGTGATGGGGTCATCAGCTGCCAGTCAAACCCCGGCTCAGTTCAAGGGCACAAATAACAATCACTATTTAAGTAATACTATCCCTATTGTAGTAAACAGAGGTATCACTGGTTTCTCAGAGTCTAACATGGCATTATTAAAAAAAAAAATCTTATACTGAAACAAATATAAAAGTAGCATTGGTGCTGGCAGTCCCTCAGCCTGCATAATATGGCACAAGGGACTAGAAGATAGAGAAATGATGGGAAAAGGAGTTGTGTTTGGAGATGAGAAGAGTATCCCAGAAGACTGACCAGCTCGCTCTCCTAGAGATGCTCTTGTAAACATGACATTTGAGAGAAAAGTCACCTTTGAGACCTGGCTAAGGCCACCCATTAACCTCTCCAGCATCTGTATCACAAGAAGCGACACTCTCTGAAGTCAGATGTGCCTTATTGCTGCTATGCAAGCCAGCGAAGAAGGGGAGAGCTTGCAGGTGCTGGCAGTACTGAAGAACTTTCCCATTAAACCACTTCTGCTCTGCAGCAGCTCTCAGTGTCCATGAAGTCACAGAGCCAGCGGCAACACACTTGATGCTACTGCAGCCCATCATTGCTTCTAATAATTCTGTCCCTCTTATGGCCTTGAAACAAAAAAGGCCAATGACCCACAGCAGAAGAAAAGACAGTGCAAGTCCTCTGCTTACTGTCACACTTCACAACCTGGGATACACAGTAGTTGCTCTCATAACCACACATGCTCAGTGACTCTGAAGAGGTCAGTCAACAGCCTCTGCTGCTCTCGCTCTGACCCACATACTTTCTGTGATCTAAGTGTTGGAGTTTTCATCTGAGCAAACACCTGACTTCTATAAAATATTTCACTGGGATCTCTGACTGATGAAGGACTGGGTCACAGTGGTTAGTACAGTTGAGTGAATAATCAAAAATAAATTATTTACCTAACTTAGCTGCTCCTTTGTTCTTAGATTAGCCAGAAGCTCACAATTAATTTTCTTGGACTTCCTGCATGTTCAGTAAATGCCTTTTAACATGTTTATTCTGTGGTCTGCTCAGCAATTTTCAAAATTTCAGCTGAGTTTCAGAGCATGCAGCACAGTCTCATTATATCATTGCTCATTTACAGCTGAAAAACACTAGAATGCAACTATAAAATTCACGTAAATTTTAAACTCAACTGCTAAAAAATTCCAAGTCTAAAGTATTTTATCCCATACAGTCCAATTGCTTGAGGATGTGCAAAAGTCAAAACCATGCATCATTTAAAAATTGCTAAATTCTGATTACGGTGCTTTTATATTGCTGATTTGCCTGTTACAGTTATTGCATTGAACAGACTGGGAAATGGCCTGTATCGAGAGCAGTAACATTTGTCCCCGGTTTTAGGTTCTTTTAACTGATGGAGAAAAACCCTATGGAATTAATAGGGATGTGAAATCAGTCAGGATAAAACTTTTAGTTTTTCCTTCAAACTTCGGCAGAGATTACTCTAAAGATCCACAGAATCTAGCAGGCAGTTGCATCCTTGCCACTAAATTTTACTCGTTGGTTTACTAGTTTTACAGCAGATACAGAGGGATAAAACAACAACAAAAAAAAAAAAAACGAAAGAAAAAGAAAAAAGGGGGATAAGGAGGGCGGGGGGGGAGATAATTAATACTACCCTGAATATCGCTGGTTTTGTTCCAATTGTCTTAGTAGGAATCTGATTGATTCCAATTGTCTTAGTAGGAATCTGATCCAGAAGTAAAATACAAAACCAAAAATGCTAAAAACCAGTGCTCTTCTCTAAGTACATGCTTACATTTTATACATTCAATGCTATTGACTTTGCAGGGAAAGTTAAGACATTTTTTCAATATCAGAGTTCATTGCTTAAAGGGGTAAGGAAATGGTACTTATTTGTTTGCTATATGAAATACAGCAAATAAGTGAATCTGAATTGTTTAATTCTTGGATAAAACTCAAATCTTAGTTCCATTTCAGTCAGTAATAAGCACTAATTAACTTTTAGCAGTCAGGATCAGCATTTCAAAGTTATAGCACATGTTACAGCAGAGGAAATCTGAAAAAATATTATACAATTCAGAGCAGAAAAAAAACAGGCAGAGAAATAGCAGAAATACAATTCATATTCTGATTTCCCTTTCACTTTCAAGTGGTCATTTGCTGGCTATAACAAATTCTGTTGAAAACCTTGACATTTTGATATGCTAAGGAAAAGAAAACCTTATTTCTTAAAAAAAGTGTATATTAATTAATCTTACTGTTCTTAAGAAAAAAAAATCACACTTAAATTTTAGATCTTTTAAGGAATACTAAAGAGCAAGTTGCTTGAATGAATGAGCCAAATCTATACTACTTACCTACTTGGGGGGAGAATCTGTTCTCAGAACAAACACTCCCTGAACTCAGTGTATACTGTGCTTGAGGAACCACTCGGCAATTTGGAACTGTATATTTGAAAATAGTTTGTATCTGTAACTGCTATTAAATGAAAAGCAGAACATCGCTGGTTGGGCAGCTGCTAAGATTTTATAATCACACAATAGAGAGGATTAAATACATGTAAAGAGTGCATTAGACTAAATTCTGTGCTCCGTTGCAGTTGTACGACCTAAGGAAATCAATGGGGTTCCACATTTGCAAATGATGAGGGGCTGGTCCATTCCTTCAAAAAAAATCCTCAAGAAAGTTCAGTCTGATAGAAAATGATTGTGCTTCTCCCTCTACTGTTCCGTGTCTCATAGCTAACATCTGGTGAAAATTAAGAAGCAGTTTTCCCCCCTTCCCCCTCAACCCCCAATCAAACAACAAAAAAAAACCCACAATACAAAACCCTGCATATATATCTGATGTATTTTATACATATTCATCCTCATAACTTGACAGATGGGAGGAATCTTGCAGTCATTTCTGAAAGCAGACAAAAGGCCGTTGGTTCTGCTCCACATGATGATTTGTGAAGACAGAATATCACCCGCTTCCGTTGATGATTATATAGTTCTATCCATCTGTCTGCCACTGGAGGTTGTGAGAGTGAGATACAGCTCACACCGTCTTCATAAACAAAAGTAGACTATGCTGTCAGTAGTCAGACACGCCAACTAATTGGAGCTGTCGACAGACACAATATTCTGTGTCAACAGCTCTGGTAACAGTTTGAAACAGCAATGATATGTTGGGTGATGGTGAGGATGACACATATGTCTCTAATAGCATGCTAGAAATCTGACATAACTAGAAAAGAATTACTAAAATGTAATTCCAGCCTCTAGTTCTGCTGTTAAGACTTACCAGTCAGCAAAGAGAGGAGAGAGATGCGCGTGTGTGTTCATGTGAGTGTACTTGTACTGGTACTCATCTTCCTCTGTATCGCTTCACATGCTGACAGCTTAATTTGATACTCATAATGCCTAACTTAAAACTAAGCTTTCTGCTGAATTTCAAGAGATTCACCAAAATTCCTACATAATCTTAAAATTTAACGGAGGGACATTTTCCACTACTTTCTAATGAATTGGAAACAACCTAAAACAGGTCAAACAGCAGCCATGTTAAATGGACAGTCCTTACGGCACCTGTGCAGGAAAGAAGAGTGCTATCTTACAGAAAAGTGGTTTGGTGGACTCATCTAAAAGGTAAATTGTCCTCTGATCTTGCCAAGATTAATGCACATTCTTAATTTTAAAGTTAAGCCCAGGAATAAATATTTGCAGGATTAGGGCCTCAGTTTCTCTTTAGCAGCAGATAAGAAAATTCTTCTCCATCATCAGTCCTTTTGGATTTGAAAGCAGAAAGAAATCAGTGTAAAAGGTTGATAAAGTACTGGGGGAGAGAGGAAAACTGACATTTGTTTTGTTCTACCCACACCTCTATCTGTCCAGCTTACACATTTATCTACCTCCTCCCTTGCCAAGTGTAATGAAACAGTGGGCAGGCTAGGCTAAATAACAGTACATAATATGCTAGTTTACAAAGACACTGCATTTTTTTTACTCCAAAGAATTAAAGAAACACTATACAAAAATCATAGCAACCAGGACAGTAAAATGTTGCCATCTCTAGAGCATTAAGTCCACCAAGACACAGGGACCTGCAACAGCAGGTCTGGCATCTTGTCTTAAGACCCAGAGCACTGTAAACTCCAGTGCACACTTCACATCAGCTCTGCATGGCAGAAGGACCAAGCAGCATGCTACTAGGTTTGAATGCTACCCTTGAAATCTGATAATGACAAACAAGTGCAATCATGAAGCCACCCCTCCTTCCTTAGGATACAGCAAAGCACAGGGGCTGATTCCTTGATGCTCTATAGTCATATATTAATTAAGGCAAGCTAACAGCAGGGCAAGTGTCAAACCTGCCCAGCTAGGTATGACAGCATTGACCTTTGAGGCAAGGACTAACCTTCTTGTTGTGTGTTTCTACTACACCCAGAACCCTGAGACCTGACAGTCACCATAATACAAATAATAAAACAGAGTAACAGCCCTTTTGCTGATGCATGTCACCACATTGTAGCCAGGGTTTGAACAACAAGGCTTGAAAGACTTTTCATCCCAGAGAAGGAAGAAGCAGAAGCAAGATGGAAAAGCCACGTGAGGACTCGGATTAAGTTTTTCTGCAAAGCCCCTGGGAACAAGGCTTGTAGGGAAGGTGGCAAGTCTACCACATAGCAAACTGCACTGATCCCAATTTGGAAGGGACAAGCTGGATCCCAGAACCTCCCAGTTCACCCCATTAACGGCCCTAGCAGTTTCCTGATAAACTTAGAGGGCCAGAGCTGAAGGAAACAGGTTGGAAAAGATGTGCCCGGAGGGCAGGAAGTCTGGAGCATTACTAAGGAACATGCAGTGACAATAGCTGAGGTTACGGAGGAAGAGCCTAGTCTTGTTTGCTGCATAAATCCCTATATTATCTCTTGCTACTTGACCTGCTAGAGCAGCCAGCGGCACAGGGAACATGGCGTGCCGGCCTGAGCTGGCTGCTTCCAGCCAGGAGAGGGCACACAAGTCAGTTCACTGCAAGACTGCCTTTCAGCCACTTGCTCTTCCCATCTTCATGGCTGTTTCTTTGCACTGAAGTCCCTTGTTAACCATCCAGACTGACTGCGTTAAAAATCATAGTGAAAAAAGCCTAACTAAAGACATAAGCCAATATTGGCTGATGCCAAAGCCACAAAACTAGAGAAATCTGTCAAAATATTTTAAGAGGAAGAATATTTAAAAAAATGAGTGTGAAAAATAAAGTCAAGTAATAATATCTTCTCCACATAGCCAAGAAGCAAGTTGCTACCCAAGAAGAAGTGTGTATAAATAGTGAGTCAGCCATTTACTGTGAGTGTGACTCTAGCAGCTGGGCTGTTTGCAGGAGATGCAAATTTGGAGCCATTCAGAGAAGGAAGAATGAAAGCTTTGGCACTCGCCAGGCAAATACTAATGGGTACAGGAAAACGGCCAGCAAATGACAAACCACACAAAATAGTGGGTGGCCAGGCTTAGGACAAGGAATAGTTGGACAAAATACCTCAAATGATCGAGCTCAAGACAAACACTGGACAATTCAAAAGTTTTACTTTTCAATTCCAAAACATAAGCAAAAGACCTTACTGCAATCACTATGCTACCGGAGACACAGCAGTCTTAGCAGCCAACAGACACTTACAGACATTCGTCTTGCATTACACTTATCCATGCCTACTGTGTCTGGCTCTGAGTCATCACTGGTCACAAGGACAACTCTCTTAGTTGCCATGTTCAAAAGTTAGCGAAAAAATACCTATAAAGCTTCTGCCCCCAGAGATCAATTGAAGGCGTTTAGAAAAGGTCAAGTTGGTTACAGCTTTAATCTAAAGAAATAGGTGGTCTCTGACACTGAAATGGTGCTTACAACTGACCCTCTAACTTACAAATAAAGTATGAGGGTATTTCAGGCATCTCTTCTCCTACTGGTACTGTGAGACACCACGATATCTATGGAGTCTGGTTTCTGCCTACAAATACCTACGGCAGAATTACACCAGGTCTGTTCTGGTTTTTCCTTGACAAAGCGAATCTAGGCACAGTGTCAGTCTCTGGGTGTTAAATCACATGCATTTATTTCACCAAAACAAGGCAGAGCCTAATGCATTTGAAGATGAGTTCATTATTCAATTTTCTGATGCTTTTTCATGCTGCTTAGACTTGCTGTCTTATACCACATTGGTATTTAATAATTATTCTAGCTGTCTCCAAAGCCCTTTCACCGCACCTTGTGTGGCACATTACAGACAGCTTGGGTTTTTCAGGTACAAATTGCTAAACAATTACTGATGAGAGAAAGGTCATAATAATAGGTTACAGAAGCCTTTGCAGCCTGCCTTTACTTCATGGCCATTTATAAAGAACCATTTCATCCCATTGTTATAATGATGAGAAGGAAGTAGTTTAAGGTAGTTATAGACAAGCAAACAAAAGGCAGGAGAGCAGTGCTGTATAACTTCTACTTTCACTTCCTGCCTACTCCATTACTTCTGGCATTATGGGAGAAATAACATGATTGGAATGACCTAAAGGTTATAACGGGTGGGCAAGGTTTACCTTGTCGAAAGCAGTGAGAGCACTGTTGGCTAAACCTTTTTGAAAGCTGAAAGTGGTGCCGTTTAACAAAAATACTAAGCTGTCATTGAAAAAAGTACATTACTTCGAAATAGTATTTCTTCACGGGCTTTCTTATCTTTATTTTCCCCCCTTAAAAGTTTCTTTTTTTCTTTGAGGGGAAAAAAAAAAGAAAAAGGCACAAAGATGAAATCTGTCTGAAAAGTTGAAAGAGTAGAGGACAGATTTTGCACTAGTAGAAACTCCATTAACTTCATATGAATACCACTGGCTTCAAAATGGCAAAACAAGTCCAAATGGCCCAATCTACAGCATTACGAATGAGGCAAAAAACTTCTTTGGGTTCCTGGGAACAGTGTGGATACAATCACTTTTATCACCCTCAATTTTTGCAAGAAATGTTACTGCTAGCTGGCTTCCTCAGTATTTGAGGTGCAGGATTTGATCCCAACAAATCAAGGAATTTCAAGTCCAGTCACAATTCACAGGAACATTCAGGTTATTGAATAAAAGTCTGCCTTTGGGAAGCGAAAATCCAGGAAATTTGATTGACTAGGAAAAACTGACCTCGAGCCCAGCCAACACACCAGTGATGGAAGCAACAAGACAGTAGTTTGGCACTTTCAACAAAAGGGTGAGACACCGTCAGCCTTCCTTAAAAATTTCTGAAAACTACACAAGTTACAAAAGAACACAGTACTGATCACAATGGACCAAAAATACTTTCCAATTTTTCCACCCACATTCAGACATTAAGAGACCTTTGTTCAAGAGCAGCCCAGCAAGCAGTAGGCAAGTCCACCTGAAAGATAAGTGATACCTTAAGTAAAGCACAAGGCAAGACCTGGATCTCCATCAGGTAGTCTCATGGGCTTCCTCCTTTCAGCAAAAATTTGTTTCACCCTGAGGAAATTGCTGGGGGCAGATCCCCCAGCATACCATCTTCCATTTATTTCCTATTGATTCTCCTTCTATTAGGCCTTCATTTCTTTAAGCCTCACTTTCTCTTCCTGCAAAATGGAGATTAGGACAGAATTTTATCAACTGGAAGAAAAATGACCCTTGGACCAACCCCATGCCATTGCCCTTCCTATATTCAAACCTTTCCTAGGTCTAAAGCAGACAGGGTGGCCAGCCAGGCAGATTCCTGTATTACTTATCCCAAAAGATCTTGAGGCTGCGTTACATATTAACCATAAATCAGACAAGATTGTCCAAGTTTTTTTATTGAAGGGTAAATCCTCACTTACTGCAAGAAACTGGAAGAGACACACAGTCAGACTGCAGTCCATGTGGCTGCAGCTTGCACATGGTCACACTTCACCTTGCTCTCAGCTCCAGACCACAAAGACAGAGCCCAAGTTGTGCCTCCTCAAAAAGTCTGTGCGAAGAGATTTTGCTACTTCTACAGTTATAGCTCTAGGATGGAAAGAGTTGTATTCCGTGCTTCACCAGATTGAACACAAGGCAAAAGGATTTCATCGTAGATCATTTTTATATTGGCAAGTGTAGAAGACAAGAAAGCCCTGGCTTTTAGCAGATTTCCATTTATTGCTGTCCAAAATTTAATCAGTTAAGCACGTAGTCCACTATTAGTTTATTTTTGGTCCAAGGTTACTTAAAAAGTAGAAGCAAACAAGCCTGTAAAACAACTTAAATACAAAGTTTATATCCCACATTATATAGTAAATCCTACTCTCCTTCAAGAATCCAGCCACCCAAACTTGTGTTCCTTTGGCTAGTTGCTGGAACAATAGCCTCTCCTTTGTTTCATCATGACTTGATTACTATAATTATTTGCTCCCTAGACTTCCAGCTACTGCTCTGATTGTGAGGAGTATAGAACACAACTGCCAGACTACATGCTGCATCTAAGTCTTTCCATCACATTACCCCTATATCCCCATATTAAGAGAGCTCCATTGCTTCCCAATGCAGTGGCGGCTGGATTTTTTAGATCTTCCTACTAATTTACAAGGCTTTACATTGGAAGCCTCAGATAAATCTTTTGCTGCTCCATGTCTGAAGAGTCTTAGGGCTGTACTTGTATATGCTTTTGTCTCCACCATAGTGTTTTAGACCCTGAACTTGTTTAGCCTTACTCACATGAGCAGGTTTACAGACTTCAATGGGACTACTTACATGAGTAAGAAGTACTCATATAAGTAGATATTTGCAGGCTCAGACCCTAAGTGACTTGAAGAGCTTTACTATTATTCACTTCTTGAAAAGCACTTGCAAAGAAACAAGAGAGGACTTACCGTATTTATTCAGAGTTATTATATATTCACCATGTCGTCTTCTTAAGCCCTCTTTGTTCTTGAGTACGTGTACTCTATCTACAGTAGCGACACAATATTTCTCTCAGGGGATTTTCACATGCGAAAATAGTGAGGGTTTGACACGTTGGACTGTTGGGTTTTTTTATGTCATTTTGTTTTGTTTCTCCCTGTGAGAATTTGTAGATACCAACTCGAGACAAAGAGGATTTTGTTATTACTTCTGTTGCAGCAGCACTGACAAGCTTGTGTCAGGGAGTAGGGCTCCACTGCGGAAAAGCGTGGTTCACACTGCTCACAACAAGCCATCTCCTGTCCTGAAAGAGTTAAAGTTGCAATTTCTCTACAGATTAAATTGAACACTGTCATCTTCCCCTTAAAACACTTGTTTCCTTCATGCATTTTCCGCTATGAGGACAATCAATTTTGTTATCAGAGTTACAGCACCCAGGTCTAGAATGGCTCATTTTTATTAAAGTTAGTATTTCCCACCTATACAGTACACATAACCAGACACACATTTTTTTATTTAATGAGAGATGCTCTCTTCTCTGGAAGACCTGTATTCCTTGGGAGAATGAGGGGCAAAGAAAAAAGCTGCATTGTTCTGTAGCCTGCCATGCTAAGAAGTCGCCCTTGCTGGGAATGCTGGATATGTCACGAGAAATGTGCAAACTGGGCTTGCTGAACACCCCAGATCTTTTAAAATAAATTAAATGTCTTTTCTAGCAGAACACAATGGAAAGGTACGGATAGATCATTAAAAACTAGAGGCTTTCGGAGACTCTCAATGGTGATTTTTTCTTTCTGAAAATACTAGAAGAGATGACAGGCTTCATCCTTTGCAGTGCAGAGTGCTCCTGAGCACTCTTTATTACTGCAGATAGGATGGAGAAAGTTGGGGCATTCAGCACTATGAGGACTGCTCATCACCTTGCAATGTTGTAAGCTGCTAGAAAAGTCTTGCATTGCACACAGAGCAAAATCCATCCCTCAGTTCAGAGAGCCCACCACCTCCAGGGTAGAGACCCATGAACTTGTTTCCACTGCAGATTTCTGTATTTTGCTAGCAAGACCATTCTAGCAAACCTTTAGTATGGATTTGCACAGCAATGTGCTGACAAAATCACAGCCCACGTTGTTTTCCATCCAGGAAGAGCTGCAGCCTAGCCAGCATTAAGTCTCAACAGCACATCTAGTTTGACGGTCTGGCCTAATGTCTTTGCAGTAACATATACGAGAAAACCTGGGTAGACGAGGTGCAAGCCCAAAAAAGGGCCTGCCATCACATACTGTTTGTTTTACTTTGAGTAGGTAAGCCTAAGGAAGGGACTACAGCAGGCAGGGAAAAAGTACAGACAATACAAGTGCAACGTATTTCTACTGGTATTGAGCCTGGCCAGAGCATGAACTCGCCAAAAACAGGGCAATGAATGCCTTGGATCCAGCCATCTTTCAGTGCATTCTGCACTGCACAGGTCTTACTCCACTTTAAACTAGATCTTATACCTGGGAAAATTTTTGCTGGCTTAAAGCAAGAAATAAAGCTTGCTCCTGTGGCTTTTTTCAAAGTTCTCAAAGCTCTAGTAATAAACTGATCTTCCTTTAAGAAACACTGGCATATCACTGTCTTGTGTCAATTTTCGTGGGTCACCATGAAAACAAGATGGGTGGCATGAAATTAAAGGAGTTTCTGTTAAGCTTGCAGCCTTTGAAATCCTTTAGGTCTGAGAGATGGCAACCTTCTTCACTTCCACAACTCACACTTCCAAGCCACGATGTAATGCTGCACTGATAACACTCCCTTCATCCTGCCATTCTCAAGGGAGACAAAAAGCCTACTAAACCAATTCCCTTGGCAACTGGATTTTGGCAAGTACAAGGTATCAACACTTAATAACAAACTTACTTTAATTAGCTTTAATGAAAGTAATCACTGTTTAAGATTCTTACAGTTAAATTCATATTATGTGTCCTACAACTACTAAGTGTAAACAAAAAAGGTAAATGGAGATACTACAAGTACAGTAGTAACAAATAAACATGAAATATTTCCTTCAAAAAAAGGTCTCATTCTGCTGATTAAATCTTGTCAAATGTTTTCTAATATCAATTTTGACAGTTCATATTCTCTGCCCATATTTAATGTTCCAAAAAAAAAAAAACCCACCTCATAGTAACAAGAAGAAAATATTAATGCTATGATTAGTATTCTGAGGTCACGAAATATGATCTACTATCATAACAGCAAATAATCTCTTAGATGTGATAAATCAGCCCGACAATCACAGAATCACAGAATAGTAGGGGTTGGAAGGGACCTCTGTGGGTCATCTAGTCCAACCCCCCTGCCGAAGCAGGGTCACCTACAGTAGGCTGCACAGGATCTTGT
>Ga0065711_1035163_pt1 | contig 22708 bp, 12 predicted proteins | sample Hoacrofraction12_FD_59098 | JGI IMG/M metagenome (GOLD analysis project Ga0065711, IMG submission 59098) | Hoatzin crop microbial communities from Cojedes, Venezuela - Epithelial fraction 12 v2 (version 2) | ecosystem: Host-associated > Birds > Digestive system > Esophagus > Crop | place... | reverse complement strand
GGGGGGGGGGTGTGGGTGTGGGTGAAAACTGCGAGCAGCTTTCCCTCCCTTCGACGGGTTTTGGCAGGCGATCGTCAAAAAAGACAGATTTCTGCTTCCTTCCCAGCCACGTTTCACAGCCGTGCCGCCGTAGGGGGGAGAGGGGACATTTATTGCCGTGAGCGCGCAACGGCCTGGCCCTGGGCACTGCGGGCCTCACTGTAAGCTCTCCCCCCATGCTGACTCCACGCCAGAGGGTGGGAGGCTGCACCTGAGGGCAAAAGGCCTTCATGGCTGCCCCCAGAAAATGGACAACCAGCCAGACTTCCCTCCTGACCCATCCTAGGGTCATCTTGCCATCCTAGGGTCTGGAGAACAAGTCCTATGGGGAGTGGCTGAGGGAGCTGGGGCTGTTTAGTCTGGAGAAGAGGAGGCTGAGGGGAGACCTTCTCACTCTCTACAACTACCTGAAAGGAGGTTGTAGTGAGGTGGGTGTTGGTCTCTTCTCCCAGGTAACTAGCGATAGGACGAGAGGCAATGGCCTCAAGTTACATCAGGGGAGATTTAAATTGGATATTAGGAAAAATTTCTTTACTGAAAGGGTGGTCAGGCGTTGGAAGAGGCTGCCGAGGGAAGTGACGGAGTCCCCATCCTTGGAGGTGTTCAGAAAAATGTGCGGATATGACACTTCAGGAAATAGTTTAGCAGGCACGGTAGTGTTGGGTTGACGGTTGGACTTCATGAACTTAGAGGTCTTTTCCAACTGTAATGATTCTATGATTCTATGATCCTTCTAGACAAGCTGGGACAGAAAAAATAATTAATTTTGAGCAAAAGCAGAGAACATAAAGCTTCTTCTTACAGACTGTGGTAGTGACAGCACTGCTCCAGAAAGTCAACCAGCTTGAAAGAGGAACCTCTCAAGGCAGATTTACGGTGGCTGCTAGGTCATGCAAGGATAAGCTCAGCTGGCAGGCCCTGCTCTCCACGAAGGAACAGAGGAACTGTGAAGGGTATAGCGGAGAGGCGGTTGCCCGGCCCCGCAACTGCTGCCTGGGCCCGTGGGCATGCGGGGATGGCACCCCTCCTGGGAGGGCGGCAGGGCCATCCACCATTGGAACATGCCTCCATAGCAGGGAAGGGGAGGCTGAACCCAGGCACTGCTGGAGACTCTCAGGCCCTCCTTGGCTTTCAGTGTTTAATGCCCTTCACAAAGAGCTTCCTTAGCAGCTTGGAGCAGCAGATCTTTTTCTGGCTTGTGGCTTGCCCCAGGTCAATCGTATAGGAAAGCCCATTCCTAGTGCAACTCCTCTTTTGTGTTCCCACCACAAGAAGTGAAATCCCAGAATCTGGTTTGCAGAGCTTTGCGGAGCAGAAATTAACCCATGGTGTCTCGCAGAGAGGCAGAGAGAGAGCTGAAAGGCACTAAAAATCAGTCCCACCATCTCCTCCTGGTAGGGTTTGGGAAAGGCAATACAGGGATGCAACAGCTCACTGTGGAGCTGGATGTGCTGACAGGATTTTTTGGTCTCTAGGTTGTGTAAAGGAGACAGAAATAAAATAATTTTCAAATTTCACATACCTACAATGTAATAACTGAAGCAGCCTACCCCCGATGTTTTCCTGTGCTGGGTTCAAGAAGGAAGGGAGGAGGCTTTGGATCACCGGCTTGCTTTGTGCCATCTCAAGCCCCTTTTCCACTCTGCTTGGGGTCAAACAGCCTCTTACACATAGGCTTTCCCTCACAAAGTCTCTGGGGGAGAGAAGAAATGGCACTGGCATCTGCCGCGGCCACAAGGCTAGCAGCATCAGTGTTTGGAACCAACAGACCGGGACGGCTGATGGCTTAGTTCACATTACCATGTTCTGGGCTTTCTGATACAGATCAAAACAAATATCATACCCAGGGGCAAACGAAATGCCAGTGAGCACTTCACCTACTTAAAAGCTTCATTTTCTTAAGCTTAAGATGCCCAATACCTCAGCTGAATTCATACCTGGCTTTTTTGTAGTCAGCTGCGTGGATATCGTAGGAAGGTAAGAAAGCAGATGCTGAACATACAGCCCAAACTGGCATTAGAACCAGTCACATGGAAAAGTGCCTTTAAATTCTGAGTAAGACAGAGGAAAAAAAGACTGCCAAAGTCAGAGATACCCACAAAAGCTAAAAACATTCTTAGGGCACTTGTGACACGCTGCAAAAGCCTGCAGGTCAGCAGTCCACCAGTCTAACATGACTTCTCTGCAGTCCACCCAGTCAAGACAACCACTTTGCTGGAGGCAAATCCACCTGAAAAATCAAAGCTGGAGACAGCTGCAGTGACTGAGCTCCCAAAATGAGAGGCATTTCCAAGTACAATCTGCGAGACTTCAGCCAAGTGCTTACATCTTTGTTGCCCATGGTCTTATTATTATTATATTACATTATGTTCATGTGAAGTGGCTTTCTGTCTAATCTGTGGACTTCTAACAGTACTTCTACCACTTCTCGAAGTCATCTTACACTTTTTGGAGGAGGAAATTTCTGGGTTTTGTCCTTTTGGGAGGATAAAGGAGGCCATATATGAAGTACTGTGTCCAATTCTGGGCTCCCAAGTTCAAGAAAGATGAGGAACTACTGAAGACAGTCCAGTGGAGGGCTATGAAGATGATTAGGGGACTAGAGCTTCTCTTGTATGAGGAAAGGCTGAGGGAGCTGGGCTTGTTTAGCCTGAAGAAGAGAAGGCTGAGAGGGGACCTTGTAAATGCTTATAAATATCTGAAGGGTGGGTGTCAAGAGGCACAACAGGCACAAACTGAAGCACAGGAAGTTCCAGCTGAACATGTGGAAGAACTGCTTCACTCCCAGGGCGATGGAGCACTGGAACAGCCTGCCCAGAGGGGCTGTGGAGTCTTCGTCTCTGGAGATATTCAAAACCCTCCTGGACGAGGTCCTGTGCAGCCTTCTCTAGGTGACCCTGCTTTAGCCGGGGGGTTGGACTAGATGACCTCCAGAGGTCCTTTCCAACCCTGACCATTCTGTGGTTCTGCGAAGTTGGCAAATTAACATGTGTTAATGCAGGTTTCCCTTTTTAACACTTTTTTAAGACCAGCCTCAGTTCTTAGGATTTTTGTTGTTATTTAACACAGAAGACAGGAAATGAGGCCTCAGACCAGCTAGAATTCCTCCTTATCCCCCTGCTATTGCAAAAAGACCTTGGAAACCATCTGTGGGCCTCTAGAGGTAGGTATTTTTCTGTGGTATCAGAGCTATCAGATCAGCCTTTTCTTTATTCCCAGCGAAAATGTGTACAACCCTGGCTGAGCAAGCTCTTAAGCACCTTGTTGTGCTCTAGCATGACAGGCGATAACCTTTCTTTGCCACCTCCCAGTCTCTACAGCTCTCCACGATGTGATGGGGACTGGAGCAATACACCTACGCTGAGTCTTTTAATACCGACAGCTGGTAAGTCAGGTTTCAGTGTACACTTCCCAAAAATCATATGGCTTCTGGGTGAGTCACATCAGCAACATTACCCTTCCCTTTGCAGTTGGACTCCTATGTACGCCACGGTTCGCTGTGCAGCCAGAGTTCATTTGCAGAAGGCATCGACATCGTGAAGAATTAGATTGACAGGGTTATGTTAATTGCTACAATTGTACTTACTCGCATCGAATCTCTGTGGAGTGTGTGAAGCATACTTCGGGTCTGAGTGGCTTCGTGTTTCTTCCATGTCTGATGATCTCTGACAGCCCCTCAAAATGCTCTGTCTGAAAAGTTCTGGAAGTTCACTTGCTGCTATCGTTTTAAATAAAGATAACTACAAGCTTGTTTTTGTTTTGTCCTCTCTTCACCTGTCTTTCCAGTTCTTTCTGACATGAAGGAAAGTTAGGTGGCAGGAGAGAAAAATTCTGACTTGACTCATTCAACAAAGACTCAGGTAACAGAAAAGGCTTGAGTAATTCATATTCAAAAATATTTAATTTTCAGATGTTCATTATATGTGTTAAATTCTTGGTTACAGCAAAAAGATTGTAACATACAGCATCACAATGACATATAATCAAGCCATAACGGTGCAGTTTATTACAACTGTGTAAACAAAAAGAAGTACTTCTGTAATGGCACTCTTCATGAACCAAATTCTGGCATACAGAATCTCAGCAGAAGTCAAAAGAAACATTTACAAAGAAAAGAAAACTGCAAATTGAAGAACAGTAAATGAACCTGGCCAAAATGGCCCGATCCACATTTTATAAGAGACAAAAGTATCCTCAGAATTTTTGCTTGCTTGCTTTTGAGGAAATTCAGTCTGAATTTCTTCAAGGCATCCATCCAGCATGTGAAATATTTTTGCTATTATTGAATGATATGAACAAAGAGTAAAAATCTCTTAATTATGACCATGTGAATACTGTGACATTGTTAAAGGAGATGTGATCATTTGGGAATGTTATTTTCTGTATAGCATGATACCTGCAAAAGACCTTCCTTAGGAAATAAAAAATAAGTTATTGAGAAATAAAATCCAACATGCTCCACCAAAGAAACATTTTGTGCATAAATTGCTAATAGAAAAAGTAGTATCTTACTTTCCTGTAACAGAAGTAAACAATTTGATTATAAGACAATGTACATACTGTAAACCGTCAGATGGGGTTTGAACTTGAAATATACTGATCGCAAACAGATTTTAAATATTAGCACCTAAAATTTAATGCAGGGATTTAAACAATTTTTGTAGCTTTCAGGTCATGGATTAGTTATGGCTTGCTTAATGGATACAGTTTTGCCAGCAACATTTTAGTGTTCCGTGAGATCCTCTTCATAAAAACACATAGTCTGAATGCCACGACATTTTACATGTGTACCTTTCATACGGGAAGTTTTGCATATGTTCCATCTGCAGAGAGAAGGCCCCACAGCAGCAGGAGGTATAGCTAAAGCAAAGGAGTTACAGTTATTAAAAAATACTGGAAAACTTGGAGTACATGACATAATTACAAGCTGGTATCTTCAGTTACAGAAAGCTATAAATTTGCTTGTTTAAAAAAAGACATCCAACATGTGCTTACTCACATGCTGACACAGAGTTCATGCAAACTACTAAAAAAAAAACCCCTTCTAAATTTTACCCTTCAGAAATGCTGCATATACTTCATCCTCAAATAGACTGAAGCCCCCTCAGAAACAACAGCGACCTAATGCGCAGATCGACTCAAGCAACTTTACTTGCTTCCTCTGTGATGAGAAGTGAACAGCAGTATCAAAGAGGAAATTTCACTGAATCCTACTTCATTTCAAACACTGTTAAGTCCAAATCCAGGTTCACTTGTCATTAAGTGATAAGGCTACCTTTGGAAAAAAAAATAAGTTATTTTCTTGGAGGAAGGACATTTTCTTCGTAATATCCCGGGTTTACTACATTTCCAGCTGGATCATATCTAGCCACCACAAACGTAGAGCCATCACTAGCAGATGCTTTACCGACACCCATCTTTTTTGTGTTCTTCCAGACCATTGCTGTGAAGTGACCTGAAAAGAGACAGAAACATACTCATTCGGTTTAGGTGCTAAACCTATAACATTGCCTTGAATGCGAGGGTGGGGAAAGAAAGAACAATATAAAACTATTTGCTTCTCTAACAGGAGAACAAGCTAAGGACATGAAAAGAAAACTACATCTAGCATTTTGTCTGGAAAAAACCCTGATCTGATCTGGTTCCACACTACTATTCCCAGCTCCATGTCCTCTGGCCAAATAAGAACACCTAGTAAGAGCATCATGAAAGAAGTAGTTTGATGAGTATCTGACAGAAAATTCAACAGAGACATCACGGTCTTCACTCCCTGCAGTGTGAATAGCAGTTCTGACAGTGACTACCATATTTAAGAAGAGGAAGAAAATCGCAGGGGGATAAAGGAGTGAGAACATGTGAGTGAAACAGCTCTGCAGACACCAAGGTCAGTGCAGAAGGAGGGGGAGGAGGTGCTTCAGGTGCCAGAGCAGAGATTCCCCTGCAGCCTGTGGAGAAGACCATGGTGAGGCAGGCTGTCCCCTACAGTCCGTGGAGGACCCCATGCCTGAAGGAGGCCCATGCTGGAGCAGGCTCCTGGGAGGTCCTGTGGCCCCGTGGAGAGAGGAGCCCAGGCCAGAACAGGTTTTCTGGCAGGGCTTGTGACCCCGTGGGGGACCCACGCTGGAGCAGCCTGTTCCTGAAGGACTGCACCCTGTGGAAGGGACCCACGCCGGAGCAGTTCATGAAGAGCTGCAACCCATGGGAAGGACTCACGCTGGAGAAGTTTGCGGAGGACTGCAGCCCTGGGAGGGACCCCAGGCTGGAGCAGGGGCAGAGTGTGAGGAGCCCTCCCGCTGAGGGGGAAGGAGCGGCAGAGACAACGTGTGATGAACTGACCGCAACCCCCATTCCCCATCCCCCTGCGCCGCTCGGGGGGAGGAGGGAGAGAAATGGGGAGTGAAGTTGAGCCTGGGAAGAAGGGAGGGGTGGGGGGAAGGTGTCTGAGGATTTGGCTTTATTTCTAATTTTCCTACTCTGATTTGATTGGTAATAAATTAAATTAGTTTTCCCCAAATCGATTCTGTTTTGCCCATGATGGTAATTGGTGAGTGATCTCTCCCTGTCCTTATCTCAACCCACAAGCCTTTTGTCGTATTTTTTTGCCCTGTCCAGCTGAGGAGGGGGAATGATAGAGCAGCTTTGGTGGGCACCTGGCGTCCAGCCAGCGTCAAACCACGTCACCAGTCAGAACTTACCTGTCCCAGAAGAAAATCCTGGGTTTTGAAAGCTGTAATTTTTTATTTCACTGTACCATCTGTCAGCCACATCCTTTCCTGAAAGACAAAAGAAATCTGCTGTGGAATCATGACATAAACACAGATGTGTAGCTCACTTATAGCCTGGCCAGCAAGATCTTCTGTTAATAGTTGGCAAGAACTTCTAGAAACATGGAGAAACAGTCTTTTACTGGAAAGAGTTTTTGAAATGTAGGTAACATGGTAGTACACGTAACTTACCAAATACTTATTGTTTTGCAATAGCTGTTGCTACTCAGTTACTCATTAGTCTGATGCTTTTTGTTAAGCATCTCATGGCATCAATGCCATCAATGCCATCAATGTCTCATGTTCTGCTCGACACAAACACGGTCCATCAGTTCCTCCACCAGAGTGCCAGGAATGCGTGGCCGGCACAGCCTGGCTCAAAGCCTGGGCAGGCAACCCCCGACACAGCTGTGGAATCAGGTCGAGTCCATCCTGCTCAGGGAAGATCTCTGCAGCAAGGTTTTCACCTGGCAGGACAGGGCTGATGAAGAGCACTAGACTGTCACCAACAGATCAGGAGGCAGGACCATCCACCAATTCTTGTCTGTGCTTAAAACTTTACAAAGTTGAAGTTAGAAAAACCTTCGGACAAGAGAGATCTGTGTGCACAGCATTTGGATTGAGATGGGGCAGAAATCCCTTTAGTCCTCAGAGAAACCTCCTGGCAATTTAACACTTTGAGTTTACGTTTTTTTCTGCCCACAGCCTTCTGTAACGTTCAGCCTGGAAGGCAGTGAAGACACATCTCCTTCATCTTGGCTGAGAGCTCCTGTCATTAGTCTTCTCCATGCGGCTTTCACCAGCTCCTCCCTCTTGGAACATGTTTGAAAAGACTTACCAGAGTCTTGCCAGATTTTCTGAGCAAAAGGGCACAGGGACCTTTTCTAGAGGGAGGCCTCCCACCTGTGGATGCAGGTGTATGAGCATATCCCCTCACAGCTCCAAGCAAACCATAGAAAAATGACACTTCTGACATCCTCCAGTTTTCTGTGTTCTCATCAGCATTCAATACCTCAAATCTCTGAGTGCGTTTATTTTTAGTGGTTCTTACTTAGCACTTGGATGTCCACTCTGAGGCACTCTGGCTCGGGGTGCTGTAGTCAGAGACCTCAAACACACACGCTTAGGAGTTGCTGCTGCGTGGGCGTCCAGCACCGGCTCAGCTCGTCAACGGCTGTGTAAGGACTATGACTATGGCCAATGGTGCGGCACCACGTGCCTGTGGGTCTCTAAGGTTGATGTTTGCCAAAGAAATAATCCTTCCTTGTTTTCTGTTGAACAGGTAAGGGACCTGGCAGAAAGGAGGCGATTCTGATACTCTGCAACGGATCCGGTGGAACACACGGCACAGACGGCCTGAGCTCAGACGGGAACTTGCAGATGCTATGTACTCAAAAGTCAAATGTTACTTCTTTTCCATTGCTGGTCGTTAGGAAATTCTTGTGTCAAACATTGGGGGTGGAAAGGGGGCAGGTTTTTCCCTGAGCTACATCAATAATGAAATTTCTGCTGAACATTCCAGGAAGTATAACGCAAGGCCGGTTGATTTCATAGCAAGCTGCCAAGGCTGTTAAGCCTGCCCTCATGAAGAATGCTGGTCCCTGATGGACTGTTGGCTGCAGAACAGCAATGACTCATGTCTTGCTATTTTGCAGCAGAAAGTCTTAAACTTGCACTGTTCTAGGAGTCAGACACTGTGTTAACTACTTTAAACTTCAGTTGCTTATGCGTGCAGTCTGCTAAAAGCATGGCGTTTTTTGCCTGGCAAGGTGGCTGTCAGAGCTGTCACTTAAAAGGAAACACCAAATGAAATGCCATCTCTTGAGAGGTTTGTGAACTGAAGGTACTGAGAACTTCTCTAGGCCACACTGCTTTTTAGGAATGGTGCTTTCTTAATAGACTCAATTTACATTTTCTGCATAAAAAGGTAGCAAAACCTGTCTTGCTTCCCAATGTAAATGTTTCAGAAATAACAATAGGTTCCTTCTTTCCCTGCTCTCCCTGCACCAAACAACAAACCCGGCAGACCTGTTTTATGGCTGAAGTCTGTAACACAAATAAATGTTTGTTCATTTGTTACACTAAAGCTAAAGACTGAAAAAAGTGCAAAGAGCAATCTTTTTGCAATATAAGGGGAAAAGAAAAAGCACATAATAAAAAAAAAAACCTAACCAAAACCCCAAGCAGATCATCCTGTCCTGTCCTAGACTTCAAAGCTATGAAGGATTTAGATGTATTTGTGAAATAGATGTACAGAATGTGACTGCAGACATGTCAGATCTCATGAAGCACAGGTATTTTAGGTGTACAAGAGCTTAAGTGACCATACTATGTAAGTAGCATTTTTATGGATATAGGACTGCATTCCCACTGCTACCACCACTTCATTCCCTCTGTTAACATGCCAGTGAGATATAGCATAAAGAGTAGCTCAAGAGAAAGTTATCCTCACTCTGCCTTCTGTAGCTCTAATAAGTGTACCTTGGCTCCAAGAACTTCAAATCTCCATAATGGAAAGGATGGCAGGATACATGGAAGTTTTGACAAACACAGTACCTCTTCATAAATTGGTTGTGTTGATGTTTTTTAATTTAAAGAATACCATTGTGCAAAAATTTGGTAACTCTTTAATTCAAAGGAAATGGCAATGGCATCAGGTAATACCTCAATCCCGTACATGAAAGACAACGAGCATAATCAGGGAGCACCATCTATGATATGTTAATTCCCAGCCTTCGTGGCTCAATGCTTGCAACTTGTTGCAGCCAGGCAGTGAAAGCCTAGAAGCTGATAGCTATGCTCCATTTTTCATGTGCAGGATCAGGTTATCATGATATGGCATTGCTGTCTTCCTCCTTGAATTAAAAGAGTCATTGCATCATAGGCTGCAAGAAATTAGAGACTGACTTGCTCTCGGCAAAAGAGTGGGTGACCAAAGGACTAGGTAACTTTTGATAGACTCTGTCCTGAAATCACATTAAAGAAGTGAAGGGAATGAATTGTATCATCTGTCACGTGCCACAGGAGTTGAGGGGGGTCCTACATGGAAGTCATTACACGAGAAGACAGGTAGGTACCTAGTGATTAAACACTCTCTTTCCTCTAAAATATTTTTCTTCTGCTTCTTTGCGCCTTGGGGAGCAGCAAACAATGTGGCAGTGGGACATAAACCAACCTAGTGTTGAAAGTGACAGCTGAGACACAGGGGACTAAGGGAAAACTCTGTTTTGACCCCCGGGCGTCCCAGGGCCTAGAGAAAATGACCCCAAAGAGAACAGCACAGGGGTCAGCAGGGCACTGAGCAGCAGCTTGCATCCTCAGACTGGCTGGTTCAGAGAACTGACCATAGTTACTCACACTAATTCTGGAATTTCCAGTTCAAATTATTACAGAATAAGCCATGCAGTTATATTTAGTGTCCATTTCCCTTGCATTTCAATGTTTCACTGAAAACAACTCCCACTCCAAAAAGCTCTCCCAAAACAGGGGTTGGTTATTGTTCAGAATGCATTTCAATCAGAAGGAAAGCACACAGAAAAGAAATCTCACTCCCACTCCTCTTCCCTGATTAGGGCAGAAATAATAGAAGTTTACTTCTATCAAAAAGCGTGCAGATCTGTCCTACCGTCAGCGCTGCAGCTTCTCTTCTGTTGTTCCACTTGCAGAACCAATAGCAGATTGCTGTTTTTTAAAAAAATATCCTTCCTGTTTGCATCGCTGTAAACCACATTCACAGTTTCAACACCTTCTCTATGGAAACAGAGTCTGACTCCACCCTTCTCCTAGAGCTAGCTGACTGAGGACCTGCTCGGTCAGACTCACTGATGTTCATTTTGGTACAGGCTGAATCTCACTCTCATGGGTCTCATCAGCACCATGACTCACGGGGCATGCCTACATCGCACAAACACTTGGGGCAACAATCCTTGAATTAGTACCCAAGCATAGTTCTGGCCAAGGCTAGGTCCAGCACAGTGTAGTCATGTTTATTTAGTCTTTGCCCAAGCTACGGGCTACTGACATTGCCGCAACGTCTGATGTCAGTCCATACGTAGGCCCAACAGTCCTGGTTCAAAGTTCTTCAGCTGATATCACTCTCTGAAGGGTGGAGACATAAAAAAGGGCCACTGCATGTAAACAGGTGTCAGTGCTCTTGCCTGGCCATGCCCTGCATCTGATCACTTGTCCTGTTGTCTTATTAAATTTCATTTCTAACTCTTGTCCCGGGCGAGGAGCTCTGTTCCGTGCGGATGGAGGTGGAGGAGGGTGTCTGAGTGCCAACAGCTCGTATCAGGTGGAGGGTTGCGGGGACCAGGGTGCCTGCAGTGCCAGCAACTGGAGCACCAGGGCGGGTGCCAGCGGGTGAGCGTGATGTGGGTAGAGCTGCTACGGGAGCGTATGGCTGCCGCAGGGAGAAGGCGGGCCCTGGCCGATGGCCAGAGAGCTGTGTGTGCACGCGTGTGAGGCAGGCTGTGCCAGCAACTGCAGTGGAACCGCAGCCTTGGGGGCTTGCACGTCCAGCCGCCAGCAACTGGGTAGACTGGGACCCAGGGGCAGCTACTGGGCAGACTGAGTGTCTGAGCCCAGCTGGTGCCCGGAACCACACTGGAATTTTATTTGCGCTACTGAAAAATATATGTATTATATATTATTTAATCCTATAAAATACAAATATATATATATAAAACCATTACTGGAAATATATATTTTAATATCTAATATTGTATTATTTTATTTATATGTATTCTAGTAACAGACTTCATCACAATCAGTCAGAAAGGGGAACAGGATGAGGCCACTGGTGCTGTTCATGTGAATGCTGACTGCCTCTGTCTGTGCTGATCTGTGTGGCCACCTGCATACACACACAGGTACGTGCTGTATGTGTGTGTTTGTATGTGTGCACCTGGGAATACACTCTCAGCCTCACTACTGGGAACACAAGGCCATGTCAGCCCTACTACTGCATTTGGATCCCCCTACCATTTAATTTTGCTGGGCTCAGCCTTACTGTTTCTCCTTAGACTAAAGAATCCTTAAATCTTCAAGTAATCCCACTGAGTAAGTTGCTAAAAATGTTCTAATAAAATCACACAGGACATATTTCTCTGCGAGGATGGGCAGCACCAGGGGGTTCTATTAAAAACTAGGTACCCCAAACCTCAGAATTTTCCTCAAACGTTTTCCTAGCTTTTGTTATCACAACATTCCTTCCACCAGCCTGAGGGGAAAGAAGGTAGAGGTAGATTTAAATTTGCCTCAGAAATAAAATATCTACCTAGATTGAAGCCATACTGATGGTTTTAGGAAGTAATCCTCTACTTCCAGCATTCCTCATGCAGACGCTTATTTTGTTTTACTTTATTTTATTTAACAGTGCTATATAAGCCTGGTGTTGGATAGCGAGAGATGCGTGAAGGCAGGCTCTCAGTCAGAGTATGCTCCTGCAGGACCGGGGCAGAGGGTGTCTGTGCCGCTCTAGTCCCAGTCTGTAGGCAGAGCCAGATTCCTCCCATAACAGATCTGGGTGATAACCTGCCGTGAACTCTCTAGATTTCAGAAGCTGCAGTGTTTTCACAGGCAACATGGCACGTTCTTCATGACCACACCAGCCGTCCCAACCAGGATTTAGCCATCCAGCACTTGTCTTCAGCCTGCCGGCACATGAGGAATGAGACGAGGCATCCCGAGAAGCCTGACACACTGCAGCTGCCGAGGCAGGCTGTGGTCTCGTGTATTAGTGGTGGATGACAGCTCACTTATTTGAAAACAGACAAAGAGAAATCTGCCACGGAGCGGTTCCTGCAGGACTGGAGGGAGGAAACAGCTGTCAACTATTTCTTGGATTACAGTGATAAACATATTTCCAGCGACAGCTTTAGGCTACGTAACTCTAAAGTCCTGAATACAATTCAAGGTATTCTTGTACCAGGAGAGGGGTCAAAATAGAAGGATCTGATAGCTGAAAGCTTAAATCTTCTCTGAGAGAAGAAATGCATCTCCTGACATGATTACAGAACTCAGTAAGACCCAAAACGAAAAACAGCATCACTTTTTAGAGAGAATACGGTGCATGCTGGAGGTTTATTGAGTTTTGCTCTATCTGGGAGAGAAACCGGAAGACACTGCCTGCCTTTGTTAAGCCCTGGAATGGATGCCTTAATACGAATTTCAGCCTCATTGAGCAGGGTACAAATTCACCATCCAAAGGCAACTGTATGAGAAAAAGAGGAAGAATGAACCAGCTCCACAGAGATGAAGACCAAGACCAGACAAAAGAATAACTTTCTTTGAAGAGCTAGTTTTCCCATTCTGGTACTTTGCATGATCCAGCTATATAGGAAATGTAAAAGTGTTTTACAGAACAAAAGAGGATGTAGCTTAATTTTCTCAGCAAGACATTCAATCCTGTGGATAAAAAAATAGCAACAAAACTGCTCAAATCTGGCAAGTTATGTATGGAAATAGTGCATTGAAGACAACAAATGGGATCCAGAAAAAGACAGGCATTTGTGCTTCGTTTCCAGCTCTCTAGATGGGAATTCCGTGACTTCAACCTCGGGGGAAGGAGCACAGGCCATTAACACAAACAAGAAAGAAGAAGAAAGCTCAGTCAGTGAGTCATAGCCACTATGCAAACTTTGCCGTACATCTGTGTTTTCCCAGGCTGCTCTGAACCTTTGCCTCAGACTCTTGCAATGGGCAGAATGCCAAATATGAGTTGATCAAATCGTATTTTTCCACCCGAGGTTTCTTTTTCAACATGAAAAAGCACCCATTAGGGACTAGAGTTGGCACTTGCAGAGGAACCAAGCAGTATCTCTGGGTCTAAAATTCACTTACTAAAATTTCCAGGTCCTTCAAACAGGGCCTACAGCTTGTCGAAACGAGCTTCTGTCTCCCCAAGGCTATGCTGGAAATTCCAGGGGTCGGTGGTAATAAAGCAAGCAAGTGGTCACTTTTAATACACCCCACCTGCTGCCTCAGCAGGCTAAGACATGAGCCCTGCCCGCTGGAGGAGGCAGGAGGGAAGAGCCTGCTGAGCATTGGTCCGACTAAGGGCTCACCGCAGGCTGTCCGCCTGCCCAAAATTCAGCTCCTCAGACACCCAAACCAAAGCCTGCCAGTTACGTGTTAAGTTTATGATCAGAAGGTATATGGAGTATTTTTTGTCTGCAAAAATGAAAGCACGGCAAAAGGCTCAAAGCCTGTCTGCTGACAGAGCAGAAGGGACTAGATATCTCACACATTAGCCTCTGCCACTTCAGTGTCCGCTTTCCCTGTTTTTGCCCCCACAAAGAGGAACTGCTGTGTAGTACTTGGTGGCTATTTTTCCACCTTCCTCACCACAGCTGGCCTGTGGTCAGCCCTCTCTTTGGCTGGGACAAACTAAGGATAAAGGTGAAGTACAGGGCATTGACGGCTTTCTTCTCTCCTCCCATGGACGTACAAGTAGCACTGGAGACAGCTTCACAGCCAGGACACATAGAGCAGCCCAGCTGCCAAGCCTGGCCTCCAAAACGACATAGCACCCTACTGCAGTCCCTTACCCCCCTCCGTGCCTACACAAGCTCCTTGCTCTCAGTACACATAGGTGACTGCAAGCCACCATCTTGTCCCCAGGAAGCCTGGGCTGGGCTGTGCTCTACGCATTTTCAAAGCCAAGGAAACGCCAGTAGTCTTGCCACCAGATGCTCTGAGTCCAAAGTACATGAGACAAGCCGTTTATCCAGTGTCTGTGAGCGAGCAAGAGAAGAAAACTTACCTGGTTGGTCATAGGATGCCCATGCTAGGTTTTCTCCACATTTTCCATTAGCAGACTCGGAGCTGTGTTTGAGGACCCTTGTGGTAGCCAGTTCTTCTGCATACCTAGTAAAGGAATCCACACATCGAGTCACGGACCGCAGCCACAGTGAGCAGAGAGGAGGAGCAGCAGCAGGAAAAGGAGGAGATGCAAGCAAGGAATTCTGTTGGAAGATGATGGTTTAGACCACGTTACCTAGCTGCAAAGCCCTGAAGCCAGGGATACTTTAAGTTTACAGAGATCTAGCAGTTAGGCAAAGGGAAGGCCTAGAGGTCATTTTCCTTGTATCTTTCATGAGCACCTGTGTCACTGCGAAGAAGGGCTTAGAAGAAATCAAAGGGCAGATCTCCCCCCACTGTGTTCTGCCCAGCACCTGGAAATCCACCGGCCATCCTTCACTGCTGGGGGGAAAGAGAAGTACCTGCAGCAATTGCTACAGGTGCAACCTCCTGACATTTCTAGGCCCCCACAGGAGCAACTTCAACGTTCTCAGGGAGACGGAAAAAAGACCAACAGGGGGATTCAGTCAAAGCAAGCGTGAGAAAACCTACATTTACAAAAGAAAAAACACGCTAACCAGGAGCAATGTGCCAGGTGACAGTATGGAAGAGAAGGAGACCACACAGAGGATCTGAAGCAAGAACTGTGTACACCAACACAGGGATAAGCAGCACTGTTTCTATAGAAGTTGACGTGTGAGAGCGTGGGATGTATTTTATTGTCTTATGACAATAGGGTTAAGGAGAACATCATGTGTAAAACAAGTATTCTCTTTATTCAATATTGGAAAAGCTTCAGTACAGAGACAGAGAAACTGGGAAGACCATTTGTTATTTCTCACGGCACAAGAAATAGGAGGCAACACACAGAATCATCAGGTCGTAGATTTAAAAGTCAAGTAAGACAAAGCACTTTTTCCACCCTGTGCAGCAGAGGTCATTGCCACAGGATGATGCAGGCACCAAAGCGCATGTGGGTTCGAAAAGGAGATAGACAAATTCACAGTGTGTGTATGTTGGGGGGGAATCTTCAGGGCTTATTAAACAATAGTAACAAAAAAAATGAGGATACAACCTACTTAGGAAAACCGTAATTTCCAGGAGAAATCTGTGATTTCTGGGAGAAGATAATGGAGGAAGGATCACTACATTTATTTTGTCCTGCTACTCCTTCCCTCGTCATGAATTACAGGCATCTGCCAGAGACAGGAAATTTGTCCAGCTGAACATTTTGGCCCAAGCTAGTACTTCAGTCATTACGTTCTCATTTCCTTCTGTCCTAATCCTCCCACCAAAACAGGAAAAAAAAAAAAATGTAGCTACCTCCATTATATTTTGAAATAATGAAAACCTGTCAGTGATCAGCCTGCTAGATCCTGAACTAGGGGATCTCTAGCTGCTCCATCATGCCCTATATCACTACCGTCTTGTAATTTTTCTCTTGAAGGATTCCCACATCCCAGGCAAGAGGCAAGACTGGAACAAAGTACACATTGCACACGGACAAAGTTGCCAAGGATTCGAGACAAAGGGTGATTAATTCGCTCTAGCTCAGGCAGTTGAAAGCATGAGATTCGCATCTGAGATCATCCCCTATGCTTCATTACAGTCAGAGATAAACAGACACCTGCTGAGGGTGACTCATCTCACGCTAAAGCAGGGATCCAATAGTCAGTTCATTTAACCTGTCGCAATTATTTGAGCCAAAAACAGTAGGAAACAGATAGAGAAGCACAGAAAAGTACCCAGAGATACACCAAATATATACCAACAAAGACATCAGGTATACCTAAAGAAAAGTTGAAGTTCTTTGAATTTAAGATTATGCAAAACCTGTGTTGATAAATATGATATTTCTTATATAGTTCATGTCCTTTATTCAGATCAAACCATTTCCACCTCTTGCTGTCAACCAGTTTCACCAGTGTCTGAACATGTGTCTTGTAATTCTTACAAGTCCAGTTACAGACCACAACCAAACAAAGGCTTCCTATTGTTATTCATCACAGTGGGGAAAGTCAGCTGAGACCAGAGAGGACTGTGAAGAATTCCAGAAGGACCTAAAAATACCCAGCAAGGGCAACAGCACACTTAAGAGATAAATGTGGAGCAATGCATATTTGACAGAATAATCTGAACTATTCATACAAGTTGACTTGTTCAAACCAGCTGTGGCACTTTGGAGACAGAACAAGTGCTTATTGACATGTGAATTAAATTTCTTCCTCCTTGTGAGGCATCATGCAAAACAGAAACAAAACAACCCTTTGAAGAACAGAAGGAAAACCCCAGCAGATTACAAAGGTATGTGGATGAGTCACTGGCATCTCTTAGAAACACTGCATCCAGTTATCATGGTGTCTCAAGAAAAAACAAAAAAATGAAAAAATAAAGACCAAGTCAGCTTTTGCTTGCTGCCTTGGCACTTGTACAGCACAACACCTAGCCGAGATCTCTGGTCTAGGAATGCGGGAGCTGGTGTGTCTGTGTGACAGTGCAGCACCATGCTGGGACAATAAATCAGGTTCCGGCAAGGCTACAGCCTCTCTGGCCCCCAGCCAGCCAGCACAGAGCAGTCTGCATGGTTATGGTAGAAAGCGCAACGGGAGATGAGATCTCATGTCTAGAGGGATCAAACTGTCCACTGTTTAGCTATTATGGAAAGGTGTTTGTTTTCTGAATAGTTTAACCAGCATTTACTGCTTCAGCTATCTCCTTTGTACTGTGAGGATCAGCCTGAAAAAGTTGAGGATTCTCAAATCTACTTTGAAAAAGGTTGCTGTAAAGGGAAAGGAAATAATCCGGTTGTCACATGTACAGCAAAGAGGACAAGCAGTAATGGACTAAAATTTCTGTAAGGAAGACTAAAGTCAGACAGCAGGAAGATGGGTCCACTGTACGTTAGACTGACAAGAAGTTGTGCAGTCTTCAGCACTGCCGAAGAGGTAAGATGTGTCCCTCCTGACAGACTAGAGAGCAAGGTATACTGATTTTGCTTTCGGGGCATGGTGACAGACGATTTGATCTGAAATTACTTCCCTCTGATTCCATTGATCTTAGACCAGTCATCACTTCCTATCATGAGTAAGTTTATTTTCTCCACTATTTCAGAAACAGTGGATATTCTCCTGCAGATGACAATCTGTCATCTGACAGAGGTGGTGGTGAAGCATGTTTTAGGCAACTACCCTCTGCAGAGGAGACACAGCAGTGTAGACAGATGCAGCCCATGTCTGGAAAAGGGTGCAAGAAAGATTTATACAGTTGTGACCACAGAAGTGCCCATGTGACCAGCTGGTGCTATGTGATGGAGAAAGAAGGGACGGGAAGAGTTGGGTAGGGAGACAGGCAGAGTCGAGTCCCTCACTTTCCACCCAGTAAGTCTTCACTGAATATCGGCACGTCAAAAGGCAAATACTTTTGCAGTATGCACAGTCAACTCTGATGGAGAAGAGTGCCACAAATCTCAGTAGAGAAAAGAAAGGACTGAACTCACTGTTGGGCTCCTCTGTTTAACTTCTTGCAGAGTTTTAATGGGGGGACTCCGTGTTTCTTCCTGTAGTCATTGTGTGCTTTCAAGACTTCTTCAGCAAATTGTTTGGAAGCTGAAATCACATCAAAAATATTGGAAAGGTCCGTCAAATACAGATGTCAGTGAAGACAGAAAAAGCACACCCGGTAGCTAAGATGCTGTTGCAGGCTGGACTGAAGAACAGACGCGTACAACCCTCATTACCTGGGAGTAGGACACAATGAATCGTTAATGTCTTCCATCCAGGAGCTACCTCTAAGAGACACTCCTAGTGGGATGGTACGGACTCACTAAATGTTGAAGAAAAATGTGAACCTTATTCCTTTCCTCAATAGCAAGGTGATTTATGGTTAGTTTGGCTGACTTTCATTTTAAGATTTCAGCTCACTGCACCACTATTGCAACGAAGTCTCAGAGTAAACGACAAATAGGTCCTTTGAGGAGATGTACTAAAAATGCAAATTATTGTCACTGCATGCAAGAATTTTCTGCATTAGTCAAGACACCACCTAAAGAAAACAGGAGTACTAAAATGTGTAGAACTACACAAATACTTTCAAACACACGCCGTTCTTTTTATTCATTATGTAGTACAAATTCACAGGAATCTCAAAATGCACCTTTATTTGGCTCGAGGGAAATAATCGTTCACAAACAGCAAGTGGTAAGGAAACAAATGACTGCTGGGGATGATTTTTTTTCCCCTGTGCTAGAGTGTATGTGGTAAGTATTTGAATTCCAAAGTTACTGCAAAGCTTTAAAAGAGTTCATGGGTGTACCCTGGTAAACTTGGGACTTGCAGCAGCACAAGGCAGAGGACAAGCAACAAGTCACAGTGCAACTGACTTGGACAGCAATTTCATGTTATCTCCTTTTATCACTTTGCTGATTTTTCCCAAGATTCAGAGGACAAAAAAAATTTCCCTGTCAGTGGTCACTCGGTGGAATTTGCTGCTTTCAGAGAAATTTGAAACCTGAAACAGGTTATTGAGACAGTTAGAGAGATATGGATAGCATCTTCAAAACAGAAAGACAGTTTTCACTTTCTCTGTATTGCTGAAGCTTCTGAACAGGCCAAGACATCTTTGAGTATTTACTCCACCTTTACTATGACACAGGTTTCTACATTTATTAATGACTCATCAGCTTTATTTCTGAATATCCTAATTAGCGTGACTACCATCATTTTCCTTGTAAGACACTTTTGAAGCCCAAACAGCCTTCATGACTAGAAAGTGTTTCCTGTTATTAAGCATAGCTTTCTCAACTTCCTCTCACTGCTCGATCCTAACAACTATAATCAATCATTCTCTCCTTTATTAGCATGTACACTATTCTGCTGCTTGTAATGGTGCATTTTCCCACAGTAGAGCTGTCAGTTTGCACATACTGCTCTCGTAACTTCTTCCTAAGGTGATTACTCAACTCACGTTCATGCTTTAAGCTGTTCTCAGTTCTCTGCAGTTTCCCCAACAGCTTTAGAGTAACAAGGCAGCCTAAGATAATCTCAATATCCAATGCACTTAGAAACCCATCACTGTTTCATGCAGTACCTTAAATGTTTTGACAACAGTCTGCTGTTGGGTTAACCTTTTCCAGACAAAAATATCATTGTGGACATATATCTAATATCATCCATCAACATGCTTTCAGGCTAGATTTTTTCTGGTGTAAAATTCTTGGCATAAGACAGCTAAGAATTCATCAGCAGGAACCCAGCTGAGTAAGATAAGGTCTGCCCACTGCCTTCTTCCTCTTAGGTTTTCCTTCAGTTCTGTGTGTCACAAGATGCGTATCATCAAAAAAACAGGCACCTCCACTCTGGTGTCGAAGCACCCACACGCCCTTTTACTAATAAACTTGTCCCATCACTCTTATTACCATTGCTCCCAGCTCACTGATTCTGTCATGCCAGAGTCCTAAACCTCTCATCCGCTGCGCCACGCAGGCTCATGGCCGATTTCTGAGGCGTCTGTCATAGGTTACTGAGGAAAGCAAGCCTGCAGCCAGTTCACTTAGTTTCACTGATGCAGGGGTCTATGCTTTCAGCAGGGAAATTTTAAGACAGCCTGAAGATCAAATAAGTTGAAATACATGGCTGTGGAAGTTGCACCACGTACTCCAGGCTGCATTTTTCCGCACAAGACCATCTTAAAGCTTGTGGCTGTTGTCACCTAGACTTAATATCTCATCTGCTCAGCATTAAATGGTAGGTGAACAATCCAACCTGCAAGTGTGAAAGTTTCTATTCAAGTTATTTGCTCTCTATGACAACAACAAATACAAATTCTAAAAAAAAAAAAAAATGAAGTTGACTGAAATACAGGCTTTGTCAGTTGTCAGTCCATCCATTAACAGTATTGCACTGTCCAGTTCTGTACTAACACTTTGACTTACAAAGACCAACAAGACATGGACAAAACTGAGTTTATTCTAGCCACGGCAGGCACCACTATGCTCTCCCTAGAGAACTTCCATCCTCCGCTTCCCTCAAAGGTGGCTGCTATAGAAACACTTATCTACCATGACTCAAGCTCATGTGCTAACTGCCTCTCTCTGCACGGCTTCTCCCGTGCATGCTGATGTATGGAGAGGGACGCCCAACTGCCAAATGTGTCTCAGATTTGTTTTGGAAGACATGTTAAGTTTTTCCATTTAACCAATGTTCCATACACTGAGAAGCCAGACATTAAAAGTGAGAGTTAACGAGAGTTTTCAGGCTCCCACCCAAATGGGAACAGCTTCCCAAACAGCTTTGGAGACGCACTTTTTTCCCCTTCATGTAGGCTGCTTAAGCTGCTAGAAAAAAATATTTCCTACTGCCAGGAAGTTAGCTTTGGTCATGAATCATTACACAGCTTAATAAGTAAAACAACTAAAGGATTTAGATACAGTTGCTTCCTTCTCATTATTCAATTATTTCCCTCTATTTTGGATTCTTCTGGAACATTGGCTAAGATAATGACAGCATGTGAGAACAAATGTCCAGGCTATGATGTAGTATAGAGCACACCTTACAGTTATGTTTTTGGACATTCAGTTTCATTGATCAACCTTGTGTGACCACAGAAAAGTAAGCAGAGGCATCTATGTTGCTTTTTTCCCCGCCAGATTTGTTTTTCTGAGTATTCTATTGCTCCATTCTCTCACTGTGTCTAAACAGTGCCAAGCTATTCAGTCCTTCTCAAGTGAAGAGCTCTTCATGCCTATATCCTTCCTGCCTCTTCTCTGAGCCCTGTCTTCTCCTGCTCTGTTCTTCCCTTAGCTTGGACATCAAAACTGAAGCAAGTTAGCTGAACGTGTCTTCCACAATATGAGCTGCTCTGCAACATCCTTGCAGCCTTCAACTGGACCTACTCCACGGGTCTTGCAGAGCTGCAAGATGATGTGTGGAAAGAGTAACAGTAAAATATTCCACAAAAAACCAACATGAAACCTCTCCACCCAATACCTACACAACAGAAATGATGTGGGCAGCCCTTATGTCACACTCAGGACACGCAACATCATACCAGGCATACACTTGACTAGCAAAAAAGGAATACTTTTTTAATGACTAAGTATCCACTGCAGTGATTCACGAAAAAGCACAGTATTAGTTTCTAGAAGTATCATTGTCTTCTCAGTGTTCTCTGTCCTATTGTTTATGGATTAATCTTCACTAGCAATTTTGTATGTCCTATACACACTATTTTTTCTATCTAGCCTTCAGATAATTAACATACGACAAAAAATGGATGTCATGTAGAATCCTACACAGGAGTGTACCATCATGTTTGCCTCAGTCCCTCTTTGAACCACGACTTTGGCCTCAACTCTTCGCTCAATGTGTGCATTACAGGTAAGTGGAGATAATGACCGCACCTTTCAATTCTGGCCCAAAAGAAATAATTAGAAATGTGCTCATATAATGGCTAGAGCAACATATCTGAAGAAAGCTACAAATACACTTCAAAGGACCCACCCTTCTGGAAAGAGGTAAACACAAAAACCTGATACCAACAGGCTTGGCAATGTGACTCATATTATCCAGGACACTGCATGCTACTTCCGTGCTCTTTCCTGATCAGAACAGAGGGAGGAACATTAGTTACCGAGGCAGAAAGAAGCCAAGCACCAGAACACATGGAGAGGACACAAATGCAAAGTGGACAGAAAACACACAAAAAGGTAACCGGGTAGCCATTTAAACACCGAGCATAGGTCTGCTTTAGTACTGAAAACCCTTCAGTCTCCCTTGACTCTGCAGAATTTCTTTACCCTGCTCCGATAGCAGCAAAATGGGTGTGGAATGAGAATGCACCAAATACAACTTTTTAATATCCCCAACAGGCTTGTGAAAAGATTCACTGGAGGCTTTAGGGAACTGCAAAGTAATTATATCAAAAAATCCTTTATTACTGTTCCAGACAGAATTACAGAATCACAGAATCACAGAATGGTAGGGGTCGGAAGGGACCTCTGTGGGTCATCTAGTCCAACCCTCCTGCCGAAGCAGGGTCACCTACAGTAGGCTGCAGAGGACCTTGTCCAGGCGGGTCTTGAATATCTCCAGAGAAGGACAACAGAC
>Ga0065711_1004692_pt1 | contig 22711 bp, 24 predicted proteins | sample Hoacrofraction12_FD_59098 | JGI IMG/M metagenome (GOLD analysis project Ga0065711, IMG submission 59098) | Hoatzin crop microbial communities from Cojedes, Venezuela - Epithelial fraction 12 v2 (version 2) | ecosystem: Host-associated > Birds > Digestive system > Esophagus > Crop | place... | reverse complement strand
GAGGGAAGAAGTTCTTCCTCATGTTCAGACAGAACTTGCTGTGCTTCAGTTTGTGCCCATTGCCCCTTGTCCTGTCACTGGGCACCACTGAAAAGAGTCTGGCCCCATCCTCCTGACACCCACCGTTGAGATATTTATAAGCATTTCTAAGGTCCCCTCTCAGCCTTCTCTTCTTCAGGCTGAACGAGCCCAGCTCCCTCAGTCTTTCCTTGTAGGAGAGATGCTCCAGTCCCCTCATCATCCATGATGCGCTTTTGGGGTTGCTTTTGGGGGGTTTTGGTCATCCTGTCCTGCAGTGTGTATAACGAGTCTATCTGTTGTAGAACAGCTTTAGTGAGGAAGGCTGAACTGTCCCCAGAAACCCTATAGAACTGGTACACATGGGTGTGAATGGGGTACCTGGGCCAGAGGAGAGAGGTGAACCCTTGAGCTGGAAGTGTGTTTACCTTCTATGCGGATCTCCCCCAGTCTTTGATGTTGCATCACGTGCTATCTTTGGGAAGCAGAAAGGAGCAATCCTGTCTCCTGTGTTTAAGAAGGTGCTGCAGGGATGTCTCACTGCAGGGGAGTTTAGGAAGCTGCTTCCTATGCTGTTAAGAAATCACATTTTGCTCTAGTACTTTACACTTCGGTGTTTATTAAACTTGGTTGGCCAATTAAGATATGTTTATGGGGATGTTAGTTTTTATCAGCTAGCAGTTGGACATTTGAAGAAAAAAAAGGACAAAATACTGGTCCTTTTCTTCCGCTTTTCCCTAAAGCCCGATGTCCTTGCCTCCTGCCTTGAACCATGGTAATACAAACAGCTGACTTTGCTTTCAAGACAGCTGGGGGAGCAGGCACCTCGGGCTGGTGGGGAATGGGGTTCAGCAGCTTAGCGCAGAGGAAAAGGCACAGATCTCTTCGTAGTATAAAGGAAATTTGATAAACGTGTACGAAAGCAATAATAGGTTACAATCAGTTTTCATTAAGAGTATACGTATCGAGGGTTTTAGGGGTTTTTTTCCTAGCTGATCTATCTTAATGGCTGTGGCATCTTCCCCAGAAGCAGCAGTTCTGGCAGACAGAGCTTAATCTGTTTGCCGCGGTGTCTGACACCATGCGCAGAGCAAAGATGCTCGCTCCTGGGCTACCTGACGTCTGCACCGATGCCCGCAGAGCTGGCTCTGCGCCCGCCGGGCACTGCTGGCCTGCGCTCGGCAACCGGCGCGTGCGGAAAAGGCCAGCTGCATGGGATGCTGCCGAGCGGAAACTGTATTTAAGCTAAATGCAATTGCTCCTTTTCCAGCACAGCCATATCGTTCCCTGCACAGATTAGTAGAGGGATGGGTGGCATCAAGCTGATTGCTCCTCAAAGGCTTTTCCATTCTCTCTTTACAGTAAGCAGTGTTAATTCACAGCTTGTTTCAGCTGAATCCTTCTTCCCACACCTCACTGATTTTTGGGGGGAGTAGGGAGATACCCAAGGAAAAGATTGTTAGATTGTTGCTATTAGACGACCTCCAAGAAGACCTTTGAAATTCAGGGTGCTTTCCAAAACTGTACTTCAGTTTCAGTAAAAATCAATGAAACGTTCTTTAATTTGTTTTGGATAATATGGCATCTGCCTTAAACAACAAATGTGAATATAGTGGGTTGGTTCAGTGCTGCCTGGAAATTTAATCCCACAGAGAAGAAATTATCGAGTACCCTTAAACTCACCTTGCGTACACGTATTAGTAATTGACAGTGTCTAGACAGATGGTGATCTGGAAAGTGAAGTCTGGGAAAAATAAACTTACAGATATTAAAGTCAGCTGCATTTCTCAGTGGTAATAAAGTGGGAAGGCTGGGGGGGTTAACTTTCATAGCAGCCGACAAAACAGTTGCCAGCAGTTTTGTCTGGAACCTGCTCCCTCTTGAAGAAGTGTGTCTTTTTAAACATTTCACATGAAAAACCACCAAAGTCTGTAGAACCTGAAAAACTACCACAAAAGTAATCTGATGATAAGATGAATATTTGTCTGAGTATGTGCAACGCAGTGAATCAAGTTTTTCTTCTTTCTTCTTGAAGGACTCTAATTTAGAGTCTTNTTGTGAGACTAAAATCGTACACTGTGTCATCAGCAGGTGGTTACTGTTGTGCACAGGAATAAAACAAAAAGAGGATGGGGCGTGCTGTTGGTCAGCTGGTGATCTCTGAGCCTCAGCACAGCAGCGTTCCTCATCATCTTCTGCTGAAATTGCGTCCGTTCTGCTGCTCCTCAGGCCTGGAAGATGGTTTGCTGTAGAACAATACGAACAGGGAAAAGATTACCGTTACCCTAATTTTACAGTCAAGCTTGAGCAAAAGTTTTCTGCAAGATCAAAGAGAACTAGTCGCTGTGCTCTCCTGCAGTTTAGTGCTCTTCGCCCTGCTGGGGGACTACTAAAAATACAGAGGTATTGGGGTGATAAAAGGTTGAGAATGTGGGTAAAAGCAGGAGCCTGCAAGTTTTTCAGGCGCCCTTGTGTTTCAGAAATGTGTGGAGCATGCCTGCCGGTTTGGGCAGCATCTGTATGGCTAAAAGCAGGGTGGGCAGAAGCCATGAAGGTGCAAACTGCGTCTTTCTATGCTGCTTGCCCCGGGAACGGAGCAGCCACCCAGTCGTGAGGACAGCCCTGACAGCGGGGCTCGGTCTCTTGCTGTGCCAGAGTCTGGGATGTGCTCGGGAGGACATTGGCTGGGCCATCTCCCTGGCACTGCCTTCGTGCCGTTGTCGTGAGGCATCTGGGGTTGATGGTGGAGAACGTGGCCAGCGAATCCTGACTGTAGCTATGCCCAAACCACTCGCCTTCTACGTAGAAGTGATCTTGGCCTTCACAAAGACGTGTGTGAGCTTAAGCGTTCTCTCATTTTGCTCTCCTGAAGGCCAGGCCTGGGAGCAGTCTTACCTGAACACGCAAGAGCCAGACAGAGGCTTTTTTTTCTGAATCAGAGGAAGAGTTACGTTGTGGTTACACAGCTAGAGCCGGTCAGGTGTAGGACCGGTGAGCTTGGTGGAAGTAGGTCCAAGTTCCCACAAGTCTCTGCCTACTAAATACACGCAGCCAGCCTCCACGGTTGGGTAAGGTGAAACAGGACTTCTGCTCCCTTGCTGTAAATCAGCATTTCTCAGCAGGACTAGGATGGGATAACAGCTGGTAAAGCTATAGTCATCACAGAGATGAAGAGACTATTTCCATGAAAAAAAGACCATGTTATATATTTCACCTGGATTATCACAACCACCTGCAGCAGCAAATACACCTGTGCTGCCCTCACCCTCCAGTGAACCCGCGTCAAAGCCTGCCTGGATTCTAAGCCCTGTGACTCCCTGCACGTCAATTTTTAGCCAGTTCCTAACAAAATGAAGTATTATGCAGTTATCAGGCTGACAGTTTCCACCCATAACTTTTGAACCCAGTGACCAGTTTCCAAATAAATTTGACAGAGGGACCAAAGATTCTGTTATGCCAAGTTCCCACGGGTTTGACGGAAGTAGGCGGTGGGTGGAAAGAGACACTGCTAGTATCTCCGTGGGGAGAAAGCCTGCCACATGATGTCTATTTTCAATTTTTATATAATCACAAATGATGTATATAGTATTTTAATAGTTTTTATACTGTTCCATTATTAGACCCCAAAGAATTCACGAGGGAGAGTGGCAGAGGAAGCCAAGCCCCAGCTTCACAATTTCTGCCATGTAAGACCATGGTTTTAATCAAGTAGGTAGAAGTTCTGAACGAGTCTTTTTAAGAGAAATTAACCTCCAAGAGTAGGTGTGGAAAACCGTGAATCCACTCCATGCAATGACATGAAGGGGGGTGGAGACTGTCTGGAGTTTGGGACCCCGTATTCCCAGGATGAAGGAGCGATCAGGCTTGGAGGAGGATGGCCAGGTGCTGACTGAGGAGGTGTGAATGGCCAAGAAAATTCCACTGACAGTGTTAAAAGGATCTACTTGGAAAAACTTTAAGCTTCTTGCTGCGTAATGAGGTTTTCTTCTTTTACTGGAATAGGGCTTCTGAGAGACCAACCTTTTAAAATACTGAAGCACTCCCTTGGCGCCCGGGAGGGACCTTTCGAGAAAGCATTAGTTTTACAGGAAAGAGCAAAGCACACGCTTCATCACGGGCTCGGGAGAGAGCAGGGAATGCCGAAGGTCAGCCCGGCGGGGAGGCTGAGTGCTGCCTGTGGACAGCAAGATGCCTCGTCTCCGCTGTATGGAGCGTCTGCGGCCTCACCCCGCAGCCGAACCACCGCAGGCTGGCTGCTGTGTGCCGGGGAGCCGAGCTCCCTCCTTCCCTCCCTCAGCTGGTGCCGGGAGCCATCACTGCGGGTCCTGGACCTCAGCACCACGCTGCAGACACGTTGCTGAGCATGCTTCTCCTGCAGATGACAGATATGGAAAACAGTTCCATCTGGCTGAAGACAAACTTTGCTTCCATAGGTTCAGCAGTACTGCTGTGTGTAAAGGAGTTAACAGCGTATGTGGTAGTTTAGCAAAGTCGGGCGAACTTCCTTCCGTCCCAAAAGAAGGGCTCCGCAAGGCACAGGGAGGGAGCAGGATTAAGCTGTACACGAGACAGTATCTTTAAAGGAGCATTTATTCATCTTCTGGAAGTTTGCAAAAGGAGGCGGGTGCGTGGCAAGAGTTTTAGTATCACTGCAACGAAGCACTCGGCGAGTGCTTGGTCTGAGTGCTTGGTGTGAGTGCTTCAGTTAGCTTAGAGCTTGTCGAGTCACACCAGAACTCCCTGTTAAATTAGCTGTACGGCTGTTATTAACTAATGACTCCTGCACCAGCAGGAGATGGAAAGCGAGCATCAGCCCCCTGATGCAGATGCATCCCCCTGCGTGGACGGGGCGGTTGCTTTCCCTAAGCCACCCGCACGAAGAGGAACGGCTTCGGGTTTTCATTTCTCCCAGGCCAGCTCTTGGCAGGGAAGTGGAGGCTCTGGGAAGTTCAGTCCCTCTTGGTGCGGTGATTTAGTGCATAGAAGGGCGCTAAGGTCGGGGCAGGGTTACAGTCTGGCCTCCAGTTTTCTCCTCAGCGCATACAAAAACCAATTAAGGATCAATGACTCCAGTGGAACAGACGGGCAAGACAACATCAATTTACTTTTTATTTTAACTAGCTGTGGCCAGGGTCTGTTTGTTCATCCTGTGTTTCGCCCACCCTGAGGCCAGACACTCGTTCTTTTTTCTCCTGCCCTCCTCCTGCCCCGAGGCTTTACCCCCCAAGCGGGGGAGTCAGTGGGTCTCCAGTCGTGCCATTTACACCCGTACCACCCTGTCCTACCATCCCCGGCCTCAGGCAAGGAGGTCCATTCCTCACTGCGGGGAGTCAGGGAAATCCAGAGGCAAAGAACATGAACCAACCCTTCTCCCCCCTGGAATTTATCGCTGCTTTTGCCGTCGGCTTAGAGGGCCCTGCCTCCAGTGACCCTGCTCTGCCCAGGGCCAGTGCTGCCTGGGCTGAAGTCCTCCCTGAGATCATGGTTTCCCCCTGTCTTTGCTGTGACTTGCGAGGAGGTCTGGATGTTTGGCAAACAGCTTTTCACAACACCCAGTGTTTGCAGTGTCCCACAGACATTAGTCTGGTCACAGCTCTTCTCATGGCAGCCATTACTCATTGCTGTAAGTGTCTGAGCACCGTCCAGTGTAGGGCTGGGATGCCACCAGCTCACCTTGCACTCTGGGTCCCGTGGGTGCCAGGGGAGAGGCTGCAGATGTGGGGAGAGCAGCATGTCCTTGCCCCTCCGCTCCTTACCTGGCATCTGGGGCAGGAGGAAGCCCCACCAGCCGGTCCCTGCTGTGTCCTAGCAGGCACACTCTGCTGGGAGCAAAGGGGTGAGGGGCCTGATCCTGCCAGAGGCATTTGCTGTCCCCTCTAGAAGCAAAAAGGGGCTGGATGCCCAGTTGCCGTATGGCTTTGGCCTTTGCTTAACAGTTTCCACCAGGCACAGAAAGCAACGAGCAAAGAGAACACTCTCGTGCTGAGGTTTATATTATTTATGACGATCTGTCTTTAGAAGAGCAAACAGATTGGGCAGCCCTTGGTAACAGAAGACCTAAACCACGTCACTGGTGATACAATTGCCAAATGATGTGAAGTCTGACTCTTGGCATAACTGTTTTGAGAAATGAAAAACACTCATCCGAGGTGAGCCCTCCAAGGCAGTTTTGCTTTCTCAGTTGCTAACTGGAAACAGGAGGAATGAGCTCAGTGTGAAAAGCTGGCCAAAGGCCTTCCTGCCTTGCCCTGTCCTCTGAAGGCGCTATCTGTGCCTCAGGAACCACTTGCCACTCAGGACATCATTTGGTGTTGCTCACAGAAATCAAGTAATCCGACAAAGCAGAGCCAAGGATGCTTGTGGTGTTCAGATTGCTGATGCTGCTGTCGGTAGAGCCACAAAGTCCGTGTCCCGCTGCCCCAGGCTGTTCCTAGTACGCCAGGCTTTTGGGTGACTTTCCGGATGCGCCGCATGCTACACAGGTAATTCAAACAGAAGCAGCTGGAGTCTGCAGCTGTCTGGTATGAGACCAGCTATGGTTGATCCTGAATGTCCCCAGAACCACAGAGTAGCTGAGGTTTCAGTCCGCCTCACTGTCCACTTAGCAAGCCCATACTTCGTCAGCTCGTCTGTGAGGATGTTACAGAAGACAGTGTTGAAAGCCTGTCTAAAGTCAAAATAACAAACATCCACTTCTCTCCCCTCATCCACCAAAGCACTCACCTCATGGTAGAAGGCTATCAGGTTGGCTAAGTGCAATTTTGTCTTCATAAATCCATGCTGACTAATCCCTTTTCAGTCCTTCATATGTTTGCAAACAGTTACCAGGAGGATTTTCTCCATCACCCTTGCAGATTTCCAGGTGGGGCTGGCCAGCCTGTAGTTCCCCAGATCTTCCTTCTCGTTCTCCTTGAAGATGGGAGTGACATTGCTTTCCTCCAGCCTCCAGGAAGCTCTCCCAACCACCACGACCTTTCACAGATCATCGAGGGTGGCCTCGCAATGACACCTGCCAGCTCCCTCAGCACTCGTGGGCGCATCCCATCAGGGCCCACGGGCTTACATATGTCAGGTTTGTTGAAGTGCTCCCTAGCCTGGTTCTCCTGCATCGGTGGCCAGTCCTCCTTGCTCCAGGAGGTGAGCAATGTCGGGGAAGTTTGCCTCATGAAAGACAAAAACCCCACAGTGCCTGGAGGCTGCAGCAGCTCAGGGAGAAAGGGGCATTCTGCTGAATCAGGGCTAGCCTGCATAGCTTGCATGAGAGCCCGGTCCAGACTGCTTCGGGTGTTCAGATGTGCAGCGTTAATATCCTACTCACGCTCTGCTTTGGCTACTGATTGTGTCTATTTTTACTCTGACACCAGCAGACTTCCTACCAGACACACCGATTAGTAAACCTCCCAAAGGCCACGAGGAAGGAAAAGCTTTATACAATTACTCAGAGTGTATCCCCTAAAGCTTCCTCAGCTGGAGCCCTTTCTGCCACCGGCAGTTTAACACACTTGTTTTGTTTAAACATACAGAGAATGCACTTAGGACCATATTTTAGAAAATAATCTATAACCTTGCACTTTATATAAAATAGTTTATAGCCTTGGTCTGCCAAAGGGCAGGGGCTTTGTACCAGTGGGTGAAAATGAAAATAGCTGGTTGTGCTCAGTCTGACCTGCAATTCTTTTCACGCGCAAAGGCAGAGGACCCAGGGGAGAGGAAGGCCAGAAGAAATAGAGCAGGGTATATGCCCAGGGCTGGAGAGATGTGGGTCAAATCACTGTTCTGCCTTCTCATCTCCCCATCCATATGACTGATACAGAAGCATTTCCCTTTCCCACAACGATATTCTGAGGATAAATACACCAAAAAATGGAGGTGTCCAACCATGTATTGATAAGATAGCTCCTTCTGATTATATGCCTAGATTTTATCTTTAAATGCTGCAAGGGTCAAAAAAAACTCCATAGAAGCTGTGTTTCTGTAAGATGCAGCCTGGCTACATGTATAATTCTGAGCAACACAGCTGTGGTGTCTCTGATGGCCTCAGAAGATGCCTTATATATAAAAATATTTGCTCCAGAGCAAACACAGGGATTACTCCCAAAGAATTACCCCTTAAATCTTGAGGCCAGTGCCTTCGGAGCTAAGGCATCAGGAAAGCAGTGAGTGCAGACCATCCATGCCATGTAGGGGTATTTGTGTAGGCTTTGGCAGTCATTACAGCCAGCTGAAACACCGATAAGCCAGAACAAAACATTTTCCCTGTGTAGTCATCCACATCTTGACCTCCTTACATGTCTGCTGCCTTCCTAATATCTTACTGCAGCTGTGCCTCGCTGAAAACCATTTTCTGCAGCAGAGAATAAGGTTACAGAGTTACCTCTGGGTGGATCTTCACCTATGAATTGGTGTATCTTCATGCACCTACCCTGAGTAACCTCTGTGTTCGGTACATTTTCTTCAAATTGCACAGAAAATTGCATCTAGTCCCATCTTTCACCTCTGATTCTTATCGCCGCTCAGTTGGGCACAATGCCTTGGAGCTGGCTAAAAGAGGCTTAAAGCAGCAATGTATATACGTTTCTTTTCCAATATCCCAAATCTGTTGCAAAAAGTCATTTTTGCGAAGGTCAGAGCTGGGATTGGTATCTTCATAATTTGAGCCAAACGGATATAAATTCGGCACTGTACTGACCCACTGTGCTGGTTGTACCAAAAGTGGAGGCAGTCATTGCCAGCACACAAGTCAGTGCAAGAACATGGAAAGGTCAGCCTGACCCTAGCAGCTTGTAAATCTGGCAAGCCCTTCTGCGCTTAACCATAGACAAATCATGAATTCTTAGTCTCTTGCTTTTTAAAAATAACCTGTCCTCCTTGAGCCTGAAACGTGTTCCTCTCGGAAAAGTACTGGGTGCAATGAACACTGCGTGGACGGGGACTTGGGGGTCCCCCCCCGAACTGGGAGGCAGTCCTGGGGCCTGGGCACACAGGGTTAAGAGCACGAGAGCTGCAAGAAGGCATGGCCCTGCGACGGCAGGTAGCTACGGAATGGACCTGTGCTCGCAGGAATAGGCTTCGTTATGGAAACCTTTTGGTTCAGACTTCAAGGCAAACGAACAAAAAGCTCCCTGCTTCTCAGGCAGGAAGACAGGTTTGGTAGTAATGGTCTTTTAGGAAGGTTTGGTATGAACAGTCTTTTAGGAAGCCTGTGAAACTTTATAACTGGACACTACCCATCTTCAAAGACGTGAAGAAATGGTTGATCTGCAGGAAAGAAAATCAGACATCAGGAAAAAGAATTCTAACCATTGGGATTGCGACAGTGAAGCTGTAATACAGGTTATGGGATTGATTATCCAGTCCCATTTGCTGGAAGGTTTTAAAAATGGAGGAAGGGGTTGGTAGGTATAAAGGGAATGGATGGTGCTTCGGTGTGGGACCAGCGCCTGAGGAGCCTCCCAGCCGCACATCTGTACGGTACCACTGCTGAAAGGCGATGCTGGCAGCGGTGCAGCAGAGAGGTGAGGAATTCAGAGGAGAAGCGAGACGAGACAGAGCAGGACGGCAGCGGGCAGGGTCCATGCCCTGTGCTGTCCCTCCCTGGTGCAACCAGTTTGGCAGTCGGCGAGGAATCTCAGCTATGGGACACCATGCAGCCCCAGGGGACCTGCCTGCCCCTCCTCCTGCCGCTCACCTCCCGAAGCACAAGCGCTTACTGCTCCTGCTGATTTTCTGTCTTGGAGGTGGAGGTTGTTACTACCTTTGATCACAGTCTCCTTCTGTGAGTTACTGATCCGAAGAATCAACATAAAACACACAAAGCTTGGTATTAGTGTGGGAGTAACTCATGGAGTAAATAAAAGTTTGATGAACCGACCTCCACATACAACAGCGGACTGTCATTTTGTGATCTACATTTAGATTTTTTCCACGTAAAACAAATCGGTACACATCCCCTGTTTCACAAATTGCAATAAGCATTTTGAAATACTCTATAAATATAATTTGTTCTTGTCTGATGAATGTCTCTGAACTCCACCCTTCACAATGAGAGTGGTTTCCCTAGTAAATATTATATTCCAAAGTCTTTTAAAACAAGATGAAAGCAAGCAAAAAAAAAAAGATGAATGATAAGACTGAGCCTGTTTGATAGACACAAGATACACCACAGTCTGAGGTATTGTGAAGTTTTTATTGCCACTTGTTTCATAACACTGTCCTCCCAGATCCATCCCAATAAAATATTTATTTTGCCTCGGACCACCGGCGCACGGCTTGCTCAGCAGGCAGGGCAGGGCACGGTTAGGACCACCAGCTGGGCAGCCCATGGAGCCAAGGCTCTTTACCTTCATGCCGGTTAAAGGAACCAGCCATGAAATGTGGCTTCAGACATGATGTCCCTCAGCTTTTCCTCACAGAGGTGGCACAGCAGGGACATGTGTCCGTGCCTCCCTCTGTGGACTGAGGGCCAGCGGCCCCTGAAACCTGGTCCAGAGAGCAGCAGAGGTTCATCATGCAGGAAAGTCATGCAGATATGAGTTATAGGAAAAAGGTAAAGAAATCTTTGCCAAAGATCTCTGAGCTGGCCACTAATTTCAGGCAAGAAAATGAATATTTGGCACCCTACTTTTTAAAAAAGATCTAGGGAACTGGTAGCTCCTGCTGAAATATAGTTTACAGAAGTCATCAGAAAAGGGGGTGACGTATGGAAAGGGTGCTGAAGGATTCACTACAGTCTGCAATGAAAGAAATGAAAAGTGGCTGGAAAAAGCAGCAAGGCACCTTGAATATCTACACATATGAAACTGGGTTCAGCCTTGTAGAGAAGGACTTGGGCGTACTGGTGGATGAAGAATTGGACATGAGCCAGCAGTGTGCACATGCAGCCCAGAAAGTCAATTGAATCATGGGCTGCATCTAAAGCAGCATGGCCAGCAGGTCGAGGGAGGGGATTCTGCCCCTCTGCTCTGCTCTGGTGAGACGGCACCTGGAGTCCTGCGTCCAGCTCTGGAGCCCTCAGCACAAAAGAGACATGGACCTGTTGGAGCGGGTCCAGAGGAGGCCACAAAAATGATCAGAGGAATGGAGCACCTCTCCTGTGAGGAAAGGCTGAGAGAGTTGGGCTTGTTCAGCCTGGAGAAGAGAAGGCTCCGAGGAGAGCTTACAGCAGCCTTCCAGTACCTGAAGCAGGCCTGCAAGAGAGGGACATTTTATAAGGACGTGTAGTGATAGGACAAGGGGTAATGGTTCCAAACTGAAAGAGGGTAGGTTTAAATCAGATGTAAGGAGGAAATTTTTTTAAGAGGCTCGTGAGGCGCTGGCACAGGTTGCCCAGAGATGCTGGGGATGCCCCATCCCTGGCAGTGTCCAAAGCCAGGTTGGGTCTCTGCCCACAACAGGAGAGTTGGATTAGATGATCTTTGAAGGTCCCTTCCAACCCAAACCATTCTGTGATGATTCTGTACAATACATTCACAGGGATGGTGCAGTGGAGGGGCTTGGATCGCTGAGGAAGAAGGTGGAATAGTGCAACCTGTGGTTCTTGAGGTCATCCATCTGCACCTTCCATGGTCCCACAGGCTTGAACAAACTGAGTATCAAGGGGGATTGAAATGCTACCAAACCAGAATGGCAGCGAGGTAGTCTGTAAGAAGAGCTGATACCTTTTGTTAGACCAATAAAATAGTGGGGGAAAAAACAACAGCTGACAAAAAAAAGAAAGAACGGAGACAAGTCTTCAGGCACGAAAGCCCTCCCTCAGGCCTGCAAGAGGAGCCAAGGGGAGCTGGCGTGGCAGCACTCCCACATCCACACTGCAGCAGGGCTGGAGAATCAGGCCGGGCGCCAGAGGTGGGGGGAGAGAGGACATTTGAACCCTGTCACCGCAGCGGGTATAGGTCAAAAAACACGTTGTCACTGCAGTAGCTGAGACCCATGCGGCGCCCTCCCTCGCCCCCCTCTCCTTCGCTCCCCCTCGGAGGAGCCCGGGGCTGGCAGGGGTGCTGTGCCCCGCTCGCCGCAGGGCCGGGGCCGCCCCGAGGCGTGGGGCAGGTCGCCGGAGGGTGGCAGCTGCCGCTGCAGGCCGGCAGCGATTCTGCCTCGTGGGACGCATCCCTTGAAGGGCCAGCGTTAGGCTTGAGGGTGTCATGGCCGCCCTTCGGCGCTGGCGGGATGTGCTGGGGGCCGGGGCGGGCGCAGTGCCGGGGGGAAGAGGCTGCGCAGGGCGGGTCGGCCGTGGGGCCGGCAGGGCGGCCGCAAGGCCTCCCGGAGCTGGGGGTCCTGCCAAGGGCTGGGCTCCCCCTCCAGGCCGGTACCTCTCCAGAGCCCCCATCCTCCCCAGCTGCCCATGGGCATGGCGGCCGCCCGGAGCCCGCGTCCTCCCCAGCTGCCCATGGGCATGGCGGCCGCCTGGAGCCCCTGTCCTCCCCAGCTGCCCATGGGTATGGCGGCCACCCGGAGCAGCTGCCCAGCGTCAGCTCCCGGCAGCTGTTGCCTAAACGTCCGCCAACATTAGCAGGTTGAAGGCAAGCGTCCGTCTTGGAGAGGAGCAAAGGCAAAGCCTCCTGCGTCTGCGTCGCACCTGGTAGAGACTGGGAAAAGGTGAGGAGTGGTTTAGTAAAACGAGGTGTAGTCTAGCAGCATGAAATAAAAAACATCCTGTCTGAGACCCTCACAAATACAGGTGATGAAGCAGACGCCGCGGCAGAGCCTCCTCGCAGGGTAGCGGACTTTAGGGGCAGACCAAACAGGGCTCCCAGGCCGCGGGCCTGGCTTGGTTTCACCACGTTTTGCCCAAAGCCAGTTTCAGGCTGAAAGAATTGTTAGACCTTGCCTTCACAGCCCTCAGGGGCCGCTGCCAGCATCTGCTGAAGTAGCACCTGAAAATGAAATTGTGCTAATACATTTGACATCACAGATTTCGGTTTTTTTTTCTATGGAGTTTGGAAAAGCTAAGTGTAACTTTTTTTAACTGATTGTTTTGAAGTGAACTTTTCACTACTATAATATAATGTTTCAGCTTTTCAAGAACTTTTACTTCTATTTTAACTGATGAATTTTCCTATCTTTATGTTTTTTTGCCCCACAAACAGAAGCTTCATTCAGGGAGGGAGCGGCACACAGGAATTATTCTTCACAACTTCTCTAACAGCCCTAATTACTGCATTATAATTCTGCAAACTTCAGTTCCTTTCAGATGGTCATTTCTGATGGGTACTTACAGTTCTCTCTTCTTTGTAGTTCTGCTTTTGCATCCCTTTAATTATAGTGCTTTTCTGACTTGCTGACTGCCAGAGTAGCAAAGCTCCTTTCAGCAGTTCTGCACTCACCATGAGAAAAAATTCCAACAGCCTGAAGTGGGACCCAACCCACCTTCAGCTAAAGACCGCTGACACCATAGAGAAAACATCCTCTGTATCACTTGCTCTGTTTTGGGCTCATACATTTTGCTGAAGTTCTCCTCCCTGGTGTCTTGTGAACACGTTAAAATTGAATCTTTTAAGAGGACTTTTTTTGCAGATTCAGTAACACAAACTCTGGGTGTCAAATCAGACTCCTGAGTTTGTTGTATCACCACCAGCCATGGCAAGAACAAGAATATGATGGGTTATTCCCAAGAAAAAAACCTGGCTGAAAGCCATGAACTGGAAAGCCAGCTGAGGGTATATGGTATCCCTCTGACTGTGCAGAGTCAGACCAGTTCAAGAGCGGGCTTTACAATTAGGTATTTATAACATCTTTGGTCCATTCCTACCCCTACACAATTTGAAGTGAAAACACCAGGAAGATGTAGGAAGGAAAAGACAAAGACATGTCTAGAGGGACCTTGACCTCAGTAAGACCAACAGGCTCAGGTATAAAATAAAGACATGTGGCTAAGTAACATTTCCTAGGTGTGGCCTGTTTTAGTGCTTGTGGGGAAAGAATTAAACCAGCGACATGAAAATCCTTGTTTCTGTATTTGTCAGACATTTACACAGTGGTTCAGCTGCTTTTTCTTATACTCATGTTCCCAGGTGCTTGTGTCAAGAGGCCACTGTCAGGCCGTCGTGTATTCTCTGACTGTCCCATCCCAAGTCAGTGTGCCTCCATGAGAGTCACGCCTGAGCTCTGGTTTTTAGTGTCCTCCTGAGTATTTCCAGTAGAAACAGCTGCAGTTTCTAAACTCATTTTCCATTCAAATGGGTTTAACTTTCTCTGTTCACTCTTTTAATCTGCTTCCTGGGCTCCTGGATCCCCCTGCTTCCTCATGTCATCCATTTAAGAAGTCTGTCCCCACTAAGCGTAATTATCCCTTTGGTCTGTAGCTGAAATAACGCGGATTACTACCCCGAACACCAGGCTGGGGAGGAAGCACCACCTCCAGCACATCAAAAGACAAACTGCGTGTGAAGACTGGTGGCATACAGGTGTGTGTAACACAGCCTTTGCAAGGAAGGTCACTGGAGACAGCCTCATCTACCCAGTTTCCCTCCATCAGGCATGCGGCAGTACACGGGATCTCTGTAGATGCTTTTGGAAGTGTTTCCACATGCAGCAGGGCTGATGTTTTAACATCAGTGCTTCTGTAAGTCCTTCAGAACACCCTTCTGCCTTCAAAGCCCTCCTGGAGACCCGGGGGAGCAGGCGGGGCACACCATGCAGAGGTGATGCACCTACACCTTATCAACCCTGGCAAAACTCAGGGGGGACGAGCAGAGGTGGAGGGTGCCCTTGCTTTTCTGCGGCACCTGCTCCATGTCAGTGGAGGACCTCAGGACACGTGTGAATGAGGAGAAAACATGACCTCCTGCTGTCTCCCCAGGGATGAGGCTGCCTCCTGCACCTTAGAGTGCCCTCACAGCCCTTGAGGGTCTGCAGGTGGCCGAATCCTGCTCGGGGCAGCTGCCCTGCAGGAGAGCATTTCTGTCCTTGATGGGCATTAAGTCTGTGAATAAAATGATCTAGGCCTACTGCTGAAGTAAAGGTTTGCTTTCCTGAGTAAAGGTTAGGGGACTGGGGGAAAAAGGAGTAAGGATTTCTGGATTTGCCTTGTTAATGACAAGTTTGTTTTGTCAAGATTCCATATGCAGCATATAATAGGCGCAGCATATAGGTAATGTTATATATTGTATTCTATAGTAAAATAGTCTAGAGAGTGTGTGTGTGTACACACATACACAAATCTTCCTCCTGAGTTCAGTTTTTGCTGAAAGTATCTCCCAGTTTTCAAGAGTTTGTTACAATTCTCTCATGGGGGTGGTGCAATCAATACTATAAGTTAAATCTCATTAAAACCTTCTAATATTCTCCTTCAATGTCAATACTGATTAGACTAAATATCTAATTACTTTATTCCCTGATTTCTTTCTAAATAATTTAATTTCTGGAGCAGCACTAGCAAAGAACTTGTAGGAAATTATTCTAAAGGCAACTATTGCATTTAAAAAAGGAAAGAATTGGGGCTCTAAAGCTATGTCCATGCTGCTAAATAAAATGAGGCCAAGGCTGTCGTTGGTGATGGGAACCAAAAGGAATGGGCTGGCAGTGTCCACACTGCATCCTGGCCTTGGGCAACCTCTGGACCTGAAGTGAAATGATGCAAGGGCTGGGTTGCAGCCCCTCAAGAGCTATTTTTCACAGCATCAGCTGGAGATTCTTATTGCCTGTGCATGACAGCACTTGGGGCACAGGTAGGTTCAGAGCCATCCATGTACAGTGAAGGGACCCAAATCTGATGCAACCTTGTCCAGAATCCTGCCAGGGGATGGTCCCTGGTGCATGCTGTCCTGCTGACCCACGCCAGGGCATTTTGCCTGTGAGCACAAGATAGCGCTGGCCAAATCCATGGCAGGGGTGATGTGAATAGTGACATGACTGAGCCTGCCCTCCGGCCCCGCTTCGTTTACCAGTGCAGATGTAATCCCCTGCTGCCACCAGGCCCAAAGAGACTCCAGATAGGAGGTGCTGGCAGTGGATGACAGTGCTGAGCAAAGCAGGATGCTCAGGACAGCCCTGCTCCTTCTTGGCCTGATCACGGGGAGGCAAAATGCAGAGATATAAAGCCTGCTCCAACCCAGGCCCAAAGCCCAGATAGCCTCCACCGTGCCTTGAACCATGGATCACTGACCCCACAATTTCACTGGTTGGTAATAAGAGTTACCTCAATCTCCCGGATTCTTTTTAACCTTGGAGAAGATGGAGAAAAAGCTGTCTGTGCTTTTTGGATTGATCTTCTTGCTTCTGCTTCTAGTTTTGTTTCTGGACGTGGATGGTCATGAGCTCCTTTGGACTTTAGAAAGGAATTATGATACGTTAAAGTTAGAAACAAGATTGTTATTAATCTTAAGGGAGTGGAATTTGTAGCACAGGCCAAAACCACACAAATGGCCTGATTTAATGCTTTGTATTTAGTAAGACTTATTTAATGTGAGCTCACATAAACAACATATCTCAGAAGAAGTGTGATGGGCTAGAAATTCTCTGAGATCATAAAACCAGCGCACAGCATTTATGTGCCAAAGGGACTCCCCGCACTAGAGCCCCAGTTGTAGCCACAAAGCCTTCTGCGGCCTGGCTACAGTGTCCCTGCAGACATTTCCATTCTTCTCACACTTTAGATGTGTTTATCAGAACATTAATTTCCATTACCTTCCACAGAGAATTAATTTTATTTAACCTGCACAGAAGCGAAAGACTGGAAAACAGGAGACAGTTCAGTGGTTATGGTACCACTAGGACTACAGCTTCTAGAAATAGCGCCCATTATTTAAACGCTTGCATAAACTGTTTTCCGGATATGAGCTACATATAATGCACAGATGGCATTTTCCATTGAGAGTCCCTCGGGTACAACCATTTCCTGCTCTAAGATAGCCTCATGCTGACGCATGGTGCCTTGTAGAAGAGGTTGAGATAACATGGCATTTCTGACTTTATGAAGATTTGTTGGTTCCTATGTACCTGAGGCAAAGTGCTTTGAAAAGTGTTTTCATGGAAGCCTAAATGGAAAAAATGATATGCTGTAAAATCATAGTAGCATAGGCTAATTTAGCTTGGAGGGGACCTCTGGAGATCTAGGTCAACCTCTTGCTCAGGCAGGACAAACTTCAGAGTTAGATCAGGTTGCTTAGGCCCTTGCCCACTCATTGTGAACATTTTTCTTCTTACAGTCATTTGACCTTGTCATATGCAATGACCCTTATTTGTTGGAAGAAAAAATGTCCTTAATCAATCTTAAAATACAATCTTTAAAATTAACTTGCATAATGTAAGGTAATTTTATACAAACCTGAAAAAATATGAATTGGCCTTCATGCCTCCAGAAGTTGGTAACTGGGTAACCACCATGGCCTCGGCAGGAAAGGAGCTGCAGAGGTCCATTGCAGTTTGGACAGCATTTCCCTGGAGCAAAGATAGTGGGAAATATTTTCTATATAACACCAATCAGCTGAATCCTGTGTGATACAGTGGTTCATTGGATTGCCACTTCTGGTTTGGGGCTCAGAAACTAGACTGAGAAAATTACACAAGAACCTTTCAAATGTATGCAAAAATCAATATAAGCAAACTTATCATTGCCTTTTTTCTGTTCCATTATTAAATATAACTGGAAAAAATATTTATATTATAACTTTCTTATCATTTTGTCATTATTTATCATGGTCAGTTTCAGCTGGTTTTAACTGGGCAGTGTCCGGAATGTCATATGCGTTCTTGTCTGATTTTTCTAGAGGACATCATTCTGACCTCAGTGAGTGCTCGAGTGCTATGGGCTAGTTCTACTGAGCAATCAAAAATTGTTTGGAATGGTCTCACTAAAAATGTGTATGCACCTTATGTTCTCTATTTGCATTGTCTTGGTCCGGTGACATGACTATGAGGCCGATTTTCCAGTCATCATAGTTTATGAGTAACTTCTTTCCTGCAAGGCTTTCCTGAGTTACTCTTGGGTCCACGCAGTAATGAAGCCAACACTGAGGTTAGCAGGAACAGCACAGCAGGAAGCTGCCTGCGCTGCACAGCTTTCTCAGTAGCCTCACTCATGGGCCTGAGAAGGCTGGGAATCAATCTCTAACCATCAGAAATGGAGATTAAAAAAAGAAAAAAAAAAGAAAACAAGCAAGTAAACAACTCCTCTGCTAATGGTAAGAAATGTAAAATGCATTGTTCCAAAATCAAGAATTGCATTTGAATGTAAAGAATAGCAGCAGGAAGGTTGTATAATCCAAAGAGTGTCCTCTGCTTTGATTTCTTTTATGTTGTGTTCATTGATGAACTGCCATATAATGAACAGCCTTCTTCATACTCACGCTGTTGTTTTTGCCTAGCTTTATCGCATATGGCTGGTCTTAGGTAGATCTTCCTCCCATCCAAGGTGGAGCAGTCATTGCCGCAGACTACCACCCCAAGGCAGGACTTCTTTAAGATGCGAGAGTTGTGGTTGTTGGTGTTTCTCATTGCCCAGCTGCTGTGGTGCCTCTGAGCATTTTTATCCTCTGAGCTGTAGACGTGTTTTACATAGGAATCTGGCCATTCTTGAAACCAGTCTATCTGTCTTACATCCTGTGGAGAGACCAAAGCAAGACACATTTTAGGCCGGGGAAGAGAAGAGCTTGTGCAAGAGCCCAGCAGACCTGGTCTTTTGCTGGGTGTCCTCTAGCCTGGGTGACTCCAGCACCCTGGAAGGTGATGCTGGTTGGCAGGAGGGACAAGTGGAGACAAGGCAGAAAAAACATAGCTCCCTGCGACTCCCTGTGAGCCCCCAAGCATCAGGAAAGCCTGGCCAGGAGGTTGTTCTCACTCACTCATGGGTCCAGCTTGGTACAAGACCTCCCCGGCAGAAGAAGGTAGGGCTCCTGACGTTAAAAGGGCTAGATGACCTTTAAAGGTCCCTTCCAACCCTATTCTATGATTCTATGAAATGGCACAAAGTTTCCTTGCAGGCAGCAGTCACCGCCTGACTAACTTCTGTTAGCTTTCATGGCAGAGATCCTACTTTGTCTTTAGGTCATTCACAACAGCGTTACACTGAATCATTTGGCTTGATTTGGCTCGACGTGCTGGAAAAAGGGAAAATACTGAATCAGACTGAGACTATGCCCACATTTGTAGGTGTTTAGCTCCAGACTTTGGTTCGTTTTTGCCTAAGTGCCATGAATGACTTCCACGGTGATTTTTCTGAAGTCCAAAACAAATAACATCTTGGTCAGGTTTTTTTTTTCACTTCTAAGGACTAAGCAAAAAAAAAAATCCCAAAGACAAGACTGTAAGGAACAATAATAATAAAATTCCATGAAAGAAAAGATGAAGGACCAACCACACATCACCTCAGTGGGTACAGTCAGCACAGTAAAATGCAGTAAGCTGTACAGCACCTAACATACCCAGTGATGGTTTTGAGAGAAAAGGTCATTGTAGGGGTACAAAAACTTAGCAGCAATTTCGTTGCTATTGCTGAACCCAACCACCCAGAGCCATTACATCAGCAAGAACATCAGCTGAAAAGAGTAAAACTCCTATGGTCCCCCAGGAGCTATTGGGTGGTGTAAGGAAGAGTGTGGAGGAAGTCTCCAGGCTGAAATGCGGGTGAAGGTGACCTTGGGGTGGAGGGCAGGGAAGGGGGCAGGCTGGGACATGGAGTCTTTGAGCGAACAGCAGTGGCCTAGTAGGGAAGAGACTGGCATCAAGTGAGAAGACGGGGTTGGGAGGTGAAAGGCAGGGCTGGATGCTGAAGGACCGCAGCAGGAGGAATCTGGCACAAATATGCTGAGATGAGGGACAGGGAGATGACATTGGCCTGCAGGATGCTGTGGCCTTCAGTGGGGAGCATGGCTGAAACTTTTATATAAAAGGATGAGAAAACGGACTGAGGGAGGGAAAGATCACTATTCTGCCTCTCAGCAAATCTCTGCAAATATGAAGCAAGCTTCTCCTAGGTGCTTACGCAAGGAGTGTTGCCTTCATGCGGAAAGCCAGCCCGCTTGCCTGGAGCCCAATCTGCAGTGAGGCTGAGCACCCAGAGTTCACAGAACCACACACAGAATGGTGGGGGTTGGAAGGGACCTCTGGAGATCATCCAGTCCAACCCCCTGCCGAATCAGGGTCACCTACAGCAGGCTGCACAGGACCTTGTCCAGGTGGGTTTCGAATATCTCCAGAGAAGGAGACTCCACAGCCCCTCTGGCAACAACAGCAGAGTTGCAAGGCAGTCGTGGGTGCTGTGCTAACTTCTCATAAAGCTCTACCCACAGCAAAAAGCAAGTCCTGGCGATCTCTAATTAAGCACCCACAGCAGGAGATAGGTTTTTCCCTGCTTTCTCTGCACCTCATCCACCAGTGGACTAGAATGGCAGCGCATCTGCAGCATTGCTATTTTTTCATGTTTCAGCAGTGCTTTCGATAATATGTTTAAGGAAAAATGCATGGAAACTTCAATATTTGCTCAATATTTTCTAGCTCTTCACTAAAACACTGTCCCATACCTTGAGCTGGCAAAGAGAATAAAGGCACAGATGACTGAGAAAGCATTTAAGATCAGCGGTGAAGTGGAGACGACTGGTCAGAACTGGATTAGTTTCTAAGACACAGACACATACCTGGGGAAGTCTGGTGTCGTTGATATCCCAACTTGTCATCTCTTCATGCTGGGCCACAGAGTCCTCCTGCTCCATAACAACATCATATGCACCTTGCAGCATTTTTTAATTCCTTCCCAAATGCAGCGAGAAAGTTTCTCCTGGCTGCTTTTGAAGTTGACTGGCTGTCAGCGCTCTCAAGCAGTTTACAACAAGGAAGCTCTTTCCTGAAGCTAAATGATAGAGAGGCTGCTCATTAAAGATAAAAATCAGTGTTCTTCTGCCAGAAAAACTTGTTCCATTAAAAGTTTTGCAAGCCGGCAATGCAGTGGGAAATATAGCTTTGAGATAGCCTGAGGTGTTACGAAGGCACAGCTGACAGCAAGCAAATCGTGCCTTTGTCATCTGTTCTGTTTTGCTTGGTCTCCTCTGATATCAAGTTTATGGTCATGTAACTCTGCTCGCAGGCTCTTTGTACATCTGATCTGACTCTGGCTTAGTGTTTTCCAGAGCCAAACCAACTGACCAGCTCAGTGGCTGCCAGGGGCTCTTTGAGTCACCGCTTACCCGTTAGATACTTCACACGCTGCCCGTGACAAAGGTGAACAACGAGAGGGGACTGCCACATCTCTTCAGATGAAATGGCACTCAACATTTCAAACATTGTTGGCATCTCTGAGAGCTTACCAGCTGCCGGAGGGAAGGGTAGAAAATGATGTTGGGCTACTTGAGTCTTCCTATCTCAACAGCAGACTGAAGTAAAAAAACCCGCTAAGGTATGTTTGCTAAAACCAACGGCTTTTGCCTGAAATTTTGTAAAGCAGGCAGTTGTCCTACTCCAAATGTCAGTACCAGCCAAGCTTAAGACCATATCCTCGGAACCCACGCATTAAAACATTCTGGGGCTTGTTTGCTTTGGCTAAGTGAGAAAAAGCAAATCAGAAAATGAACAGGCCAGTTTTCTCTTTCTGGAAGCTGGGAAAGCTTCAATGGTTTAGGGAAGGTCACTATAATTTATGCCAATTAAGGATTTGTTAAAGACTGCTGAGTAGTGGGAGAAGTAAAATCTACTTGATGCAATTCTATTTCACAGACTTTATCAAGCATAATTTATTTTACTGTTATTTCTGGCTCTGCATATGCACGGCCCTTGGAAAGCAACTTAGCCCTCATGTCCTTAGTTTATTCATTTATAAAATACCTGTGATCTTAATTTCTCATGTTATATTATCCCCTTTAAAGCAAGAGTTTGTGGATATTTGCAGAGCACTTGAGACATTTGGCTGTGTGGTGCTATGGCGGCATAGTCAGAGCCCCACTGCCCCACTTCGTGGCTCAGGCTGCAGTGGAGGGGGAGAAAGAAAGCTACAGCAGAGCATCCCCCATGGAATAAGACCCCACAGAGGGGTGCCTGGTAGTCAGCACCAGTGCGGTCAGGAATTTGAACTGAGGCTGGTTTTTGGAGGGCAACTAACCCATGACAGGTGCAAATTAGATGCCAGACCAGAGGAGAAGGGAACATCACTGCTCAGAAATACAAACAGCTGTAAGAAACATCAGGTCTGCATATATTTTCATTTTGCACTACAATGAAGATGGAGATAGTAAAATCAGGACAAACAAAATATGAGTTGCATTGGAAAACTGAGTTGAATTTACTAAACAAATGACCCTTGACTATTGTGTGCTCTAAGACATGAAATGATTTGTTATATAATTCAAAATGATAGTGTCATTGCTTTTAGAATTACTTTTCAAAATGAGATGGCTTAGAAATTGATTTTTAATTTCATTCTTATTAGAGAAAATGGAATTTTTCTTCTTTTATGTTATACTGATAGAGATAAAGCAATAATTAAATGTTACCTTAAAGATTAATGAAAAACACAGATAATTTCATAATAATATGCACAAAAAAATGAAGTTACAGAGACTCATACATATTTAGCTACTTGCAGGCAAAGGCTGATATAGTAGCAAAAACTTTGAATGATAATTACAGGATGATGTGACATTAAATTACTGATTGTTACTTGTGTAGCTTTAAATACTACTAAAGTGTAGCAGCTTTATAAATTAAGTCTGAAAATTTTTTCTTTCTTTTTTCTCTCTCCTCTCCTCTCCTCTCCTCTCCTCTCCTCTCC
>Ga0065711_1035161_pt1 | contig 22714 bp, 11 predicted proteins | sample Hoacrofraction12_FD_59098 | JGI IMG/M metagenome (GOLD analysis project Ga0065711, IMG submission 59098) | Hoatzin crop microbial communities from Cojedes, Venezuela - Epithelial fraction 12 v2 (version 2) | ecosystem: Host-associated > Birds > Digestive system > Esophagus > Crop | place... | reverse complement strand
TTCCCAGCTGATGTCAGGGTGGTTGAAGTCCCCCATGAGAACCAGGGCCTGTGACTGTGAGGCTGCTTGCAGCTGCTTGTAGAAGGCCTCATCAACTTCCTCCTCCTGGTCAGGTGGCCTGTAGTACACACCCACAATAACATCACCCATATGAGGCTGTCCCTTAATTCTGACCCATAAGCTCTCAACTCCATCTGCCTCCAGGCAAAGCTCAATGTATTCCAGTTGCTCCCTCACATACAGAGCAACTCCACCATCTCTCCTTGTTGGCCTGTCTCTCCTAAAGAGTCTGTAGCCATCCATGACAGCATGCCAGTCATACGAGTTGTCCCATCACGTTTCTGTGATGGCGACCAAGTCATAGCCGTCCTGCTGTATAATGGCTTCCAGCTCCTCTTGTTTATTCCCCATGCTATATGCATTTGTGTAGACACACTTGAGCTGGGCTGTTGATCTCACCCCTGACCCTGGCATGCCACACCTGGGCTCATCCCTAGTGAGCTGGGCAATGTCCCCTTCCCCCTTCGAACCTAGTTTAAAGCCCTCTCAGTGAGCCCCGCCAGCTCGAGGCCAAGAATCCTTTTTCCTCTTTGAGATGGCTGGACTCTGTCTGTTGCCAGCAGGCCCGGTGCTGTGTACACCTCCCCATGATCAAAGAAACCAAAATTCAACTGATGGCACCAGTCAGGGCCCCCCCGCGGCCCCCATCAGCTTTGCAGCCCTTCTCTGCTCCACCCAGTTGTTGCCCAGTTGCTATCAGTTATGAGGCTGCCTGGACTGAATAGAGGTGGTCACCTAAAATCCTAGTAGACATGTGATCTCAGTTCAGTCATTCCACCCAGCTGTTCACAAGGGAAGGCTGGTCTTATTTGCTTAAAAGTGGAGGGGCAGGGTAGGGAAGGAAGTAAATATGTTGTCTAAAAAGTAGCTTGACTTTCAAATATTTAAGGTGCTTTGAGCTGTACTGAGGCAAAGGCAGAATCTCCAGTAATGAATTTCACAAGGACTTGGGTTCAATTCATACTTCTGTCTTAGTTACATAATTGGCTTTCATTGCCTTTTTTCCTGAATGTTTGCTGCCTGGTTACTGCTCTGAGATTTATGGAAGTGTCTGTTCTTTTGAAGTCAGATACATGGTGAAAGTTGAGGCAAAAGGCAGAATTTTTAAGGCAGGTAGGTCCTATATGCTGTATTTGCTCTGTATTAAAGCAAATGTCCTGTTGATATTCTAGTTTTGCCGAAATAAGTATAACGGGATGCTGGTATTACAGATGCCAAATTAAAGAAGTGTGAAAAATATTGAATGGGATGACTGGGGGAGCAATGTTTTCTAAGAATATGTGAAAATAGGCAAAGAAATGTTCCCTCCAGTAGGGCTTACTTATTATCTTAGAGGGAAACAGAAACTGCTCATTGCAGAAGAGAAGCAAGTTTGTCAGAAGTTGCTAAGAACCTTACACGTAGGCTTATTTATTTAGGTATCTACCTGTCCTGCACAGTCTTAATATCTACAGGAAAATTCTAATGTAATTAGGTAGTTTAATGGGGTTTATATCTAATCCTTCCATTGTATCATGGCCTTTGCTTTGCGAGACTATAAGTGAGTATTACACAATGTTTCCTTTAGCTTACCCAGTCTAGTTTTAAATGCTCAAGGTGTGGGAGTTTGTGCTAATTTACCTGCAGGTAGCATCTGGCAAGTGCGTGAGAAGACAGTGTGGGTATTTTAGTCTTGCCATTTAGTCTGACAGTGGAAAAAGAAAACAATGCTGCTTATCTTATCTTGTGCTTCTTTCAAGTCCCTTATCATTCCTTATTCGTAGTGGTGTGGTAAAACTGTTGTACTTGCTGAACATGAGCGTACCTTAAACTGTTGGAATATGTCCATTTTATTCTTAAAAAAAAAAAAAAAACTTTTACTCTCCATTTTGAGGGAAGGGTTTGGATTTAGCAGTAGAGTAGGGGAGCTGCTAATTGAACACAGGCATACCTGGTTTTCCCTGTCTCCAGCTCAGAGTGCTGTTTAGTTTCATTACTGTGTCTGACCTCAGACTGTTCAAATTCACATCTTTGGTAAATCCTGTGGTACTAATCCTAAAGCTTTGGCCACATGGTAGAACATTACTAGCTAAGAAATGGGAATTAGCCTAGTTACCAAAATAAAAAAAAAACATCTGTTTGGAGTGAGCTTCCATCAGAAGGCTAGAGTTGAAAAGCAGGCTAGGCCAAAAACCTAAAAATTACTCAAATTCCAGATGTGCTTCTGGTAATTTTTTTCTCATTTCTCTTAGGACCAGGACTGAAACTTCTTTATACTACAAGAAAGTCTGAAAGAGAAGCCCATTGTCGTGTTGCCTGAATAGCCTGTGAGGCAGACTGCTCTGCCCTATGAATTCACTAAGCTCAGGTTTATTTTAAGGCTAAATCAGAATTTTGGACCTTCAGGCTATTCTGTTTTCATACCTGCTGCTCAGTCTGTACCTGTTTCTAGCAATCGTAGATTCCCTTTACCTTTATATCAGATGAGTCAATCATGCAGTTCTTGAAAAGAAGCTAAAAGTGTGACTTACCTGTGCAAAGACTGTTCAGAGCTGAGACTTGCAGAGGTTATCATCTGCTCACTGACTGATCCTGAATATCTTAAATATTATTCCCGCCTCTGTAGTTTGCTTACAGTTGATCACGGTCAAAAAGAGCTACACAAACTTTTTCTCAAAGTTAAGGTTCAAGAGTATTTACACGTTTGTTTCACATACCATACTCCCAGGTAGGGAGGAGCTGTGCTGTTGGGAGGTGGAAATACTTCACTCTTTAGTTAGTCACTTAGAAGGCAGTGTGGTTTTTAGGGAACTTGCAGGATCCTTTTGCTTGCTAGACTCTAGTCACAGTACTTCAATACCATCCAGCATAAAAGTATCCTCAGTGAATCCTTATCAAAGGTGAGGCAAAAACAGAGCTTATTGGAGATTACTGAAAGTCAGCATCAGCTCTGATTGGCCTTAAGACAGAAGACTGTGCCATGATGCTTTACAGCTGGTCATTCAGAATTGCGCTGCTCTGAATGTACTAGGATACCCTTGTCTTCAGGTTGCCTTTGTCTTCATCTGAAAGACAGGGTTATGCCATACAGTATGATTCATGTTTGTAGTAGCTTGCTACTGGTTTCTCTCAAGGTAGAGTTTGGAGTTGTGAGGCTTTCACCTACATAGAGAATTTATGCTTGCTTTTATGGACTGTTTAGGCTTTTGAAGAGGAACTATCTTATGTGATGGCGAGAAATAAATCAGACATACATTTCTGTCACCCTGAGCAAAAAGCAAAATAAGGTAAGAAAATGGCTGGTTTATTCAGATGGATTTTTGATCTGCCAGCTTCCTTACTGAGCTTGCCTTCAAATTTCAGAATCACTGTTTTATTAATTAGGCAGTTAAACTTAGGTTCTATGGGAACTCCTCCAAGTAAAAGAAAACTTGATCATTCATAGGAAGCAGAGACAATGGAGCTAGATTGCTGTCAGTCTTACACCAGTGAAAGGGCAAAAGGCAATGGCCACAGACAGAAAAACAAGAAAATATGTTTTAACGTAAGAAATCTTTCTCCTGTGAAGGTGGTCGAGGAGGAGCAGAGGTTGCTCAGAGAGGCTGTGAAATCTCCATTCTTGGGGATATTCAAAACCCAAATGAACCTGATCTGGACAGCCTGTTCTAGCTGACCACTGTGTTAAATAGGGGCATTGGACCACACGATCTTCAGAGGTGTCTTCCAATTCAGTCCTCTGTTTTTTTGTGTGCAGGCTGCAACCTTTCCCTCTGTAAGCATCTATGTGAGGTGGAAAGCTGATCATTTTACTACAGTGAGACAAAGAAAACCTTTTATTAGCCATGCAAGGAAAAAAAGACTCAGGATTGCTGCCCTTTTTGCAGAAACTCATAACAATGAATTTTCTGTTCCAACCTATAAAATGTGTTGAGAAATTGTAGGCTTCACTGTAAAAATAGGCTAACTTGGTTATTTTCTGCACCTGCATGAAAAAGTCTATTAAACACTGCTGTGATCTGCCACAGCCTGACTCATGATGCATTTATTTGGTCTTAAACTTTAAAGTTTTAAACTTGCATGCTTTCAGTGTCTTCTTACACCGACAGTCCTATTAAAATATATGTATAAAAGCAGGTGCAACAGTTGATTTAAGTGTTTTATATGCATGACTTTGAAATGGCAGCCTCAGCTAAAACCTATAGGCTGCCTTAAGAGAAAGCCAACACCCTTTAGTATCACACCTTTTGCCTTTATATAACACATATAGTATGTATAAAATTAATGTACTTTACAGAGGGGAAAGCCAGACTATTTAATTGATGCTTTGGGTTACTTTTACAGGCTATTCATTGCATCCTTTCGCCTGTAAAGCCATGTGCCCTATAGCTGAGAAATATATGTACACCTTGGAGGGAGAAGTGAAAAATTGTGTAACATAGCTTTCTTGGACATGAAAATCTGAGCTCTGTTTTGGAACATACTCATGTTAAAAATCAAGTGCTGATAGTCACAGCGCTGGTGGAAACCTTTCAATTTCCAACAGACCACATCTCCCTTTGAGCCTTTGCAGGAGGATAAGACCTGTCCTTCAGGCATCCCTTTATGAATAGTTGTGGTGAAATGAATACAGCTTAACCTGAAATATGGAGCAACTTGGAAAGGAGGGGGGACTTCTCATACAATGGTTTTAAGGGAAGAAAACTAGTGTTTGAGAGGTTCTAATAAATTGTAGAGGTTGGGTGGGCAGACTGTAAGCAAGCAGAGTACAGTGCAATACTTGTAGCGTGTTGTGTTTTGCAAATATAAACTCCTCCTGCAAGCAATTTGATTTGCATTTGTGGTTAAGAATATAACCATATCAGCAAGAGTTGATGCCTTTTTACCTGAAAATTCCCCTAATGGAGTAAAAATTCCCTTAATGCTGGCTTGCAACTTGCTTAACTGGATGTATCACTAGGCTTTAACTCCAAGGGTTAAAATTAGCATTGATAGGTCTTCTGCTTCATTTGCAATGTGTGTAGTTACTAGAGATACTTAAAATTGTTGCTTCTTTATCAGTGGTAGCAGAAGATTATATGTTGTAAGAGTGATTTGTGTCCTGCTGCAGATGAATTGAGGAGCCTTAGTTTAGTGGCTTACAGAAGCAATAAATAGAGTCTGCATTTCATCTTTTACGGTGGAGTGGGATTTAAAAGACATTGGAATACTATTAACCTCAGAATAGAAAGCCATTCTAATTGTCACTGGTATGCACCACTATTATTGGGCTAGTATAACAGTGATATTCCCATATACTATAGACAGTTTTCCTCCTGTTTTGCTTGGTTTTGAAAAGAGTACAGGCAGAGAAATGAATGTTTCTGAGAGTTCACAATTGTGTGCCTACTACATGAAAGACTAGCTCTGCTGTGTTGGGTTTGCGTGGCAAGGTTTTGGTAGCGGGGGTGGAAGGAGGGAGGCTTCTGTGAGAAGCTGTGAGAAGCTTTCCATAGGTCCAACAGGGTCAATGCCACCTGGCTCTGAGATGGACCTGCTGGTGGCCAAGGCCAAGCCCCTCAGTGACGGTGGTAGCACCTCTGTGGTGACATATTTAAGAAGAGGGAAAAAAATCCTGCATGATGGGAACTGCAGCAGGAGAAAGGAGTGAGAATATGTGAGAGAAACAACTCTGCAGACACCAAGGCCAGTGCAGAAGGAGGGGGAGAAGGTGCTCCAGGTGCCGGAGCAGAGTTTCCCCTGCAGCCCATGGAGAAGATCATGGGTGAGGCAGGCTGTCCCCCTGCAGCCCATGGAGGTGCATGCTGGAGCAGATCTCTACCTGCAGCTCTTGGAGGACCCCTTGCTGGAGCAGGTGGATGCACCTGAAGGAGGCTGTGATCTTGTGGAAAGCCTGTGCTGGAGCAGCCTTCTGGCAGGACCAGTGGACCCATGGAGAGAGGAGCCCATGCTGGAGCAGGTTTGCTGGCAGGGCTTGTGATCTCACGGGGGACCCACGCTGAAGCATCATGGGCAGATGGCAAATAGCCAGAGCTTCTCTGAAGGAATGAGTGATATAACGGAGTGAGAGGGTACTTTTTAATACTTTTTTATAACAAAGAAAGAAGCTCCTTCAGTCAAGTGATTCTTCCCAAGCTGCTGTTATAGAACTCGTTTAGATTTCCGTGCCTTCCTTAAAGGGACAGGGCTAGTATCTTGCACATCATCCTTCTTCTGGGCTTAAAGTGGGACAACGAAGTAAATTGTGAGATAGGATTCACTAATGCAGAGCATGTGGGGTAGCTGCCTGCTTTGAATGAGAGAAAATAAATATGGCTTGTGTTTACAAACCAAACACACGCAGGTGCTCTAGAATTTGTAGTGTCGTGGGTGATGGATTTCAAGGGGATGGAGAGCACTGTTAACATCAGAAGAAGGCTAAAAATGGTGGAGGAGAGGTCACTGTGTGTAAATGCTCACTTTACTCCCTTTGGTATTGTTAAAAAGATTGCAATCATCTCCTTCCTTCGATCCTAAATAAGGATTAGGGGCACCTTTTTTTTTTTACACTACAGCACTTGTGATATATTTGAGGCGATCCATCTGACTGATGAGACTGGGGTTATAGACAGATTTTTTTCAAACAGGGAGTGATTCACTGGTTTGGTTGCCCTCAGACCACTGTGTTCATGGTTTGGGACTGCTGGTTTTAACCAAGGAGCAAGCTAATGATAAATTATGAAGAGGAGGGTATAAAAGGGCCGAGAAATGAAACTAAAGAACATTTGCAGTGTTTAATTTACACTGCGAAGAGGAGGTTCACCTTTCCAGCTGGAATTTCCTTTTTTGTGTGTCTTAATAGGTTTTGGTTTTTATTTCTCTCAACACAGAGCTAAGCTGTCCCCTCTAGCATCTGTTCTCCAGAAGCCTTCCTGTTGGGAAAACTTGTTTATGTTAAGTCATTACCTCTGAGAATATAAATTCAGTCTTCCCTTTAGTGTTCATGTTTCTTGTGTGTGTCTATGTATATATAAGAAGCAAGCGAATGTTCCCTTTATACTGTTGTTTTTAATTGTTGCCTATTTATGCTTTTGAATGCTCTAGGTTAAGTGGTTGAATGATCTGGTATTCCTCAAGGTCTGTTAAAGAGCCCTAACACAAAACATTACTCCTTCACAGCACTTTACCACAGACCTTGCAAGATATAAAGAAAAATAATGTCTTGAAATATTAAAAAAAAAAAATAATTGAGAAGTGAGGCCTGTGTACTTCATAATGTGACATGCTCTGCCAGGAACATATTTCCAGTCTTAGGAAGTTACACGAATTGAAGAGTTTGGCATCTGTAGTACTAGATTGATTCTGAGGCTGTAAAATCCACAAATTTAGCTTTGTCCAGGCACAGCTCCCTGAGATACTTGAATAACAGGCCATTATGTCTGCAGATTGTTGCCTGTCTGCTTGGCTTGTGTCAGAACTGGTGGTTGACTGACTTAGGTGGTGCAATCTGAACCTGCTCAGAAAACGTTTTGCATGATCTTGCATTACTAGCTCAAATGATGGAGCAACACAAAAAAGAACTAGTTGTTCAATTTTGTGGTGGTAGTACGTTCATTAGTCCTAAATTTCAAACACTTTGAATTCAATTACAAAGAGAAGCAGTTTGGTTTTAAAAGCCTTTATTAGTTAACCACTTTCAGTTATTTTAAGCTTCCTGCATAAAATTCAGTTAGTTGAATGCCCAGCAAAATCAACAGTTCTGCATATAGTTATTTGGTCATTAAATGTGCTACTCAGGGGACTTTTTTTGTCTGCTCTTTGGGTAGGTATTTCAGGCTTGATGTACTGTACAGGCCAGTTCTGTCTTACCAGGGTGTTACGATTGTGAATTCAGCCAAAGAAATCAGAGAAAAACCTGGTCCTATACTTAAAGCAGAGGATTAGTAGCAAGGCCTGCTGAATTCCAGGCTGCAGTGCAGCGCAGGTGTGAGCGTGGTAACTTTTTTAAAAATCGAAAAAGTATGTGAGTGTCCAAACTTCCCCAGTGGAGACTTGGGAGACAGTTAGTTCTGTCCATGTGTGATACAGGCTCTGGGCTGTATTGCAACTGGGCTTCTTGCTGAAAGCCAGGCGAATTAGGGGCTAAACAAGCATTTGAAAAGTTAATTCATTAATAGCAGTTTTTTTCTTTGACCAGTTACTGCAAGGGGATTGGATAGTATGTGTAAGGGTGGCATGATCTCTCCTTAACTAAAATATCAGGGGGGGAAAGAAAGTACTTACATGCATGACCTAATGGTTTCATTGTTCAATTCCCTCTGTATTCCAGAATGTTTCAATTCCAAACATTTTTCTTGAAAACTTCATGAAGTGGCAGCTGTTAAGGGAAGGACAAATGTTTCCAAACCTGTGCTATGCAAAAGATTCATAGCCTGCCCAGGCTGGCTTTCATTCAGTTTTCACTGTGGTCCCAAGCAGACTTCACACAGGGTATGGATGGCTGATGGGAAAGGGCAGCACATCTGTCTTCCGCTGACTTTAACCCTTTAAGCTATTTGTTTTCAGTGCAATATGAGACTCCTGGCAGATCAAATCTGTGTTTGCTTTCCCAGAACTCAGGAAAGCTGGTTCCCTGGCAACTCTTATGGTTTCATTAAAATTTGAGATTTTTATGGAGTAGAACATTTTGTACCAGTTTCACTGTCACTTGATACCCTGGTGATGAGACTGATGAAATCCAATTCTGTATGTATGTACGTGTGTCCTGTCCTAAACTGGATTCGCAAGGATTATTTCCTTCAATGTAGTGGCTGGCTGTTAAGAAACTCCTTTCAAAGAGACCAGTGTTGTAAATGTTCCCACAGACTTTCTCATGTGCCCTCCTCATGCGGTGCTCTCTGAAGGATCTCCCTAAAGCAGGCATAGCTGGTGTTGGAATAATGCCTCGGCTTTTCCCAGGTACTTCAAGAAGATTTACTGTAGTCGCCCCCCCTAAACAGAGGTCGCATCAGGTGAAATCCAGAGAAAGGTTATTAATGACAGTTGCTAGGAGAGAGCAGAAGAGGAGAACAGACAAGACAAAAGGACACAAAGTTCCCTTACGTGAACTGCCTATGAGGCCAATGAATGAAAATGGTCCGTGATTGTGTCAGGAGGCTGAGTAATGAATGGTATGCTTTGAGTTGTTCCAACTTTCTGGAACAGCTGCACGATACAGCCACTGTAGAGACGACCTCTGTCTGGACACCCCAGAGACACCATAAAAAATTAGTCGTAAGTCGTAAGTCACCTATGCAAATGCCATGAGAGATGGTTTATAGGACTTCAGGCTGGTAAGATCATCAGGTGAAGAGCTGGAGGACTGGAGATGGCTGCCACCCACTGTTTGCTGGTCACCTCTAGTACATCCTCTGACCTTTCACATTCCCCTTCAAGACTGCCACATCAAATGTCAAGGGAGGACTTTAAAGCTCAGAGCTTTTTTTGACTATGCTGATGCAAATTTGTTTGACCACTCTTTGTTGTGTATTGAAATCTGCTGTGTACCAGTCCTGGGACTTGGGTTTTGGCTTAAGTCCCAGATCTGATTGTTAGCAAGTGACAGAAACTCTGAAACTAAGAAAATTAAATGAAGAGTATCCTTCAGGTACTGATACCTTTTTAGGGTAAATAAGAGCAGGTTATAGAAGGGAAGGAGATGATTAAAGGCTAGGGTATTTCAGGTTATATTGCTAGCTCTAGATTAAGAGCCTTCTGCATGTTTTGGTAAAAGATTCAAGCATTATTGTTCTTTTATTAGTTAGTATCCGAGTTCTATATATCAGTTATGTGTACTTTATTTCAAGCGTCATTTCACAGAGAAGGTTTGTTTGCTTTCATACTCATGCTTGCTCTGTGTCATAATTTTCATACAGTTGTAGGAATGAACTTTTTTGAACATTCCTAGTTAAGTGTAGAAAAAATATTCTCCCATGAATATATCTATAATCTTTTTGGCAAACATTTATGCAAAAAGGACCTGCTGTGGAAACTGTTCTATGTGTTTGGGAAGATCTTGCTTTGAAATCCCTTCCTGTTGCTGGGAAATAAGGTTTCAGGGTCATTGCACAGAAGGCCTGCAGAAATACAAATTTCACCCAACTGTCTGTGCTATTGATAAATGACACTGTATTGCCTAAAAGAGTCTTGGGGGTGAGGCTAAAGGTAAGGGCCACGCTTTCAACAGTATCTGAGAAAGCGTTATGTCCTGTTTGAACAACCAGGATATGCTTCTTGGTTTTGCATGTGCAAGTGGCATCTTGTGTTGCGAGGATTTAGTAACTGGGTAAATCTGGTATTGATTTCTTGTGATGGAAACAATTCTGCCAGATCAGATAGTTATATCATAATTTTACTAACGTAAGCACTGTTTTAATGATACTGAAAGTATGTGATACTATGACTGTATCTGAAAACTTCTAGCATATTCTGTTGCTTTTGTTTTCAGTTTGTCAGGTAACACCATTATGCTGAGGGAAAACTGCATTTTACATGGGATCCTGCATGCATCTTTCTCCATTTTGTTTTTGATCTGAGGTCAGTAGGAGGTCACTGGAGATGACGTCTAGGAACAAATGAAAATGTCCTCCTACAGAAAGCTACAATGCCTTAATTGAGAATCTGTTGCTGTAATGCGTGAACGTTTGGCGTTCTGGGAGCTGGGACACGGATTGTTACTAGCTCCTTTCTGAGGTTATTTCAGAAGCACATAGAACAGCTGACAAGGTCTGGGGCAGGTTTAACTCTAGTGGCTTCGAAGTGCATGCTGTGTTGAAAGTTAAGTATGCATCAAGAAGTAGTTTTTCTCAGCGTAAGTTGTTTCTCTCCTGTAACTTATGCTTGACATGAATACTAAATCCCTTGGTCACCATCTGAATGAATTACATAGTGTAGGACATAAAAACAGAAAATAGAAACCTGCAGTAGGTTTAGATGTAGTTGGCTGATTGTTTTTGAAACTGAAGGGTTGAGCAGAACTGAGCAAAATATGATCTGTTCATTGGGAGCTGTCATTACAGTATAGCCAGCCATTAACTGTCCTAGTAATGACCTGTAGGATGTAAGAAGACATTCTCTCATCAGTCACTGCTGTCCAACTAGGTAACTGAGGTTACAGTTTGCCATTCTTCCTACAAAAGGTTTACTGCACAACTGGACGCTGGCAGCTAATAAATTGTAGACTGTGACATCTTTCTTCTTTCATATTTGATCTGAGCTTCCTAGCTGTTTGGTAGACGAGTTGAGACTTTTACTGGGACAGATGTGGGTGGCCTGTTCTGATAAAATCAAATATCTGAGTAGGCTGCTTGTGGATTACTCAGTAAAGTGCTGTATGTAGAAATGCCTTAAAAGGCACTCATGCAACATTTTCTGCTCAGTATATTGCAAAATCTTTGGTAGTTCCTTTTCAATAATCTGCTTGCATTTAGCATACTGTTAAATCTCTGAAGCGTTATTGGAAAAAAATCTCTCTAGTAGCACCTAAAGTATTTATTCTCTCTTGATCAACCTTTTTCTTTCATCATGTGTGTCAAAAACCATGACCTGTCCTCACCTTAAAGGGCTAGCATGAGCAAAGTTACGAGGATATTAATGCAGTGCTTCTCCCAACAACAGCCTTTATATTATTTGCTTCACATATATAATTTTCCTTTCACCGTTCCCTGCATGCACACAGAACGTTGCAAGCCATTGACAGCTGTATTTCAGACAATGAAAGGCTTCATTTACACATCTTTGTTTAGTGATTGACATGATGATAACTTCATGGTTTCAGGATAGGTCAAAATATGGGTAACTTGGTAAGCACCTTCTTTAGTGAGGGAGGTGAGTGCAAAGATGGTGTTTCACAAAATTCTGAGAACACCTTGAACTACTTTTGTACGTATTGGACATGTTAAACCTGCAGGCAGGGTTTGTGTTCATGGTGTTTGACTCACCTTTGCTAAGCTACCTGCATTCAGTTCAAACTCAAGCCACGGCCTCAAAATCCTGAGATCTAAACTAATGTGACATAGAAGCAGAAATTGCAGAAGGCCTTCTTAGCTCCCCAGGCTTACGAGATGCTCTTTGAGAGAGTTGCTAAACCTTTTTCAGTGAGTGAGTTGGCTGGATATTTGGGAGACTTTGCCTTCTGTGGGTCTCGTCATTGATTTGTTCTATAGATAGTTTACTCTCTCCTGGTATCCTGGCAAGGAAGTCTGTGTTACATTTTACTGGCTAACTTTGCGCTTAGCTTCTGACCTGCATTTCTCTTTTTCAGCCTGCTTTTCCTAAAAAGAGCCTTCTAAAAAAGTTCTTATGGAGGTGTTCTGTTTTGGTTTGGATTTTTTGTTTTGTTTTGTTTTTTAAAGACACCTGCAGTTCATAAAACAGGGCTGAAATGTGACTTTTAGTTCTGTGACATCTGACCAGCTGTTCCCCGATAGTGATATTAATGTGTTAGTGAAGAAAGGAAGCAGAACTTTTCCGTCCTGGTATATCAGTCCAGTACACTTACAGATTGCCAGAATTTGTTTTTTGTCTGCCACAGTTTGACACCTCAGTTAATACTGGGCTTGGGGGAGAACTCTTGCTTGTAAGTTAGCAAGCTAGTATTTAATGAATTAGTTTGATCGCTCACCTACTTTTACTGCGCACTTACGTCTGAGATTTTTGGTTATCAAGTATTACCACAATGCTGAAATACCATATATGCTGTATTCTGTACCTGTAGCATGTAGGTTCTGCTCCACTCCAGCATGTTCCTCCATATAGCCTGGGATATCAGGATATCCTGGTGTCCAGCTGGCCTTCAGACAGCCAGATAAGCGGTGGAGGTGGTTCACCCAGTAGTTAAAGTAGGAGGTCTGATGATTGCATAGCTACAGGGTGAAAATGATGCTTCTTGCTGCATCTTTTACTGCATGCCTCCTTGCCATGACTTTTTTTTGGTACTTTGTGGCAGGCAGATGGAAGAGTAAAAGCAGGTGTAAAGATTGACGCAGAGTTTTGAAGCCACTGGTGGAAGAGGGAGGGAACCCCCCAACCTTTGTTCAGTGTCTTTCCCTTTGGGCCTGATCTCTGCCATCTTGTAGGCACAGCAGTTACTTACTCTTGTTTTGGCTGAAGATGAAGTGCTCGATTTTGTTTCCTTGTACAACTCTGAATGGTGACACAGTGATAGGAGTAGAAAGTTGGGACTGAAAGAAAATTTCTGTATTCCAGTAGTATAAGCCATGTAACAGCCAGGTGAGAGAAACAAAATACAAAGCAAAAGCTGTTTAGTAAGAAAACAGATGCAGCTTGTACCAATTTAGTGGCACCAGATGAGAATTGTTTTAAACCAGTGCAGTTTAAACTGATTTTAAATGGATTTAAGTACATTGATTTTAAGTGAAGACCAAAACACTCTATGTCACGCTGGTAAAATCGGAACAATTTATCTAGGTGCTTGTTTGTTTTGTCAGCATGGTGTTTGCAGCTATTCTTGCTTTGCTTTATTTTATAAGAGAACTTGTATCCAGGCTGTAACAAACTGTCATTGATTAAGTGTGATTGCTGTCTTTCAGCTTTTCTTCCATTCACACCTGTCTTATATTTGCCTTAGAAGCATTGGGTGAACTGAGGCTGTCTACAAGGAAGTCTGCACAGGCAGGGGGAGTCTCTAAGAGGCAAGTGAAAAACAAAAATTGACTGGTTTTGAGTTTAAAAATCTCATGGGAGGCAAAAGTTTGGGCCGAACCAGCATGAAGCTCTGTCTGGGCCAGGATCACATCACAAGAGTTTTGGACATATTTTAGTCTGTCATACATTGAAAACTCCTTTCAGAGAGAAAAAGGAAGTTTTGTTCAGTCTTTGTACTAATAAAAGAAAGTGTTTTGGGATCTACCCTGGAGGTAGCAGCTACCTGTATTATTGATTTAACCCCACCCACCCCCTACCGCAAACCAATTTACAGGTACTTTTAGAATATAACAATGAAACTAAACCAAACCCATTTTCTTTGAGCTGAAGTTGTCTGAGCTTTAGGTATGGTATTATCTTAGTGTCATCCACGGAAAGAAGTAAAAAGTATACCTGTTTACATTATTTAGGATACAAATGTTATCATCTGTGTTTTTTCAGATTTCTTGCTCATCAAACACAGAGACAGCAGCCAGGGTGAACATCTAGCTTACCCTCCCCATAGCTGTAATAACAAAATTCTTTTCTGATCTAAAAGAACAGGATGCTGAAACATTAAAGCATATGGAAGGCTTCTAGATGAAGCAAAGAAATGAAATTAATTTAGAAGCTTCTGATTTATACTACCAGTGGATACAAAGCTTTACAAGATTGTCTGATTCAGAAGCTTGTAATTGGAATATCAGTTTTCTTGTGGGAAACTGTTTCTTTGTATAACTGAAAGGACAAATTCCTTACTAGTTCTGTCATCTGTTTTTATTTCATGTTACGATTCAGACAGAAGTATTTTTCAAAGGTTAAAAATTCAGCAATTCATATTTGATAATCTGTGCCTCAAATCCATTTAAAAAAATCGTACATTAAATGAGAAAAAGCACTCTAGACTTTATTACACAGAAGTCTTAAGAACTGTTTTTTTGTAATAACCTAAACCTGAAATTAAGTTGATTGAATCTGTCTTAAAGACTGCTCTGTCTAGGCAGTCTAGTGAGGAAGAGGAGAGGTTGTCAAATAGTTATTTGCCTAAGGACATGGTGCTATTTAATACCTGGATAGGAACCTCTGAGTTCTTCTTCAGCCTCTTTGGCATAGCAAATGGGAATAATAGCCTAACTAAGAATTATAGGCTCCACAACAAAGAACATGTGCACACTCTGTTACTGTTCTGCCTGAACCTTTTGTAGGCACATCAAGGACAAGTGGTGGTTTCTTCACAGCTGAGAGATTATATAGCTCCTGTAGCTTTCCGTTATCTCCCATTTCTGAATGTCTGATTTGTTTTGCTGTGTTCAAGGTTTCTTCTTGTAGTCAAAAAAGTCTCCAGTGTAGAAGCTTTTGGAAAATTCAGGTGTTTTAATTAACTGACACAATTAAATATTGCCATGCCTTCAAAAATCTAAAGGGTTGTTCAATAATCAGAATGAGAAAGTACTAGAGAAAAAAGTAGGTGTTAAGAATTATATCTAGGAGGAGTGCCCCTTCTTCCCTCTTGAACTGCAGGATAATGGAAAAGAGCTTTAGTACTAAGGAAAAGGAGCTAGTGAAGGTCTGGACACAAATGAACGTTTATCAGCTGGTATCTGCTGCTGCCTGCCTTCCATGACTTACTGCCCCCCATGTGGGTGCTAATAAGAGGGAAACTCTGTGTGCTCCGTGACTGGTTTGCATTGAAGTCCTTGTGCCTGAGCTGAAGCTGCTGTCCTCTGTACTTGAGTGTCGCAAGAGGGCTCAGATTAACTCTTTCCACAAAAAAAGAGTTATGGCCTAGTAAAGCCTGTGTAACTGCTAAGAAGGAAGAGCATTGCCAGTCTTTTACTAAGTAAATGTGTGCTTAAACCTTAGCACCTTTGCGAAGTACTCTATAGGAAATGTACAGCACCTATTAATGGTATTTTGCAATTATTACTCTCTGAAGAAATTTTCAAATTAATTTTCCTCTGCAATCAGTTTCTCCACTATACTTTTTAGTAAATGATTTTATTGCTTTGAATGAAACAGTAATTGTGTTTTCTTCCATTTATTATATAGTGTTGATAGTATTTTGTTAGTGAGTAGCTTAGCACTTCCCGCCAAAAGGAATAATATTTTCCTCATCCCTTTATTTATGTGGCTTTGCTACAGTAAAAAAAAGGGGGATGGAAGTTGTTTTTTTGAACTGGAAAAGTTGATGCTCAACAAGACTGATTGTAAGTGTAGTTTGGTGATACCCAAAATGGCTAACATCATCTTTTATCAGGAGTTCTAATGAGATGTTAGAACATTTGCAGTTGCATTAGGGTACTGTAACCCTACGCAGCACCATTTGTCACTTAGATTTTAGGTCATTTGGAGTGATAATGAAGTTGATGTACCATATTTATTAACATCGGTCAGTATCTAGAATTAAATTTTAAAGTATTTCGTGTGCTGGATTCCTTGGTGTGCAGACTTCTGTGTAATGGAAATAGGGCTAAATATTTTCTTCAGTAAAGGACAACTGTGTAGTTGCATGTGTTTTATTGACAGACCTGTTCAATTCCACTGACACAGAGTAGAGATTACGCTGCTGCGGCATAATTAATTCTCTTATGGTTAGCATTGCTGGAATTTAGCCTGCAGAGGTTTATGTGGGATTTCAGATAGGCTGTATAACCTCATTAGCATTGTGCTTACACTGGCAAGTCTAATTTTAATTCAAATTAAAGTGCAATTTTAAAATCTCAACATGGCAGTTAGGATGCAAAATACCACTTTTCATTTTTAAAGGTCTTACAACTCTGAGCTGTTTTGGTCAGGTCTCATCAACATTTTCTTCAGTTTTATTTGTACAGTGTTTTTGTAGTAAAATTACTGTATTAAAAGTCTAAGGAAAAAAACTTTATAAATTTGCTTTGTAATAGTAAAGTGACTCAAGTAATTGGAAAACAGAAAATAAATACCTAGTTTGTGATGAGTCCAAATGTACAGCTGAAATATTTAAAACTCAGCATTATTTGATGACAGTGATGTATACTTGCAAAGTCTGCATGCCTATTAGAAATAATGGAGGGTAGAGCTCTTTATCCTTTCTAAGTTTTTTCAGAAACTGAGAAGGCTCTGGGGTCACAGTATAACTTAGGATGTAAGTTAGTATCTAGTCAAAGTATTGTTTGAATGTTTCCCTGTGCTAACTAGAGCGTGAATATTGTCCCATCTTGGCATACCCAGAGAACGTTTCTGAGTTGGATGCTTCAGTACCTGAGGGTGAATTGGTGAGGAGGTGCAGGAGAAGCTTTTCAGAAATAGAAATACCAACTTTGTGCCTGTTGCCAGCTTGACTTGTGACCCTTTGTCTTCTGCACTCTCCTCTTTCTGTTCTTATACTTGTATGTCTGTGCTTATATGGATGTCTTATTTGGTGCAGATGTTTCATGTCTGAACGTCAGTTTTGTAAAAGAGTTTGACTGAGGAAGAGGTTATGGAGAGGCTACTTGATTTTGTGCCTGAGTTAGGTCAGCTGCCACACATTTGGGAGTGCAAGCACTAGCCAAGGGGAGCCTGCTCTGCAGTTTAACAGTCTTTTTTTGCTATGTTCCCACTCTGATAAACTTCCGTTGCTCTCACTGAACTTCAGTTAACTTTTGCATCTTACTCACCTGCCCCCTGTGAGTTTGGCTAAGTCAAGACTGCCATTTCTATAAAGGCTCATGATCTAAGCTCCATATACTGCACTAAAAAGAAAAACAAGTGAATGATAGATCCTGAGATGAGATCATTGTGCAAAATAATTAACAACTCCTCTCAGAGATGAAAATACTACTGTAATTCCAATGATGTACTGGCTATCATAGTTGAATTACTATTGTCCTGAAGGTTCTCTAATCAGCCTACTGGAGTGCAGTCTCATGTCTGCTAAAACACTCCAGTTAAGTGACTGTACTGATTCAGTTATGCTCATTTATTACATGCTTACATTCACTGTAGGTGGAGACATAAGAAGGCAATCCTCTGTGCAGGGGATAATCGCAACAGCAATTAACAGGCAAGTCAATAATAATGGAGGAGATCAATAAATGTGGAAGGGCCAAAACTAGTCTCTCATGAGAGTCTGGTTGAGCAGCAGTGCCATAAGCAGGGACACCTTCCACTAGACCAGGTTACTCAGAGCTCCATCCAACCTGGCCTTGAACACTTCCAGGGAGGGGGCAGCCACAGCTTCTCTGGGCAACCTGTTCCAGTGTTTCACCACCCTCAAGTAACTAATTTCTTCCTAATATCTAATCTAAATCTGCCCTCTTTTTGTTTAGAGCCGTTCCCCCTTGTCCTATCACTACACGCCCTTGTGAAAAGTGCCCCTCCATCCTTCCTGTAGGCCCACTTCAGGTACTGGAAGGCTGCTGTAAGGTCAGCCCAGAGCCATCTCTTTTCCAGGCTGAACAGCCCCAACTCTTTTAGCCTGTCCTCGTAGGAGAGGTACTCCAGCCCTCTGATCATCCTCGTGGCCCTCCTCTGGACCTGCTCCAACAGGTCCATGTCCTTCCTGTGTTGGGAGCCCCAGAGCTGGATGCAGTACTCCAGGTGGGGTCTCACCAGAGCGGAGTAGAGGGGCAGAATAACCTCCCTTGACCTGCTGACCACGCTTCTCTTGATGCAGCTCAGGATACAGTTGGCTTTCTGGGCTGCAAGCGCACATTGCTGGCTCATGTTGAGCTTCTCATCCACCAATACTCTGAAGTCCTTCTTCTCTGAGCTGCTCTCGAGCCACTCTCCGCCCAGCCTGTACTTGTGTATTGCCACAGAGGAAAACATGACAGTGATGGGTATGGATGAACTCTTTGGAAGATTAGCCCTTTGGTTGCTGCAAAGACAATTACAATTTCTATGGATTTGGTCAGACATACTAGGTTTGCTGGGTCAGGATGTACTAGTGTTTATTAAAACAAGCAAAAAGCCCCACTAGTTCTAGTACCTCAGACCTGTTTTGTGAGTTAGATGAGTAAACACTGGAGCTTATCTGTTAGTTTGCTACATTGAGGCTATTGCTGTGAGCAAAGAATTGCTGGATTTAGAAAGGAAGGAGCACTGATGTTCTGGATATGTTGTGATGTTATATACCTCTCCTTATTGGTATTTTTGTTGAAGTGTGATAGAATTTGAAGGGGATTTTGCCAGTACTGATATCTTTTAAGACAGAATTACATTAAGAATAGTATTCATGGTATTTTAAATTTGGAAATTTGTAAAGGTTCTGTCACAATGCAGATTTGGTAATTTGTTACCAGATGCTATAATTTAGACATTTATAATAATATTATAATTATTAATAATAACATAATAATATAATTCAGACATTATAATCTAGACAGAATTTCTGGAAGTTTTTCACACCTCCGAGCTGGCTCTAACTGAGTGTAAACATACTGTTTATTATAGTTTATTCAATACTGCGTTAGTCCAAGTCACTTTTGTCCTTGTTCATTAACTCATGTTTGCTCCGTTCTGTATATTCAGGTCCTTAGGTACAGAGCATAATCACTATTCTTATTTTCCGTATTTTTCTCTTTTCCAGTATACATCTTCCACATCTAATCAGCTGACAAAAAAGCATGACTGTGTACCTTTGAGCACAAGGTTGAAGTTCAAGCAGGCCAAGGAAGTGCAGGGAAAAACATTAAGATGCATGTTTTACCAAATCAATCTGCAAAGTAGTAACATTTAGAGATATAGTAGATGTCGACAAGGACTAGGATTACTTTGAGGAGTGCATTAGATCAAATCATTAGGTAGGTGGCTAGGGTTGGAAGAATGGATTATTACGTAAAGAAAGATGTTTTAAATAAATTTACTTGTTTCAAAGTATCTCACTGCCACATCAATATGAATGTGACTTATGGTACTGAATAGTAATGTTCTTATTCTGTCAGATGATGTTAATCTCAGAACAACCCAGTGATGAAGGATTGCCGTTTTACAGAAAGGCCTAGAATCAAACATTTGGGGTGATGAGCTTGAAATTGATAGTATTCAGAAGCAGGAATTTAAGATGTTACCTGACAAGAAATAATTGGAATCAGACTTGATGTTTATATTGTCAAAGACTGTAGCATAGTAGTTTCCCTTTGCACCACGTTTCATGTAAAAATTTGTTTTCTGTGCATTTTACTTTGCACGTACACTTTGAAGTTAGCTATCACAGTAGAAGCTGGACAGACCTTACGATGGTTAAAACATACAGTATTTCTACATCAATATTGCAGCAATTTTTAAATGTATGTTGTTTATTAAAGCTATTAATCAAAATGAACAGATCTTAGCCACACTATATTTTTTTTTCCCCTTTAAGGGGACCTCTTTCTCTGCATATTAGTAGCAAAATATTGTAGTTTGTAGAAAATGTGTAAGAAACAGTTACCATATCTGATAAGATGACTTTTAAAATTATTATTTTGGCATGAATCTTCCTATATTCTGGGACTTAATGTTTTAAATCTTAGTACTGGTGCTGTTATTTCAGAAGGCCAAGTTTATGACAAATTACATGTAGTAAAAAAAAGTGGAGTCCATGAAAGATGACAGGTCTAGGAAGCAGCCATTTGGTGAGATACAATCTCTCCTTTGTTTTTATTTATTGTATGGAAGTTTTCCTTCTAAGTGGTTGCCAGGAAAACCTCAGAAAGGTGGAAAGACACTTTGCTGATTCTAGGACAGTTTTTCCACAGATGAGTGTTCCTCATCTCCCACAACCACAGCAGAGGTAATACTCTCCACAAAAATTTTCATGCCAGTATTGTCTTTGCTTTCTTCAGCAATGAAGAAGCTAAATATGATGTTAAGGAAAACACTGAATGGAAACTATGAACAGTCCACAGTGAGAAATCTTTTCAACATCAGAGTGGGGTGGCTTTTTGGTAGGTAAGTAGCCTTCTCCCTTTTTGTATAAATAGTGAAGTTTCAGGAGGCTTTCAGAGGGCAGGGAAACACCAAATTTCCATGAAGTTGAGCTTGTTGAACCCAATCAAAGCATGCTCAAGACTTACTGAAGAGAGCAAGCCCCGAAAACAAGGCCAAATTTTATGTTGAACGTATGTAAAAATTGTTATAGCTTGGTTGGAACAAATTCCATGGGTGTAGCATGGAAGATACTCTAGTGCTTTTTTCCATCAAATGAAGTTCTTGCAAGAAGCACATCTTCATGTTAGTTCTCACATTGTATTATTGTATTATTTGAAAAAACTTCCCAAAGGCAAGTCACACTTTGAAGAAGCTGAGTGAGGGAGATGAAACACAGATGCTCTTGTAGGACAAGAGTTCATTGAAAAAAGGGTAACACCACCATCAAAAGAAGTTTAGCAGCATGGATTCAGCCTTTCTCTTTGTTTTCCATTCTCCTGGTAGTGAAATAGTTGTAGTAGCTATTTAAATCTGTACTATGTCTTTCCCTCATGTCCTGAGGAAAATGGAAGAGGGTAAGAAACAGAGAGAGGTAGTCCAGAGGAAAATGATAATGGGGTAGCACAGAGGGAAGTCACTGTCTACTTAATTTCGCCCTGCTACAGACTGTTGAGGGCTTAATAGTTTGACAATAATGCCAGAGTTGTCATCAGCCCCCCTGTCATACTTTAGACTTGTGTTTTAATTAGTTCACCTCTGGCAAATTAGTTCACCTCCATAAAATGGAGGACGTGATCAGGTAGTGTGTCTTGTGGCGAAGCTAAGGTACGCAGATCAGCACTGAGGGTGTAGGTCTTTCAGAAGAGAAAAGAATTCATAATACATGCTAGGCAGAGAATACTTTGCAGTTGTACAAACATTAAAATATAGAGAAAAGGTTCCCAGATGAAAATGAGGCCATACTTTTTATTTGCTTAGAAGCTAATTGTGATCTTGACTTTTGCATGTGGCTGAATTTAAATGCCCTTAAACACCAGTAATTTGCTCCATTTATGCTTCTGGGAAATTTACCTCTGTGTGGAGTTTGGTGCAACCTATTTAGATTAGCAATAGAAAGGAAAACTCCAGTCTGTGGATTTTCAATACCTCAGGCTGTAACTGTCACCAGTGTGTATTCTCAGTTAATGACGCTTTGGGTACTTTATCACAGAAATGGAAGACTCATGGTTTGCACAATTGCAATAATTGTCAAACATGTTCATGCTTGGCAGCTGAATGTTAACTAGTGGTGACCTGTCCTGATGAAGTAAACAGATGGCTTTGTGTGAGATTCTGGAAAATAATTTTTTTTTTTTCATTTAATAGGTTCAGAAATATCAGCTAAGGGTTAGAAATGTGCCTGAGGTTATGAAATGGTCACTTTGATTACTTGGTCAAATGTTGGAGTTTGGTTGGCCACTTGTGGGGATAGCCCAAGTAGAAAATAATAGGACCATTTCATAGAATCATTTAGGTTGGAGGAGACCTTCAAGATCGTCACGTCCAACCATTAACGTCAGTTCCACCACGAAACCATGCCCCTAAGCTCTGCACCTACACGTCTTTTAAATACCTATAGGGATGGTGACTTAACCACTTCCCTGGGCAGCCTGTTCCAATGTTTTACAACTCTTTCAGTGAAGAAGTTTTTCCTAGTAGACAATCTAAGCCTCCCCTAGTGCAACTTGAGGCCATTTCCCCTTGCCCTATTGCCTGTGACCTGGGGGAAGAGACCAACACCTGCCTCACTACGCAGCCTCCTTTCCAGCAGTGGTAGAGGGCAATAAGGTCTCCCCTCAGACACCTCGTCTCCAGACTGAACAATCCCAGTTCCCTCAGCCACTCCTCACAGAACTTGTGTTCTAGACCCTTCACCAGCTTTGTTGCCCTTCTCTGGACACGCTCCAGCAACTCAATGTCTTTCTTGTAGTGAGGGGCCCAAAACTGAACACAGTGCATCCTCACCAGTGCCAAGTTCAGGGGCACGATCACCTCCCTACTCCTGCTGGCCACACTGTTCCTGATACAAGCCAGGATGCCATTGGCCTTCTTGGCCACCTGGGCACACTGCTGGCTCATGTTCAGCCAGCAGTCGACCAGCACCCCA
>Ga0065711_1035160_pt1 | contig 22715 bp, 6 predicted proteins | sample Hoacrofraction12_FD_59098 | JGI IMG/M metagenome (GOLD analysis project Ga0065711, IMG submission 59098) | Hoatzin crop microbial communities from Cojedes, Venezuela - Epithelial fraction 12 v2 (version 2) | ecosystem: Host-associated > Birds > Digestive system > Esophagus > Crop | place... | reverse complement strand
GGAGCCGGCAGCCAAAAGCTGGGCTGTGTCTCCCTCCAGAGGGAGAAGGGAGCGGCGCACGGCAGCTCTGGCGGCCGCGGCCGGGACCCGCTACCGCGCGTGGTGCCCGGCTGGCGGGGGGCCGGGCTCCGGCGGCTGGGAGCGGGTTGGGGAGCGGGTCCGGAGGGGCTGTTCTCCCGCCGCTTGTCGCCGGGCGGTGGGTCGCGGTCGTCTGCCGCGGCTGTCGGTTCGTAGGGGGAAACGTTGGTGGGGGAGGATGGGCAAAAGCGTGGCTCGCTGGTTCGTTACGGTGCGCTTTGTGCCGTTGGAAAGGGGATGGGGAGAAGCGGAGGGGAGGGAGCCGAAGCAGGTGAGGAAGGGCCCTCAGCAATATCAAACAGAGTCAAATTCTCAGCTTTCTCCCAGAATTCTGCTCCACTCCTTGGTTAAATGGGTGTGGATGCATGCAGCATGAAGAAGTGCTGATATCCTTAATCACCTGTTGTCTACTTTTAATTTGTACCAGCTGGTGTAATAGCAAGCTCCTGACAAAGAAGGTTTTGTTGAGTCCTTAACTGTCATCACATCTTAGGTGATGTCGGTGGCCAACCCCGGGAGAAAGGGAAGAGGGGAGTGAAACACTTCCCCAGTTGTCACTGTTCGTGCTAGAGCTTTTCCACAAAAGTAAGAATCTGTGTACAATGTTTGATTATTTTTTTTTCCAAATCAAAAACAGACCTAAAAGCCCATGTGGTCAAAAAAGAAAAGGCAAAATAAAGGCTTAGCGTTGACTACCTTGCACACAGTGATGCAGCTGTAGGATGAAATACAAAGAGGCTGGTGTGGAAAGGCAAGGTGAAAGCAGCCTGGTACATGGTTTTCACAACCGCTGTTGCAGCAGGCTCTGCAGTACACATAGACGCCTGGATGCGGACTCCAGCCAAATTAAATGGCTGCTGGTTGTAAAGGCAAATGTGGTCTTATCTCATTCATCGGAAGCTGATACAATAACATTGTGATTTTTCGTAGTGTTTCTACGTTTGCAGACAGCTAAAAATAATGCAGAGGGAACAGGAACAACCAAAACCATGCTGCTACCAGCAGCGTAATTTCAGTACATGGAGGTAGACCCAAGCTAATGTGGATCCACAGGGTCCTGGTCCCTCCTGCCCCACCAATGCAAAATGACCAAGGAACCTGAATACATACTGGAATGGGTAACCTTTACTGTTGCACAGGTTAGTGTAGGACCACAAATGTTGTTACTGGATTAAAAGCAGTCAGAGCACACCAAAAATATGACTACAGCAGCTGTTGCACTTTAGATGCAGCAAACACCTTGTAATTATAGGAGCACATATTAGCTGCATCTATCACTACACGCAAGTTGACTGTGTGAGACCAGAGGATACTTAGTAGTTTCACATTGGTGTCCTGCTGTTACAGAAATGAGGCAAACACGTTTGAAGACACAGAACTGTTATCACCCAGTTAAAACAACACAAACAAGTCACATGCAAATGACAGAAGAAAAAGCAGTAGACAAACCAATAGCTAAGCTGACCTGTTTTGAAAGCCAGCGATTTTGTCTGAGCGAATCTTGGAAAACGTGACCATTATATTCGGCGTGATGCTGCTGCGCGTGGGCGGTTCCAGATCACTTTGCACATCTGAAAATCTGAACAAATCTGCAGCACTGGCACGGAGGTTGTGTGACACCATGCAGAAAGACATGCTTTCAGGAAGCTTCTCTACGCGCTTTCACAGTATGGCCAACACTCCTGGGAAGAACTGAAATGATCCGTTGCACCTATACTGTGCAGCTGGTTTTACAGATGCTTACTTAGTAAGCCTGACTCATCTCCACAGGTGCATTTGTACATGCTGCACATGCACAATATGACAAATTTACCATTTTCTGGAAATACCAGGTTGGCAGTCTTCATCCTACGCAGCCTGCATTTATAGCTTTCTGACTGGGAAATCCCCAGCTGAATACTGCAGCCTTAGAACACAATACAGTTACAAAACACAATTATTACATGAATGTTCTTTCTTTCTTCCTTCAGCTTGTTTCGTTTTTGAGTTAGTGTCACTACTTCTTACTTTTCATCAATTTGTAGGGCTCTTCCGTACACTAAAAGAAAAGCATAAAAGATTAAAATAGGCATTGGCACTCGCAACAGGTACAGTGTTTGGAACAGCTTCAGCATTTCCATTTCAAGGTGATCAGCACAGCATAAAAATCAGGAAAATAAAAACTTGTTTCTGAATAGTTGCATATATATGGGTCTGGTACGTATCCTTTTTAAACACTGATTTTACTCAGAGGCATGCATGTTCTGAGCTGCTAAATAGAGAAAAAGTACATTTATATTTTGGTAGCCACATGTAGATTTTGTCTCTAAGAAGAGGCACTAATGTTCACTAATGTCTACCAACAGTTTTGCTCCTTTGTCTCTCCCAAGACACCCCTTCCCTCCCGTCACCCACCATGCTCCTGACCTAAACTAACAAAAAGTGCCAGTTGCAGCACTGTTCTTCAGTTTAGCAGTTCGGTTCTTGGTTTCTCATTTTGTTCATAAAGATTAGGTTTTCACTTGGGTCTTCCATCTCTCTTAATATTGAACTTCAGGTACAAAAATAAGCAGGGACACAGACTACAGCTTTCATCAGGAACACCTCAATGTGAGGAGACCGATAGTGGCTTAGAGCCTGATGTGCAGCAGCATCCTACAACATTCCTCTGTTGCCATCCCCTGAAGCTGAGGAAGAAGAAGCATGGATTCCAAGAGCCAACTGCTGTAAATTATTTGTGGTTATCGTCCTGATGCTCTGTGAGCTGGGACAGTCCAACAGTGCCTAGAAGTCCCTTTTGCCATGTGTATACCGATACGCAGTTACACATTCGTGTTTTTGTCACAGGTGAGAATCTGGTCCACCAGATTTAAAGTTCTTTAAAAGCTCTGGTACATTCCAAATTTTCACATACAAAAATAAAGGTAATTGACTCCTGAAAACCTGATGGAAAATGAAGAGGCAATGGAGCAAAGTTATTCTGGAGTTCTTTAATAAGTCTCCCACAGGCATTTATTAAAAGCATGCTGGTTATTGGATTTTGAAGGAAATAGGGTTTTTAACCAGTGTACTGGAATGGTCACTAATCTTTCAAAGCTTCCACACAAAATGGAAAAAGCTGGCTGCAAAAAGTAACAGAAGTAACCATTCTTCCTTTTCTACAGCACATAAGCAATACAGAGAAACACTATGATGTTTTTTTTTTACCATTTCAAACCATTCTTTTAAGATGATGTGGACTGCTTATGCATGCTAACATAAACACTGCTCATAGAGTAATGCCATCTACCAGGACGAAAAAAAGAATCATCTATATATTCAATGTCAGTTTGCGGGCAAGACTTTGTTGCTTTCAATTAAGAACACAGAAAGCTGGGAATAAGAGAAAAAAACTGCGCTGGAAGGGATCTCTGGAGATCTGGTTGGGCTGAGGATCCAAATGCCAGTCATGGGTGGTCTGACTTCTAAGTTAGATCAGGTTGCTCAGGGCTGTGTCCAGCGGTTTCAAATATCTCCAAGGTCAAAGATTCTACCTACCAGCCTCTCTGGCCCTTTTCCAGCATTTGGCCACCCTCACTGTGAAGAATTTTCTTCCTTATATCCAAGCAAAGTTCTCAGAATTTCTCTTTCTGCCTCTCACGTCCATTGCCTCTGATCCCTTTGCTGTGCACTTCCAAGAAGCCACTGGCTCCATCTTCCCAGTAACCATCCATAAGTAGTTGAATACAGCAGTTAGACCCCCCCTTTCCCTTCTTTAAAAGTGCTGAACAAACACAGCTTTCAGTTTTCTTCTATGTCGTGCCCTCACCACTGCTAGGACTCACTGCTCACTCACATTCAATTTGTCCACCAGCATCTACAGGCATTTTTCTGCAAAGATGTTTTCTAGACAGTCAGTGCCAAGCTTGTACTGTTGTGTGGGGTTATTCTGTCCCAGGTGCTGGACTTGCGTTTGTCATTGTTGAACTTCATGAAATTTCTGTCAGCTCACTTTTCCAGCTTGTTCTGACCCTTCCGAGCACCAGCCCTGCCCTCCAGTGTTTTGACTGCTCCCCACATTTTGGTGTCACCTGCTGGGAGTGTTTGCTACTGTCATCCAGATGGTTAGTGAGGACTGTAAGCAGTATGGGCTCCAGTACTGAACACTGAGGAATGCCGCTAGTGACCAGCCGCTACTCTTCGAGCCTCACGGTTCAATCAGTTTGCACCCATTCTAGAAACTATAAACCCATCCAGCCCACATTTGCCCAATTTGGCTCCAAGGATGTTATGGCAGACCATGCCAAAAGCCGAACTAGAGTCAAGATAAAAAACACCCACTGCTCTCCCCTTCCCCACACAGACAGTCATTTTGCTGTAGAAGGCAATCAAGTTGGTCAGGTAGAGTTTGCCTTTGGTAAATCCCTATTGACTATTCCAAATCACTTTCTTGTCCTTCATGTGTGTGGAAATGGCTTCCAGGAGAACTTTCTCCACAACCTTCCTGCAGACTGACCTGTAGTTCCCCACATCCTCCTTCTCGCCTTCTTGAAAATGGCCATATTTACAATTTTCCAATTAGTCGGGACCTTCCCCATCACCATAAACATCTGCAGATGACAGAGAGCGGTCTACAGTGACTTCATCCCACTCCCTCAGGGCACTTGGGTGCAAAGTGCACCTGGTCCCATGGACTACTATGTCCATTTTGCTTAAGTGGTCCCTATTGATCTTCCCCTGTCAGAAGTGGTACTTCACTCCCCCAAACTCGTCCACAAAGCAGAGTTAAACAAAGAGGAAGAAATCCTGTGATGAATGTTGTTTGTCTGACCTACCCCATAGAATATCATACCAACAGATCTTTCTTCTTATGCTATTTCATCAAAAAGAGCAAAATCCCCCAGGCTGTGAGAACTGTAGCTATTTTGAAATATAAAGATGCTTCTTTCTAATACTTCATAAAGCACCTAAACTCCCTAAAGGGAAAAGATTTTAAAACCTGCACTGCTCATTTCTCATTTGCCACCTCTTGACAAGTCACTGCTGAGCGTTTTAGATCTTTTACGTATCATCATAAGGCACCTTACTTTCTCTGTGCATTAGAGACCCTGTGCTGCCAGGAATAGCTTCGGAGTCTTGCTCTGGCTGAAGCACATACCGAAAAGTTAGGTGTTGCAATATTTTGTGCTGTGGCTCCTAAATTCTTTTTCAATCTAGGCTGTAGTCTGTGTGAGAAGCAGAAAAAAAACACCAGAAGAATTCAGATCAAAAGTAGAACAATACCCTTGCCAACTTCTGGAAATAGTCTTAAATTTTCTTTTTAACAAGTAATTTGCTTGGTTATATTATATATTTAATAAGCAACAGGTCTGTGCTTCATTACACCAAAAGGAAGAGGCCATGGATCAAATATTTTGGGGTGACTACAGGGTTCTATTGCACAACAAAGGCTTAAATTACAAGAGTATGAAGTGTAGTGCTGGTTTCTTATTGGAGGTACAGTAAGTGTTATTCATGAGCTTGGGAAAAGCCCCAAACTACATCCAGGAAAAAATATTAGCCATTTTTCCTTTAAAAAAAAAAAGCCAACTACTCCTCCACCTACATCTGTGGGACTCAGAGCAGGAAATAGAAACAATCACTAAATCAGGCACCCAGAGAAAGAAATCAGGAGGAAAAAAAAAAAACAAAAAACGGGAGAGAAAGTGTTCACACACATCTGGCCTAAATTTGGGTTACTGTATTATAGAACTCATTTGTGCATGTATTTGTCATAATCTAATACAATATGATAGTTCTTTTTTTCCTGTGTATCAAACAGCATCAGCTCTTGCAATCATGCTACCAAGAACTTCAGAATGAATAAATGTTTCATCCTTGGTTAAATGTCTGTTAATTTTGTTTCAGTTTTACATTAAAGGTTGCATAAGACAAAGCAGGAAAAAAAGCAGACCTTCTTACCTAATGAGATTTTCATCTAATTTTAAAATAAATATAATAATTTCCAAAATTATGTCTTGAATTATTTTAATTAATTATGTTTATATAATTAAATTATTTTAAAGAAAAGGAGACCCTGTGAAAACAGGAGGTTAGGCAGACCAAGCGTAGTAAAGGTAAGTAATGATCAAGCTGATTTCACAAAACGAATCATACGTATTTCCTTCTGAAACCTCTTTACCAAAGGCAGCATGTGTTGGCAGACTTGAGAACTCATCTACAAGAAGGATTAGACTTCACTGTAGAGATTCATGGTGTCATTTATTATCTCATGATATAGCATTTTCTAATCTGTGTAGTGTCATTTTAAAAACAGGCATCACAAATTCCGGTAAAAAAGGTGTCAAAGCTTATTAGTCCAGTAACTCCGTTCCCTCTCGGGGCGAGATAAATTAGAGGGTTGTCAGATGTGTTGTTTGCTGAAAAAAACAAAGTCACTGGGAACTTACTGGAGTTATTTTTTCTAGAGAAATAATACTATACCTGTTTTATAGTTGCAACATGCTTTTTCAAATAATATCCTCCAAAGTTCATTAAGTAAGTTTAGTGAAGGATACAGTACATTAAATAGGAATAAGTTGTTCTGTCCCTCAGTATTTCTTTCTGGTTTTAAGTCTATCTTCCTCTGAATTTTAATCACCTATGTTTTAAAAAAGGAAGGAAAAATAAAAGAGAATTGCACTCAGGAATGTACTGGGGTTGTGTATGTGCTTTAAAAAACATTAAAAGATGCCTCAAAGGTTGTTACAGGCTTTGCATTTTATGCTGTTTAAATAGTAAGGTTAAAAGGTGTATTTTGATATCATGTTTCTGCATATTGAGTACAGGTAAAAGTAGAGCTTTGCAGGGGTCAAGAGCAGAAGAAGTACTATTATCTAGAAAATTATCTACCGTATTTATTCCAAAACATTCTGAAACTGGAGGGGGAGGAGGGAAACCAAAACAAGAATAGAATATGATCATGTTTAAATGTTCTGAATTGCAGATTACAAGATAAAACCAGACCTAACGGAAACACTTCTCTCTTTTTTCTGTTGGGGTTTGGTTTTTTTTTTGAGAAAAGAGGACCAACAAGCATTTTGGCATGGCTAAGGGCAAGCAGCCTCTGATTAATGCACAATCAAAACAATCCACTCCATGTATGTCAAAAGTTATGTTTCCATTTACAGTAGCTATAGCCTTCAATGAGATTACAAGTGTGGAGCCAATGAATTACATAGTTAATAGTCTTAATATAAGCAATTTCTCCTTGTGTAAATAGAAAGAAAACTGTATGTACCTAGGGAGGATGACTGCCACTTAGATGTCAGGATCTGCAGGGCTAGGAAATCAGACTGAGTGAACTCTGCCTTCCTTCTCAGCCTTTCCTCCTTCATCGAATACACGGTAGGAAATGCTAAAGGATGTGTGCCTTTGAGCTTCTCTGCTTTTGTGGCTGTTGTCGTCTGATTCCTTTGAAGGGAGTAAATTTGTAGTCAGCAGCCCTTTAGATTAACCTTGTCTTATTCAGAGCTTGGACTGCAGGATGGCAGAGTACTGGGTTGCCCTGATCCTGCTCGGAAGATTTCATGTGCACCTTTCTCCGGTGTTACAAGTCCACCCTCACCTGACTGAGGGGAAATTAGTATCTGGTTACCCATGCTAAACAGCCTCTCATGGATGGACAGAAATGTCACCACCTGACTCCCTGCACCCCACATGCCCTGCCTGGCATCCAGCATCCCACCAAAACTTTCGCCCCGAGGGACCGACTTCCTCAACTCTGGCCAGCCTGAAGGGCTTCACCACCTGCCAGACTGCCTCACCTAGCAAGTCAGTTCAAATTTCCATTTTTTTCTCACCCTTGGAGCACGGTAGACATAACATAAACATCTTGGCTTGATCTTGAATGGAAGTACCACTTAGTTTCTGAAATCCAGATCAAATATAATGTGAGGACAGTGAGCAATAACTGGGGAGCCCTAGGTCCTTGGGGATGTATCTTGTACGGTCATGAGAAGAATTTTGACATTTTCATTCTGACCGAAGCTTAATCGCTTATTGTTTTCTTCTAAAAATGTATTTCAGGATCAACCATTTCTGTACGCACTTGCAGTCCCAAAACTCAGTATTGACAATGAGCAAAACCAGCATTTTCGTTTGTGGCCAGGTAACACACATCCATAGCAGCTGCCGCCTCAGGCAGGTGTGCTGGGATTTGCCAACTGGAAGCCAGCTCAGTGCTCAACGCTCGGCGTGGAAAAATTTGCTTTTCCAAGCAGTTCAGAGGTAGCTCAGATGTCTCCGCTCTGCACAGGAGGCACAGCCTGGGATGTAGCGGGATGCTGCTGCTGCTAGAGCCATAAACCTGCTACATAAATCTTTGTTTTCCTCCCACTTTAAGCTTCATGGCATATCTGCTGCTCCCTGCCTGACTCCAGAATTACCTCCTTATCCACAAGTGCCCTGGTTTTCACTGGCATTAAGCACCCACGGATGTCGGAGAAGCCCGTAGAGTTAAGGGGGGGGAGGATTTCTACAAAATTCAGAGCAAGCACTGTAATGGGGAGGTTTTGCCAGCAGATGTCAGCAGGCAGAAGGCAGGCTGGGTAGCACACCGCCTCACCAGATCTTGGAAAAGGACATTTCTGTTCTTTTATGCTTCCCCTCCCTTCTCCCCTCCTCCTCTCCCGTCACATATATGCATAGACACACAGAAAGAAAATCACCTAGGGAATACTGGGTTGGGGTTTTTTTTGCTTTCGTTGTAGCCTTATGCAGATAAAAAGCAGGAGGTCTATTACCCTGTTAAGCTTCAGGTGACGTATCGAAGAAAAAGAGTTGTCTAAAATTTGAAGTTGCTAAACAAGCTGAATAATAACAAGTTCTGTGAGCTCTGGAACTAATGAAGTCTCATTTCCTGTGGATTTTATCTCTTGGTTGATTGAAGCTTTTCTTATCCTGGGGATCTTCAAATTTTCTCTTTTTTGTGTAAGGGTGATCCCAAGGGACAGCTTTTTAGAGATGCACTTGTAGCTTTTCTCTCTTCTTCCCAGGCATCTTTTCCGATTGTAATTAAATAGCTTTAAGACTACTACCCATCTCTCAAATTTTGTTGAAATCAGATGAGGCTCCAAAATGCACAAGGCTTTCTTCTGTAGCAAATCTAGCAAAAGAAAACACAGGGACAGCTTAATCTTTTACAGACTTAGATTAATGAGGCCATTTATTTCATGGCATAACTCTGCTAGAATTACTTAAACACTTAAACTTGCGCTGGCAATTTAAATGTTCCATTAAATATTCTGATGACTCCTCGTTTTTGTACCAGATTATGAATTTATCGAATATGCAGAAATATGCCTGATTGACCATCAGTCTTCGCTGACGAAACCCTGGTTCCTATGACTGCATGTTAGTGGGTTACCTCTCCCCTCTTTTTTCTCCCTGTTCTTCAAAACAGAGTAGGTGATAGCATGAAATGCCATCCTTTACGTCAAATTTCTACATCCCTCCAGCACAGCCAAACAGGCATCATTAACAACAGTGAGAGGAGAGCAGATTGGCCTTCTACCAGTGTGCTGTGACTCCAGCTGAAGTTGCTCTGAATTTCTACAGTGATTTCAGCAAGAATAAGATTAAACGCTCAGCACTTTTCTCTTATTGTAAGCTTGTGCTTATTCCAGCGCTTTTTGATTTTATGTATTTTTACTATGTCAAATTAATGAGCTTTGCTTTATTAACCTATCACATTTTAAACTTTGATTAGTCTAGCTCTTAAAATCTACATAAAATGAATTTGATTTTATTAGCTATAATTTAAATGATCACTCTTAAATTAATCCATTTGTATTGTGAAGCTGTTTTTGTTGCGTTACAACGGTTACTTATCCTTCCTGACCCAAGATTATACTGCATCATAAAAATTTAGCAACAGATTTTAAAAATTAAATGAAACTTTTATGAAGCATGAATGATAGCCATGCAGAGTCATCTATACTAATCTATAACAACAATCCCTTTTTGAGCTGTTTTACAGAAATGGGCCAATTCTGCGAAAACGTAGAATGTATCTAAACAGACTTTGACATGTCAAATGAACTTCAGCAGCTTCACATTTAAAATATCATCCTCAGCAGTTAGATTCAGAGCCATTTCAGTGTTTGGTAACACAACTATACAATTAGTAAATCAGTTGTGGGACTAATAGCCAGCAAAACTTCCTAATGGTATACCTGGAAATTGCACACATGGATAAGCATAAGCTAATTTACTCCTTATGTAAACAAGTTTGAGAAATGCTGACGACACTTGTTCAAAAACAATGTTCATAGATGTTATTAATTTCCTGGAATTAGATTTGGGTATGTTGGTGTTGTTTGGGTTTTTTTTAAATTACGTAGTATCAATATAATACAACCCAACACAAGCTTTCCCTTCACCCTCTCCACACTGGTCCAGCATATGCTTACTCAGCTCACCTCCACCCTGACATGCCTGTCCCAGTGCAAGTTCTCTCTGTCATGGTAAGCTTGTCCTTCATTTTTATTCCTCTCCTTTATTGTCAATATTGTAGGTAACTGTGGGGCAAGGACAGCCTTCCTCCTAGTGTCCAGTAACATCCACCTTTCTTCCAGGGTAACACATACTCTTATTGCATGGTACACATCTTTTGGTGGGTCAATGGGTCCACTTACTAAATGGAGACATCTGAATGCAATCATAAACACTGACAATACATGAAATTTTAATGTCATAGTTTAACATGAAACAATATTTTTTAAGTACTTCCACTAGTCTCCAAATGCACATCCTGCTTATTCTAAAGAAAAGTCACACCAGCTCATCTGAATTGTCTCAAGACATTAAAAGCAGCTTCCCTGCTTGCCGGTACCACCCCTCAAGCAAACACGTGGACAAGAAATGGTGGAAATAGGTTTTCCAAAATCAACTGAAACCAAAGACTCTCAGGCTGTCACAGATCGGGAGGGAAGAATAAATGGTCACGGAAAATGTTTTTGCTCCTGTGAGTTTAATAAGCTAGATTATCTCATCCAGTCCAAACTGATGGAAAGTACACAAGTACAGTGGTTTACTAATGTATGGAAACCAGACCTTAAGACGTTTTCTTGAACAAAGGCAACACTGAATTATACCAAGCAAATGACCACAGTTCAGCAGGCTGTTGGATCCTGCTAAATCTGACTGAAGTTTGTGTGTTTGTCCTGGGCAGGCCAGGGTGGATCATATTCCAGTACTCCTGTTTGAAACAATAAAAGGTGCAGGTATCTGGGGAGATGGAAACTTCTCAGAAAAAGTAATGCCCCACAGGATCCTTCCAAAAGGGCCAGGCGGCAGAAGTCTGGATGACAAAAGGTTGAACACACTCTTAATTCAAATAAATCACTGCCTCATCCTCAGTTTAGTTGCTTCCAGCTTCAAGCACCTGTTCACACTGTATATTCTCCTATATATTCACACAGATCACCCCAGAGAGAAGAGCGGGGAGAGCTGCTGTGAGGCCTGCAAACTAGTTACACTCAAAATGTCCCCTCAAGAGGGAAAAAAAATATCCAGAGTAACTTTGTCCTGGTGGTCTTTCTCTCATATCACACTTGTGGGTGCTGCGCCCTGCAAGAAGGGGCCCAACTTCCTGTCATAAGGAACACGCACAGCCACTCCCTTCAGCGAAAGCACTAGTTTCTCTTTCAGGGGGTCATAACCAAGGGAAATTTTCTAACCTGTGGGAAACTGTGTCCTTTTGTACCTAAATACCTCCTGTAAAACAAAAAAACCCTAAGCCTGAGCACAGAAGCTTCAGACCGGTAACAGTCTGTCCTGCGCCTCGATTCTGCCCACTTCAGAAGCCCGGTCCCACAGCTGGAGCAGGGGCCAGAATTCTCCAGCAGCTGCCCTGTGTTCCGCCGCACGTGTATTTAGGTGCAGGGAAGTGGGGCGGTGAGGATGGGGAGGTGTGGGGTGGACAGGAGGCTCTCAGCCAGCTCTGACCCTAAGCTCTTTCAAAGCACCTCTCCCGCTTCACCACCACCTCATAAAAAAAATACAGTAAGGTGCTTTATGTATTTGTTTGAAGAGCCTTGTAAATTCAAAAGGAAAGTATTTAATTTTACAGGGTTGGATGTCAGTCAGTGATCCTTTTTATTACATTACAGGTTGAAGGTCATTCCAAATGTCAACAGTAAAATTATTTTGTCAGTATTTGACCAAAGCATATGAGTCTGACCTACATGGACTGACCATCTCTTGAAGTACTCCATATTTCTTCTTTCAAGGGAAGTCTTGGATAATCTACAGCATTTACATTAAACTCCCAAATAAATAACAGCATACCTATATTTCAATTGCTAGTGTGTTGCATTTTAAAATAATTTTTACTTACTTCAGCATCAGCTAGCAAAAAAGAACAAATACAGAACACAGATATTCGTAGCCAGAAGCAGAGAGCAGCACCAGAATATGTTTTGCCTCAAGCACAAGGTTAAGACGTAGACTGAGGTTAAAGCACCCAAGTCAATGAGGTACCTAAAGAGATAAAACGGGTGCCTAACCACTTCTGTTGATACACACCAAGGAGTCTAGCTACATGGCAAACACAGCACATTCTCAAAGCCAGGCTTTCCCATTCCCACCCCCTCTTCCTGCTTTCAGTCTCGATCAGCCATGTGCATTGGATAAACTACCAGAGATCTAGTTCTTCGTAAGCACATTGTAGCAATTTGAGCCCAAGCCCCTGTTAGGCCACCACAAGAAATAAGTCAGGGGCTTTGCTTGGTACATGTAGGTCTGCTCCTCAGCGTAGGCATACCTGCAGAACATGACGACTAAAATGATCATTCTCGTTTTCAGCTGGATTTCGTCTACTAAATCTATCATTTAGGCAGAGCTAGCACTCGTGGGTATCTAAACCCCTAGACTTTATCATTTTGCCACTCAGCGACTGGCAAGTGACATGGCTAATGATATCACCACAGCTAACAAGTTGGTGAGAGGCTTAATTCAGGCCAAAATGGGGGACACCCAAAGCTGAAAGAGCATGCCAAGTCCCCAGTGCTGAGCCTAACTCAGTGTTTTGACTCCCCCCTTACTCTCCTTTCATGTTTCCATGTAAGCCACTTCTTTCCTCCAATTCTTTACACCCAAATGCCAAATCTGCCAAGTGCAGGAGGCATGTTCCCCAGCAGCGAGCTAGTACCCTGGGCCCTCTTTCATTACCTGCCCATGAGAACCTCTCATATACCCCAGTCTGCCCTAACAGGATTCCCTGCATAGGCCTGGCTCATCACACAGTGGAAGTCCTAATTCTATCGTGTGGCAGATCGCGGGGATACCAGGATGTTGTCAGGCAGTGAGGTCTGTACACCTCCGTACACATCTCCTTAGCCCAGCAAGCATCGAACACTCATCACCTGCAGTGCCCCACGGCTGGAAGGCTGGGGTTAAACCACCGGCAGACGTACAGAGAGCACTGTGCACGGCGTCAGCACACCTCCCTGGGACCAAGGAGGCGTCAGTTCAAGACCCTGCCATATCTGGGCAGGACAAGAACCTAAAAAACCCTCTAATATTCAAGATAAGTGTGCTGGCTATTGTATAGTTTGGCTGTCTTATTCTCCCTCATGTTTTGGGGGGTTTTTGGTGTTTGGTTTCTTTTTACCAAAAAAAATATATATATGCTTAAGAAGATGATCTGGTTTAAGCGTATCACTCCCAGAGAATGTTCATGCTCAGGATTCTCAGGAAAGGACATCTGAAATGGTTATGTGTCAAAGCATCTCATACTTTCCACATTTCATTCCTACTTAGACCACTTTTCATGCTTAATTCCAGGGTATTTTGGATGCTTCCAATACCATACAGTTCTGAGGCCCCTTTTCTTGGGTGCCAATTCTCCACAGATATTTTGAAGAGGCTCAGGACCTAACCTTGCTGCTAAACCCATGCAATGTACCTTGGGATTCCCGTACTTCCCAAAAATCTAACATTTAATACCTTTCCATTTTAAAACTTTCAATAACTGAACATTTGTAATTGCATGTTATGAACAAGACCTAGGAAATGAAAAGGCACCTGGAACGATTTCAATTTATTGGTTAAAGTGATTAGTACTTTACATACTTGGCAAGCTATAATGCTGGAAAAAAAACCCTATGAAATGGAGTAGAATTATTTTTTTAAATATTTCATTAATTCACCATTTAACTGGATTTTTCTGCATGGGCCCTGGATACACATCCTTTTCCAGACACAGACGACCCTGCAGAAAAGGCTACACCCTCTCTGTTGGAGGTAGCTTCTGTCTTTGGTTTGCCACTAGATGTGTTCTTGTGACCGCTCTCCAGCACTTTTCACAATTTTGAGGATTGAAAATATTACATGAGAGAGAAAAAGAGCTAAAAAAAAATATTATGATGAAAGTTATTAGTTAATAATTCTCTTTCGCAGTAGATAATTATACAAACAAAAGTTGCCTATATCATATCTGAAGTTCAGCTGGTAGCTACTAAAAGTAACTAAATTATGAAAGTGTGTGTGTTCATTTGTTTTCCAGACTGCACAGGTTAGTCGGTAACTTAAGCTTAACTTTTCAGGTTTTCCAAATGTTTATGTAAGATAACTTTAGCTGTTGTTCTCTAAAATTTTTATTTCTAGACAAAGAGATACTTAATGCTTATTTAGTTAGGAGTTTTGACACAAATTTATCAGGCAGCTGCTTAATGTCACTGTTTCCTTTATCCTTCGGAAATAACTTTGTAAATTTAAATCACCTTAACCCAGAAACAGCTTCCAAGCTGTTGTAAACTATGATCAGTTTCTAGTTTCTCCAAAGTTGATTACAAATGGACACTAACATAGCTTTCACCCCTTATAAAAGCAAACAGACTGCAATCTGAAGTTCTTTAGCTGTTTGTAACAGTTTACATCCTTTTTGCGTCAGTCTAGTACTTTCTTTCCTTAGCACAACATAGCTTCTGGTAATATTAGACACAGACTTTTTTTTTAAGCGTAATCCAGATTATTTCATCTGTCCAAGATCCTATTTATTTTATTTGCAATGTATACCAGTCAATTGAAGTATACCTGCTGCTCAAGAAAATACTTAAAAAGGAATTGACAACTGAGTTTTAAAAATCTTGATAATATTTTTTATCTAGAATGGCTAACACTAAATATTTTCATTGTGCTTTTTGCCTCAACTCAAATACTATAAAGATACTGTGCTTGTTCTCACAAACACAAAGAATAAGACCTGCTCCACATACCGATGTGTTCCCTTAGGTGTTATTTGTATCACCCATTAAAAACACTGCTCGTAACTCAGGCAGTCTTCTCCAGGTGAGGTGACAGGAACTTCCTTTCCCTCTTCACTGTGCAGGACAACTCTTCTCCTCCCTCTTGGCAGAGGAAGGCCCTTGGCTGAGGATACAAATCAGCTGGTGAGGAATCCCACCGGGGCTTCTAGAAACAGATTTATGCCCATGTCTAGGTGTAGACATCACACAATTCATCAAGAAAAGGCTTTCTTTATTTCTATTTTTCCTTCTTTTTTATATATTGCCTGTTACTTAAATCTATTAAAAATGTAGCATAATACTTACTGAGACTTAAACTATTACATGTTTCCAATTTTACATACTTTTAAATCACGTTGAAGTATCTAGTATACCCTTATGAGGGCCAGATGTTATCATTTTTAAGGGAAATGCTTTTTAAATGTTGAATAACTGACACTAAGTAAAGTAACCCTATTGCTGTAGGGGAGAACGGATCTGTAAACAGGTGTCTTGCTCTCACAGGAATGAGAGACAGTTTTAAACATTTTCCCTAAAGCACTGGTGAGGCTGAACTCCAATCCATACATGAACTGACCAAACCCCTGTTGACCACCATTACTGACTGTTCTGCTTCACAGCAGGCTGGAAGCAGAAATCACTTTCCTTTGTACTATTAGAAGAGGAGTCTGATCCCATTGCAGAAGGCAAAAGAGGCTTTTTGTGCAACAGGTTCCAGGATGGCTGGATCTTGCATACCACAACTTGCCGCGAATTGTTTTCTTCTCACTAAATCCTGTATGCACCCAGCAAGGGACAGCACTGACACTTACAAAAATGAGTGTACTTTTCCACTGCTTCTGCTAAAAAATCTCTAATCACCACAAAATCCTGCATTTTTTTCTGGAATGCCAGAACAGCAACTGAAGAATTTTCCAATTTATAAAACTTATTTATGTCTGAGATATTTCAGTCAAAATACTTATTTTTCAGTCAAAATATTTTCTTTTTCTTTTTATAGATCCACTGACACTCTACTTTGAAAGTTTTCTGCTTGGTCAAGATCATGTTCATATATTTTTCAGATTAGAGTAAGTCATACCAGATTCCATAGCAATGGTAATGTTTTATTCTAAAGGAGGTTTAGAAAAGGAAATCAGAAACCACATACCTAAAATGTACAGTTTTGAAAGACACCTTTATGTAATTTTACATGCCGTATATTAAAAGTATACCGTAAATGAGATATGTCCTTAATAGCTCTCATTACTACATGTACGTGTTCATGCATGTAAAATCTGAAGTTCTTCTAATACATCCTATATCAGTATATTGCTACATGTTCCCTCGGATTTCAGTGATACTTAGTTAATGAAATGAATGCCAATTTATTCCTGCTTTAGAGAGCCAAACAGTAAGAATATGCTGAAACAAGTGTACTTATGCCAAAAACATTGATTTCTGCAACTTCTCTGTTGTTTGTATTAGGTCCTGCTATAAATCTCACTATCATCTCCTTCCACTTAAGCACCGTTTTTATTGAACAGCAGCCTATTTTTAGCACAAAGTGCAAACCTTAAAAACCTAACTTCTACATTGTGTTTAGGTTTCATACATCTTCAGCAGCTAGCCCTTAAACACTACATTATGAATCATCCTTTTAAGACTCATGCCTCTTGAATTACATTAGCTGACATGTTTTGTGCATCGTTAACGTATTTAATTTTACCTCTTGCCTTCAAAACCAAACAGCTCATTTAGCAACCGTACAGGAGAAAATTTGGATCCATTTTGATGTGCAAATCAAATACAGAAATTTACAACAATATTGACATATCTGCCAACCATGGCTAAAACCTGTTCCCATCGTATCTTTAAAAATAGTTCCTGTGTTTAAAATTCTTGAAGGAAGAACATCTTTAAAGAGATATCCAAAGGTTAACTAATTTGTAACAATGTGAAAATAAACTTTTTTTGTGTAGATAAAAGCATTGAGTTAAGGACATAGAAAGTAATGTTATCTTGCTGAAAATGGGTAATTTTGCTTAAATTAAAATTTGATTATTAAATATTGATTAAAATTAGATAATAGAAAAAGCCTGATTTTGAAACGTTCTGTTTTTCAAGTCCTAAGCTATAAGAATTGAAGTTTTGAGTGCATGTTAAACAAATGCTTAATCCATAAAAGTACAATTTATTAGCTACATTTGTTAATTCTAAACATTTTAATATTTCCACATAGCATATTTAGCTTATTATTCCATTTCATTGTTTGTTTAGTTTATTAAGAAGTCATTCTTCAGAAAATCAAAAACAAACAAAAAAAGAATGCTTCCCAATATTTAAAAAATCTAAATTGGAGTAATGGGAAAATACTGGCTTTTATTCCGTTGCCTTTGAAGGCTTCTGGGACCCCCTTCATTGATCCCACTGAACTTTCTTATCATTCCCCTATATTCAGATCTATGAACTTTCTGACTTAACTTGTCCAAGGATGCCTAGTCCTAGATTTAGTACATGAAGGTAAGAAGGTAAAAGAAGACTGAACATGTCATGTTACACACATTTAAAAAATAACAGTCCCTTCTCCAAGAGTATATACCCTTGTTCTCTCATTTGAAAGATCCTTTTGGTAATACTAATTGCCAAAAATGTAGAAAAAAATGTAGGTCTGATTAAATCAACTACATTAAAAAGTATCAAATTTTTAAATGTTGGGGTTTTTTCTTATCTCCACAAAAGCATGTTATTGCAGTGACATCCAGTAATTTCAATTCCATCTAGCTGAAACCAGAATTTAACATGATGACATTCAGCCTATGTGAATGAGGCAAACCGTGCACCGACTGGATTAGGAGGAATACGATTCAAAAACTACAACGCAGTTGTGGTTGTATGTCCAGGACAGAAATGGGTATCTTAATTACATGTTATTTCCCTACCTCTCTGTCTTCTAAATTTATCCTGTATTTCTTTCCATCTTTAAAAAAATGTGTATTCTTCTGTTCATCATCTATCCCATGCTTCCTTGGGTTCCCTCATCTTAGTTTATGACTGAATTTTTCTTCCCATGTCTTCCCTTCTTGTGTTTACCTTACAGAAGCCCTGCTTTATCTTACCATTGTATAACTTTAGTCCACTGTTATTCCTGCTTTCTTGCTTTTGTTATTGAACTGTTTCAAAAAGGCTCACATTTCTATCACTGTTTTAAAACAACCAACTCCCATACATCCAAAAAAGTAGGGTATGGAACAAAATCAGCAGTGGTGACACTGGTAATTGACCTTTTGCTCCACTTTAAGTCTGTAAAAACATATAAGGCTAGCAAAATTAGCTCTAAAAGTGTTTCCATCAGGTTTCTCAATAAAAAGTGAAATTACTTATATTTTCCTAACTGTATGTGTGAACGCTACATGTGAAATACACGCTTATCGTATCCAGTCTGATATGCCAGGCTCTGTGTCTGACACAGCTCCAAACTAGAAAGGAAATTCACGCAGTACCCAGTGGCTGTGAGCCCACCATATACACCAGTGGTTGTGAGACCGCTGAGGAAGAGAATCTGAAGCCCTATTTGCTGTCTCCATAAATTCACAAACGTGGTGTAGAAGGTTTAGGAAGAAAATAAAAAGTGGTGAAGTGGATTTTTCTGCAGTACCCATGAGTGAGACTTACAGTCAACTGTCATTTCTACAGAATTTATTGTGTACAGAAGTTTCCACCACCAAGAAGCAGAGTTTCTCATATCCCCAAGAATCAAGTTGTATTTTAAGCTTGTGTAGCTGAGTCCACTAATTGACTTGAAAACAAGAACAGAGAGTTTAAACTTTATGTTGTATTGGGAATCAATAGAATGATCAGTGTACACAGTTTGCTATCTGCAGCCCATTTGCTGAATGTCTGAGCTGTTATGCACTGTATTAATTGCATCCTTTTTTAGGATCAATGTTTAGAACCGAAAAAAACTTGTTTATAAAAATTCATCCAACAGCAATGAAGTCAGGTAAGGATGGAGGCCCAATGATCAGTGGAAAGCCTGCCACCTCAGCTAGCTTTACAATATCCTGTATTCAGTTATATCAAAATCAGTAAGATATAAATCTATATTACAAATGCTAGGTTTTCATCAGATAGGGTAGGACACTAGTCAGTATCTCCAGTGCTGTTTCTGTTTACCAGATAGTTTAAAATCTGAAGATCCTCAGGCATTGACTAGGATAGAGGCACTTGGAAACAATTCCTTGCTAGCTCAGAAAGCTTTTTTAAAAATACAGATTTAAGACTAACTGGCATTTTCAAACAATTTTGTGTAGAGGAAAGTTTTTCTCAAGCTTCAGATGTTGTTGTATTATGAAAGGCACAATTCCTTCTTGTGAAGCCTTGATAGTCCCAGAAAGAGACTTAGTTACTCATCTTTCCTTTACAACTCTTAAACAAAGCTCTGCTTCAGATGGCACGTTATATGCTTTTCTGTCTAGTATTTGTAGCACGTAATATCTGTCTAGTATCCATTGCTGTACCATGAATAGACTCTATTCAGGAATAGGAGATCTTTCACCTTGTAACTGCAGTTATGCAACCCAAAAAGTAGAGGCACAGGTGGCTCCAGGCGAACCTTTTGGCAAAGTAAACTGTTGATGGTCCTACTACAGATTGCTGAACAATGAAGCTGTTTACCAGCACAGTGGATCGAGAAATATTTTCTGCCAAATTTCCAGGAAAATATCATTTTTGTAAAAATTTAAGTTTGGCACACAGATAACTTTCAGGGTTTAAAACACCGTGCTTATTTGTTGAGACCTGGTGCACGGGAGTGGGAAGGTGTCACAGTTCTTCTTTCCAGACTCCGAGATTCTAATCCAGGAATTTATTCTTCAAATGGCTGGAAACCTTCTTGTTGTCCAGTTCAGTTTTCTCTCCTCTCATTAAATGTAGCCACTAGATCCACAGCTCTCAGCATAACTCTCCGTATAACGTATACCTTTAACTTGCTTGCCGCTCCTCCTGGAACTTCATGTTCCAGCTCTTAAGAGAAGCAACGAATGTCACCACCAGTCCCTCCGAGCTCTTGGGAATTCAAGTTATACATTTAGTACGACTTTCATATCCCCTTTCCAGCCACAAATCCTGATTTTGCCTTTATTTCAACATCATCAATTTTACTGATAATTCTAGCAAAATATTTACATAGCTTTGGACTACCATGGTTGCATAACACCCTGTTCTGGTTTTGGTTAAAACAGAACAGATTCTCTTTTAGTGAATTTTTCTTTCAGCTAAATCCCTCTAAGTAACTGCATTTTTCTGAAGATGGCTGCGTATTTTATAGACAGTGACCGCTCCAGAGCTGGTAACACCTGATCTTGATAGTTAGACTGAGCTAACGGTAGGAATGGAATACAGAAAAGGCCCATGGTTATTATTATAGCAGCCAAGGTCATCAATAGACCTCTTATGTTCTGCAAGTGGAGTCATAAAGGGTCACACTTGCGGGGAGGGGTGAACAGTACAGGTGACCCGATATTGACCAATGCAGTATTCCACGCCGTGCTCGTCATACCCAGTTTTATACTGGGGGATCATGAGGGTCTTGCTGTCTTCGTCCATGGCCGGCCTCTGAAGAGGACCCTGCTCATTTCCCTGCCTGCAATCCTGATCGGGTTCCCCCATCTACTGCTGAGGCCAGCCCGGGACTTCCTGGTGCTGCTTGGCAGCCACTCGCCAGCACCTGTGCACCCAGCTCCGGGAAACTCAGTATTGGTTTTGTGTATTTTGCATTATTTTCTATTATTAGTAGTATTATTAGTAAAGCTGTTCTAATTTCTAATCTGTAAGTCTCTCTCCCTTTTCCTCCTTTTCCCTTCCCCTTGTGGGAGGGCGGGGGGGATAACAGAGAGCATCTGCCGCTCTGTTTATTGCTGCCCTGCTCTGAATGGTAAAAGAGCCTTAACTTCCACTCTCTTGCTTGTGTGTGTGTATCTAAAGCGCAATCTTTAGTGCTATTTATAACAGCTACATGCTACTAGCTTGTAAGTGTTAATTAGCTACTAACGCCTAATAGCTTATAGTGTATGACTGGCAGCCTATGATACATTTCCAGCATTAGTTATACAATTCAGCATGCTATAGTGACTTGGGAGGAAGGGGACTAGATACACAATTGCATGCATTATAAGTACACTAGCTAGATCTGAAACAACAGACTTTGTTTTCGGATGTTTATAATCAGCATTTCCCACTCTCCAGCCCAAAATTTCTACACAATTTTGCTATGAAATCTCTATACTTCAGTGTGAAGACAGAATGCTGCTAATGTAATGTAACACACGCACTGGTATTTTTGGTGAAATGCCAAATGACTGCTTGTACAAGATTCAGGTAAGAGTGACTGAAACAAACACAACAGATTATCCATCGGTTTCTGCAAAGGTCTAGCAAAGTTAATGCAAGTCACACAGCCTATTTAAATCCCGAACAGTATTTGCACAATAATACAGACTGTATTATTCTATGAATTGTGGGAACCCGAACCACTCATTAGTTAGCAAGGCATACAGCATCTAATTACGCACACACTTAAATTAAAACACTGAAGGGAACGTCGGAAATGAGACAGCTCCTTATTCTGTCAACACGATCTCCCCTTTCTGATGCACTCCAGACCGCGGTCCCACAAGACACGACCCAGGCCGGGGCGGGAAGGCCGGGGCCGCCGCCAGGCCGCAGGGCCGCACCGGCCAGGCCCGAGCGGGTCTGAGGCCGGCACACCGCGCACCACCGGGCACCCGCATTCCCCGCCAAGGCACTCTCCGAGGCGCCGCCCTGCCCGACGACCCGTGCCGGGACACCGGGACACAGCCCCGTGAGCCCCCGCGGGCGGAGGAGGCGGCCCCCCCACTCCTCACCGCACCGCACCGCACCACGCCACGCCACGCCCCAGCCGGCGCTACGCGCATGCGCGCCCGCTGCAGGTGGTGAGGCGACAGACCTCCTGGCCGCGAGGTGGCGCCGCAACGTGGCCCCTCGCCAGGTTGCCCTCGGTCCCCGCCCTGCGGATTCTGGGAAGGGAGGGGGGGAGAGGGAGTCTCCCGGTCGGCGTCACTCCCAGCATGCAGCGCGGCCCGCTCCTGCCCCTGCTGCTGCTGGTGCCGCCGCCGCCGCTGCTGCTGCTGCCGGGGGGAAAAGATGGCGGAGGGAGGCGCAGCGGATCTGGAGACCCAGCGCACGGACGTCGCGGCACTGCTCAAAACCGCCCTCCGCAAGGGCGACACCTGGTGAGGGAGGGGCGGGGGAGCGCGAGCTGCTCGGCGCGGGCGGCTCCCTCCGCCCCCGGTGCCGCTCGGCTGGCGGAGGGACCGGCCTCCTTCCCCCCGGCGCCCCCGCTCCCCGGGGGCGGCTCGGCCCCCCGCC
>Ga0065711_1035159_pt1 | contig 22718 bp, 3 predicted proteins | sample Hoacrofraction12_FD_59098 | JGI IMG/M metagenome (GOLD analysis project Ga0065711, IMG submission 59098) | Hoatzin crop microbial communities from Cojedes, Venezuela - Epithelial fraction 12 v2 (version 2) | ecosystem: Host-associated > Birds > Digestive system > Esophagus > Crop | place... | reverse complement strand
CCTGACACCCACCCTTCAGATATTTATAAGCATTTATTAGGTCCCCTCGCAGCCTTCTCTTCTTCAGGCTGAACAAGCCCAGCTCCTTCAGCCTCTCCTCGTAGTGGAGATGTTCCAGTCCCTTCACCATCCTTGTAGCCCTCCGCTGGACTCTCTCCATTAGTTCTTCATCTTTCTTGAACTGGGGAGCCCAGGACTGGACAGAGTACTCCAGATGAGGCCTCACCAGGGCAGTGTAGAGGGGAAGGAGAACCTCCCTCGTCCTGCTGGCCACACTCTTGTTAATGCACCCCAGGATCCCATTGGCCTTTTGGCAGCCAGGGAACACTGCTGGCTCATGGTTAACCTGTCATCCACCAGGACACCCAGGTCCCTCTCCGCAGAGCTGCTCTCCAGCAGGTCCACCCCAATCAAATAACAATGAAGTAACGGTTAGAATCCCATAGCAAATAACTACTTTGTTTGTTCTCTTAAAATCTGAACAGTTCTTAAAATGACAAATTACAGACCCAAATCTCTTCCGAAAGAGCTTCCACTTTGCAAAAAGGAAGTAGTAAAAGTGAAGTAAGGATTGAGTCTCTCATCTGCTCCTCGTTAAGGTTAATTTTCCTGCTGTAACATCCTATGAGAAGTACATTTTTCAGCTAAACAGGAGAGCAGATGGTTCAACTGGGACAGTACCTCAGATAAAGTGGAGTTTTCCATCTGCAGAAAACCACCGAAGACTGGGGACTTGAGATGGTGTGAAAAATTCAGATTGTCAATAAGACATTCACTAGAACTTAATAAGATCCTGCAGTCAGCAATGAAACAAGACAATCAATGCAAGGATTCAGGATGTAAAAGTATTATGGCCAGATCAAGAGAATATTGATAGCTGCATTTTGAATAGCTGGGAAGGGGAATTATACGTACATTAGCACAGAGAAGACACGATCTTATCAAATGCAATCGTTGTAAAATATTTACTTGCTTTTTGTTCTCGTCTCACCCTAAACAATTCCATCATCTTTTCTTCAGCTGTAGAGAAAAACCGTAGCCAAGAATGAAAGCACAAACTAATTTCTGCAGGATTACCAGGGCCCAAACAGAACAATGAACGACTTGTACTTGCATCATACAGCAAAATTAAAGAATGCACAATTTTCTATATAACTCTCAAGACCAACTGTGGAACGAATGGTGAATTATATCCTTGCCATAAAAGCCTGGGCATTTCCAAACTTACAGAAAAGCAAAGTTTTTCTCTTAGTTCTGCAGGTTTTAGTGTAATTTTCTTAGGCTTATTTTTTTTTTCTGAAGATCTATATTAATTTCTGCTTTATTTGGTGTGAGTTTTTTTATTTTGTTACACATAGATATGGAAAATAACACTATGCTTACAGGTAGTGCAACTATGAAAGGGCTAAAGTCCATAAATGTCACAGTTAGCAAATGGTAATGTCAGTATTATTTACAAGATATGACAGCATATGCATGCATATATTTACTGGATCTTGAATATTGGCTGATTCAGTAGTTAATTAATCAGCCATAATGTTTACAATAAAGAGATCAGTGTAAAAGAAAATATTTCCATGAACATTTCATATATACAAACTTATTCACAACAGACATAAATCACTATAGATAAGATCTCTGCATTAACAGGCCAGGGTTCTGTCTTTTGGACTTAAGATCCTCCCTTATGGATATCTAACCTAACAGCAACGTGATAAAACATCAAAGCCCTGCTTTGAGGAGGAGGCTGGAGAAATGACCTCCTGATATTCTAAATTATTCTGTGTTTATGTGATTCTAACTGCCCTACATATATACATATTTTCAGAAAATCACAGTCTCAACAAGCATGAACATTGATACAAGCTATCCAAAAGATGTTTTTTAGAGATGTGATATTGCTTTGCTGATGCATTCAACTGAAACATACAGAGCCCAGGGGCCTTCAAGTAGGTCAGAATACTTGATTCTCTTCCCACTGCCCTCCTTCTGTGTCATTCTGAAGTACAGCTACTTTGATCCTATCTTATGTCTTTGATTTTTCTGAATAATAAACACAACTTTGAAAAGCACCCTCTGTAGAAAAGTTTGATGCTGTTATATGTAATATTTTATCCCTCCCCAAATCATCAATTCTAGTTAATTTGAAATACTTAATTCCAAATAATAAAGATTACTGTAACTGCTACAAAGACGTGACTATTTGAAAAGTCTATGTACAGTTAATGAATCCCAGAGTAAGATTATTGGTCTTTCCTATACATCATCACAAATCGAACTTCACTTTAGTTGTATTGCTGAAATTTGGAATGGTTGTGTTGCTGGCCTGAATATAGAAGGTCCCTAGTTTCCTGTGTAAATAGAAGCCCTCTTGGACAAAGAAGATAACCAATTTCTCCAGCTTCAGTTTATAGCCAGTGGTGGATTTTGTCTGTCTCCAGAAATTTCTGGAGAAGCTTTTCCACTACTATTTGAAAGTCTTCTCAACTTTCTCAAGGGAATCAATCTCCTGAGACTACTAATAAAGCACATATTCTTGTTCAGTGGCTTTTCTCTCAACTCTTTGCACCTTTTTATCAACTTCCTTTAAAACCGGGATTTCTATAAGTCCTAGTACCAGACTACAAAAAACATTTCAGCAGAAGCACCATCGATGCCAGTCACAGAAACATATAGTTCTTGTTCATCCTCCCTGGCATCTCCCTGTAAAATAGCTACTCAGGATTAGACTAATTACATTTTCAAGTGATTAAATATTTCATTTTTCAAAAAATATTTTTTGAGGAAAAAAATTCTTTAATCCAAGTCTGTTTCTATGTGAGTCTATGAGGCTACATGCTAAACTTGATGTTATTGCTCTGCTCATCCATAACTTTTGAGAGCCACACATTTCACGGGCTTAGAGCATTAGAAACATATTGATTTAGGAAAGTGTTGGTGAGCATTAATCAGTACACCAAAAAAGGAGAAGACATGAAAACAGTTTCTCACCCCTTTTCTGTCCCTTAGATCACAGTTAGCCCTCCAAAGAAGAATGTAAGAGGACTGTTGCTAACACCTGGAACAGACCACAACTCTTCTCCCGGTCAGCCTAAATTCCATGTCTCCTAACCACAAAGCAGCACTGTCTGAGCACCTTGCTGAGCACAGCTGAGCATAGCCATTAATGCCTTATTGAATAACAATACCCCTACATCATACAGCCAGTCCTCACCAGAGGAAAAGAATTACTGTCTCTCGGGTATGAGTGCTGCTCTGGCAGAGAAGAGGGAGCATCAACGTGGGGGAAGAAAAGAGGACACGAAAAATCCAGAGAACTTCAGAGTGGTGGTATGAAGAAAGGATTTGGGGCTGGAAATGTATGAACAGATGCTGGTTTCAAGGGAGGAGATACAGTATATGGAGCACTACAGTTGTTGGAAGAAGTCTTTGTGCTGTATGCCATTGTGGAGGTGAATAATAAGTGCTTTGGAGAGACAGAGGTGGAAAGGAGGAGAGGGAGATACTACCTGCAGTGACTTCGCTAGGTCAAAAATTATCAGAAGACATCTGAAAACAGTCACCTAATTTTTCACATGCTGAAGTGATCTTATCCTCTTGGGTTAAATTTTCACAATAACACACACATTTGTCTGCTAGGTGCAGCTCTTTTCCCTAACAGTCATCATAAAAGACAAAACCCCACACAGATTTTAGAGCTCATACATTAGATGATGTTTATTTTGGGAACTGAAATTTTCAGTCAGCAATTTTTAAAACATGCTTTATGAATCGCTGTATAAACTAACACACTGGATTAAAGACATATTCCACCTGTACTATACATTTTTATAAATCTCATTTACTGCAGAACCACGTAGGTTTCATTCCTCTTTCTGGGCTGTGATACAACACAGTGTGCCTCTGAAGTATTCAGTATGTAGAGCAGTGGGTCACCATTCCTCAGTCTGTTTTGTTGTTTCTTACGTTGTTTCCCAAAGAAGTGCAAAGCTGGTGATGTTTAGAAAGCTGACATCACATTAGTTTTGATATATTTCCAAGTTCCTTCATGCTGGATGAGCCTTTTATCTTTTAAGATGCTACAAGTGGTGCACAAACCCAAAGGAACAGCGCTTGTTGCCTTCTAAATTGCTGGCATTTAAAAGTTTCAGAGTGACATTCTGAGATCCTTCCAAAATCCACAAAATATTTTTCAGTTACTACTGTTGAATTCAATTTCACCTCACATACAAGGAAGTCTGATACAGCAGGATAGAACTAAGTCTCAAGAGGCAGAAGAATAAATCAGGGTTTCTTCCTCCATGAGAAAATCAGAACAGTAAAAGATGTAAATTAATTTATCCATATTAAACCCATACTATTTCCTTTTGCTCTACAGAACCTTGTACTTTCCTTTAAAATATCACAAAATTTTAAAGTGGCTTCAAATACATGAAACAAGCTTAAGTATACAACATTTGAAAATTCAACATTTTTTTTTTCTGCAGGAACCTCCTTCCCCCATGTCCCCAGTCCCTTCAGAATAGCTGTGGGAAACAAGCTTTCTTTTTGGCAACACTGTTACAAAGTCTATAAGAAGATATTTAATGCTTCCGCAGAGCTGGGCTGCAGCTTGTTTTCTCTTTCAAAGGGCTTCCCCATGTGCTCTTGCTTCATGCTGGAAGCTGTTGTTAGCACTGACTTAAAAGGTTAAAATGCTGTTTGTGAATAATCAATGCCACCTCCAGCAACTGGGAGAAAATGTTATTCGTCAGAAGATACTGTCCCATGAACCCTGGTCCCAGCCCCCAACCACCTTGGCATCGAAATGTTCCATCCCCGCTCTGCAGCAAACAGACTCACGGGCTTTCTGCTTCCCTCTTCAGAAAGACAAACTGGCACAAGAAATTTTGTTGTGGAGGTGTTCATGGCAGCTGTCTGAGCTCCTGGTAGCTGAAGCAGGGAGTGGGGCAAGCCACCCTCCACTTGGGTGAAAAATAAAAGAATCATAGTATCACAGAGCAGTTTGGTTTAGAAGTGATCTTTTAGGGTCATCTAGTCCAACCCCCCTGCAAAGAGCAGGGACATCTTCAACCAGATCAGGTTGCTCAAAGCTCCATCCAACCTGACCTTGAATGTCTCCAGGGATGGGGCATCTACAATGTGTCTGGGCAACCTGTTCCAGTGTTTCACCATCCTCATCATAAATAATGTCTTCATTATATCTAGTCCACCTCTAACCTCCTTTAGTTTAAAACCATTACCCTTTGTCCTGTTGCTACAGGTCCTACTAAAAAGCCTGTCCCTATCTTTCTCGTAAGTCCCCTTTAAGTACTGAAAGGGCAAAAGGAGCCTTATCCTCTTCTGCAGCTCCACCACAAGCCTAATGATGGTTTAATTGTTTTTAACATACGATCTGTCTCAAGCAGCAGAGGTCAAACCATCAAATGTAATGAAAAGGAGAACCTGTTGTCTTTTTTAAATGACCTGAGAAAGGCAGTGAAAACAAAATTACATTTGACTGAGCAGAGGATAATAAGATCTGTGAGTTACAAGTGAAGTGGGAATTCTCTATGCCCTGTCATGATAAGGGCAATTAGAGAGGCATTATCACAATAAAATCAAGTGTTCTCCAATAACCAGGTGAACTTCTAGTGAATGTGCTGGTTTTGACAGATCACAATTCAAAGAAGGCAGAGGCAGATAAGCTAATGTCTGAGCATCACCTGAATAAACTTTTTATTTAAAGAAATACAATTTGAACAAGAAAATGCACCAGTTAAAGAAGTCCATTTAGAAAAAGAATTAGCCACCAAAGACAAGATAAAACTGGGCCAAATGTGGAAATAATTAACAATAAGATGAAAAATAAACGAACACCAAAAAACCCTCAAAAGAAAAGTCTTTGATTAAATAGCATCTTTTACCACGAGTTTGCCTATGTTTCTGGGATACTCTAGTGCATGGAGTGGCAAACACTTGGAGCTACTTGAGGACGAGTTACTTCCTGATCAGAAAGTGCTCTTTCTGCATCCATTTTCAGTTTGAAATAGTTTGTTAAAACTTCTGTTTCTACAGTAGCTTCAAAAACGAGGTAGCCACATCTTTGAAAAATTTTATATGGAAAAATAAAGTGGTTAAACAGCTGATAATGCCTTGCCCAGGTGGTTTAGGGAAGGCATGTGAAGACTGCAGCTAACAGAGCATTTTTGGTATCAAGACACCAAAACTAGAGACAGTTTTGCCATCTATGAAAGCTGTACAAAAATTGGCAGATTATTTCTTCCAAAATTAACATGCTAGAACGAGCAACACTAAACAATCTTTTTCATCAGGTACCTATTCATCTTCACAGCTTAAGTCAATTTATGGCTCTTGAGACACTGTTCTCCAGCACGCGGCACAAGAGTCTCTCAAGGCACAAGGCACTCGTCTTCTCCAGGAGTAAAATTCAGGCTTTAGGGATCCACTCACTGTTTATACAAGCTCTGTGATTGCTTACCTCCTTCTGTAAGATAACAGCTTTACCATCTATGTGGTTTTTCATGGCAGTGGCATTACTCCTTTAGTTGTGCAGTCATCTTTACAGCTCTCCTCCCAGCCTTATCTTCAGAGAAACTGAGACCCTTCCATCATTAAGAATTCCTCTTCCCCCCCTCACTCTGCAGCTCCTGGTATGAAAGGACAGGAGTAAAAACTCAGATCTCAGCTTTCTAGAGTTCTCAGTTCCCAGACTCAAGATTTAACTCTAAATACTGTGTTGTGAATATTCATGTGTCACACTCTTTGTGATACTCAGAATATGCAACCAAACCTGTTCACTTGCATATTGATCATATAAGAATCATGTTTGTTGTGAAAGACCTAAGAATAAATTTAAAACAAGAATGGCATCTGAAGACAGGGCAGCAACTAGTGCTGCAGCTATTGACAATGCAAAACCAAATAAAATAGGTCAGTGAATAAAAAGCATACCTCTCCTTCACAAGTTGAAAAGGTTCAGTTCAAGTACTTCACGAAGCAATTTCTCTATTAATATTACTCCTAATCAGTAAACAGGAATAGATTCAAGGACTACTATACTAATGAACAATGAACACAACCACCGTATTGAGGAAAGATACCAAAATCTAATGTAAAAGACAGAGACAGAAAGAAATTAAGGAGGAAGGTGGAAATTCAAATGAAAATGAAAATCAGAATAAGGGATGATTTTTAAGTAGTTAGAAAGTCAAAAAGGGAGCTTCAGAAAACAGAATCCAACTGTTGTAAAGTCAAAAAGAACCCCAAGATTAAGAAGAGTAACGGGTGCAGATTCAAGCTACAAGATCAATAGGAATTGGAAAGGCAATAACTAAGGACATCAAGAGAAAACAAGATAGACTTCACTTTTTCAGAAGCAGGAAGCCTTTCAGCAAATAAATAATTCAGATGGGCTACCAGGAAACAGTCAATTCAGAGAAGCCAGCATCTAACCTGTGAAATCCTTGGTCCTCCCGAGTAGTTCCTTATACTTTCAAAAGCCCCATTGATTTTGATTTTTGGTGTCTTAAGGAACTCCAGTCAAAAGTACTGTAAAAGGTGATAATGGCAAGCTACCCTAATAATTTGTGTTTTTTCAGTCCTTTGTGTTTAATAGAAGTGAATGACAGGAAGACATTTGTACAGAGAATACACAGTTTTGCTGGATTAAATATTTGTTTCTGAGATGTAGCACTTCTGTGCCCAAGTACTTAGTCATTATGCAGTTAACATTCCCATTGACTTTGTTAATCAGAAAATGAATGTGAAAACATAGGTGAGCATTATGTTACCCTCAGAAAGTCTTTTATCAGTGATGTCTAAAAGAATAAACCCGTCACATCAAGGCAAATTATCAACTCTGATCTTATCGCTGTGGAGTGACTTACTGAGCAGCAGTTTATTGAGATATGATTGATGTATATGAGTCAGATTTGAGGAAAATATTTAATGATATTTGTCTAAAATTCAGATTTTATTGGCACCAACATTAATCAAACTATTGAACTGTAAGTGTGCAAAAGCCAAGCTTTTACATCAGGGGATAAATAATGGCATATCTAAGAAAAAAATTTATTATTAAATGATTGGTCATTACTGTTGTTGCTCTTAATAATCTCTTTTGAAGAGATTTTTTTCTTCAATAAGACAAAGTCACAAACATATAATATGCACCAAATTCTCTTCTCCTTTGTCCTCAGAATATAAGAAAACCAAAATCACTGCACAAAAATACATGAGTAAAACTTCTGGGAGAATTTGGTATAAGCTTCATAAGTCTATTAAGGGCTCTTTGTCTGGAACCACTAATAATGAACTCTATCCTAAACATGATAGGTAATTTCAAAAGGCAAAGGCAGAAACTATAACAAGGAGAAAAATCTATTACTGTAGTGGAAAGAAACAAGAAGTGATGCGTAGTGGTTTTTATGCAAAGGGGTATTCAGAATGCAGGAAGAAAAAATCTTGTATTTCATTCAAGGTGAATAAGGTACAGCAGCAAGTGGTTGAGAATTACAGCCGGAGCAGTGGGAGCAGAGGATGAACTGCTGTGAAATAAACCTGAAGCTCAAATTACCTGGAGGTCAAAGTCTCAGTTCTGTCAGTGTGACCCAACTTCATGATAATTTGCATGACCAGTAACAATACCCACTAAAAACTGCCAAAATAATAACAAAAAACCCTCTCACTAGCCATTTGAATTATTATTCTTCTGGTAATTTTGGGCTGCTCTTTCTTCAAAACTCCATCATTCCAGCAATGTTCTTACTCTCCTATAGCAGTTAATTTTAATCAGAAAATAATTAAACATGTTACAAACTTGCTTTACCTCACAAAGATTTTTACAGTTTTTTAGAATTACAATCCCAGTTCCAATCCCAGATCAAGTCACAGTCATATAGAACCAGTTCAATGGGTCGTGTGAAATAGGCAGTGGTCTCCCCTTCCATGGTAGCTCAGCATAAATAACTAGCTTAGACAGGCACCACGAAAAACTTCTTAGAGTTCACAAAGGAGCCTTCTCTCACTAATGCAAGTCTCAAATCTCAGAATGTCTAGACAAGGATATCCCCAGCTGCCTTGAATGCAAAGATGTAGAGGTATTTTTCAGACACATTCTCATCATGCAGAGATTTGAGAGTAAATGAATACAAATACCAACTTATGTCTGAAAATCCTAGGCTTGTGCTGTGATTTAACTAGCTTTCTTCTTGCAAGAAGAAAATTCTGAGAATCAAAGAGAGTGAGAGACAGAGTCCGTAACTGAGTCTGACATAACCTTTAGGTAACATATCTTGGGCATCACATTTCTTCTCCTTTTAGCTATCAAAGCCTATTTCTTAGCTGTACAGATAACTTTCAACTGGCTTAAAATTACAAGTAGAAGATCGCCTAACCTCAAATACTTTATGCTCCTGTGCTTACTGTGAGATAGTTAACCTTAATAACAGAAATCCTTGCACTGGAAATTATAATTTGCCCCAAGGCATAATCCAGTAAATCACGATAAATAGTATTTACAGCACTAAATTTTTAATCATAGAGTAACAGAATAATTAGGTTGGACACTTAATTTGTTGGAGGTCGTCTGGTCTGCCACCTAACTCAAAGCAGAACTACCTTCAAAGTGAGATCCAGCTTTGAAATTAGATGAGGTTGTTCAGGGCAGAAATTGGCTCTATGCAAATACTTGTTGAGGCAGCAATTGATGACAAGAAGATACTCTACATCTTTGGCACTTTCTTTCTCTAATAAATGCCCTTAGCTGCTAGAAGAGTACACTGTCAGTCCAAAACAGACAAAAACTGGGTAATGATTAACAATCTCTCCATATTTCTGAAGTGTAGGATGCACTCTTGCTGGCTGCAATGTGGTATTTCAGAATAGTACCTCACTTTAAACAAACTCTGTCTAGACTAATAATGACATGTCCAGAAAGTTCATTCCCAGCTACTAGAAACTCTCTTTAGTATTCATCTTATGTCTTCATTTGTTTTATATCTGTCTTTCTACAAGTTTTGATGTGCAACTAGAATTGTGATTTCTCCATATTCCACACAGGCACAGAGCACCCATGAAGACAGACATGGGTTTTTGCAGTATGCACAGCGTACAACTCTTATGTTGACGTAGTGCAAATATTGGAAGGACCTTTGAATGAAAAGACAAAAGCATCTTAGTGAGCATCAGCAACTAAAGTAGACATGAATATATCCACAGCTGTCTCCCTCATAATCCACATTCATTGCATGGATCCCACTTTGTTTCTGAGATACATCCTTGTAAATACTGTATCAGTAAAATAAATAGGATAGATAGCCTCTAAACATGAAATATTTTGTGATGAAAAAGAACATCTGCAGATTACTATAAACCTTGTATTGTGGTACAATAGAAAAGCTTGATTCTAGATCCTCTTGAGCGCCGCTTATTGCTTTTTTTGTCAGCTGTATAATTACTAATTTTTCAATCCATGCAATCAGCATTTGTTGCTTTCAGTGAACTATGCCTCACTTTGTTGTACTGATCATGTTACTGCTGCCTCTGTTTTGTTTGTATTGTCCAGGCTTGACAGGAAAAAAGTCTTATTTCAGAAAAAGTTACAATCTATTGCTGATTTCTGTGGAAGATTGAAGGCACTCTGACTTTCAGGGCAGCATCAAAGTTTGGATGATCCTGTTCATTTTCAGTGACAGACTGTCCGAAGCATGATTCTAATAAGGGGCAGTCAGGAAACAATTCAGGATGATAGTCAACAGTTTCTGTTAAACAGACACTTTATATTTTTACAAATGAGGTGCCCTTCACTACATACTACAAATCATCTGTTTTGCCTTTTAAATCAATGGTTAACATCCTCAGCTATTATTAATACACATAATTTCACTGAATTTTAAAGAATAACTGAATTAAAGCAAATCCAGTTCAGAACTGAACTGCTGAAACAATTTGCATGAAAATGACAGAACATTAAATATTACTGAAGTCTTTCAAAGATATTTCAGCAGCAAGTAATAAGCTTCAAATGAAATTTAAGGTTCAGCATTTTAAAAATGCTGAACTCAGAAGACAAAAGGCTTTTTCTTTACACTGGGTTAACAACTCTGTCACATTTTAATTAAATATCAACAAAACCCCAATAAGGAAGTGCAGTTCCCAAATTCAATGTTCACAGAATCATAGAATCATAGAATGGTTTGGGTTGGAAGGGACCTTAAAGATCACCTAGTTCTAACCACCCCACAATGGGTAGGGACGCCTTCCACTAGACCAGGTTTCTCAAAGCCCCAACCAACCTGCCCTTGAACACTGCTAGGGAGGGGCAGCCACAACTTCTCTGGGCAACCTATTCCAGTGCCTCCCCACCCTCATAATGAAGCATTTTTTTCTTAGATCTAATCTAAATTTACCCTCCTTCAGCTTGAAGCCATTACTCCTTGTCCTATCCCTACATGCCCTTGCAAAAAGTCCCTCTCCAGCTCTCTTGCAGGCCCCTTCAGGTACTGGAAGGCTGCTGTAAGGTCTTCCCAGAGCCTTCTCTCATCCAAGCTGAACAGCCCCAACTCTCTCAGCCTGTTCACTGCTATGAGGGAAGTCAGAGTGTTTACAGAGCATGCAAGGATGTAATTCTTGACAATATGGTATGTCAAACAGCAGCAGAGTTAAACATACAGCTAGAATAATTCATAAGAGGGATTCATTAGGGATTTCATCTTGCTTCCTTAATACGAAAATTCAGCATCATTCTCTTCTTCGATCAGCTAGTCTTTGCATGCCTTTTAAACTGAATTAACTATTTGGGATTTTGAAAAGAAATATTTTTATTTTCTTCTACCTTCTCCAGGCCCATGTTGTTCATACTTTCCAGAAGAGTGACTAGTAACAAAGTACTAGGCACCCAAAACCAACATGGTCTTGCATATTAAAGTATTTGGACCACTCTGGAAGAGACCTGTGCCAGTAACACATTGATCTTGATTACTAAGAGACTAACTTAATGCACGGGTTGGTTTGGAAGCTTCTAAAAAGAGGTTTTTTTCAGTGTCAGTTTAGCCAAATGAATTTTTATTTTCCACATAATTACAGAAAATAGCTATAATAAGTTCAAGAAAAAGTCACCCTATTCCAGTATCTTGTCTCCCAAAATAATCAGCATCAGATGCAGAGAAAAGAGTACAAGACAAAAGCAAGCACATAATAATACTTCTACTTATACATTGTAGCAGGATGGAAGGCTGTTCCTCTTGCTTTTCACTCTCTGACTTTGTCTAATTGCTTTTTGAATCTGTGCAAACTCGGCATTCACAGTATGTTGGAGCAGTGAGTCTCATAGTTTAAGAGCGCGTGGTGTGAAGTAGTACCTCCCTCTGTTCACCGAAATCTTTCACACAGTAATTCACTCCTGCCTCCTACTGAGTATGAACAATCTCCCTGTTTGACTTCCCCATGATTTTGTAGGACTTTATTGTCAGCTATTTTACAGGCTACAGAGTCCCGGACTTCTCTCATGCCACTCCAAAGACTTGCTTATCAATGTGAATTTTCTGTCTGTCCTTTTCTTTTTAATAACCATGAACATTATTTGAGGCATAGGTATGTTGTGAGTTCGCAATGATATGATCCTTACCATTCTGCTCTCTTTGCCTCTCCTAGTCTGTCCTTGGTTTGTGTTTTAGATCACGGTTTATTACTGAGCTGGTGTTTGCATAGAACTGTATGGATGTGTGGAAAGAGAGACCGTCTGGTTCAGCATCTATCATAATTATCGTATAGGAATAGGTGACCAAGTGGGCAGTAATGAAGAAGACCAGAGCTCTTTGGTCACTGATTGATGGCCATTAAGGCAACGGCTTGGGCACAGCCTTGAGAATTGCACTGAACTGTGTAACTGATAAGGAGGAGAAAGGTGATTATTGTGAGCATTAGAGGATATTTCAAGGGACCTGTGAGAAATTTCTGATGGGCTTCCAGAAAAGGCTTGTGGGATTGTGTAAAACTTATTACAGAACATTTATGGAAAGAGCCAAAGATGAGGAAAGGGAAGGCTGTAAGACACAGGGCCCATAGCTGTACGTGCCAGTAATTTGTTATGGGCCCGACATGTACGTCTGCTGCATTTGGCTGCTACTGTAAGATTTTTAACAAGAACAGTCTATTATAATTCTAAAATCTCTTGCTGAAATGGTGACAGATAGAGCAGATGCAACAATTACCTACTCAAAAGACAGGACTTTTTTTCCCTCCGAAACAGGGTCACCTGCTCTTAGTTTATGGTTCTATTCATGAAAAACTGAAAAATCTTGTTACGTCCAAGAGTGTTAGACCTTAATATTAGCAATAAAGTGTATTGCCTAACAAGTGTTTTGGAAGTTAATATTTCTCATAAGGATAAAATTTATAATAGCATTTCACTCTGCAGAACAATTAGACAGTACTATAGACAGATCTGATGATGGAGTTCAATATCAGGCTTCTACTGCTTGGTACTGCAAGAGAATTTTTCTGTATTCTTCTCCCAATTATTCCAGTTCAGCGAGTTTCTGTTTTAACCACGAAAATGCTTCCAGTGTTGTACTGCCAATTAAAGACAATAAAAGAGAATATTTAACCCACCATTTCATTCTTCACGAACAACGTGTAGGTTATAGTTCAGTTTCAGTCATTGCTATCCAGTCCTGTTTCTGTAAGCCCACCCTGTACTGAATTTCACCTCGTACACCCCTCCTGTTAGCTCTTCCATTCTGTTGCCCGTAGTCTTGCTATTACTTTACAAATACTTTATATGCTGGTGTGTTTAACTGACCACTGCCTGTCTTGTCTTTGATTAGGCACTAATTGCATTGCAGCTTAGCTATCGTTATTATCAACATTAGATCTCTTTTCCTCACTGATCTCTCATTTTCTGCTTAATGATATTGCTTCATCCACTGTCAGCTTTAAATTACTCTTTGTTTTGGTGGAAGTTTTATGTCCCTTTTAAACTAAGCTCTGTGATCAGCTGTCATGTAGTCTGACTCCGCCATGCTCCATTCTCCCTCAGTACTCCTTTGGCCGCAATCAGAGGCAACAGATGCAAAGAGGTTTAATGTAAATTCTAATGATCTAAGAAGCTTGAATGAAGTGCTTTTGAAATCCAGGTACTGACTAAGGAGAACACCTTGCAAAAAGAAACCAGAGTGATTTAGAGAAGTAAAGGGTCAATTTTAGCAATTACTTAAAAATGTGAAATTGTTCGACTGTTTTGAGGTTACAAAGGGATTGCTCCAGAAATAGAATACTAAAGTTCTGCCCATTTGTTCTTTATTACATGGGATGGGAAAGCTGGGTAATGAAGATTAACATGAGACACATTATTCCATGTTAGCTGTGCCAATGACATGATGTAATTAGGAGGTACTTGAATTATGGACTAGGCCAATCACCAGTAATTTTAAGAGAAATGTTTCTATTGGTTTTAAAAAAGATTTGGACTGGTCAGTAGTAGCCAGACTCTAGATTTTGATGTGGCTCTCATTGAAGTTAATGCTGCTATGAGTACTGATTAAGGGAAATAGAAGCTGGTTTAAAATACATCTCAGCTAACATTCTGTACAGGTTAGTGTTCTGTGGTCTCACACATATGCATGTCTGAATAGGGTTATGCACTATATTAAGGATACAGAGTTGCCTATTAGACTTAAAAACTACAGTAATCCTCTACAGGTTTTGACAGCTGAGAAATGTATTACTTCAACAGTAGATTTTCAAATCTGAATTTTCCTTTCAAATTTATTTCATATTCTCTTGAAAAATAGTATTAAAGAGTTCACTGTTTTTCTGAGGGATCAGACTGGAGAAAAATACATAAAATGAATGAAGAGAGCCCTAAAGAAGTGAAGAGAGAGAAAAAAACCTACTTGAGAAGTTATCTCTTTTCAGATTCCCCAGGAATACTACTCTGAATTATGTGATTTACTCTTGCAGCCCATGCAACAATTCTGCCAGCAGTCCCGTTCTCAGTTCCCATACTTATCTTCTTTTTCCTTATGCGTATCAGATGATGTTGTGAAGTGTGCTTTTCCCACAGACAGGGAATCCCTCAGTAAAGAAACTTTTTTATGTTTGAAGTCTTCAGTTGTTCTTTTCAGTATCAGTTGTATGCAGTAGAGAGAGCTTTAGAAAGAAAACTTTGATTTGAATTGGAAGTAAAATAAGGTCATTATAAGTTTCTTATAATGAAACTTATTATGAACTCAGCAGCCACCTATTTATACCCTAACATAGCTTTTGGGCTAACCTTTTACTGAAAACCCTTAATAAGAAGCAGCTAGAATTCCAACCACTAAATGGCACAGTTAATTATTTTAAACATATTTTAACCCACTAGATATAATCTTCATTAATTAGTTCTGAAAGGTTATTTTCCTTTCATATGTTTTAGTTGTAAAGGGAAATTATGGCCTGTAAAATAACCCTGAAAGAAAAGAAAAGATATTTAGAAGAAAAGGTAAAAAATAAGAGAGCAAGAAACCTGTTTTTTGATTTGTGAAGTTACGCCTTGTGCCTAAAAGAAGCTGCACAATAGAATAAAAAGACTCTTTATCTTGATCACGACAAACATATTGTGGGTTTTTTTGACATATTCAGAGCTAGAATTCTGACTTTATACAGAAATATCTGGTTGTGACAATCTGAGTCAGAAACTAAAGAAAAATAGTTTCCTCCAGGAAACCTCCTATGACCCTGTAATCGCTTCCAACCTGTCCCAGTTCAGAAATTCCAGCGTTTATGCTTGTGATCCCTGTCTCCTGCAGTACCTTCTCCCACCATGCCTTAACCACCCTTTCTTTTCATCAACTTTTCAGTAGCTCCCACAGCTCCTAGCTGCTGGATGGCGAAGACGTGTCTAGTATGGCTGCTTCTGAACCGCTCAGACACAGACCAGCTTGTTGTAACCTGCTCAGACTGGATAAGCTACAGCACCTATTCCTCCTTTGGGTGAGGGAAGGGGAGAGACAACAAACTGAACAGAGATCTCTCCTACCCTGTCTTCTATAAGAAACTAACGGAGCACAAAACTTTGTGATCTCTATGGAGCTACTACACATGGCTGGAATTATTATGATCCCAAGTTCTCTGAGAAGTGAGGGGAGAAGATGAAAGGGACAGGCAAATAATGATTTTAGAAGCCTCATTTCCTTACAAAACATGGCTAAAAAAATCAATATTGAAGTTCTTAGCAATGATGCTTCTAACTAGATGCCAAATAGTGCATCCAAGCCATCTGTTTTAAGCAGACTTTGCAGAACCTGGATCGTAAATAAAGCATTCAAACGTCAATGCCTAACTATTCTCAAACGTGACATCTTTTGAGTCTCCTGTATTGTTCTGGCATAGAGTGACCTAAAACTGCACATTTTTTGCAGAACTGGGAGAAGAGTTCGACACCAATGGACTCGTTCCTCTAGTGGAGAAAGGCAAGACAAGAATCAATGGCTGGAGCTTGTAGCTAGACATATTCAGACTTGTACTGAGATGATTTTTTAATTGCAGTGGTGATTAACTATCAGAGCCATCAAGTAAAGTGGTTATATTTCTCCATTTCTTCAAATCCTCAAATCAAGACTGACGGTTATTCTGGGACATAAGCTTGAGCCCATTACAAGTTATTTGGCTTACTACAGAGCTTAACTAGGTGAAATTGTACTGCTGGTGGTATATTTAGCTCAGGCTAAGTGATCTAGTGATCCCTGTTGGCCTTCAAATGTGTGAACTGATGAAGTGAAGCTGACATAAAAAGCTGGAATTTGCAAACAGCCAGAGTTGAGGGAATACAGGATGCTTCATCTTGGTGGTTGCATGGCAGAGAGAAGACTGGATTGAGCTGAACAAAAGCAAATTCTATGCAGAATTTGGGTGGTGCTAAAAGGGAATGGAAAAGAAAAATAGGTTAATCAAAATGACTTCATTTTAAATCTTTTGTTGTAAGATTTTTTATTTTCTTTCAATTGTGGACAACTATGAAAAAATTAAAATTTTCCTTCAAAACATTGAAATTAAATATCTCATATTAAAAAAATTTCCACACCAAAAATTTTGATGAATTTTCTCCAAAATTGCAGTTAATCTCTGATATCCGTAATTCCTTTTTTGCTGAATATACAACCTTTTCACACAAAACAAATATACTCGGTCAAGGAAGCGATGCAAACTATATTGATAAGAAATGTCAGAGGTGTAGCAATAAATATTCCCATGGCATGTCCTGAGTGAGAAAGAAAGAGTGGATTGTCAGTTCGAGATGACTTTAGGGAAATCCGTAAAAAAGGTTACTATGACCACTACGAAAAGGTACCCTATCATAGATTAAAGCTGAAGTTGCTTTAAAATAAAATCTTGACAATGTTTCCCACTGAGTTTCCATGCATGCGAAATTTAAGAAGACAGAAGTGAGGGGTAGAACAATTGATACTTGTGTGTGTCAAGGGTAACACTTTACTCAGATTTACATATTTCTACAAGTTAATGCAATGCAGCTCTTGGATGGGTGGGTAGTCTACATTTATACAACTGAAATTCATCACAAGTGTTTGTGAGATTCTCATAATTTATCTATAGCATACTACTAATTTGTATTCAATAACTTTATACAAGAGAGAGCAATTTACCTACAAACAAAACAGGTTTTTCCACACCATGATGATGAGTGGCTTTCTTTAACTGCCTTTCTTCCATGGCTCGCCTGTGGCAATGGTACAACATGCCACAGCTCTCCTCCTACCACGGACTTTTCTACATGGGCAGCTGCATTCCTCCAGGCTTCTTTATAGAAAAACAGCCAGCTTGGTTGTCTTCAGAGTAAATAAAGTATATCAAGGGCTATGAGGACGGACCCAAAACTTCCCATTTAGCTACTCTACCGATAATAGTCTCCCAGGAGATTCACCAGAAGTGATCAAACATGCAGATTCACCAGGTCACTCACAGCTGCCTTGAACCTTTGACACTGTGCTGGTACAGACATATCCTTTCTGTTGTCAAAGTCAATTTTAAAATTGGTCCTCGTAACTACCTCTAAAACGTCTTTATTTCTATTCAATAACAAGAAGAATTGTTCTCATGTTTTCACATATAAATAAATTCTAGGCAAAACCCTCTCCACTTCAACAGGCAGATTCAAATGCTTTTAAGATAGGACCAGTGTGATCATCAGCCTTGTTTGTTTTCTTCATGGATTTTGATTACTGTGATCTGTGTGCTATATACACAAAATATCTAGCACTTTAAATTCTTCATAGGTTTTAGGTCTTCAGTGAAAGCAACTGCAGATTAAAACACAGTAAAAATGGCAAGAAGAAAAATAGTACAGCAGAACAGAGAGAGGTGGTATATGCAGTAAAAAGAAAGATAAGAACGCCAAAACAAAAGATGTTCCAGTAAAGTAGAATATTTTTTTCTATTCTATGTTTTCCACCTCTGACCTTTTCATCCTGTAAATATCAAGGAAGAGATGAGGTAATTACAATTGTACCTAATGCTTAGACTGAAGAACTGCACTCTAGATTTCATCAATTTTTTCTCATATTTTTCTGAGCTATACATGTACAGACAGAAAGACACACATACACACAGAGTAAGCAGCAGGAATTTTTTTTTTCCCGTAAAATGGTTGTCCTGTACATTTTGTATTTCTGAAGGATAATGGGTGCTATTTTTTTTTATTTTTCACACAAGCAAGAAAGCTAAGGACACATAAAGCTGAAGTAAAGATCCCCACCATATTTATTGTCTTCTGTGGTTACTCTCAAATCTTAACAGACATGATGGAAACACTTGTTAGGGCTCAGATCAGTCCTGATAACTTAGCTGATGAATTTAGCTTTGTCATTTTCTTATACAAGATTTCAGCTTCAAGCTTTACGTTTCTAGTTCCAAGTTCAGCACTGATATTGACTTTCTTCTGAGTACTTCAAGATGTTGCTGTCACAGATCCCTTGAGACTGCCCCTTCACTCTTCAGGTCTTCATTAAAACAATTTTAAAGAAAAAAATCTTTTTTTTTCCTTTTGCCCAGTCCTCAGAAAAAAAACATAAGCAATGGTGACATTGCACTAAATGTAACCTTGAATAGAAGTTCACTTGGAAACACAGAAAGCTTCCATTTGTTACTGGAGATAGCTATTAGCACCTTTTTTTAATCAGTGAGATATATTGATTTGTACTTAAAACTGTGTCTAAAGTGGGGAGGGGGGCAATTCAGAGGCTACAGAGCTGAGACTTTTGAGAAGAAAAATAGTCTTCTGTGAGAGCACTCAGAGGAAGGCAACACTTTGAAAATCTTCAGATACTTCCTGCCAGTGAGTTTAATCTGATTCATTACAGAAATGAATCAAGTTATTCTAGAGAAGAGTGGAACCTAGTAAATATTTGAGATGCATGCAAATGTCCTGGTTTTGCAAGATGGTGTTTAGCACTGCAGAGACAGAAATCTGCCTGTAATGAACAAGATTGCCAAATGAACTGCAAGTCTAAATAGCAGCCAATCTTTAGCAACTTTCAAAAAACAGCCTTTCCTTAGGAAATGCCCTACCAGGTTGTCTGATTAAGAGGAAGACAGCACATCTGCTTCCTCTAACGCAGAGCACAAGTGTATACTCAAGTCATTTAAATACCATGTCTTCTGCAGCAGTAGGACTGACTTGCTTTCAGCCACTTACTGCAAGGAGATACTGCAAAAACAGTTTTGGCAGGGTTTTATCCAACACATATCCTGACCTCAGCAGCTCAGTGCACATGAAAACTGAGGAAGCCAAATTTTCCTCTCATTTTTTCTGCATCTCTCTGAAACAGATCTTGACAAGTTTACTGAATGCTGAACGGATACAGTATAGGTGAGAGACTCCGCTCTTTTCTCAAATCATCCTCTTGAACACTATGAAAATCACCCAGTGATATAAAGAAAAAGGCTGGCTGCAACTCTTCTCTATGTGCTAATTCACTGTCCCTCCATAGCCCTGTGCAGATCCTTTTTATTCTCATATAGCACAACTGCAACCTGACATAGCTCCATATGAAGAAAAGCTGGCATTAACATGCATTACTAATCACTAATCACTTTTCGCTTTTTCAGCTCCTATATTTCTGGCTGCCTTTGACCTGCATTTCAACTAAACATTGGAGATGTTATTAAACTCAGACTATGTCTTTTCCTTCTACAGTGATATTCTTGTTACACACAGCACAGATATTGCCATGCAGCACAACAGAGCCCAAGGATCAATGTTAAATCCACATATCATGTTCAGTAGGATGCTTTGTTAGGCATGTGAGATAATGAAGTCGAGCAGTTTGTCTGGGGACCCAAATCTAAGAACTTCAACTCTCCACCTGGCATGAAATTAATTTCCAGTGAGCACTGGAGTTGACCATGCCCTGCTGTACTCCACAAGGGCCAATAGGGCAGTGCCCATACTTATGCCCCTCCTAGTCTTTGTAAGCAAAACAGGAAGACAGACTGTGCTGAGGTGCCACTGGCACTAAGGGCTTTGTCCCTGTGCCTAAAAGGCAGGATTCACCCTCCATTCTCTGGCTGAGGTACAGCAGTCCCTTTGGTGGCTCCTCAATTTGCAGGATCACACTTAACACACCAAGGGGAGGCAGGCTGAGAACTTGTGTCAAGGGTTTCCTGTTCAAAATCTTAGTGTGTGCAGGTCAGCCTAGTAGCACCAGTTGCCTCTGAAAGGTGGGCAGCAGACAGGGAAGTAGAGGCCTCTACCTCCTCACTTTCCACCAGCCATCCTTGCGGTCTGAACTCCCCACATACAAACAGCCAGGGCTTTTCCTCTTGGCAGTGTCTCAGCTGTTTCATGACTCAAAATGATAGCCTGGCATACACCACCATGTACTGGGCCAGTCACCAGGTCAAGCTGGAATCAAACTGGGCAAGAAAAATTCCTTGTGCCATAACTTTGTGGGACAAGTGGTCTTTGCAGGGTGCTCTGCATCTGTCAGCAAATTTATGCACCCATAGAGATCAGAGTATCATAGACCAATACAACAGTTTGGCTTGGAAGGAACCTTTAAAGCTTATCTAGTCCAATCCCCACATCTAGTCCAAACCCCTAAGTAAGGCAGTAAAATGTGTACATCATGGGAATTTTCTCAAGAAGCACAGTCAGGACAAATGTCTTAATACAGACCATTTTTGTAGTGATTTCACTCAACTAGAAAAAAACCCTGAATTTGAGTACCTGATTTAAAGTCAGACTACATTCAATGCTGCTACATGATCACTTTATGTGGGTGGTAGGCTTCATAAAGAAACCTAAGTTTCATGGGGTCTTCTAACACAGATATGTTTGCTATTTCTTCAGTAGCTCACCTCAGCTGCTCAACTATTCTTCTCCTAAGGCCAAAATAATTACATGCTGCTTCAAACAATAGAATAATTTTGTGACCCACCTATGGATCCACTTCAACAGGTCTGTCACAGAAGCACACAATGGTAGGGGTTGGAAGGGACCTCTGGAGATCATTTAGTCCAATCCACCTGCTAAGGCAGGTTCACATCGAGCTAGTTACACAGGACCTATGTTCAGGTGGGTTTTGAATGTCTCCAGAGAAGGAGACTCCACAGCCTCCCTGGGCAGCCTGTTCCAGTGCTCTGTCACCCTCAAAGTAAACAATTATTTCCTCACATCTATATGGTACTTCCTATGCTTCAGTTTGTGCCCGTTGCCCCTTGACCTGTCACTGGGCACCACTGAAAAGAGTCTGGCCTTGTTCTCTTGACACCCACCCTTCAGATATTTATAAGCATTTATAAGGTCCCCTCTCAGCCTTCTCTTCTTCAGGCTAAACAAGCCCAGCTCCCTCAGCCTTTCCTCATAGGAGAGATGCTCCAGTCCCCTCATCATCCTCGCAGCCCTCCGCTGGACTCTCTCCAGTTCCTCCTTGTCCTTCTTGAACTGGGGAGCCCAGAACTGGATGCAGCACTCCTGATGGGGCCTCCCTAGGGCAGTGTAAAGGGGGAGGAGAACCTCCCTCGTCCTGCTGGCCACACTTTTTTTAATGCACCCCAGGATACCATTGGCAATCTTGGCAACAAGGGCACACTGCTGGCTCATGGTTAACTTGTCCACCAGCACTCCAAGGTCCCTCTCCACAGAGCTGCTTTCCAGCAGGTCTGCCCCGAGCCTGTACTGGTGCATGGGGTTATTCTTCCCCAGGTGCAGAACCCTGCATTTGCCTTTGTTGAACCTCATCAGGTTCCTCTCTGCCCAACTTTCCAGCCTGTCCAGGTCACACCGAATGGCAGCACAGCCTTCTGGTGTATCTGCCACACCTCCCAGTTTGGTGTCATCAGCAAACTTGCTGAGGGTACATTCTAACGCTTCATCCAGGTCGTTGATGAAGAAGTTGAACAAGACTGGGCCCAGTATTGAACCCTGGGGAACACCACTAGTTACAGGCCTCCAACTAGCCTCAGTGCCACTGATGACAACCCTCTGAGTTCTGCCGTTCAGCCAGTTCTCAATCCACCCCACCGACCACTCATCCAGCCCATACTTCCTGAGCTTCCCTAGGAGGACATTATGGGAGACAGTGTCAAAAGCCTTGCTGAAGTCAAGGTAGACAACATCCACTGCTCTCCCCTCATCTACCCAGCCAGTCATGCCATCGTAGAAAGCTATCATATTGGTCAGGCATGATTTCCCCTTGGTGAATCCATGCTGACTA
>Ga0065711_1005458_pt1 | contig 22719 bp, 20 predicted proteins | sample Hoacrofraction12_FD_59098 | JGI IMG/M metagenome (GOLD analysis project Ga0065711, IMG submission 59098) | Hoatzin crop microbial communities from Cojedes, Venezuela - Epithelial fraction 12 v2 (version 2) | ecosystem: Host-associated > Birds > Digestive system > Esophagus > Crop | place... | reverse complement strand
GGAGATATTCCAGCCCCGCCTGGCCGCGGTGCTGTGCAGCCTGCTCTGGGTGACCCTGCTTGGGCAGGGGGTTGGGCTGGGTGACCCACAGAGGTCCCTTCCAACCCTGCCATGCTGGGATTCTGTGAATGTGTAAAATTAAGACTTGGAGATGAACTGATGATTGCGTACATTGCCCATGCTGTGGGAAGTGCTTGGTGAGACCCTCCAGCCGAGCTGCTACTAAAATAGGGATATAGTGTGTAAAGTAGGCACGTATGTCTTTGCGGTGGGGAGATCCCAGGTTGTACCCGTTGCATGGGTAGTTGAGAGCATGCGACACTGCAAAGCTTCGTTGGGAAACCTGGTGGTATCGCCAGGGTTGGCAGAGTCCCGAATGCTTCGCAGTTGGCTCCACGACACCTCTTTGCTTCCTTCAGGCTGAACAAAATCTGCAGCGGCCTCTCCCTCCAGAGGAAGAACCAGTTCATGCAGAGGCTCCACAACTACTGGCTGCTGAAGCGGCAGGCGAGGAACGGGGTGCCCCTGATCCGGCGCCTGCACTCACATCTCCAGTCCCAGCGGAACGCCGAGCAGGTACCGGTCCCCCGCTGAACCCGTGCGCGAGGACAGAGAGCTTGCATGCTGGGGGGAGATGCGCTTGGTGCGTGGCTGGGAAGGGGAATGAGGGTGAAGCGGTCAGAGACTGACCTGATTTGAGTCTCTTTTGGTCTCGTCTTGGTATGCTCATGCCTGAAGAGCTGAGTTAGTGTATCAGTGGGCTGTCTATCGTGCCACTAGATGAGCCAGCAGGTAAGAGTTTTTCCCCTGAGTCAGGAGACCCTGGATTGTGCAAGGATGCGATGGGCACTTGGTGAACTGATCTATTAGATGAATCATAAAACCACGTTCCTCATGAGTGATTAAAGATCCCCTCCTCAAGAAAATGGGTGTTAGCTCCAGAGTCCTGGCCAAATTCCAGTTTGAGTTGTTCTTCCTGCTGCTTGAATTTCTGACCCTCCCATGTGCATTCGTATGGAAGTTTAGACATAATCGTCAGCTCTAGACTCCTTTGCTTCCTCCTCTGAGCTGGTGTCCACAGTCACTCCATCTCGATGCTGTTGAACAGCACTGCGTTTGGCACGAGAAGTAGTTGGTGAAGCAATGAAGCAGTCGGACCCTGCCCTCTGTCATAGCCTGTCAGTAGGTGTGCCCCTTGTGCATGTATGTTTTTACTGTAGTTGGAGGAATTTCTGGATTTCTGCTTTGCACCTCTGGGTGATTAATAATAAAAATATTTCCCACTCATCAGTCTGGAGCTTGGGGAAGGGCAGCATTTCCTTGGTGTATTAAGTTGGCAATTTACTGTAAGTTTGCTCTTAAAAAGAAGTGTCCTACAAATGTAAACCATCAAGATCTTTTGAAGTAATTGTCCTCTCTTGGCAATCATGCGAAAGTGTATGCACTTCAGCTGTGTCCTCAAAACCATTTAAAAAGCTGCGGATTCAGGAGAGGAAGGATGATGGCGTTGTGAAGCCACTGAGCTGTGTCTTCCAAGGTGTGAGCTCATCTCCCAGCGTTGGCTGTTCCTTTGTGTTTCGGCGAATCTCTCCGTGGCTCTATTTCGCGCTGGTTACAAAGAAGATAATAATAGCTCTTTTCTCCCATGCTTTTGCTCGCCTTACGTTTGTACTGTAAATGCTTTGGGCTGCCTCTTCGATGCACAGCAGCCAACAGAAAGAGTTTCCAGCCTCTGTAGTGAACCTGGATATAAAAGCAGGGAGGGTGTACATGAGCGTGCACTGAAGCGTGTTCCCAGGGTGTAGCTACAGTATGATTTAGGCCTAACTTCACAGATAACGTAAAATCCAGAAGGGCTGATGTTGTGTTTGTAGGAAGGAGGAGACATAGTCGGAACAACAGAGAAGTAGACAGGAGGAAGACTATGAAAGCAATTCACAGGGGATGCCTAGAAAGTGAAAGAAACGTGGGAAGCCAGTTGTGTTTTTCATCTCACCCCATGGTTATGTCTTACAGAAGGAGCAGGATGAGAAGACCAGTGCAGTGAAGGAAGAACTGAAGTACTGGCAAAAACTGCGGCATGACTTGGAGCGGGCACGGCTGCTCATCGAGCTGATCCGTAAGAGGGAAAAGCTCAAACGGGAGCAGGTAGGTGGGTTCTGGCTGTCACGTTGCTGCACTTAGCTTTGGTCCCAAGCAAGCACCCTGTGCTGCAAGAGACGGAAGAGGGACACGGTGAGTCTTTCCCTCTTTCCGTAGAGCCTGGCTGTTGGGTGTGCAGAGCAGCCGTCTCTCCCAGTGTCGGTCGCAGGGTTGAGCGGCTCAGCCTCTGCCCTCAGAACGGGTTCTGGGCTGCAGAGTGCTTGGAAAATGAGTTTGTGTAACTAACGGTGGATTTGGTTCCTGACCTACAGCACCCCTTCGGTTTCTGGGCATGGACCAGATGTTTTGTGGAGTAGAACTTTGATCTCCTGTAATGTTTATTTCAGGAGTTTGGTAACACATGCTCCAGAGGAGAGGTCTAAATCGCAATCCTGCTCTGCATTTCAAAAGCTAAAAATTCCCATGTTTTGCCCTCTAAGTACGTTTTTGAGAGGATGCGGTTTTAAGATGGGGACTGTTTGCTGATTTCTTCTGTGGTCTGTGCGCAGGTCTCCAAAGTTGCACCATTACTGCCCATGCTTGCCAGCTTTGCCAGTTGTTGATCTTTGCTTGCCGTGCCTGGTTGGATGGTGCAGCCACCACTGTGCTCTCTGCCACAGAGAAGGACTCGCCCTGCGCGGGGTGAGCCTGCGTGTGTGGCCGCAGGCATTGCCTGGGTGCTCTCCCTGCTTCTGGGCACTTGGGCTGTCTGCAGGGAGCCATGCAGAGGGAAACGGCATCGTCTGTGATCGCAGCCCCTCTGCAAGCTATTTTTTTTGTGGCCAAAAGCTACTCGCAGCTTTTCTGGAGTCTTTTTGATGCCAGCACTGGTTCATTTGCTACATTGCCCCTGACTTACAGCAGTAGCTCAGTCCTGCTTGCTGTGTGGACATATTTTAGGTAGGAGGACGAAAAAAAAAATTACCCTTGGGCCTTATTTCTGTTTGCTTTTGATATCTTGATACATCCGTATCATCATTGGCTAAATCCATAAAAGCTTGTTAAAACTATGGTGTGCTTTATAAAAGGATAACGGTATCTAGCTGGAGCTCTATCGCAGCCCAGCTCCAGAGTCCCCCGTCTTTGTTCAGGTTCTTCCCTGTTTTGGGTGGAGAGTGTGGTCTTTATATCCATCTTCATTTATTCTCTTATTGATGCCATCTTGTTGCTGGGCACGTCAAATACAGTTTGTTTTATGTAAACAGACTTGCTTTCCTTTGCTACTGAAGTGGTTGATTTAATGACATAATGAGGGATTATAAGATCAAAGAAATTAAAACATTAAAGGAGAAGTAAGTACTTCTATCCTGTTCCAGGCTCCTTTGAATAGAGTTTCAGTGTAAGAGATCAAACCGGTGCTACGACTTGCTTGCTTGAAATCAAACAGTGGTAGAGGCTTCATAAAGGATGTAAGAAACTGTATGAGGAATTTGTAACGTCTGACCGCTGTTGTTGTTTGGTTTCTGCCTTGAAGTGTGAGAGCTTGTATCTTAAACTTTGTTTATGTTCTTTAGTCTAATTATCGGTGCTGTTGTTCATGTAAATGCCTGCATACTTTTAACTTTTGTGTAATGTTTCTAGTTGACATAATAATATCTTGAGGCAGGGAGTTCTACAGGATGATTTACCAGGCATGAAAAGCTTCTTCCTGTTTTCATTTTTAGTTGTATTATCTTTTAATTTTATGGGGGTTTCTCTTGTTTTGGCTCTCTGAGGTTGGATAAACAGGAGTTCTCCTTACAAAAGGATTGGACTGTGCAGTTAGACTCTGCAAAGTGCCATCTGCCAACGTGTGTCCTGCATGTGGGGAGCATCAGGTGTTTGCCAGAAGTTCTTCAGCAGCGAGTCTGCCAGACTAGTGGTATGATGACCTGAGGTTTCCACCACGAGCAGAGCTGGGGTGATGATTCAGGAGAAACCGGAGGGAGACACCACTCGCCTATGCTGTCCTCGATAGCTGTGCTCACTGCTGTTTTCCCGTTCTCAGGTCAAGGTTCAGCAGGCTGCTATGGAGCTACAGCTGACCCCTTTCAACGTACTTCTGCGCACAACACTGGACCTGCTGCAGGAGAAGGATGCTGCCCAGATCTTCGCAGAGCCTGTTAACCTGAGCGAGGCAAGTCTCTTTCCTAGAGGTGTCTAACGGGTTGTAGATGAGGTATTGCTGGGCAGAGGCTCATGTGCTGTCATAACCCTGGAAGTACAAACCACCTTGTCCCAAGCTGCTGGTGGACTAAAGAATATCTCAAAGAGGACTTGCAGTGTGGGTATCCTTCCAGGCCAAAACAGGGTATCATTTTCTGGAAGCTTCAGCACGTCTCAGACAATGTTTTGCAGAGCCAGGATGTGTCTGCCTTGACTGGGTGACACAGAAATGAACTGCTGGCGCTGCCCCTTGCCGGTGGAAAGGGCATTAGGAGTGCTTATGATGGATGCGCTCTAGTTGGCTAGTAAATGGTTTTTGTAATTGTACAGGTTTTATATGTTTAGGTTCCAGATTACCTGGAATTCATTTCCAACCCAATGGATTTTTCCACCATGAGGCGGAAGCTGGAGTCTCACCTGTACCGAACATTGGATGAGTTTGAGGAAGACTTTAACCTTATAGTTACCAACTGCATGAGGTATAATGCTAAAGACACGATTTTCCACCGAGCAGCTGTCCGGCTCAGAGACCTCGGAGGAGCGATATTGCGTCATGCACGGCGGCAGGCTGAAAACATCGGCTTTGACACTGATGTGGGGATTCACCTGCCCGAGTCACCCAAAACCGAGGACTTTTACCGCTTTTCCTGGGAGGATGGTGAGTGTTTATTAACCCTTTTTACTCCCAGGCAGATCATAACTGTGTTCTTTGTTCTAAGCATGTCACAGCCTGTGTGAAAACATAGCCATCATTTCAGCGTACAAGAATTTTCCTATGTATCTATTTACCTAATCATGTATCTAACTCCTTTAGAGCCTCAAAGGGCAGGATTTCAGGTGAGCCAAGCACTCGGAGCTAGGTGCAGCTTAACTCCAGCTCTCCTAGTGCATGTCCGTCTCAGAAGAGCCTCGTGACTGCCTGTGCTATTTGATCTGTGCCGTGGCTGTGGTATAAACTTGGGATTTTAAAGAACAATACAAAGGTGGATCTAGGATTTTTTTCTCTGAGGAGAGCTCATATACTTCACTGTAAAACAGCAAGAGCAACTGGGTTAGATAAAGCACTGAGGGCTAGGAGGGGGTGGTGTGGGGTTAAGGCACTGGAACCCAAGCAGTCCTAGCTGAGACTTGCCGTTCACAGCATGACCACATCCATTCGCATAGCTGTCTTCAGATGCGGGTCCAAAGCATTGGTTGAATAACTTGGCTAAACTTAGTACAGAATACTGCTGCCATCCAGCACGCAGAGCTCAGTCTGTGGTCTGCTTCCTGAAGGGTGCAGGCGGTCTGTTACAAAATTCGTGTTGGTGTACGATAGCGTGGCTCTCAACTGTCTGCCCTGCTCCAGCGGATGCCAGCCCTGCAGCAGAGCCAGAGGAATGCCAAACATGTTGTGTTTTGGCCAGTTCTGTTTGTGGTCTGATTTTGTCGTTTAATCTGGCAATGAAATAGGTTTCTGCCAAGGACATGGACTGTGAGCTGTCTTGTGTGGGTGCAGACACATGTCCTTTCACTGTCCCTGGGACAGTAGCAGGAACGGGAGGACAGTGCATGTTCAGTCAGCTGCTCTTTACCCAAACGAAGCCCAAGCTCCAAGGTTAACAATTTCTAAATCTCCGAACTAAAGCAGTTGGTTCGTGAATAGCAGCGGTGGGAATGAGACATGGCAGTGGTCCCAAACGCTTCTTGAAGAAGCCTTGCTCCTTCCCTTCACTGTTACGCTCTCTTTTGATGCAGTGGATAACATCCTCCTCCCAGAGAACCGGGCTCACCTCTCCTTGGAGGCCCAGCTGAAGGAGCTGCTGGAGAAACTAGACATGGTGAGCACCATGCGGTCCAGCGGCGCCCGGACGCGACGCATCCGGCTCCTGAGACGGGAGATCAACTCCATTCGGCAGAAACTGGCCCAGCAGCAGAACAAGACCATGCCCAACGGGGAACCTGTGCTGCTGGAAGAGGGGCTGGATAAAACATCGAGGGAGGGGGACGAGGAAGGGGATAAAGGTGAGAAGTTGCAGCAGAATTTTGAGCTCCAGCTCTCCTAGTGCGTGTTGACAGCCAACACCTGCTGTTTCTACTGTCTGTGTGGCCCTAGTGAAAGATGGGAATGGCTGTTGGTAGTTTTGGGAATAACTCTTTCTAAAAATGTTCAAGCAGATCCTTTATTCCTTTAGCAGATGATGCCAAGCCCCCACACCCTCCAACTCTGGAGCCCACAGGACCTGCACCTTCCCTCTCAGAGCTGGACTCTCTGCAGGACCCTCCGACGCTCAAACCCATCAGTGAAAGCAAGCCCTTGAATCAGCTGCAGAAGAGGGTGATGTCGGACAGGGAGCTCTTTGACAAGAAGGCTCTGCAGCGGGAGAGCCAAGCCTTCCAGCGCCTGCTCAGCGACAACGGCCTGAACGGACTGGCCTTGCCACCTGCAGACACCCCTGCCAGCCCACCCTTCAGCGGCGTGGGCCGACGGACATCTGTCCTTTTTAAAAAAGCTAAGAACGGAGTGAAGCTGCAACGAGGCCTGGACTGCTCCCTGGAGAATGGGGAGGACCATGGGCAGAGCGGGCAGCTTTTGCCCTCCCGCCCTGACGGGGAGCGACAAGCTCGGAAGCGGCCGCAGAGCAGGACCTGCAGCGGAAGCGATGGAGAGAAGTCGCCCAGGCAGGCGGCACAGAGAGGTAATTCCTTGGGATTTCTCTTCCTTCTGTACCCTTGGAAACTGTGAGATGGGGCTGAGGGAGTGGGAATCCTGGGGCCGAGTAAAGATGTCTGCATCCAGACTGCTCGCCTGAAACTCAGTTTATGCTGGGGGAGGAACAAAGTCCCCATAACCAGACGTGCCTGATGAAAGCTTCAGCTCTTCCACAGATTTCTAAAATAAGGCAGACAAGACATGTCTGCAATGAGCTGCACCTCTCTGCTGACTATACACAGAGTTTCTGGTAACTTAGTTCAGCTCTAGACACCTCCATTTGAGATATCTAAAGGTACCAAGGTGTAGCCCAGGGGGGTCACAAGTAATTTTTCTCTTTGCCAGTCCACAGGACTGCTGTAACATGCCCAGCAGCTTGCAGAGCTGTTGAATGGCCTGGCTGGAGACTCCGGGGTCTACAATAAGGGCTGATAAGTGTTGGCATTCTTGCCCTCGTGGAAGGATTTGCTTTGGCTGAGCCACTCTGAGCGGTGAGAGTTTCCTGCTGCGGAAATGGTGCATTTGGTTGGAGGTGTGCAGTGGACTGGTAACACAGTGCCAGCATAAGATGAGATGTTAAACATTGCTTTTAAATCTGCTTTACGCTCCATTCTGGGGTTTAGATAAAATTAGTGGGAATACCGAGCAGGTTCCTTTTCAGATTAGACCTGCAAATGAGAATAAGCAGCTGAGCTGAAATTTGGAAAGACAAGGTGAAAAGGAACAGCTGAGTGACAGCAATGTGATTGCTTTTTGATTCTGTGTTAACAGCCATTGTGGGGCAGTTCCCATCTGTAAAGCTTGACTTAGGCCATACCTCAAATACTGTCTTAAAATTATTTGGCTGTCAGAAGATCGCTAGCAAATCAAGAGTGTGAGGAAAGCAGTTGAATGTGGGGGTTGACTTACAGGACAGGTTAAAGGAATCACAAATGGCTTCCCCAAAGAGCTGAGAAACTCACCATCATCATCTGCCAGTAACGAAAGCACAGAGGAGTTGCCCACAATGGATATAGGTCAGTGAGGTTGAAACTGAAAAAGGAAAGATACAGTCAGGGTGCTGGAAAATCATTGATAGCTGGGCAGTGTTGTTTTTCCTCTGCTGAAACAGCACTGGTGTTTTTCTCCTGTGAGTTGCAGCACTGCTTTTGTGATTCAGCTCCCTCCACTGTTTCAGACACAATTGATTCCTCCTAGCTGGAGGGAGTGCCCGGTGTGCCGAATCTGTGTTACCGCAGGAGCAGGTCAGCGCGATCGGGATTGTCAGAACAGGGTGTTTCCCAGAAACGTGCTCCTTGTGGCGGTTCTGTATTTACAGCTGGAAAACCAGCAGTGGCCTTGGCACAGATTTGCCCTTTGTATGGCTGACGGGCTTTTGACGAGCCTGTGGGGAACCTGGCAGCAGTGCGTCCCTGGATGGTGGAAGGCTGTGGTTATTTGGGTTCTTGCACCTGCTCTGGGCTTGGGAATGCTCCCAGGGGTCATTCCCTCTCCACCCCTGCCTGTCCCTGGTTGTGGATCTTGTCTAAGCTCGGGGGTGATCCCAGCTCTCTGTGTAGGTATCCCTCCGCTGCGCAGAGCAGGAAACCTGGCAGTGAAGGGAAGATTTCCAGCACCATCGGCATCTGGGGCAAAGTACTGGCTGGAGAGGAAGGTGGTGGGGAGTCATCTTCTACCGAGGGGGAATTTGCTTCCTCAGTGTCTGCTCTGTCCACTGGAAAATCTGATTTCCAGAAATTGAAGCAACGAGTTTTTCCTACAGTGGTTTTCTCAGAGCAAGGAACCCGTAAATGAATAAGCTGTGGTTTTAAATGCTTGTTCCTGTGGGCAGGGACCAGCGTGGCAGCCAGGCCAGGGGTGAGACAGGGAGAAGTCCAAGGCAGTCAGCATGAAACCTCCATGTCTTTTCCAAAGGGCACTTGAAGCCAGATGGGCAAGTGGTTTATTTCCTGGTCAGAGACAGCTTAATTTTTCATGTGTCGGGTAGAAATACATTTTATTAGTCGCTTTTTGGTTGCAGCTGAGTCTGGGGAGCTCAGTGCCGAATTTCTCTCGCTGATTGAAGTACTCAGCATCTCTGTGGCTGTGAGTCACGGGACAGTGACCCTACCTGAGCCGTGGTAGCTTCTCTGTGTGTTGCTGCTGCTTCTTTGGGCTGATTCCCGTTTGTCTCCTTGGCAGGAGTGACTAACGGCTTTGCGAAGCACGCAGAAAGCGGCTCCGACTCCGAGTGCAGCGCTGGCCTGGGTGGGGGGCTGGTGTTTGAAGCCTGCAGGTAAGTGCCCCATGCAGAACTGTTCCCCAGAACACCTTCTGTGTCTGGGTTAATCTGCCGGGTTTTATTGTTCGACAACTTTGCTGAAACCAACCCGAACTGTTTCTTATTTTGTGTGTTGACCCTAAAGACAAAAAGCTTCTCAGGTTCCGTCCTGTCCTCTTAAGCTATAGATCCCAAAAGCAGTGCTTGATTTTTCAAGCAGATGGGTCTCTGTTGCGCTTCTGTTTCTCAATGCATACGCGTCCTCTCTGCTCATGCATACATTCTTGCATTTCTTGAAAGCCAAATCTCGAAAAAGCTTGAACTCAAATGTCTAGTTCAGCACTGCAGGTGAAGTCGAACTTCTACCACCTACTGAATTGCTGCTTGCTTCCTCTCAGAGGTTTAAAAAGCAGAACGGGGCACTCAGACGGGCCTGAACAGACTTAAAGCAAAGATCTGTCATCTTTTGGTCAGCTGCAGTAGGCGTATGTGCGTACCATATCCATTTTCTGGTCTTATCTACCTGTCCAGCCCTCCTGACGCTGACTCAAGTCATATCACAGCCCTTTCACTGCGAGGTAAATCCTGTGCTACAGCAGAATTTGTTGGAGTGAGCTGTGAGTGGCAGACTGAGAACTTGTGACCTTGATGGGTGAGATCGTCCAGGACAGGCAGAAGCAAGACTTCCTTAGCTGATATTCTTAGCCTTGGACATGTTACTGCCCTGTGATTGTCTTTGACCCCGAGAGTGATGACCCATCACTAGAGAAAGATGTTCAGACACCTTATATTTGCTCCCAATGCATCTGCTCAGTTAGTCCTGTAAGACCCGAAGCTTGCAACGTCAGCTGGGCACTGAAAATCGGAAAGCTCCCCATGCACACCCGTCCTCACGACTGAGGCTGCAGTTTAAACCTAAAGGCTGCGTAACAAATTGTTCTGCAGCAGGGTGAATCCCAGGAGCATTTTTCAAGTGAAAACTTCGCTCTGCTATGCAGAGTGATCTTAATTGTTAGCTGTCAGAGGCGTATGATTTTGCAGTTGTAGCTAAGGTTTGATTAGTGTTTCCATTATAAATCTGTTTGCAAAGGCTTTTGTGCCCATGACAAGGGGCAATGCCCTGGGTTCGGAGGAGTAGTTTTGGTGTGAGGGCTGTTCCCTGCGGTGGTGATCTCGGCTCCCCAGTCAGGTGCTGAGGGAAGCACGCGGTGCCCCAGTAAATGATGGATGGTGGATGAGAAGCTCAGCGTGAGCTGGCAACGTGCGCTTGCAGCCCAGAAAGCCAGCTGTATCCTGGGCTGCATCGAGAGCAGCGTGGCCAGCAGGGTGAGGGAGGTGATTCTTCCCCTTTACTCCGCTCTCCTGAGACCCCACCTGGAGTTCTGCGTCCAGCTCTGGAGCCCCCAACATAAGAAGGACATGGATGCGTTGGAGCGGGTCCAGAGGAGGGCCACAAAGATGAGCAGAGGGCTGGAGGACCTCACCTACGAGGACAGGCTTAGAGAGTTGGGGCTGTTTAGCCTGGAGAAGAGAAGGCACCGGGGTGACCTTAGAGCAGCCTTCCAGTACCTGAAGGGGCCGACAGGAAGGATGGAGAGGGGCTTTTCAGAAGGGTGTGTAGTGATAGGACAAGGGGGAATGGCTGTAAACTAAAAGAGGGCAGATTTAGATTAGATATTAGGAAGAAATTCTTCCCCATGAGGGTGGTGAGGCACTGGCCCAGGTCGCCCAGGGAAGCTGTGGCTACCCCCTCCCTGACCATGTTCAAGGCCAGGTTGGATGGAGCTCTGAGCAACCTGGGGTGGTGGAAGATGTCCCTGCTGATGGCAGGGGGGTTGGAACCAGATGATCTTTAAGGTCCCTTCCAATCCTTACCATTCTGTGATTCTATGGTCTCTCTTAGCACGTGCTGAGCCCCTTGGAGGCATAGTGCCTCCAGCTCTTCTCTGAGATGGGACACCCACCGGCCTCTTCATCCTCCCCGTCTTCTCTCAGCTGTGTGCCCGGATCTTCAGCTCAGTCATTGCCTCTTCTGTAAGCTGGATGCTACCCTGACCCCCATGCAGATCTCCCAAGAAGCTACTGCAATAAACTGTCGTAAGGCGAGGAGCTGCGTCAAAGGGAACAAGGAGAGAACTGGATTTGGTCATAGTTGTAGTGTCATTTAAATGAGGGCCCTTGAATCATGCAGCAATCCTTCATGGGCTGAGGGTGCTCCCAGAGCAGGACCAGGAGCCAGACCCTGACCTTCAAACCGTTTCTTGGCCTTATGGCCCCACCATATTTGTCTCTGTTTCCCCATCTGTAAGTGATGGAGACAAATCCGAATTCACAGGGGACCATGGGGACTTGTTACTCGATGTACTTTGTAGATGAAAAGTGCGATGTAAGTGCTTATTATAATAATTGCAAGCAATTCACATAGCAAAAATTACATTAGAGCAATGTGACACCCACAAAACAAGGATTTAAAAACAAGCTGATGTCTCTTGGATGACTTGTACAATTATTCTATTTAGGAACAGCTCTGTTTACTGCTTTTTCTCCACTCTTCTGAGTACCTGATTCACTCAGAATGGGATGGTTATTAGAAAATTGTAAATATTTTTAAAAGAATAATTTCAATAAGTGAAAAAATATGGTTGCTTGAGGTGGAGATAGTCCATTTTCTGAAATGTTTGTAGTAATCAGAGAGATGGATGTTCAGGACGTGGACTGATAGAGTCCGGCTGCGTATATGCTCTGCAGCATGGAGCCTTTGCTGGGTTTCTTCTGGTGTTCATAGCTGGGTTTCCATTCGACCCCTTTTATTGCTTATGGCAAAGCTGGGCTGATGTCCAGCGTGCTCGCACCAGAAGAGACTTACTGAAGATACTTTGCTCAAGTATTCAGTGTTCTTTTAGTGCCAAGGGTGCACCGGTACAGTATTTTTGCAGTATTTTAAGCGGAGGTGAGCAGTTGGTTTACTTGGCTGTGTTTTCTCCCAATACCTACTTTTCCATATCTTTCTGACAGTGGTGTGGTGCCTCCCAAGCGAAGTCGAGGGAAGCCAGCTCTTTCTCGGGTGCCCTTCTTGGAAGGTGTGAATGGAGACTCAGATTACAGCAGCTCAGGTGAGAACGGCCACCCAGCAGCCCCGCTTTGGGGAGGGCCCTGCTCCGGTCCCACCGCACCGCAGGGCTGGCATCCATCCGAACCGGGGAGAGATGGTCCCAGTGCGCGCTGGGAACCAGTCCCGCACGAGCTCTCCAGGTTGTGCGATCAGGCTGCCGACCTGCCTGTGCATTATCACCTGCTTTGTTGTGATTTTAGGTTATTGCATAAAAAGTTTTTCCCTGCTTTCACTGATTGCCTGTGCCCCGTGTTCTCCTCGGATGGGTGATTTCTGTAGGTCTGGTGTGTGTTGTGTCCCTGGCACTGTCTTCTCCTGATCTGGGACTAGTTGTCTTTAATGACGCTGCAGTACAAACAGTAAATCATAATTATAAGAGGCGTCTCTCTAGAGATGACTTCATAGCTGTTCCCTCTCGTGTTGCTGTCGTGGCTTTCAAGGTCTTTGTAACAAAGTTGTCTTTGTCAGACTGTGCTATCCATCAGTAAAATTAAGTCGCGCTCCGCTAATACTACCCAAGGCACTACACCAATCTTCCAGCCCTCACATGACCAGATTCTTGTCTTTCTGACGGTGTGTCAATGCTAGAGTTACTACAGGTTTATGCTGAAGTCAGAATTCAGCTTTGACTCCCTGGTGCTGGCCTGTGCCCTTCTGTACAGCTCCCGTGTGCTGGCTGCTGTCTCCCTGGGAACCGTTATCATCCTGGATGCCGCGTGCTTGCAGTCTGCTCTGGGGATAAGCTTACAGAGCAGGGCTGGTACTGGGAGAATTAGAATCAGTGGGACGATTTTGTGTATTAGAACATAATTTCGTTAATGGAAGAATTCATATGGAAGGCAGTAGTGGAGAAGCACATCAGATCTGTCTTGGCAGGGTGCTCATTTGGGTTGTGCTCAGCATTTTCTAGATCTCCTGACTTATGTTTGAAAAAATAGATGGCTAATAGACCTCCATCAACTAGAACCAGGCATTTCCTGCAGAGATCAAATAGCCCCAAAGTATATGGCATCAGAATAGTCTAGGTATTTGTATTTAGGAGCAATAAAAAGGAGCTCTCTGAACGGTGGTCCAAATTAATCTCATGTACAGCTTCATCAGTTCCATTGAGGATAGGTTTGACTTGGTGGAGCCTAATGGACCAAATTCATCTCTTGTATACCTCTTTGATTTCAGTGACACAGCAGCTATTCACCCCAGAACTGAATTTGATGAAAATTTCCATATTAAAGCGTTCATCTGAAGCGACGTGCATGCATAGACTTACACCCATGATTTAGGAGCCTGTGGCTTTATTTTATTGCGGAACATCTCTGTACTGACAGGCCATAAAGAAGGGTGGATGTTCACCATGGCTAGGCTAGATCTCATTGCACATTACATTTTATCATTAACTTACTGCAGATGACATGTGTGTATTACCACCCCTGGTTTGGATACCCAGTGCATATAATAAGTGGCTTTCCATTTTACTCTAGGTTTTGATTAAGAGTAATGGTCTGGAATTATGCATTTGTGCACACAGTGGTGATTAAATGTACGCTCTTGTGTGATGAACAGCTGGGCAATAGGTTTGTTGTGAAAAAAAGTTGAAATTCCAGCTTGCTGCTTGCTGCAGGAGCAAATAGGTTAAAAAATTACAGCAGAATTATTGTCAGAATGTTTTAAGTATAACAGTAATTAGTCTGTTTTAGCTGATTGCTCCTGAGACAGCGCAGGCCATCGTGCCTGGGTTAGATGACAGTGTGGTTTCTTGTGTTATCATAACCCCCTTGCTAGGACTCCCCCTCCTAAGCCATGTCTCCTTCTGTCCCTTAGGCAGGACTCTCCTGATGTCCTTTGAGAGTCAGGCCGAGCTGGAGCCCTTGGAGCTCGTGTGGGCCAAGTGCCGTGGCTATCCCTCCTACCCTGCCTTGGTAAGTACCCCGTTGCTCTCACAGTCTGCACCCGCAGCACAGGTAGCCCAGAACACAGTGCTAGTGTTGCAGTGTAACCAGACAGAAAGGAAAACCCCACAAAATCATGCAATATGTGCTTCCCCCCCCTCCTTTGCAGAGTTAATTTTCCCTGTGCTCATTGTTTCAGAGCATTGCAGACGATTCATAAAACAGGGGTCTCTCGGTGCCAGGGATAGGAGGAGATCTTTCCTCTCCTCTTCTGTTCACTCAGAAGGTATGGGGAAAGTAATTGGTGCTGTTGGCATGAGAAGACCTAACTTTTGTAAAGACAGGCACAAGGTTGCGCTGGTGTCTAACTGCCTGCACATTTTCCTGTATAGTGAGTGCAACCCCATCTGTAGGTGCCCTCCTGGCCTTGTGGTCCATATATCCTCTCGCAGTAACAGTATGTTTGCTTTAAATATGAGAATATATGCACGTGTGTGTACCTAGTCCTTTGAACAATGTTTCCTTAGTATGTATCCATGTTTGGATATGAGATTATTAACGTGAAATCCATAAACCTGGCCTCAGTGAGCACCACACTTGGTTCCAAAGCAAGATGTGACATGCAGTGTTGCTAGGAAGTGCCAGTACCACTGCAGGCTTTTAAGTGGTTGTTAAGTTACCAGCAGAGACTGCTGAAGTAAGCATATAAGTAAGAACATGAGATAGGCTGACTATGTTTCGTTGTTTCTGCTACTTTTAAATATATCCCTTGCGACATGGCTCTTCCTGCCATCTCTGCTCCATGTAATTTCTGCATGGCTGCAGCCATCCCCTTAAGTGCCTTCATGGTTGGGATCGCTACGACAGACAGCGCTTGTGACTGCTGAGGAATCGGAGGGGGTGAAAGCAACTGCAGTCGTCACAGAAATTACACAGGTCTCTGCCTCCAACCAGCAGAGCTGTGAAACCATCCGTTAGCTGACACGGCATGTATGCCTGGCCGTGGCTGAGCACAGGTCTGAAGCCGGCAAAAAGGGCAGATGCTGCTAAAAGAGTGACCCTTGTCCATGCTTGTACTCTGACTGGGAGCGCAGAGGAGAGAACAGCTACAGATCCGCTAGCCATGTTGCCCAACCAAAGCATTTTTTGATCTTCGTGTGGCTACAGCCAAAGTTAAATTGCTCTTTAGCACGGCTTTAAGTGGTTAGACTGTCCCCAAAAAAGGCATTTTTTTATAGCACTCGGTTACTGTGGTGAAGTGTCTTAATAAATTCCTACAGCTGGCCAATATCAAAACCAAACAGCTTTTTCAAGCCCTTAGGAGCCAAGATCAGGAGGCAAAGAAGACTGAACGGAGTATTGCATCCACCCGTTGCTGTTTCGTTCTCCTGCTGTGATCACACAGCACAAGCGTTGGACACCGGCGTTTCTGCCTTATGTGGGGAGAGTCGAACGCGTCTGTTGTTGCTTCTCTCCCAGGCGACTGTAGTCTGCGTTCCCCCAGCCTGATAAAGCTGGCACTGCTTGTTGACTCTCCAAATATTGGGCCTGATTCTGATCTAATGGCAGCATAAATCGGAGCAATGCCACTGAAGTCAGCTGAATTGCACCGGAACAGAGCTGCTGTGAGATCGCATTGTGCCTGCTGAGTACAGCAGTGGTGTTGAATTCATCGTACGAGTTTGGAGTGAAGGAGGGAAATCATGTGCTGAACACGACAACACTGAGTTTGTACTAAATTACAAGCTAGTGTAAGTGCATCAACATCCACACAGAACCACATACTTACGTCCTTACTCTTTTTTAAGACTGGGTGCTTGGCTTTTGGACTGACTGGCTTCCCTTCACAGGAGGAGTCTCGAGGACAGCAAAATTCTGTAAGAATTGCTGCTGAGACAGAGTGAGCAATTTTGCTTACCCATCCAAAGTAGATTTTAATTGTCTAGCTTGGATAGACTGAAAGAACAGAAAAAAAATGCATTCTCTGCAGTACTTGAAGGGTTTTGTGCTTAAATATCCTTTCCCTGTGTCACTAGATAATCGATCCCGAGATGCCCCGCGAGGGTTTGCTCCACAATGGAGTCCCCATCCCAGTCCCACCCATGGACGTGTTGAAGTTGGGGGAGCAGAGGCAGACAGAGGCAGGAGAAAAACTCTTCCTTGTCCTTTTCTTTGACAACAAGAGAACCTGGTGAGTGTGTGCAGAAAAGCTGGAGCCTGTGGTGAGTGCTGTGGCAGAGAGGGAAGATGTAACGTCACCTTTGGGATGTGGGAGCATACAGGGATGATGATGATGATGTTACATGTAAATTGGAGAATTTAAGCATGCAGCAGCCAAGAAAAGTCTAAATGAGGAAGCCAGCCTGCTTTTCCCTGGTCCAAGAGCGCGACATCTGACTGCTCCACTTCCACGGTGCAGCATCCTTCACCCGGGGGTCACGTCAGCACAAAAATACTGAGGCACACGAAGAGCCAATTTAGTAGTCAAAATCTGCAGTAAATTTCAGAGAGCATTTGACTTTAAAACACCAGCACACTCAGCAGCCAGTTCCACTGCTGTGCAAAAGATTTGCCAAAAATCTCCAGGGTAACGTTTTCAAATGCTGGGGTTTGTTCCATATTTAGACTTGCCTGATTTTTCAGAGGTGCCGAGTACCTGCAGTTTTCAAATCAAGATGCTTGTTTAAGATGGAAAATGTAGGTGTAAGCACCTGGCTCAGGGCAAGTGAAATATCTCAAGGCCTTTTACTGTTCTGTCTCAGACAGACTGAATCTGGTGATCTTAGTATCCGAGGCTGACCATGCTCACATGGTAACAATAACCCAGACAGATACAATAAGTCACAAACCAATGAAGTGCCTTAAAAATGAGCAATAAGGCTTGGAAATCCGTGTAGTGGGAAACTTGTAAATTTGGAGCATTATGCTGGAAGGGGTGAGTCCCCCCAGTGAGGCAGGCAGCCGTATGCTAAACCCACTGGATTATTTAACCAGCAAATGGTACATGGGAACTTGAACTGAGCAAATAAATTGCCACGAAGGAGGCAATACCTGTGTGCAGCTGGAATCGCAGATCCAGAGAGTTTATACTGCGGAAAATGCGGATGCTGGGCGGTTGGGGTGCACGTGGGAACAGAGGAGAGAATGGGCTCGCCTCTTCTGCTGCTGCCCCTATAAAATAAGATATCAAGGGCTTGAAAAGGAGCCTCGTGCTACTTTGAGAGTCCTTGGTGTCCCGGGGAAGGTCCTTGCTGGCGTCCCTGGAAGGGGTCTGGGTGAGGCTGCAGCCAGGCAGCCCTGGCAGAGAGAGCATCTCCCATAACTCCCATAAGAGCAGGGAAGGGCGAGGGGCTGGAGGAGGGAGGCGAACATCGCCCGGCGTCTGCGGCGCGGCTGGAGGGAGGGTGCATCATGGGGAGAGGGCAGAGCCAAGCACGCAGTGGGGTAAAGCAGCAAGGGGGAGTGTTTCCCCCTGCGTTTTGGGGCTCCTGCAGTGTTTTATGCAGTTTGAAGAGATGGAGGCAAGGTGCAACACAGGCAAAGGAAACGTGTGTGCTGACTTCTTCAGAAGCTGAGAAGAGGACCACCATCGCATCCCTTGATCAGTATGGTTGTGTCCTCTGGGGGAAAGAGGTGCCAGGAGAGACACTCTCCTGAGGTTTTTTATTAGTACACTGATTACCAGAACCACTTGATACAGGACATGTTCTTCAAAGAGGTACTAATGACTTTTAGCTGAAAATCAGTGGCAGTGCCACGCTTCCTGTTGCTGTAGTCATTGGTTTTGAAAAATCTAAATCCAGACTTGTCATTAAAGCTACTTTCCCAACAAAAATTAGCATTTCCTTGGCTTTGCCCTGCTTTTGTTGGAGACAGGCTCTGGTGGATGTTTACGCTTTTAAGTGGCCACTTAGATCCTTATTTGCAATTTCTGGGAAGCCAGGGCGCCTCGGGGAAGTCCTAAACCCCGGTGGTCTTAGTGCCAGATCCAAATTGTGCTGACTTCAGTGATGCTGCAGAAGGGTCACAGACGCTGAAATTGGCCCCTCGTCTTCATGGCGAAGATGAGCTGAGCTGCCCTGGGTTGTCCGTGTTGGCTGGCTGGGAGATGTGTTGAGCTGTGCTAGCAGTGGCTGAGCTTTAGCTCCTAGGGGCTGGACTTCGTTAGGGAAGATGACATGTTTCTGAGCGTTCTAATTAATGTGGGCTCATGACTGCACGATAAAAACTTGCTATAGACAAGGCACTTGCAATTTAAGTCATAAGTTGGGTGGGGTCAGCTTAGGCTTGGGACGTGTCTGCCTGTTTCTGGATGATCCTCGGGATAGTTGTAGTCACCCAAACCCTGATCCTTACAGCCTCTTGGAACAAGGCAGAGCTTTCTTGGGCATAAAATCTTCCTTTCCACCATGGAAGTCCCTGTGTTTGCTGCTCTGTGGAACACAGGGGTTTCCAAGTTTCCCCTGGACCTCAAGGGAGTGTTGAAAGCCTGGAGTAAAGTCTCCAAGGAGAGAGAAATCTGTGGTCGTGCAGGAAGGCATTTTGCCTGCAGGTGGTTCCATGTCAAACGCAGGCATTTAAACATTTGTATCAACATTGTGGAGTGTTAATTATAAACAAATAGATCACAGGAACATAGCTGCTCCTGGGGAGGAGATGACAACCAGTGACTAGTGGGTGCTGAGACGTGGGAAATGCTTGAGGAGCTGGAGTACTTGGCCACGTCTTGGAAACTCTTGGGACAAACTCCTTGGCCTGTTGCAGCAGGTTGGAGAGCCAGGCACATCGGAGCAGTCAGCCTCCTGCAGAGAGCTCAGGCATGGCATTGCAAGGGCAAGAGGCCTCCAGGTGTTTGCTCTTCTTTCCCTGTTCCCCCTCTCGATGCCCTCGGTGATGGGGCTTTGTGCTCTCCTTTCTATTGCAGGCAGTGGCTTCCGCGTGACAAAGTCTACCCCCTCGGCGTGGACGACACAGTGGACAAGCTAAAGATGATGGAAGGACGAAAAACCAGCATCCGCAAGTCCGTGCAGGTGGCTTACGACCGAGCCATGATTCACATGAGCCGCGTGCAGGGAGATCACCCCTTCGTTACGTCCAACTACCTGTAAGGGGTCGGGGCAGCTGGGCCTCCTTCTCCTCCAGACCCCGCGCTCGCTGCAGAGCTGACCGGCTGGGCGATGCCGTTCCCAGCAGCTGTCTGCACTCCTCGAAGTACCCTGGAACGTGCCAAAAAGCCTGCCCAGCTTCTTTCTGAATGTGTCTCGCTGAAGAGCTGGCAGGAGATGAAATGTATAGTCTACAGGGCCAGGAGGAGGGTGGTTAGGAGAAGCTGCCAGGTGACGGGAGCCAAGGTGAGCTGATGCAGTGAGCTGAGCGCGGCGCCCGGATGCTCGGACCTCGCGCACCCTCCCTCGGCCCTGCCTCCCGCGCGCCGACGGGGTTTTTAAGTCGTCAGCCAGCCCCGAGTAATTCCCGGGAACCCGTCACCACTGTAACCGAACCAGGATCCTTTATGGAAATCCCAACCGGACTTTTCTGGTGCCAAATTTACCTTAACCATCATCGACCTTTTCATTTTTTTAAATGACTTTGACTGTCCCATCACATTAATAAAAAAATGGTAGCTGGGAGTTCGCGTTACGATTTTCCTGCCTACGGACATAGCGTTTTCATGTTTGATTCTCTCGCTGCATTTAGAAAAGCTCGAGGTGTTTTGGCAACCTTCCCCTCTGCTGCACACCCGTACACGCACAGATGCCAGAGCTTTAAATACGAGAAGCAAATCGGCTGATTTCTGTGTGTGTGTCCGAGAAATTTATTTGCTAGTTTCACATCGGAATTCTGATTTCTGTGACTCTGATTGTTCCAGTAACATTTCGGATCATGGTTTAATAGAGTGCCGAGTCGAAACAAAGAAAACTTCCTTTTTTGAAGAAGTAAAATGAATTTTGGGGGTGTCTTAATGAGCTGGAGCAGCCTTGCAGATGCCGAGGTTGATCAGGGTTGGAGGGAGATAGATCTTTTGTGTTGGCTTATGCACATCTGCTGTAAGACTCCTCTTCCTTTCTTCCCCTTTCTCTTTTCTGTGTCTGACGTTTGCCTCGGGCTCGGTTGGGGTTGAAACCGAGCGCTGGCTAGAGCACACGACCGTTTTGCCTTTTCGCCTGCTCCCACGCACGCGGCTCCTTCCCCGGTGTGTGGGTCTCCAGCACTGTTGGCTGTTGAAGCCCGAGCAAACCCAGCTCTGCAGACAGTCCCGGCTTTTCGGGTTTGCGTCGCGAAAATGGGGACAGCTGATGTTTGGAAACTGGATGATGAAACCTTTTCTATTAGCCAAGGACTTTATGATTTCTCCGAGCTCTTCTGTTGCGTGTCCCTTTTTGCTTTCCCATTTTAAGAACCAAAGGTGCAGAGCAAGATTGTAGATTGAAGATCATCATTTCGCTTTTTAACTCAGTATTTTTTTATTATTTTAACTTTTTCATACTGAAGAGAATGTGGGGTCAAAAATAATAATAATTAATAATAATAATAATGAATAGTGGGGAGTAATCACTGCCATTTCTACTTGGTCTACTTTTTTAAAATACCACTTCTTATACATTGGGACATGGAACCACACTTTGAGGAAGATTCCTGTAACATATAGAGATGGGGCATAGGGTTTTGTAAAAATAATAATAATAATAATGCCTATGGAGTGTGGCTAGGGAAGGATGTTGTGTACATAGTTGTAAAATACTGTTCTAAATTATTTAGACCTATTGTCACCGTTCTTGAAGTCCTCAGTTGTGTTGCTGGGTCTTTTATATGCACACAGTGTAATTTATTTAAAGGAACGTACCCTTTTCCAAGGTGGTAGCTCAGCTGTGGACTTGTGACCTGTGTATATGTTTGAAGATCTTGGGATCTGAGTTCTTTTGGGTTTTTTTTTTTTGGTGTTTTTTTTAATGACATTTTAGAATTTGAATTGGCTAATATCCTGCTGTTGCTACGGGACCTAAGCGTTACTGTCAGTCTGCTGTAAAGCACAGATCGCTCTATTTATTGTAGAAAGTGAGTTTATTTGCTTTCTAGAATTGTTTATATCAGATGGTATAAGAGAGGTAATAAGAAAATCTATGCTTGTAAAGAAAAAAAAAATGCTAATTTTACCTACTATAATCTGACTGTCTGAGACTATATTTTCTCTCTGAGAAATAAATGTTCTAATGTATAAAAAAAAAATTAAGAGTCCTTCCTTGCTAGTATTGTCCTGAGGTCCAGGCCATCACTTACCATGATGGTTTTTATTCATCCCAGTCGTCCCAGGTGTTGCAGAGAGCAGCGATAGGGAAGGGGCACGCGGAGGGATCGCTTGTGCTGCCTCGAGCATCTCCCAGAGGTGAGTTTGGTCCCTGTGCAGCGGGTGACAGGGTTGGGTGCCGCAGGATGGATCCCACTGAATCCCACCCCCCTGGCCAGGGGCGGCTGAGAGCCCTGAAGGGGTGGGAATTGGGAATTTGGAGCTTGAAGCCCATCTCGGGATGCTCGTGGTGGGTGGGGGGCGGCTGCGATGCGGGGCTGTGGGCAGCGGGGTTTGCCCGCAGATGGAGAGGAGCGGAGCCGTGTGGACGCGGCAGCCGGGCTGGTCCCTGGCTCCCGGCCGGGGAGGGCTGCTCGTCTTCGCAGGGCTCTCGCGTTGTCTCGCTTCCCTAAGATGCATTTTCGCTCCCCGCACAGGTTCGCGTTGCTGCGGGCGGTGGTCCGCCGTCGGGACCCCGTTGCTGCCCAGCCCCTCCGTGCAGACCTCTTCAAGGATGCAGGTACTGATCCCCTCTGCTGTGAGCATGAAGCCCTTCTGGGGCCGGAGGCACGGACCCTGCAGGAGCCAGGGGATGCTTTTCCCTTCCTTTCCCCCATCCCGTTGTTGTTCTCAGCACCACAGATTTGGCAGGAGACAGCTGCAGTCGCCTGCTTCGAGGCCTCATCCTGGCTCTCGCCTCCCTGCCAGCCTCGCTGCCTGCCTCGCTGGCGCGTCCTCTGCCTCCTGGGCTCAGACAAGTGTCAGCCTGATTAATCAAAACCCCCATCTCCGATAATCTCCCGTCCCCAGCTGCCACCACACTGTCGTGTCTCTGACCCTCATCTCCAACTGGTGCTGAAACACCGAGTAATTAAATTCCTGTTTTCTCCCTAATAGGTTTGTCCTTTCGGATGCTTCTGCCTTTAGTTGGAAGGCAAGGGTGCCGTGGGTCTCTCCAGCACCAAGCTGTGGAGCTGGGCTCACCCTCCCTGGATCTGGCCTGTCGGCAGCATCTGCGGGAGGATGAGGAGGGGACTGGAGCATCTCTCCTACGAGGAGAGGCTGAGGGAGCTGGGCTTGCTCAGCCTGGAGAAGAGAAGGCTGAGAGGGGACCTTAGAAATGCCTCTAAATATCTGCAGGGTGGGTGTCAGGAGGACGGGGCCAGACTCTTTCCAGTGGTGCCCAGCGACAGGACA
>Ga0065711_1035158_pt1 | contig 22721 bp, 13 predicted proteins | sample Hoacrofraction12_FD_59098 | JGI IMG/M metagenome (GOLD analysis project Ga0065711, IMG submission 59098) | Hoatzin crop microbial communities from Cojedes, Venezuela - Epithelial fraction 12 v2 (version 2) | ecosystem: Host-associated > Birds > Digestive system > Esophagus > Crop | place... | reverse complement strand
AAAAAAAAAAAAAAAAAAAAAAAAAAAAAGCATGCAGAACTATTCAATTTAAAAACCTACAGCTAAGAAAGTTCCAGACAACTGGAAATCAGAATACACAGGTGAAGTACCAGAATGGGTTTCCCAGGTCTTACACTTCTTTCACCACTGACCTTTGCTATTGTTCACCAGCTGAAACAAGATACTGGCCACAAAAAGCTCTAATCAAAGCCTTTACAATCTTCCCTATGTCCCTTACGGAAAAGGTATATTTTACAGAAATGGACAGTCTCCTCCAAATTCCTACAATTCAGCTAGTACCCCATCACGCATGTCAATACCATACTGTTCTTGCTACTTCATCCTCTGATTAACATCATAGCCATGTTACACTGGACAGGAAGAGCTGCTGGAATTAAAATTAGAGACAAGACGTGGCATAAGTAATTTCATTCTTTCCTCACTGTCAGTATTATATCAGCGTAACATAAAATAGCTGCTTCTCCTTGGGGTTTTCCTTTCTTTTCCCGCTCTACGCCCTTTTTACTATGAAAACACTACAAATAAGATTAAATAGCTCTTCTACAGCAACAGGACATTTGCAGCAGTTAGGATGTGACATGACAGAAATTACATTATTGTCAGATTTGGTGCAGGTGTCGTTTTTCTTTAGATTATAGTATTGCAGCCTTCTCCCTCAAAATCCTTACAGCAAGATTTTGAAATGACATCACAGGTTGCACAAGCAGAAGAAGCTTCTCATAAATTTCTACTATGCAGGCACTGTTATAAGAGCTTTTTTTGCCATCTACCTCATTTCTTTGCCAATGGAATGCAGAATCATCATTAGTCTTTCCAGCACACAGCAAATTAAGTTTCAGTGAATTGTCTCTTCCAGTTTCAGGTGTCTGCAGATAAGCTGTTCTCCCTCGCAGCTCTCCTAAGGGGCATACTTACCTTTTTACTGAACAACCACAGTCAGTTCAGATTTCAAGAACTTCTGCCAGAAGATGCACAGTATTAGTGCCACTTTAAAGAACGCTATTTAATCACCAGGTATCAGGGCAGTGCAGAGTGTGGTGCACAGGAATTCGCTATTCAAAGACACAGTCCTAGACTAATGTACCCTGATGTAGGCCGACTTTGTGGTTTTCCTTGAATACGAACTCAACATCTAAAGATGTTTTATGTCACTAAGTCTAGATGTTGTTGTGGCATATCAGACAGTTTTTGTTGCTCACAAGACACAGAAGCATATTCTCAGAGCACCTGTTGACAGAAGAAATCTTACACTGACCACATGAGGGGAGGGATAAATATATATTTGTAAATTAGATCCCAAGATCTTTATAGAGGACTGTATAAACCTTTATTCTGACTCTGCACAGCTACTTGTCTGTTATGGATTTGTGACCAGACACTCCAACACTCAACACTATTCCTTCTGTGATCTGGAAGTGGTAAAGGACATCCCATCCCACCTGGCTCTATACTATCAGCGTGCCTTCATCTCACTTCCCTCAGCATCCTGTATGGGTAGCATACAGAAAACCTTCACAACTGCCTCCTGTATTTCCCAATACTTTAAGTGACAAAGAGAAGCTTTCCCTAATATGTCAGACTCAGGATAAAATTTTGAAAACCATCAGAAGTGATTTAGGAACCTAAAAAGCCCTTCCAATAGTGGCTTAGATTCCCAGAAGCTTAATTAACTCTTATGAGAAATAAAGTGAGACTGGGCGGTCCCAAAACTCCTAGACATTTTTGATAATATGGCCATTTCTCCAGACACCAGCTTCTCTCTTCACTGTCTTCACATGTTTTTCATCTGTTTGTTCTCCTACTTCCACTACCCTCTTGCTTAACCAACCTAATTACCTCTTTACTACTTCCTTTTAAGTGAGACTTGTCTTTTCACACATTCACTCTTTCCCTTATAACACCTGGAAGCCTGTGTATATATAAAAAGAAAAGATGATATTTTGGATTCAAAAGCTTCTTCCTCCACTGTAGTAATGTTCTAGAAGCCATTGTTAAGTTGGGCCTGGAGGAGTGAAGGAGAAAGACTCACACAGTGGTAATTCACACTCCTGGCTCATGAGTTACACACTATCTTAATCTCAGTGCACCGACGACACGGGGAGACGCGTCCTCCCTCTGCCCGAAAGCCTCGTGCTACACGCAGGATCCCTCCCACGGACAGAATGCCAGCTGTAATGCCACAGCTATCTTTCCGCTTTCGCTGCAGCAGGACAGGGCATATTTAGGTTACCGTGAAGAACTCTGAGGCTGCAAAGGGAGACACTGGTCCAGCAGTATAGTGGCTATACTGGCTGCACCCCACTTGTTTTAGATCTCCATAGAGGCCCCAGGCTGGCTCCATTTCCACACTATTTCAAGAACTGCCACACTTTGCTTTCACTACACTTCAAATTCAAAGGGCAGCAGAACACTATAAAGCACAAGGCTATTATCCCCCAGTCATCGCAAAGCCCAACAATCTCCAAACAATCACAGGTTCAGGTAATAGAGAGGCCCATTTCTGCAGGCTATAAAAGTATGAAGGAGGGGTCTCCTGAGCCAGCACACAACTCACAGCCAGTTGGTGAGCTCCCCTAGTCACTGACAGACAGATTCTTTCCCTGAGGCCAGCTGGCTCAGGAGAAGGCAACAACAGTGATGCTCTAGGGCTTCAACATGGACAATCATGTAAGAGAGAGATGGAAAAGACCTAGCAGGTCACCAAGTTCATTTATCTGCCAATGCAGGGAAAGATTTATGTGCTAAGAGTATAACCAGTACACCAACACTTGAAGACTTATATTTTCACATCAAAACTTAGTGATCAGGTCTGACATGTGGATAACTGAGGCATCTGGGCTAGACTGATTCAGCTCACTAAGGTGTGACTCAGCAGAATACGGAAATAACCATCACCTCCAAATTAATACAGCAATTAGGCACTGCCATACATTTTGCTTAGTTCAGAAGGAACTTGGTCTACAAAGCAGAAGATCCTTAAGAAACTTAAGTGGAGAGATCAAGACAGAACACATTCAGAAGCATCTAGGATAGCATACTGCTAATATCACTACAAAGACTTGATGTTTATGCTCATATAATACTACTTCCAAGCACTTGTTTGCTTAGCTTATATGACCTCTATCTACATTTTTTTGCCTTTATTGCCTAAGTTGAGCTGTTTTCACTGCAACGTAGTACCTGTCTCTCCTTCAAACAGACATAGGTTTCAGCTGCTGCTCTGCTGGTCCGGTCATCTTCTGCATCAAATAATACTGTTCAATACACTACCAAAGCGCCTCAGTTATAGATACTGAAATAATTCTTCTGCCAGTATACTCTCCTTTGGCATGCAAAGAGGCAAGTGATTTCAGGATTAGGGCACATGGTTGGAGTGCATGGTACTGCTCTCATGTTACAGAGGCCATGCCTGTAATGTGGTATTTGGTACAGACAGACTACAATTCTGATCCCTCAAATATGGGCAACTTCTGTTTTTCTCAGCCTAAAAGGGTAATTGGTCCTTCCTCTGTAACACATGCTTTATCACCTGTTGTTCCACTGGAGAGTTACTGCCCTGCTGCTCGTAAGAACTGTCCATTGACACATTTACAATACTGCCATAACAGGCATTCCTCTGAACCTGCATCCCCTGTGCTAAAAGAACAGTCTCTTCTCACAAGTCTGCTGTATCTGGGGAAGAAAAAAAAAGAGATGTCAGATTCACAAAAAATGGTGTGTATTAGAAGCAACTCTGTGATTTTTCTAAGAGCATCAAAGGGATACAATCAGGGAACAGGGACAGTGGTACTGTCAGATGTCATGATCAGCAAAAGCAAAGAAGTCTAACACCAGTCAAACACTGTTTCTCAAAGAAGAAACATCAGCTGGTTACAGAGAAGCATTACTAACCAACTGGATTATAAAACAAGCCACCTTGTGACTCTGCCCTCTGCTACCTCCAGATTCTGTGGTTTTCAGCAGAAAGGCTGATGCATTTGCAGCTGGATGCACAGGTAACACAGAAAATTGTTCAAGAGAATTGTTAAGTGCAGATTCTTTGAAGCAGCATGAAGTGGTCCGTGCAAACTAGTGCATTTAACAACACAGCAACAGAGAGGTCTGCACAGAACTGAGCACTGGCAGTGTGCCTCCACCACAAGGCTATACCACACCTTCAGCTCCTCCTGCAAAAGGATGCCTTGGACCCAGCAGCTATGGAGCTAATGGACTTGTAAGATAAGGAAAAATTACAAAGACTCACTACCCATGCTACGTTCCTCTCTACTGTTTATTGCATTCAGATCACAGGGAGGCTGCAGAGCAAGTCCCTGTCATACCACTGTGAGCCATGCCCTTCCTGTCGCTGACATTATTTGTTCATAGGTTCCACGTGAAGGTCTAGTTTACATACCTATTCCTGCTCCTACAGAAGAGAACAACATTCTATCCACACGTGAAGCTTTCTCTTTTCAAAAGTATAAAGACAGGAAAGGACATGATAAACAGCATCCCTCCAGCAGTAAATCCTAGTGGTGAGAACAGAGCTAAATGGCAGCAGTACCCCCTTCTAAAACGACAAGCCTGACCTTAAAAAAGAAAGTCAGTTTGCATTCATTGTTTTTTAAAAGTGTTGTACCACATACTCAGGATAAAAATGCAAGCACTCTTTTGTAGAGCCACTGAGCTTATCAAAAAGAAAATAATATGTCATCATTCCTCATATTAAAATAAAAAAAATAATTTGCAGGTGTTTCTTCACTATCCAGGGCTACCGGCTCTTTTTTTTGAGAAGTCTGGTATAACCTGAGACAAGTCTTAAGAGCCCAGTCTGAATCCAGCCTCCTGAGTGCAGCACCTCTTAACGACATGGAGTGGAATCGCTGCACGTGCAGAGCCACGCACATGTAAAATTAGCAAAACTTGCTGTACATCCCTGTCAGGGCATTGTCCTTCAAACTTTACAATCTTCGACTTACATGTTTTCCAGAAATTCCTGAACATTGCGAACTGGGTTCTTCCACTTCACCCAGTTCATAAAGAAAGAGTGGTTCTCACCGAAACTTCTCACCTCTAAGCCCCTATTTAGCGTACATGACAAAATAAAAAAGCTGCACTTTGTAGAAACTACAGTGCCTTCATCTACAGAAACAAGCTGTGCTCAAAAACTGCTTAGCTTACTTTATTTCCAAACCACCCACAAGCTCCATGGAATTTGATACAGCAGATATGCATAATACTTGCTGCACTTGAGACTGCTACAGGAGATACGTCTGCTGATTCAGCCTTCAAAAGCCAGACTAATCATAAGCCTTGGGTAGCACAAAACTGTTCTCATGAGAGCACAATGAATTAAGTGTGCACAAGAAAGTCTGCTTCACTAATGGATCCCAGGTATAAGGCTTCGCAGATTCACTGGAAGATGATCCGTGTGAGGACAGTGGAAGAACTTTGGGCAGGCAGGAAAGGCAAATCAACTGACAGCAGAATTATCTTCTCAGCTGGGCAAGGCACAGGGAGCAGCTGCTCGATCAACCACCCCACTGAACTCATTTCCCAGCAGTGGTTAGAGAAGCAGTTCTGTGAGTCAAAATTTTGTAGGCATCAGCAGCAGAAGAAATCTGGCTGTTCCTCTTTCAACAGCGAAAGAAGCAGAAGGAGAATGGTACGCAGCTACACTACTGAAATCAAGCATTTGAAGAACTGGATACCGGAATAGCCCTTTTGCCAACTTACAACAAACTGTAGGCAAGCCCATATTCCAAAAGACACAGTATGGTGTGTACAGTTATGAACTGTGGTCGTTATCAAAGGCCTTTCTGTAACTTCAGGTAGTGCTTCTGCCAACCCTCCTAGCATACAGCCAGATAGTGGTAACAACCAGCCCTTAGCTCTAATGTGCCAGTTACACTGTGTCTTCAGGCAAACGTGTTTTCCTGCCACAGCAGTTCCCCATTCAACTACTTGCTCTGATCAAACCATATGCTACCACACCAGTAAAGACAAAACTTCTGTCACCTTCAGCCATCTCAAGGCAATGCATTTAAACAAGTGCATTAAAATTCAACCAGTGGCTGAGGGTCAGTCACCCTACAGGCACACCTCTTTTTTCTTAGGCTACTAAGGGAGCCTGAACAACTCTGTACAGGCTACTGGTTACCGCTGCCTAAGCTGTGTTCCACCTCCAGTGTGTACACGTCACCAAATTCAGCTGCCTGAAAAGCTCCCCAACAAGAACACAAAACCTTTTCATCTTACAGGGTATGTTTCACATGCACAGCCAAACCCAATACAACACTTCCAAAATGTTTTGGGGAAAACCGGGGACAGCTGCACGCGCACTTACATGTGACGGGAGGCTGTAGCAGAAGTAGTCAGTCAGTCTCCTCAACAATGTATTGATTCAACTGGTCTCACTGGAAATTAAGCATTCAATATCATGTAAAAGACATAAGCATCTTCTGATACAGACTAAATGAAAACCACTACAGGTTTCTCTACTCTAGACAAAAGCCAAGACAAGGCGAAAACATCAGTGGATGTGCAAAAGCAAAGAGTGGATTTGTACTTTTTTTATTTTTCTCGTGTATGAAGGAGGATTAAGTAGTTTTCTTCTGATTAAGTTTTATTTATTGAACAAAAAGTCAGATTTAGCACCAAGGCTGACATTTCCCAGATACTTGCAATAAACAGCTATGTTTTATTTCAATATATTTCGTCTATTTTGATGAGCACTCTATTTAACTGTTAAAGCTTTGCATCTCACCTTATACTGCTCCTGAACATCAGGTGTAAGCACACCACACTCCGCAACGGTCACACGACAGCCCGTGGCTTGCCTGTCAAGGGGAGCCTGACAGAGCACTCTCACACCCGCTGCTCTCCGTCCACTGGTCCCACTGGCCGTGAACATGCTAGACGTACAGCATGCTGGTCTGGTCAGGACGGCAGGCAAAGGCCTCACTTCACAGATCGTACACATACACCTACGCAAGGAGTTCAGTTTCCCTCTGCCATGTTTCTCCTGCTGGAGACCTTGGGCATCCTATTACTTTAGTGTGAAGGAAAATAAAATAAATTATTCTAACTAATTTATCATCATACTCCACCACTGTATTACTGGCAGTAACCACAGAAGCTTTGTGGCCATCACACAGAAACCAGAGCCAGCTGTCACAGGCCTTGTGTAACGAACGGTACACACAGCTGCATTGCTCCAGGGACAGATTTCTAAGATTCCAGTTCTTCCCTCCTCCAGAGGCAAGAAACACGCATTGATACGAGAAGCACTACTAAAGAATTCTCCTTTGTATCATCAGGTGCGAGAGTTGGCGAGTCCATTTGTATCGGTAGCTCTATTTGCTCAACAAGATGGCAGCGTGCAGAGTGGCTTCTCTCTGTCCTGTCACATATACAGCCCAAGAAAGCTTTTTGTGTCTTCCCTCTCTGCTTGCAAAGTTACAAGATCACTTTCATTTTTTGTCTCTTTATAGACACACTCAGTGGGTGGCTTCCCATCATGGCCCTGCATGTTTATTCTAGTAAATTATTCAACTTGCTCTGTGTGGGGCAAGATAATCTCTACAGCAATTCAGGTGCTACTCCATCTACAGCAAATATACTTGCTGGAACAGATGAATTCTGCCATACAATGTCATCTCTGGTTTTCTTCAGCATTTGCACAGAACTTTTATTCAGATAAAACTACTCTTCTCCCCTCGACTCCCTCACTCCCTGCCACAACTGATGGACATTATATCGTACTTCTTGGGAGTAAAAAATTTTCCAAAAAGTTGATGAAGTTTGTGAATCTAAAAATCACTTTACATTTTCCAAATCTTCTCTGCTTGATGTGCTCCTACCTAATTTTCACAGATATTCATTGTGGTAACTTCCAAACACACGGGTTGCAATACATCAAATCCTAAAAGAAAAGGGATTTGAATTGAACTATTCTAAAAGCAGGGAATGAAAAATGAGGTCCAACCTGCAATGCTCTGTCACTGTCATTTAGCCACATGGGATCTGCTTATTTGTACACGTAACAAACTGCTTAACTGCCTGCACTGACCTCCTGAGTGCAGAGTTACCCAAATGTCACCAAATTATCTGCTGTCAAGCATACAACAATATCGTCACCCTTTTTTACCATCAGAATATCCTAAAATGAACTTGATTCCCTGTGTAACACTACATGGTAAGGTTCATAATGCAGAGAGTTTACCAGATATAAAATCAACAAAATCAAGATCTTTGTACCTAATGGGGGGGAAGGAAGCACTGCACACTGATACTTTTTTTTGTATACTATCAGAATGAGGTTGTAGTTTATTTGTTTACAAAAGTCCCAAATGGAATCAAATACATTGTCTTCTTTACCTTGTTACTTGTTTGTATACAAAAACTTTTGGAAAATTCAGAATGACTTTATGTTTTGCAACATAGTTTATGACCCAAGGTGACCTTTTGGTGTCTGATTTAATAGACACCTCTTTCTTGAGAGCCAGACAGGATTTCTTCAGGACACAACTGTTTGCGTACATAAGGCACCTTCTGTAAAGTTAGACACACTGTTTTAAAAGAACATGGAAGCGTAAGTTCAAGTTGCAGAGGGATACGCTACACTAAAACCACACTGTTTGTGGAATGCTCTGACTCATTGCTCTGAAGCTAAAGTATGTTGTATAACAACACACAAATCATTACTGCGGTCCTTGAAGTAACATTTTTCTGGGAGTACAGAGATCCCAAGCAGTTATTTCACCTGTTGTCCTACGACATCTCTCCGCTGGCCTTACTGAGGTGTTCGTTATATTGGTACAAGTAGGCACTGACTTAGCCACACGGCTCTCTCACAACTCTCTTTATCAAGCGTCTCTTCCAAAAGAGGCTTGTGCGGCTACGGCACATTCCCCAAGGAACGCCCCCCTCTTCATGCCAATGAGTCGACAACTGCTGCAAGAGGTACTGGGTCCTCGGGAGAACAGGTCTCTGCCCTACCTTTTTTTGCAACAGGATCACTACACTAGCACACACAGAGATTAGAGATGACTGCTTCCATTGTCTCCTTGCACCTCCCCACCTGCCTGCACTCACCTATCATATCTTCCAGTATATCTGCAGGGTAAGTTCTACGAGGCAGATACTATCTTTCAATTGGCGTTTGTACATAGCCTGCTTTAACTGGGTGCCCATGTATGACCGGGGCTGCTACTGCAACGATGAAGAAAGGAATGCCACTAAGGAGAGTTCTTAGATACGGTCTTCGCTTGCCATGACTCATGGAGAACCTTATGTCACCCTTATGTCACCCTTACTTTAAACCAGTCACAAGCTGTTCTTCCAGTCAGGCAAAAATAACAGCAGCTCTGCCCTACACGGTGTTTCATCCACTCCATCCACTTCTATGTTATTAAATTCCTTCCAGTCCCTGAGGGTTCCTGAGAGGATCTGCCATATCATCACATCATTTACCCTTCTCATGCCCACAGCATCATTTTTCCTTGTTTTTTCTTAAGTTCTCCTCCAGATTCTCTCTCCCAATTGCTCCTGTCAAAGACTGCAACATTTCCTTTTACTTCTTCCAATGCAACATTTGAGACTTCTTTCCCGTAAGCAGTCCAGTATGTAAGTAATACAATAAACAACTAGCATCAAGTCGTCATTAGGGTGACTGCTTCTGTTTGGCTACAAATTGTGTACGCAGCTAGCACCTGCAGAAAGCACTTTTTACCCTGTTACTTTGCTCTTCCCTCTATACCCTTGTTCATCTCATTTACCAGTTACATCTCACCCACCAGATTCTAAAATTTTGAAAGAGGACATACGGCAAGTGAGAGACTTCGGGCAGCTGTGGTTAGTGCAGTGTCAGCATCCTGAAAGCATCCCCTGCCTGGAGGTTTGGCTGCCAGGGCTCAGGGTCGACTTAGAGACCATGCAGCCAAGGGCTGGCCCCTTCCTGCTGCAGGGAAAGGCTCCCAGGCAGCACTGCCAGGATGCCTCAGCCAGCACTGACCCCCTTCCTGCAAGAGCTGCTTTAGGCTGACACTCTGCTGCTTGGTCCCGTCTGCACCTGAGCTACAGCCCCAGTAGCATCCTTATGTCTGTGGGCCGTGGGTCACAGAATCACAGAATCATGGAATCAGTTAGGCTGGAAAAGATCTCTAAGATCATCAAGGCCAACCATCAACCCAACAACACCATGCCTACTAAACTGTGTCCCAAAGTGCTACATCTACACGTTTTTTGAACACCTCCAGGGATGGTGACTCCACCACCTCCCTGGGCAGCCTGTTCCAATGTCTGACCACTCTTTCAGTAAAGAAATTTTTCCTAATATCTAATCTAAACCTCCCCTGACACAACTTGAGGCCATTGCCTCTCATCCTATTACTAGCTAGTTGGGAGAAGAGACCAACACCTGCCTCACTACAACCTCCTTTCAGGCAGTTGTAGAGAGTGATAAGGTCTCCCCTCAGCCTCCTCTTCTCCAGACTAAACAACCCCAGTTCCCTCAGCTGCTCCTCATAAGACTTGAGCTCTAGACCCTTCATCAGCCTCATTGCTCTTCTTTGGACATGCTCCAGCACCTCAATGTCCTGCTTGTACTGAGGGGCCCAAAACTGAACACAGTACTCGAGGTGCGGCCTCACCAGTGCCAAGTACAGGGGCACGATCACCTCCCAGCTCCTGCTGGCCACACTATACCTGATACAAGCCAGGATGCCGTTAGCCTTCTTGGCCACCTGGGCACACTGCTGGCTCATGTTCAGCTGGCTGTTGACCAACACCCCAAGGTCCTTTTCTGCCAGGCAGCTTTCCAGCCACTGCTCCCCAAGCCTGTAGTGTTGCATGAGGTTGTTGTGACCGAAGTGCAGGACCCAGCACTTGGCCTTGTTGAAACTCATACAGTTGGCCTTGGGCCATCGATCCAGTCTGCCCAGATCCCTCTGCAGAGCCTTCCTACCCTCAAGCAGATCGACACTCCCACCCAACTTGGTGTCATCCGCAAACTTGCTGAGGGAATACTGATCCTGACCCACAGACCAACTTCCCAACGTGACCTTGGACTTACCCCATCATCACGGACTTGCCCGGCAATTGGAATGCTAGGCTGCCGCCAGCTGCCCTGCTCCAGCCCACCCTGCTCCCGTGCTGGGGCTGGCAGGGCAGGCCCTGGCTAGCCAGGTCCTAATCCCACTGGCCACGCCATCCCTTTCAGCTCCCAGCTGCTCAGCCCGCAAGGAGCAGCAGTCCCTGCCACACCGACACACAACTCCATGGCCTCCTGCCTTGTTAGGGCTCCTAAGCACTGCCATGACTGATAAATTGATAATGCTAGTATTTTGGGGGACTTTGAATAGCAGGTCCTCCTGTTACTGATGTCAATAACTCTAACATTCTTAAATAAATGTGCAACATTCAAACTGTTCTGCCATGTGACACCTATCACTAGGGCAATTCAATCTAAATTCCATTCCTGCCACCAATTTCTTTCTTGAAGAAGATGGTATTTTCTTCATTCTCCTACTTGAGGGGTGACATCACTGATGGAAAGCCAGCTCTAATTTATGCTTTATCTATCTCCACCTTAAATCCTTTGTATGTGTCCTTTCCCTTCCTTCTTACACCCTTCTACATACCATCTTAGTGCCTAACACAAACCAGTCCCATACGCTTTCCTATTTTTCTCTAGGTTACATATCTGAACCTATTTGAAATGCAACAATGCAGGCGTTGTAGAAGATATATTTCAGTATTTTCCAAAAAATAACATAATTCACCGGTTTTTGTGTTTTTAATACACTTCTCTCCACAGGGACAGCATGACTCACTCTCCCAGTGGGAAAATCACTCCTGCTGTTGGACACAAGCAGCAGTTCTGGCATCTAACACTAATAGCATTATCAATTTATGACTTTAGAAGCACTACCAGCATCTAGTAGTAGTGTCTCTAATATTACAGATGGCCCATTTGTCCGTGTTTTTCCACATGGCCCTCCATGTCTTTTCTTACACCCTTACTTGTGTTTCATGAGGGCACTTAGCTTCTCTCATGTAACACAGCTTTCAAAAGACTCTCTTCAGCTACAAATCCCACAGTAAACAAGTTAAACCAATATACAAAGCCTATTAAATTGTCTGTTCTTCCCTCACCACCCCCCATGAACATATGCAGTCACCTCTCCTCCAAGTAAAGGGCCTCAACTGAGCAAGCCATGGTAACTCCCTCTCTCTCTCCACCTCCTAGCTCTGCAGTATACTACACAAATCACGCGCATAGCAGTTACACCACAACATCCTCTGGGCACCGACTCTGCCTGTCTGAACTGTGAGATGCCAAGGGAGGACAAACCAAGAAAGATTATGAAGGCTATGAAAAAAATGAAAGGCTTCAGATCCCAGAACAACCAAATCAGCAACAGCACAAGTGAGAAACACCATGCACTCTTGTCTGCATCATAAGAGAATAGATAGAGCACGGTGATCACTGCAGCACCTCTGCTTCAGCCTCAGTGGCCTGCAGCCACGGCTGCTGGCATTCCTCCACATCGCCTCTTCAGCGGTCAAATCCCCAGGTGTAGGACGAAGATAAGAAGCACCCTTCTCCTGGGTGAGAGGCAAGAGGACCCTTTACAAATAGTGACAGCCAGGCAAATAAAGCACTTCCTACGTGACGACATCTTGTAACACAGTTTTGTGCAACTGCAGGTGTCCTTATGCCATTTCTCTATTTTGTTTTTGCGCAAGAAGCCTCACCCATCACGCTGAGACAGGTAACTTCCAGTCTCAACAGATATTCCAACCAGTAAGGGACAGGCTTTGATTTAGAGTCTAAAAACATTTAAAAAAAAAAAAATCACAATATTTCATTGAAAGAGCTCCACTATGCACCCACAAGTGAAGGAACTCTTGTTCTCAGTGCACACAGCGGGGTAGGTCCGCAGCAGAAGTCAGTCACCTCCACCCACCCAAACTGTACTCTGGTCTAGCCACCAAACCTGAAACTCATTACAACCTACCTACTAGTTCTGCCAGCTTAAAACAAACTATTTTACTTTTTAACTCTCTAATAAATCATGACCTTTATTTTAAAAGATGTTACTGAATGAGAAACATTGTAACTATTCCTAATTTTACTCAAAATATTTACAGTTCCTGCTCTCCTTAAAAACAATATTTAGTACAGCATTTAATGGAAAAACTATAAAACCATCTACTCACAAAAAAGTATGTATGTTCTATAGACTGATCAACAGATTTAACTCAGATATGTTTTATGATTGTTTTTACTTCAAGATTTGTGTATATATGCGGAAATTACTGATGAAAGAATTGCATTTATCCTGCACTGAAGCGTAAGTCATGCTGTGATAAAAATGTGTATTTCTTTATACATCAGAGAACTAGAATAATTGGCTATTACATGGGCAATGTTATATTTCTGATTTTCGTGTTTATTAATTTACTTGTTTGGGTGTTTTTAACATAAGTCCTTGACTTAAAAGAGATTATATTAGTAAGTACAATGACTAGCAAAACAAGGGTCTAGGTCTCACTAATATGCTTCAAAAACATCAAATTTACTGAGCTAAGTGAGCTTGGAAGTGTATTTTAAATAATTTTGGTATAATTTTTAATTTCTACAGGTAAATGGAACCAACCTTTAGATACCTTAAAGAAGCCTAGATCTTCTGAAAGTACCACATCTCCACCCACTGCAAATCAGGCCCTTTAGTGAACATCAAGGTGGGATGGAAGCATAACAAAGGCACCAAAACTGGGAGACAGTTTGAAAATGCTGTCCACCATTTTAAAAGTGCAGGAAAAAAACAAAACAAAACAAAACAACCAACCAGCCAATAAGTTATTAACTATCCCTTCTGTGAAGCAGTGGCTAATGAATTACATAGTCTAGACAATACCTGACAGCTTCCTGACTTCCCTATGAACACCTATATGGAAAATGCAGATAATGCTTCATATTTCTAATTTTTTTTTTTTTTCCAAAAAAAGTACATGGGGTTAAATATGCTCAACCAATTTAAATAAAGAGATATGATGCAATATGTAGACTGCTAGTGGCTGGAGTCAACAGACAACGCTGGCACTCTGGAGATGTGTAGCTCTAGTTTTGCCAACAAAATCATCTGCGACACCTCCTGTATGTGTCACTCTAAATTTCTTTCTTAAATATTCCTAAAGGGGAGAGAGAATGAAAAATGGAGGAACAGGAGGAAGTGTAATCCTACAAACCCTGGCTTGTCCTTTCATTTTTGAGAAAGGTAATACAGTCTGGTTCTGAGGTTCATGATAAAAATACTGTCCTGCTTTCATATTTGCAGCGGATTTGCTGACAGAGAAACATGTCTGGTTTTTAAATAATGAAAATGTCTTAAACATGTACCTGTCATTGAAGATCACTTCTTGCAGGAGCCATTGTCAAAATCTACCCACATGTCAAGTGCTAGATGTAATAAGAGGGGGAAAAAAAGACATAAAAGCTGTAGCTATTCTAGAAGTAATAGATTGAAAGATTCCAAGTCTTTCAAACCGAAACACATTTACTCATGTTAATCCAACATGTTCACTCTGTAAACAAGACAGAAAACTGAAAAATATGGAAGCATGAGATTTCTGGAGTTAGAAACGAACTGTAAATTAGCATCAGGAGCAATGACGGGTTAACTCAGAAAACACAGCATCTCTCCACAATACTCAATATATACACCTATTTTAAAGGGAGTCTGCCTCAAAAGACACAATGTGAAAGTGTGAAAATGTGTATGGAAAACGTGGGCAGACATAAAGGAACTGAAGCTGAAAACATCAGCATCCAATACTGATGTTATGGTAACGCAGCAGAGAAGGCAGGCAGAGCAAAGCTAAATTATGAAGATACAAACATGCATTTGCAGACCAAAGTTTGCAGACCAAGGACCCAGTTTCATCTTTGGCCAGTTGTAACTACAGAGGGGTGTTCCTCAGTTGTAAAGCATGTTTTGTAACAGATCAGGTGGACTCATGCAGAAGAAAACAGGCAATCCTGGCAAAGAAAATATGACAGAACTAAACCAAGCCAATGATTTGCCAAGGGCAGAGAACATATCAACTTACATGATTCAGTAAGCCTCATGATGTTAGAGCCTGCCCTGATCCAGAAGCCAAGAAATTATGTGACTTGTCTTTTCTTATTTCAATTTCTAACATTCCTGATCGCATAGAAAAGTGAAAAAGCAAACCCAACAGTTCAAAATCCTGACAGCAAATAAAAAGGTCCTCAAAAAATCATGAAAGGCATCATGATTTTGAGCAAGCTGATTTTAAAGCTTTGGCACAGAACTATTAAAAGCCAACCACTGGCAACTGTTTATCCGCTTTCTGAATGAACCATGGCTATTTATGAAGATACTGAAAGCTGTTTTGAATAGCAGGAAAAAGAGCCAACAGTGAGCGAGACACAAAAGACCCAACCACCAATGAATCGTTTGAAGGTATCCCCAAGGCACATAATTACCATTCCCATTAAGCAACAGTCATTGTAATTAAGTATTGTTTGGCTTAAATCAGTTACCTGGAATGTCTTCTGATCAAGCCGGTTCCAATTAAATGGCACTTACTTATTACCTTAATCATGCAGTATCAGTTCAAAGCAGCATAGTACAGCTTCACCTTGAAAGCAATCAGCTCAACATTTGGCAACCAAAACCAATAGCCCTTGAGTTTCCAAATGAAAGAAAACGGATATATTAAGTATAAAGCATCATTACATTGTCTTCTCTCATTTGCTTTTATTTCTACAATTCTACTCACATAATTCTTAAAGCAGCTACCAGTGGAAGAAGATCTGTTTAAAAACAAAAGAGATTAAACACATACTAAATGCCACATATTGTGCTAGTCCTTAACAGGAAGATGCTGGGGAGAACATTAAATACAGAAACAGCAGGACAATGCTTAAAACTTTCATTAGAGTTTCATTCATGAAAGTGGAAATTTCTGCACACTCTCTCCTGCCACGCAACCAGCTATACATGTCTCAGTTTTAAACATGTTTCGCCACACTCTAAGTTAACTTTGAGTTAGATGCTTTTATGATGCATACTTCTTCTGTTTCAGAATATTAACTATTTTTTTGCTCATTTGAAACCAGTGCATTACAAAAATAGTCACACCTCTTACACTAAGAATTTAATTAAGGCACATACATAAAACTTATTTTAGAAAATGTTACGTGGATGGAATTTTTACTGCTTGGCAATAAGAGTATTCAGGGTTTTCAGACAAACATCTAAATTAACATAAAATTAGGCATTTTGATATGTACTTTTACTTTGGGTTTAAGTTAAATTAAAAAAAAAACCAAAAAAAACACACACACACCAAAAACCAAACCCACACCTGTGACCAACCCTTTTTTCCTTCAGGTAATATAAGTTCTAAATTTTTCAGCCTGAACTTCAGGTATCACCTCTTACGTCTGCCTTGACAGAAATTTCTTAAGTCTTCTTCAAAGAATAAAATTTTCAGAATCCCCGTCATTTCATGTTCCGCTGCTACGTACATCAGTTTAAAAGTACACATATCCTATAGAGGAAGTGCAGTGCTGAACAGAGATACCCAACATAGCCCTCCACCTGGATAGCAGACAAAATGAAGATACACTGACATGCTTGCCTACCTGTAGTAACTAATCCACTAGAAGACTGGAGTGCCACCTAGCTCTGTTGCCTTTGTTATCTGAGCTAGTTAAACTATTTCCAATATTCTTACACAGCACTACATATTTTACAAGAGCTTACCTGAAGTCTTACTGAAAGGCACCTTGCTTCTCACACTCGTGTGCCTTCAGAAAGTAAGACTCAGCACCTTTGACAAATGTTACCCTACATCCCCTGGACTCAGCTCTAACTACAGTCATCACTGCCAAATCAAAACTCTCCGTAGTCGCTGACAGTTTACAGAGAATTATTTCAGGCTTTGGTTTATCTCACATAAATTTGGCACAGATACCAAGACAGGCCTACTCCAGTCTTCAATTTCAGCTTATAAAAATCTGCAAGCAAAATACACATCATCAAATCTTATTTTCTAGGGGAACACATGGGTGTTAAGCCTCAAGAGCCTGCATGAAGTTCAGAGCCCTGCACTGGGGAACTACATAAAAGACTGAGCATGCTAGCCTTATTTTAAAAAACTTTTACAGCAGGCCTTCGAAGTCCAGCCTGTGATTGACAAACATCAAACGAATACATTATTAAAAAGAGAGAGACATCAGTTACAGTAATCAATTTCTATGACTACTGGTAATTTTCTGCATAATCCAGCCTAGCAAGGATTCCATACAGCTTTCCCTGCGATGTGGTTGCAAGCTGTCTTCACGCATTAAACACTAGAGACACGCATGTCAAGAGACATTGATTCTTCTTGTTTAAGATTCAGTTGCTCAAAAAAACCCAAAATTCAGTAAGTGCTAAATAATTAGCCGCTGAAAGTCAGCCCTATTTAAGATGTCTGAAGCTGAGCCTTCAAAAAACTGGATGCTCAAAACCATTGCTTCCTTGAAAGGGGGTGGGGGAAAAAATGAAAACCGCATCCTCAGTACACACGTACAGAAAAGTACATTCATCTACCTATAGCTCATCTGGGAGGAGAAACCCAGATCTACTGAAAATGAGAAGCTCCCACTGTTTTCACCTCGAATCTTTCCTAGGAAAGGCACTTTATTCTTTCTTACTTAGTACCTCTCCCTGTTTAGTGCTTTTACAGCAAATGTAGGCTGAATTCAGCCAGTCTCTTGAGGCTGCCGCCAACCCAGGCTACCACCCCTACAGACCTCTAGCTGCTCATCATCACTTGCTGATGATCACCCAGCATGACAGCGCATCAGTACTGCACTGTAGCGTACCCACATTCTTTCAAAATAAAGGCAGGTTTGCTTGTGGCTGTTCAGACTCATAAGAGTAGAATTTCTTCAATGTTTATATTAATTCAGGTCATTTTGAAAAAAACAGGTTAGGGAGCAATTGCGTGTGCAGTTAAGCCTGCAAATTTGGATGGGGGGCCTTTTCTCACGAAGTCCACGCGAATCCAGTGAGGCAGCAAAGGTGAACAACTGGCACGGTAACGTCCTTAGCCCATCTGACTGCAGACCATGCTGAAGCCACTACAGGCCACCACCGATGCTAAAATATATGGGTTTGCCTTCTCCTTGCTTGCTTGCTCTTGAGCCTGTGCTGCCCCTCCTTTGTGCCATGGCCAATGCTGGTGTAGCTACAAGGTGAGCCACATGCAAGAAGTGAACGAACTTGAACGTGGAGCACTTGCACCAGTGTAAATGCAGGAGGCAGGATGGGATGGGACCACCAAGGCCATCTCTTCCCAAAGCAGTCCTGGCTGAAGGAGTTTAAAGAGAACAAACTATAGCATATCAGAGAAGTAACACATCCAGCTCATTTTCAGATATACAGTAATAAATTCAGCCCTGACACAAAGTGACTCCTGCAAAATTGAATCACGAGTTAGTTTGTTTGTGGGGTTTTTTGTATTAAACTAAGGAGCCAGGAATATCCTAAAGCTTTATTTTGTGGCGGGTTCGGAGGGTGTCCCCTGTCTAGACCAAATTTCTAGCTATTCAAGTCCTATCAAAAGACAGAAATACTTTAAAGCTATCCAGCGTGCACACAACACGCTGGCACACAGACGCACTAATTTTATGCACCATGCCTAAGGTCTTGCTCCCACATGATGCTTCTGTCACACTCTCTTTGGTGCAGGCACTACAACTGTAACCACATGAAAACTCAGGTACAGTCTCTACAGATCCGAAGTTATTAAAACACTCATTTACACACTATGAATGTAAAAGTTCCTGCTCCTCCCAGGAAAGGTATAAGTAACATGGAAAGGCATATGAAGTAACATACTGCTACACACATGTATAACTTAACTAGAGGACTGGCATCTCATCACTAAAAATACCCAGCAACTTTAACTCAAATATTTCATGACACCGCTTGTTCAGTAATTATGCATCTGTAGAAGACTTTCTGTAAGGCAGCTGATTTACGACAGCATGACTTTCAGATTCAAAAATTAAGAAGATACTATATGAGAATATATTAAGTGCATTAAAAGGGGGCTAAGAGAGGTATTACCAAATACAATGGGAAATTAGCATAGATCTTTCTCCTGGTTTCAACAAGGACTGGTGCCAGGCTTCACACTAGTCAACATTTCATCAGGTAAGACGATAACAAATTAGTAGACAGAAATAAAACCGGCAAAAAGTCATAAAGATGAAAAGAGGTTCATTTAACAAAGTATATTTGGATAAAACAAAGTACTAAGGTGCAGACCAATGAACGGAAAATGTAACATATGTGCAGAACAGTAGACTATATCCTGGATAATCCTGACCCGGTTAAGACAGCAAGTACTGAAGTGCACAAGTTACTCAACATGAACTCTCATTGTGATGCTGCAGCAAAAAGAATTAATTTGAATCTTGAATGTAACGAAGAGAAGCAGGTAAGTGAATTCTTCTCTGTAGTACTGAGAGCACTGGAGAGACCAGTACTGAAATACCATCCTCATGCTTCTGGCATCTGATTTTCCTAAAGGGAAATCAAAAAACTGGAAGAAAAACAGAAAAGTTATGCAAATGTACTTGAAGTTTGCAAAAAATGTCCTCCAGTAAGAGTCTTAAAGAGGTCACTCTGATTATCTTAATAAAAAGGAGACACAGTGGTGTCTTGAGTAAAGTATTTTTCAGAGCGAGAAACAAAAAGATACTGAAGGGCTTCTCAACCTACCAAGTCAAATCATAAAGAGAACGTCTGCCCAGAAAATTAGTTCTGAACAGCTCTGATGAAAAACAGGGCTTTCTAAAGAAAGCAAACAATGAGAGTGATTAACCAGCACAGGAAGTATCAAAAGCTTTACTGAATATTTCATGCCTTCCTTGAGATAAACACTTAAATTTTGGAAAATATTTTGGTCAAATAGAAGTTAAACACTAACCACAGTTTTCAGTTCAATAGAGCGATAACTGGATAATAAGTAATGGCTGAATCGCCTGGTCAAACTCTGTGGCGTTACAAAATCGTGTTGTTCTCAACACCAAATCTCCTCCCTCTCCTCTATACGTGTAAATGTGAAACATGCAAATTACAAACACCCTCAGTTCTTAAGATGATTCTTAAAAAGACATCTTTAGTTTGCTGTATATCTTACTGCTGAGGACAAGACAAGTAAAGAATTTATCACCTTAGCTACCTTGGTTATATCATTTCATTCAGACAGTGTTATCTGCTTGTCTCCCACACAAGAGTCATGCTGTTATCAAAGTCTTTCTCGCTAAACAATTATTTCCTTTTATGATTTCTTCTGGCTGGTCAAAGATAAGGGCTTACGGTGAGCTTGATTAGTGTTGCAAACAAATAAGAGTAATACTAGAGCAGACATAACTAAGCTGAAGTAATCAGCACTATTAATAACCTTTTGATTTCTAATCAAATACAGCTCTGACTTTTGCTGCCACTTCGCTTTACATCTTCTAAACTACAAATGAATTAATATTTTTATAAAATATTTCTCAATATGCCAGCCCCTTTATTCTATTGTTTGCTTTTTGTCTTATATTTAATAATTCTTCACTAAAAGAAAAAACAACCAACAAATCTTCTGTTAAAAAAAAATGGATCTACACTTTATACTGCCTTCCCTGGTGACAAGATTTAATTATACATCATAACATGAAGTTTTGCATGGTTTTTTAAAAATCTAATAACATTCACAAAGACAGTAAAATCACATTTACTGATACCTGCATTAAAAAAAAACAAAACCCTAGCCTGAGCCGTACAACTGGCAAAACCGGTTCATACAGTTAGTATCTGGCAAAATTATATCCAAAACCAGGAACCTACCATGGTAAGGCCTTAGAAACTTGCCCTGCAGGTAGCACTGCCGCATCCATTCTTCATCCTGGGCAGCTACTAAACCAACCGTAGACAGTCATTCTGCTTAAGTGGCGGGCAATGCCTCTTACAGAAACACCTAAAACCACCGCCCAGCCTCCTGTGCTTTTAGAACAGGACAAGTACATCATCTCCTCATTCTCTGCAAATCCAAACAGGCAACATCATCTGAACTGCAAAGCTTTTCATCAAGACTCTCCAAGAGGGAATTCATCCAAAGCACCAAATATGTCCTGCAGCGGACGGGAGAGTTCAATCTACTCATGGGAGAAGAAAAGTTCAGGGGTTTCACAGGTACATATACTTGTGACCTCCACAAGAATTTTTTTTTATAACAGTCTCTCCGTGATCTTCCCAAATACTCATTTTTTCCCATAGGAAAGAAAAAAAATGCAATACATGCGTAAACAATCTTTTTCCTGTTTGCATTGCTAGCTTACAGTTGTAGTAGTGTTAGAAAAGTTGAATGCTGCTCAGTGAGTTTATAGTTCATTTAGACGTGAAAGTTTAGTGGTAATTCTAGAGACACTTCTGTACACGTGAGGTTTTAGTGTGCAATACACAGTGCAGCCCAAGGAATAACACCCTTGTTTCAGGAGGCTCCAACGAATAGCTTTCCATTTCATATGACACTTCTTTGCAACAAGAGTAACAAAAATTAAACAAGTTGCTGATGTGGTTCTTTTCATCCTCCACCATTTATTTGATGTAACAACCGAGAACAAAGAGAGTAAAAAAGAAATCACAAAACTAAAACAGTTTCTTCACACAAAAAGTTCCCTTTTCCATAGCAACTGTGTTGTGCCTACCAGCAGACTTAAAAATAGACAGACATCAATGTTAAAGGTACAAACCACTATGCTAAACAAAAAAGGGAAAAGAATGTCTGAAAAATAGCAAATATTTTCCAGGGTTTCCACCTAGAGAATTCCTTTCAAAGACAAAAGCCAAAGACGAAGAAAACAAAAAATTTAATGGGATGCGTGTGAAGTGTTGGCCCATACGGATTTGCAAAGACTGTGAGCTGCCTCACAAAATGTCCAAACAGCAATATTAATACACAATATGCACTAAGATAAGCTAGTCACTTTTATTTGCCAGTAACTTTATTAGTTATTAATTTAAATAGTAAGCATTTATTCTTTTCATTTTTAACATGGTTTCAGGAGGTAATGAGGCAATAGGCAGGCTCTTTTTGTCATGGGTATGCCCAAAATTTTCCTTATGATGTTGTGTGTGTTGATAATCTGTCAACCTCATGCTCATAAAAAACTATTTCTTTTCTAAAGGCATCCTCTAACCCCATATTAAAAAAAAAAGGAAGAACTATTTCATAAACCCCCCCAATCAACTTTACTTTCCAAACAAGCCACACATCTGTTTTCACAGCTGGAAATGATTCAACCATTGGTAACCAGAGAAAAGCTCCAGTGTGTTAAAATACTCCAGCCAAAAACTGGTACTCCAACAAAGACAGCTACTATGCCAGCATAATCTGAGCAGCTGTTAGGACAACCTTTATTGATACTGAAAGGGCATGAGATACGCTGATGCTATTACTACTAATCCAGCAAATCTTATTGGAAAGACACCACTGGTTGAAAATGGACAATGCAAAAGCACAACATGCATTTTACCAATCAAGCAGATTATAATTATGTGAGAACAGCGATGTACAATAACCCACTCTCTACCCACTTTTCTACAACAGATTCTGCAGGGCTCAGCTTCGGGGGGGGG
>Ga0065711_1035157_pt1 | contig 22721 bp, 9 predicted proteins | sample Hoacrofraction12_FD_59098 | JGI IMG/M metagenome (GOLD analysis project Ga0065711, IMG submission 59098) | Hoatzin crop microbial communities from Cojedes, Venezuela - Epithelial fraction 12 v2 (version 2) | ecosystem: Host-associated > Birds > Digestive system > Esophagus > Crop | place... | reverse complement strand
CGCCAAGTCGTTGTCCACCCCCCCTCGATTTTATGCGCACACTGAAATATATTTATGGTTTTCTCCACTGGCATAAATCAGATGTAGGTGACAATATATCCAAGTAACCTCTTTGATGCATGGTTTTTGTTAATAATTGTGTGCTGCTAATAATTAACAGGTGTGTGAAAAAAATGAATTAGTAATGGGAAGAGAGTTTGTAAGCCGTCTGTTATCATCCCTTGACAAATGCAAGCAAGGGCATAAGCTGAATACAAAGGCCCTTGATTATAGTTTAATGGGATTTGATAAGTTAACCCCTTTTGTCACATAATGATGCTGAGCTTTTATTGTGGGAAGTTTGCTGTCTGATAGTAATAACATCTTTTTTTTTCTTTTTTAACCCAGCCTTCTTAAAAAGAAAACAGTCAATAAGATATCCAGAATACCTGGGATTTAAGATTTTGAGCTCTGTTTTCAAAGTGACTGGGGAAGTTTTGAAAATTCTGTGCAGTAATAGTTTGGTGGTTACTGAAACAGTAGCCTTTATGGGCTCTTCCTCAAATTATGGGAGCACGTGGATCCATAAACTGTCTCAGATATTTCCTGAATTTCAGTCCTTCAGACAATGAACTCCTGCAACCATCTGCAAAAGAGACTTGTGCCAGGGAAGCACAAGGTTTCACAAGTGGCGCTTTCGGTCTCTTAAGCGTGAAAACCACGACAGAAAGTTGTGATGTTGATGCTGGTGTGATCTCCTAAAAATACTTGGAAAATTCTTGTTTTCAAGAGCTGGGGGTCTGGTTTAACTGTGTGCTTCTAACCAGTTGCTGTTTGTTGACAAAATTGACAGAGGAATGATGCAAGTTGAATAATTTCAAATTTTTCTCTAGAAAAAAAAAAAAGCTGGTTCTTTTTCCCCTGGATAGTTTTGTGAAACCTTTGAATTGTTTTGACTTATCTGGTATTTGTTTTTTTAATTATTATTTTTAGGATGCTTCAGTCCACTGTTTTTCTAAAGTCCTTCTCTTTCTGTTCTGTTGGTTTCAGTTTTCAAAAAGCCTCTTTTTCTTTAAATGTGTGGTGTACATGTGTAAATAACCATTTGACTTCAGAACTTGAAATTAAGATAGTAAAATTGTGGTGGAAGAATATCTGAAAAACATCATGCTATGCTCGTGACAGTTGGCTGGCTTGAAAAATATAGTATACTTGACCTAAAAAGAGATCTGGAGGTGCAAAGCTGGACGGCTGCAGGCACTTCTATTTGATATTTAAAATGTTTTCATTTTTGTGTTGAGAGACAATCCAAAAAAGCTGCTGCGTTGTTGCTGCTGTTCCTGCGTTGTCATCTTTGTTGGCAACAATAGATATGTAAAACATTGGGGATGTGATTTACAATGAGAGGAAGAAAAACTTTTAAGAGGGTTTCTGAAACTAGGATTTGTGTATTTAGAGAAAACCAAAGTCTCCCAAAACTTAGTTTGGGGCTGTTGGTTTTGAGACATGGCTGTAGGAGAGATCTGTCCGTTTTCTGTGCAGTAGCTTTGTATTGAGTCAAGAGCATCTTTCAGGAAGAGTCTGGAGAAAAAGATATTATTTTCTTAAATTCTTCAGAAGAAAGCTGCACTTGGAAATTCCCAAAAGCTGATTAAACTTTCAAAGTTTCGCTGGCAGGTTCTCCTGTTTCCTTCACAAACTGTCTAACAGAAGGTCACCTGTGATTTGGCAGACAGATATTCATGTTTCCTGATCATTTCTGTTTTCACGCTTGTTCACGGTGTGTCAGTGAGTGGAATATTACTGCTTTATTCTAAAGATGATGTGCTGCCTGTTTAGGGACTAGAGGATATCAGACAAGATCAACATAGTGCCTGACATCAGCAACTGCAGTGCTCGATGGAAGGAGCTGATACTTGCCCTGTGTGAACTTTTCTGAAGCGTGGAGAGCCTGATGAAGCTCATCGACCCGTCCTGACTTGCAGACAGTCTTTTGGATCTTCACGTGACGTGGAAGCTGTGTTCTTCAATACACTGTGTTAGCATTCCACTTTTGTTGGAATAGGTAACTTTTCTGCAAAGAGATTTGTGAGGATTTCTCCTTGGTTATTTGAAGGCTGGCCCTGATGCTCTTGCTACCAGCAGTGTTTGCAATTTGACGTTCATACATTCGTGTTGGGTAAACAGAGGGAGCTCCAAGCTGCTCAGCTTGAAACTCGTGCATGTTTGTCATCTTTGTTCCTTTTTCGGAGTACAGCTTTCTGTGATCCTTTTGGGGAAGAGGAATCCGCCTGACTCCTTTGCTTCCCAGAACTGAGACACATACCATTGCACAAGACTGCATTGCAGTGCGGCGCTTTTGGAAACCGTGACTTCCTTCGCTCGAGTGGCATGATCTGCAGAAGGTGAGAACAGCTCGTATCAAGCTTTAGCAGGACCAGCAGGACCACGCTGCCCACCAGGAAATTCGGCCAGTCTCCATAAGGGCTTGGTGCTTAGATCGAGCCGTAGTTTTGTGCATCTGTCCACAAGTTAGGTCTCTGGTTGCAGCAAGGTGACAGTGCCTGTTGGCAGGTCTGCGGGGTTATCGTGTCTTATAATTTTGAAGTTGCCGAGTTGCTTGAGAAAGCGTGTGCTGCGAATCATTCGGATGATGCTGAATGCTCTCTGGGAACTCCCTGCGTAGGTGATAAACCAAACCTGCTCAACCCTGCTTGAGAGCAGTGTCAAAGCAAACGCTCGCAGTTGCAGTTTGCTGTGTTCGTAGAATGCATGTACTGAACGGCAGCTCTTCAGCCTTTTATTACCACTGCTTTTGCACAGCGAACTAAAATATCCTTCTCCTTCTCTCCAGTTCTCCATTTCCCTTTTTCATAAGCAGCTTCCCGAAGGGGAACCTTGCATTTGCTAACTTGTGTTGCATGGCCGGTGCGTCAGCTCGGCTGTGCAACGTGCCAGTGCTGACTGCTCCGAAGTAACAGCCATTCGCACAGTGCATTGCGAGCTGTGTGCTCTCCTCTCACGCAGTGCACGAGAACTCCCGCTCAGCCAGAAACACTCAAAATGGAGCTGCGCTCCTGTGGGGTTTTCTGCTGTGAGCCCTTCCCATGTATTGTACCACCATGACGCTTTCTGGGGTGGCTGATACCATTACGTTGCCACAAAGGAAAGGAATAATCTGAAGGGATCGCGTGATTTGGCTTCCCATTTAAACTGTTTCATATGCTCTCCTCCCTTCCTCTGTTCCCTTATACATTTCTCAGTGTCGGAACTGAAGGTGTTTGGTGATATTTCAACAATAATCAGTTAATAGTGGAGTAGGGAGGAAATGAATAATCTATTGGAAAAAAACCCATTGCCAAATTCAACACTCTGGAACTTCGGTTTTGCATTTCTTTGTGTGAAATTATGTAGTGATGTCCAGCAATATTTTATTGCAAGTTATGTTTTGTAATACTTGAGCAATATGTAACTGTGATCAATGTTGTGACCTCGGGGAAATTGCTTATATAATTACAGAAAGTTTACAGTAGTAAGACAAGGAATGGGGGAAAATATATCACTGTAAAATATAAATATGTTTAAATTACATTTAGGATTTGGAATAGTTCCTTGCTTGTGTTTTACAGAGTAATCTGTGATTTAAATCAGGTTTAGTTGCGGGTTTTTTTTCTAAATTGGGTATTATAAATCAAGAGTAGTTGCTGCATATAGCACACAAGAGGATTTCTTATACATTTTAATGTTGCATAAGTAAGAAATACCGGTAGTTCAGCAGTAAAATTGCAAATGTAAGCAAAAGTGAAGATTTTTCTAAATTTAACTAGGTTGCATTTGTTTAGTAAACTCTAGCTATAATTTACTGTTTTATTGCGTTTGCTGTTGAGAACTTGCTAGCTTTAAAAAGTGGGGGGGGACGGGTAAAGGAAGCAGCTATGTTACAATTGCTCTGGAACTGGGGGGAGTAGATAGAAGAGGGGAAAACACTAAGCAGTCTGCATACAATAGGTTAAAGCAGAGAAAATAAATCTTGGCAAGATAATATGCTTCTGCAGCAGTGTTTGTGTGAGACGAAGGAACTTTTAGCTATGGGCGTTCTGTATTTGTGGGATAGCGCAATTCCTAATAAAAACATCAAGCTCAAGATGTTGTGGTTATGCATTCTTAAGCCTTTGGAGGCACGAAAGATAAGAGGCAGCTTTTCTTATTAGTGAGTTTCAGGAGGTTAAAAGTAGAAATTTGGGCAGTTATGCTTTGAAACACAATAAACACATTTGTTTTGTGAGGAGGTTAAAACTCTGTGGTTCTGCATGTGCGTACTTTATCTCTGGCTGGATTTCTGTCTCTCGGTCTGTTAATATAAAACCTGGCTTAGTTTAACTGTGGTTTGAAAGAAGGGAACGCTGGGATTGGGCTGGGTGATGTTGATTAATAGGTGTGCTAGGGTGAAAGACTCCAGGGCCAAGCAGTAGGTCCATCTTGGTGGCATCTGATGTTGATTGGCTTTGTCCTGCGCGGCTGCGCTGGAAGAGCGGACATTAAGATTAAGTGATGCTGTCGTGTTGAGGAGAGCTGCACTGCATCATTCTGGGAAGAGACAGCTGTGGTGGTTAATCCTTCATCACCAAGGGAGTGCTGCCAGCAGAAAGATGTACAGCCAAAGATAACCCTCCATAACTTGTGCTAAAGATCAGAAAACTTTGAATTCACATCCATCTGCTTAGTCTGGGGTGAAGATGAAAGATAGGCAGAATAGGAAATAAAAAAACCTCCTGTGGGATTAATCTTAAACACAGTATGCAGCACATGGTGAAAAGGCAGGAGCTCAATTTTTACATGTATCTTAAAAGAACTGGATCATTCAGAATCCAGAAATTTAATTTTATTTCAAGCACTGTGATGTTCATACTCGTGATGCTCGTTTAATATGTGCACCACATCTTTCCTGGAAGCGGTTCAAAGATGCCGGTGTTCATCGGGTAAGGTTTAAAAGACAAGTGTCTGTTACTCCTGCACTTCTGCCTGCCTGACGCACAGGAATGGAGGACAACGGAGCTTTTAGCATAATCTGTGGTAGAGAACTTTGTTATTTACTTTTATACTTAGCAGGTCAATTCCAAATTATTATACATCAGATGAGAATATATTCTGTCTTGAATGGTTGTGAACAGAGGCAGCTATATTGTTATGCATAATTTATTCATACAAAGTGAAAACCATTACAAAGACTAGCTCAAGTTGTCATCTTTGGAAATTAATTGATATGAAAGGATAAGATAGCCAAGAGGAAAAAATATACAAATGTATTGCTTTGGAGGGTGTCTTCTGAGCAATAACCAATTAATAAAATACAGTTCAATGGCAGGAGTTAGTGATAATAATTTGAGACATTTATCCATTATTTTAATGTAGACTGTCATTTTAACATGCATCTCAAACCTTAAAGTAATACTTTAAAAAGTTCTATATTGAACGGTGGAGAAAAGGGGGCAACGCGTTTTTTGTTGCTATTGTGGTGGTAGTTATTGCTGCGAGGAAAATGGATCATTTTTCCAAGGAGATTGGTGGTTGGGTGCGGGTGGAAATAGAAAACCTCCTGTTACAGCCTCGGCACGCAGAGGAGCGGAGGAACATCAGCGCCTGCTGAGCCCGGCCTTGGGTCTGCCCCGGCTGCGGCTGCTGTTTGGCAAGAAGTAGTTTGGTGAACCTCATGTTGGCTGTTTCACGTCTGCATACTGTAGGCTGTCTATAGAAACAACTGAAATAGATGTTAGCTGCTTGAGTGGTAAGAAAGGCTTGGTTCTTGTTAATAAAGTCCTTTAATTAAATCCCTTCATAAAAATATAGGCACTCAGACTCACTGTTTCAGCGATACAGGTTTCTACCTGGACATCGTGAAGCTACAGGAAAGCCTTCTAGCCTTGGTGTCAGAATACTTAATACCTGGGGCAAATTATCTGCCCTAACTCCTGATGAGGTGGGCTATCAGTCAATGTCCATGGGAATTAAGCACCCGAATGCTTGAAAAGTCTGGCCCAGAGGGTTCCGTGCTCTTGTAGGTTGGTATTCCATATGTTGCAATTACTGCTGCACTACACTGTGTTCCGAGGCTGGGAATTGTTAGCACTGGTAGAATACTGGTAAAGAACACCTTTTCCTACAGGCCTTTGAAAATCCCACTCAACACGTCAGGTCCTTCTGTTCTAGAGTCATGGGTGCTTCAGACAGAGTAACTGCATCTTATCACATCCAAATTTTCTTTAGACTTTGGCTAGCTGTACAATGTATTATGGCTGTGTCTTAAACTATTAGGTATTGGTGTCTTATAGTGTTAAGCGCCGTACTGAGTTACACTGTGATGGTGGATGAAGTATCTTAGTCGGGACCTGCTGAAGTCCTTTGAGATGAACGATGCTACACGTATAGGCTGCCTTGGATTAAGAAAATACAGAAGGAGAGCTGTAGTAAATCTTTTGATGTCTCCTCAAGTGTGTAACGAGTTAGTGTTTTAGTTTCTGTTTTTTATAGAGCTTATTAACTTTCCTATAATCATAAAAGTACCAATTAAAAGAGAAGAACATTTCATCGTTTGCAGGGAAAGTTTTGTATCAGCAAAGTGCCCCTCGAAGCCGTCTGCACTTCTTGTCTCTCATGCTTGTGCCCTCAAATGTAATGTCTTGTTCCTGTTTTTAGGAAATACTTGTATTAATCTTAACAATAGGCATTTCTTAAAAAATTCATCCTACAGTTAAATCTTAGGTTAGGACACCTGTCAGGTAAAGGTGTAATACATATTAATGTGTCATTTAAATTTAATTCAAAATAATGAACCAATAAATGCCAGTTGATATCATATGGGACAAGTATTTCTAAGCATGCTAAGTGTGTTAGCGAGTTAATTTAACATTTTGGCAAAAAATCCTCATTACTTTAGTATCTGCATTACAGTATTACCTTAGAAGTCAAAATGGTGTTTTTGACTGTTACAGGTGAAATGAAAAAAAAAATTAAAGTTTGGATAGCTTAATATATTGGGAGAAAGAGTATATGAGCCTGCAAATATGTGAAAAATGACCACTGCCTTTTCTTAATAACTGACTGTTCTGCAGATCACCAAAGGAAGAGTGAGAAATAAAGCTAGCAGTGTAGCAGGAGGAATATGGGCTGAATATAAGGAGAAAATTTCTCACAATAAATACAGTTAAACATGGGAATGGGCAAACAAGTGCAATTTCTAAGGAGGGTTATTTTCTTTTTTTTTTTCCTTTTAAATTTTGACTGCAAACTTGATTATATCTGAAAATATGGGATGGGTGAAGTCATCTTTGATTTTTTGAGGTCCAGTTTTAGTCTTGCTTTCCTCTGCTATTAGACTTGGTGATGGCTTAACGTGGATGGCCCTCCTCTTTGTTCTTTTTTATCATATACATTTATCATGTTCAACGTGGCAACTGAAGCAAATATCTATTTAGGTTGTAAAAAATGAATCGCCGTGCAATTTCTAGAACTGCATGATATAACCAAGCCTAATAATATTATAGAACAGAAGTTGTAAGCTTTGGGATATTTTACCCCAATTTTAAAATATATATATATATATATGTATATTTTAAATGAGCCATGAGCATTTGCTACTATCTGTATGGAAAATTGAAGAGCATTGCTTAATAAAGCTGTAATTTCCTGTCCAAACTGGTAAGGACTAATGGTGAGTGTTTGCCTGCTACTGCTGCGTAAACCCCAGCATATTTAGGAATGGTTGAACTGATGGGTTGTGTGATAATTTGGGATGCAGGCTCTTTGACTTAACTTAAAAGCTGCTTAAGAAGTAACACAGAAAAATAAAAGTTTGAGCTTTCCCTTTAAAAGGAAAAAGGTGCCATGGGAGGAACGTTCCATCCTCTCTGCAATGTAGACCGAAAAATGAAAAATAATATGTTTGTTGTGTCAGCATATTTTCACGCTGCTGGACGTTGTGTGTCTACAGCTGGTTCTGATGCGGCTGTCAGGGTATAATTGATGAGCATCATCATTTAAAGTGTAAAAGAAAATGTCCTGGCGTAGAGGGACATGATAAAAGTGCCATCTACCAGGCGTTGTGGACATATGTGGTCACCAGTTCCTTTTTCTCCTCCTCCTTTGCCTTTCTTTGCTGCCCTTGCCAGACTGTGCAGAAGTCATCAGGAGCAGCTCAGCCCAGCCTCCAGCCTTCTAATATCACTTTGGTAGTTGTCAGATCATATGAAATGTCAAAATTCATGTGGCCTTCGTGAAGAGATATATTTAGTGCAGCTGCTGCATACCTACGTTGTACCTCTGACATTGACATATTAGTTATGCTGTCTTTTGCAATCTGATATCTTTAAATTTGCCACCTTGTTAAGTTTTGATTAATGTGATTCCATTTCACTAAAGTAATTGGCTTGGCCTGTTGTAGAAAATAATCAGCCTTTCTACGGTACAAATGCTAGAACATGCTAATGAGGGAGTGAGTTCGTTAAATTGATGGCGTGGAGTGACAGTTATTAATGATTGTTATGATAAACAGACGAGTGCGAATTGGGATGAGTTGGGCAAAAGTGACAGTTTAAAAATAACGTATATTGGAAAGTACTAACGAAGTAATATACTGTTAGGAAAACAATCATGCAAGTTGTCAAGGGAAGAAGTGTAATTATACAGCTGCGCGAGCTGCCGGGGAGGACAGGGACCTGGCTGATAATGGACATGTTTTTTGTTGGCAAGGAGAAAATATGTTATGGCAGAGAGGAGTACAGATTGATAAATTAATTGGCCTTTCTCATTGTTCCAAGAGCAAACTTGGCCAGCAATAGCCAAGCAGATTAGGTAAATAAATGAAGTGACCAGCTTTTCCTCTGCATCTGACCCATTCCCTGCCCTTTCTTTTTAATCCACCTATGCATGAACTGCCAAGTCCAGCTTCCTAGGGTGGCAGTGCTTGCATAAACATAGCTTTCCTGGAAATATTTACAGCTTTTTAAAATGAGGTGCTTTGTATTGTGAAGAGTTTTGTCTTAAGATGAAGGTTAATTATAGTAAACCATCAGCCTTATGCAAAGCGGTATGAAAGCAAGATGGAAGATGCAAGTGTGCTGACTTTTAGGCTGACCTCCCGCTTCATTTAAAGTACAATTTAGACAGTCCTGCCCATCTGAAAGCTTGCAAGAAAAAAAAAGGAAGGTAGTCCTTGCTAGTGGGGGTGTTTGGGAGGTAGAGGTATGGCGCGACTTCTGCTTATTGTTGCGGAACTTTGGTGCTAAATGGCTTGAGGTTGTTGGCTGTAGGAGAAAGGCATTTGTATCTCCGAGACTGACAGCAGTGCCGTACATAATTCAGCTGTCAGGTTGCCTTCGTAGTTGACTCCGTGGAAGAACAGAGGATAAACGGGGAACATTATCCTAATAAGTATAAGGAGATACAAAGTAAGTAGGCCACTGTGAAAAAAATAAAAAGTAAACCAGACATCAGGAAAATTCAGTATGGACAGTGGTACTCCAACTGCTCTTGAAGGGTGGCATTAATAAGGGTGGCATTAATAAGAGTACTAGGCAGCGCGCTGGGGATCATTTCAGTCTCTGCTCTAATGCAGAGGATTGTGGAGATCCATTTGGGCAGGAATCGAACTGAGTGGTCAGTCTTGCTGCACTTCTTTTACTTGCTTTTTTATACCGCCTTGCATTTAAATATTACCTTTCCTCCATGGAAATGTGAGCAAATTACCATTTTCTTCATACAGATGGGGAAAGTGATTTTGAGAAAGTTGGCTAAGAGAAAGCACTGTCATCACTGTCAAATTCCAGCTGCTCAGGACACACCAATGAATAGAAGATGGAGAAGAGCTTAGATTTTATATGACAGGCTACAGCCATATCAGCACTGAATGGAGCCTGCAAAATTCTTACTTGGCCATTCTGCTAGATGTTTTACTGGATTCCGCTTGGTCTTGGTCTTGCCTGGGCTCAAATAATCATGTTAAAAATTCCTTGTGACAGCCCTTAAGAACAGATTCTGTTCGCTAATCTTGCCATGTTTCCTTTGCTGCCCTAGCTTGCTAGTTTTCTGTTGTAAGGCGTAGTTTGTGTAGTCCTAGACTTGTGAATGCCAATTCACTAGATACAATCATCTAACCAAAATGAGCAAGGATAATCATCCTCTTTATTTCATGATTAAGGCGAAGCCTTGCTTCTAATAGTTTGTTACGGGTGAAATCCCACCAGTTCTTGGTTTTCACTGTTAGTGAAAGGAAGAAAGAAAGAAAGAAAGAAATTTTGTTTTCCACAGAACTTATAATTTCCCTAATGGTGTCATAGATTCAGTGTGTGTCAGGTATAGCTTAAGAAACTGCTAATTAGTAGCTTAATGCAATTTATTGTATATAGATTCTATCGTACTGAACTTCATTGTTCCACTCAGAACATGCAAATCAGTGACTGAAATGCCTTTTTTTGAACAAAAATGTACCGGTTTTGAAATTTTTTTGTAACAGAGAAAACCAGGCATTAAATTCCAAACTATACTGCACTTCTCTGCATTCTCTTGAATGGCTTTATGTATTAAACTATTACCTAAGCCTTCTCTTTGAATCTAGATTATACGGAGAAGCAGCCTTAAGAAAATCTTCATTTTAGCATTCACAGTTTTGCTTCTGGCTCTCGGCAAACTCTGTTGTTTATCCTTTGCTTCGATTGCCAAACCCTTGATATAGGCCCTTAGTCTTGACTAGTTCAGAGCAATAGTGTTGCTTTTGGTCCCTCTGACTTTTGGGATGTACGTGCATTGCCATTTCAGTCTGGATAAGACGTGCTTTTGAAGCACCTCTTCTGCTTTTCCACATTTATTGAATTGCATTTTGCTCTGCAGAGTCTGGTTTCTTTTTTTAACAATATTGAACTGGAGGATGTTCTCCAAAGGTGTGTCTGATGTGCTCTAGCTGCTGCTGAGCACTCAGTCTGTGGGAACAGATTACTTCAAGTGCACTTTTAAATCCTCCAAAATGCATCTAATGTTGGACATTGGGTCCGTGGCATCAGATGTTTTGCTCTGGAGGTCTGTTCTGTTTGGACCTTGCTATTTGCTCGTCTAGATATAGCCAGTCTTGATAATAGTTTAAAGTGAATCTTCGTATGACGTTACTGTTTGTTTGTCTTTTTACTTAACCCGATTTTTTTATCTTCATTTCTGCCTAGATGCACAGCTCATTTCTGTCTGGTGCATGACATCACTACTATTTTATTTCTGGACTAGGGGCTGGCCAGGGTGGCTCGAGGCCACCTCTTGGTTATAAACTTTGCTTCTGCCCTTGTACTATTTTGCATTGTGCTTCATACGTTCAACCGTCTACTCGTGTGTTAAAAATTCTTTTCTTGCTCAGATACCTAATAAGTATTTGCTGTATGTTACTGAATTTGTCATGTTGCCTCCTCTGTCAACCACTTAGATTGGGTTCTTTTTAATTAAGTCCCAGAAATTATATTAGTAACTTAAATTATTTTTGTCTTGAACAAAGCTTATCCCTGAAGGAACTTCTCCTTCCTGTCTTTATATTTTGTGCTTGACCCTTGTGTTTTGTGTAAGAAAGATTATTAAGCTTTTTGAACACGAAAGATTCTGTTGTCTAAAAGATACTTACATTAAAAAGATTATTTTTTTCTTCTTCCTCTCTAAATGGCACGTGGTTTGCATTTTCAATGTAGAGAAGTAATTGATTTCGTATATTTTCTGTCCTAACAAAATTACTCTTACTGTGCATTGACTCTTAGGGAGGGAACTTGAATTTGGAGGAGCTCGCGTTTTACCTTTTTGTGTGGACCAGTGTTCAGATAGCAAAAATGCTGTGAGAAATAAAGGCTTCTCATTTCTTTGTGGTAACAGCAAAGCCAGTTGACTGGATGTCTGTGCAGAAATGTTTCTTTTATGAGACTGAAAACTTGAGTAAGAATGGGTGAGAGGAAGTGAGCTGCAACACAAATACTGAGAAATGGTATAAGCTACTGTTTGGGTCTAGATTTGATTCCATTTTCTGCAACGGACCTCTCATGGGGCCATAATGAAGTCATGGCACTGCTGTAGTGGCACAACATTTCCCCTATGATAAAACAGGAATGATCTGTGCTGTCTTGAGGTAGAACACTTGAACTTTTATGTATTAATATTCTGTAGCAAACTTAAATGTGGTTGTAAGGATCTGCCTGCTGAAGGGTAGTACGTTGGATGTCTTTTGTAAGATAAGTTCACCAAACCTTGAGATCAGAAGGTCTTAATATACATCTCTGTACAGATGCAAAATAATATTAAGTCGCTAATTTAATCTGAACAGCTATTTACAGTTTTAATGTTTACATAATAGAGTAGTTTCTACTTTCCAGGCGTTGCTTTTAGCTTTTTAAAATGCTCTAAGGAGGCAAATTTTGTATATATTCTTGTTTTAAAGTAAAATCTGAGTTTTCTAGGTTATGCTAAACTTAAATTCTGTTCTGATGTTGTATGTCATTCTCATGGCCAACTCTATGAGAAGACCACAGCAATATTAAACAGTAGTCAAAACAAAGATTCATAAGAGATGCCTGCTGCTTTTTCAGACTCCCTGAGGTATAAAAATGCCTACATTTTGCAAGGAGCTATCACCTTGGGTTTTTTGTAAGCTGGAAAGATTTTAATTTGGTATCTTTCAATCACTTTCTCAAAAGTGTGATAGTCTTTTGGTAAATCTGACTTGACTTGGCTTTGTTTGAGACAGCATTAATAACAGCTATTTCTCTAAGCAGGAGTGTTGAAAGAAAAAGAAAGTTGTGAAGAGAGAGGCATTTATTTTATCCTTATTCTGAACTGCATAGGTGTAGAGAAACCTTATTTCTTCTTTGTTTGTCATGGTATAAGAAGGATGTAGATAATGAATGGGAGGTTGTTTTGAGTTGCAGAAGGCAACATTAGGAGGCATATGGTTCACAAGGTGAATCCAGGCTGCGTCCAAACAATATGTATACATAATTTACATCAGTATTAGCAGGAGTCACGCATCCTCAAAGAACAGCACATTACTGATATGCACAGATTTCTGCTTCTGACAGTAGCTTTGCTTCTGGAATATAGACACCTATTGTATTAATTCTTTTAAGATCATTATCGTGTACTTCTCTCAGACTTTTCTTTTTTCTTTGCGAGGAAATAAAGCATGTATTTTTAGGTTGTTAACTGATTTTTAGGTTGTTACTGATGGAGACTGAGTGCCAGCGGGTGTGTTGTGTGATCTCCCCAACTAACTGTGGAACTGGTGAGTTAGTTCCCACCCCAGGCAGCTGATGGAGCTGGTGGAGGTGACCAGGCCCATACCTCCCCGAGGTACCCAGCTTCAGGCAGAGCCTCTCGGCTCTCGAGGGGCTACAGTGGGACCCCGTGCCATACCGAAGAGAGAATCGGCTCAAAGAACAGGCAGCATGAAGCCTGGTGGTGTCGGAGCGAGGGGGCTTGAGCTGCAAAGGAAGACCTGCTGTTCTGCAGACAATGGGCAGGCATGGGGTGCGACTGTAGGAGAGCAGAAGCGATTAGTTCAGGTATCTGAGGAGTCATGGGGTTGGGACGAATCTGTCAGGAGTAATGGCCTCAGGGGGAACCTCTGCAAAAAAAAAAACATTTTGGTTTCCTCAAGTGTGTGGAGAAATGGTCATACTTCCAGTTTTCCTGCACGCAGTGTTCCAAATCCCTGAATATCTGCTTTGTGAGTAGCAAGTGGTGGCTATTAGATGAACTGACAAACAAGCCTTGGTCAGGCTGGAGGAGAGGCTGCAGCTGAGAGCTGGGATGGCTCTTGCAGCTCACCAGTCTGAATTCCACTGAAATGGTCACCTCCGACACACTCTTGACCCACCCCCCTTCCCTCAAGACAGTCCCAGGTGTTTCCACCTGGCATTTTAAAAAGAATGTGCTGGCTGGAAAACAATCACTCGCTCCTTTTAACTGCTCCTCTGATCCACTCCTGTACTCTTCTAAACCAGAAGGTCAGCTGTATTTACCATCTCAGTGCTGTAATGAAGTGATTACTAAAATAATGAAAATAGCCTACAATTAACTTAGTTTTAAATGGTAATAAATACTGAGGAAAAAGCAAAAGTCAGCCATACCTTGAAAAGCGACTGATGTCCAGTCAGCCATCCTTTGGTTGTTCAGGTGTGGTTCTCACTTTCATATGTATAAACTGGGAGGGGAGTTTTGAGGAAATACTGCAAGAAGAGTCTGACATGAGAGAGGTCACGGCTGGGCAAGAAGAGTTTTACCTCACCGTAGCTGCCCTTTCATGCCTGCGGTCTGTGTTGCCCGTTATCTGGTGCGGACAGGGGAGTTTTGCTTTACACGGTACGGTGGTGTACGCTTCCTTTATCCGCTGAAATCTTTGCCCATGGTTTGGATTTCAAGCTAAAAACCTTAACAACATTGTCCTTTTTCTTTTTTTCTAGGCGGGTGTGGGTGTGCTGGTAGTGATTTTAGTAACTTGTGCCAAAGTCTGCTAAGCCATTTTGATGTTATTTAATGCGTCAGATCTATGCCTTCCTGTGTATGTCAGCTATAGGCAGAGATGCATACCTGTGGGTTAGTGGAAGCGTTGAGGCAACTGATGAGTATTTAACAGGCGCGGGTGGTTTTTCGTAGGCATCATTCTAGGATACTTTGGTCTTCCTAGGACCTCATATTTATCAACAGTAAAACAGAGAAACCCTAGAACCAACAGAAAAACAAGTTAGTCTACATTCTTTGGGAAAAGGCTGTTTCTTTGAACATAGTACTGAGTATGAAAAATTACTAACACCCATTTATTACCGTATAATAATATATATTTCAAAAAAAAAGCAGAAGTGGAGTGGTGGGAAGGAAGTACTTGTGTAACAGCTGTTTCACAACATGCTGCTCTTCAGTAAAAATACAGTAAAAGGAAAAACTTCTGGTCAGTGTTCCTGTTATAACTGGTGGGGTCTCAGGAATCAAGCTGTCGGTGGCGAAGCTGGTCGTCTGCTTTGGGAGACTGTCAGCACCGAGTCTGTGTTTGCGTCAAGTTGGTTGCTGATCGTTGGAGTAGCAGCCTGTGTGCTTTCTCTAAGATGCTATGGCTGAGGGCTCTTCGGGGAAGGACAAGTTGATTGTCCGCATCCCAGATCCATGCCGCTACTCAGCCACACTCGATCCAGCAGCCCACGTACTGGCTGGAAAGACTTTTCTGGGGAACAGCTGTTGAACTGCTGCTCAGGACCTCGTTCTTAAAATTGGAAGCTCACAATTATGTTTTTCCATTCAAGTACTTGGAAAGTACTCTTGTTCTTTTTTTCTGCTGTCCATAAAAGCGGCGGTTTTGATGTCATTGTCTCTGCTGGAAAAGGCAGTGAAACATAAGCCTTTTGGCAGAGTTTCCGCATACCTGGTATTCAGTGAAGATGGGGTTAGTCTCATGTGAATTTCCTGTTGTTTCAGAATTGCATTTCAGTCAGCATTTCTGAAAGCTGCTCTACAGTAAAGGAGAAAAGCAAAGCTGGACGTGAGAGAGGAGTGACATCTCTCTCAGCTGATTATCTCCTGGCTTTCAGTACGTGCAGTCTTGGAGAAAGCAAATGACTGAAGCAGGCTATCATTAAGCTTTGCTTTTCAGCTGTGAACAGGGACGCCCAGCCCACCCTCTGCCACAGCTGACATCACTTGAGAAGGGGAGAAGATATTTCTGTTCCAGGTGTTTCAGTTTCTAAGACTTAGATAGCTTCCACCTGGAGCTTGTGCATAAGTTCATGCCTAGAATCCCTTTTCCCCTTCTAGTTGAGAGGACTTGGTGGGGAGAAGACATTTTGCTTGCCCTGTAGTTCGGCACTTCCAAGCGAGGCTGAGGAACTTGTAGAATTCAGTAAAAATGGTTTGGAACCAGTACACGTGGGGATGCTCTGCTGTTGGAAAGAATGGGTGCCTCTTCAGTCCCTGGAAGGAAAGAGGTTTTTAAGCAGGGACTTGCGACTGTGTGCTGCTACCAAAGGAGGTAAAGTGAGCTCTCTTGCTTTACGTGTTACTCAACTGTTGTTTCTTTGGGCTAGGTATGACGTTGCTATTTCGTTGTCCCTGGAAAACAGACATTTTGCATCAGCTCTGCTTGATAGGAGTGGTGTATTCTGAGAATGAAAAATTCAAGGTTTGTGTTTTCTCTTCTGGATTCGTTCTGGAGAATGGAATGGACTTGAGTGTGTGAGGTTTTCCTAGATTTTGTTCAGCCTTCATCAGAGAGGCTAGATGGGAGTTGCTGGTAATGCAGAGCATGGGCAGTGACATTATAGATCTCTCCACCTTTTTGGTGTAATGCCTCTGTGTTCTGGAGAGGTTGCCTTAAGTTCATCTACAGGGCATATTCGAGAAGAGTTGTCTTTTCTGCTGAGTTGGAGGGGGGGAAGGTCCTTGTAAGTTTTGAATAAAACTTTTTGTGAGCAGTAAACTTCTCTGAGGCATCAAGCTATCATCTAAGACAAATGATTCTCTATGATTATCATCTAGATATAATTATTCCAAACTTTTGCTGATGTTTAGAGGTGTATAGTGGTGTATTGGTTGAACTGAGTAATTTAAGCTTTGTAGAGCACTGAGGTCTCTTCATAATCAATCCATACTAATGCCTCTGTTTTGTACTACGATAAATTAGGACAAAATGACAGCAGAATTGCTCGTATGGCTGTATTGGGGGATGATATTATCAATTGATTCTCGTGCTGGTGGTGTTATCCTAAGGCTATCTAGGTGGAGATAAAAGAATGAGCTTCCTATTGAGCTGACATGAGTTCAGAATTCATTAGATTAGAGACTTTCTCTTAAGCTTTACATGGGATAGTGAAGGGAGAAAACCTGCAGTAGTTTTTCTGTGCCTTATTAGCTGTGCTCACTGTACAGTGTAATGCAGGGAGTGCTAATTGTCCCTCGTATTGATTTGTTATGGAGAGTAAAACTCTGAGGAAAGTTCAATTCTCTTTGTAGCAAATACAGAGGAAGAAAAAAAAAAGGGCTAAAAATGTTTGGTGTTTTCTAGGGATGCTGCTTCTCAAAAGCAGAGATATGTTAAAGAATTCCTATGGAGCAGTGCTTGATAATTCTTATCTGTGGTCAAGGAACTCCCATCAGGCACTAATTAATGAACATTTTAATGCAATAATCAAGTAAGGTAGTATGTTTAAATATTAAAAGTTTTGACAGAATATTTTATAGTAATTGCATCCAGTGTAACTTGTGAAATGGACTCTTAATGCAGTCACAAATATTTAGCTGAGAGGATGTACAGTTGCTAAGCTGAATCCATCTTTCACAAAGCAGCATTAGCTGTTCCATGGTCTGTTTTAGGAGTGTGAAGTTTTTTTTAAACTGTAAAGTTTATTTGTTTACTACTGTCTACCTCTGCTATTTTTACTGTGAATGCTGAATACTTGTTATAGAAGTCTATTTCCATCAGAGCTTCTTAAAGCAAAAGTAAAACAGCTTGCAGGCACTTGGAACTTTCCAGGAATATCCCAATAAGATTAATATTCTTTAATTTACACTTAAGAACAAATGGAAAGCTGTATGTGTTATTTATTCAAAGTGTTTATTTTAATAGTAAATTTGAACAGTTGTACGTGAAAGGGTTTTGTTGCTTTTTTATTTGTCATCTCAACAATTTAACAGATGCAAATATCCCTCTCTGCCAGCTTGCAGAGGATTTAGATAAGATGCAACAGAGCCCTTTTTTCCTAATAACAATAATAATAATAATCCCATGGCGTGAAGTTGAAATCTAATCCTTTGAGGAGTTTGTTTTTGCTGTGCTTATTCTGCCTAATGCTAGGTCAAGTGAGTTACATGAGAGAGACTGAGTACACGAATGTGAAATATTCTCTGTGTGTGTATGTGCCTTTTGCTTATACCTATTAGGTATATTACAAATGGTTTTAAAGAGGAAGTAATCCATAATACAGACAAGCTAAAGTTTTGCAAGTACAAAAAAAAAAATAAATTAAAATTCTGTACCAACTAAAAGCGAAACAGACACAGAGAAACAATGTAGTATTGTTGAGTATCACACCATAGCTCATGGAAATATGCTATCATATATGCTGTCGTACTTTAAAGTTTATCTTGTTTGCAACATTAATTTATTAATATTCACGTGGCAACTTTTCGTATTAAGTATCTTGCATACCCACATTTTCACTTTGAGAGCCTAGATACTTCAGCAGGTACGAGTAACTGATAAATCTTTTTGTAGTTGTCAAAACAACTTTGTACTTTTTCTTTTACAACTAAAAGCACTTTGACAGTCTGAAACCTGGTATATCAATAGGGAAAGCAAACAGACTATTCATTTTAGTACCATGTTTCACTGAGGGTTTTGACATTTTTGAAATATATCACTTCAAAACACTGAGACACAGATGATTAAAGGTTGTTACTGGCGAAAATGTTGTTGGGTATCGATATTATTAATATCACCCAGTGACATCTTTGCGTACTGGGAGGGTCTTGTTTGAAAACCAGGATAGTTTGTCCATATGGACTCTATCTGCATCTCTCATTGTAGTCTCTGCACTAGTTTCTATGCCTCCAGGGCCTCCCCCCAAAAATAAATAAATAAAAATGCTAACCTACTTGCTGCTTGGTGATTGTCATTGTTTGTAGTCTACCTGTCAGTTCTCAGTTTTGTTGATGTGTGGAACAGCGCTGTCCTGATGTCTGAAGTCACTCACAATTAACTCAAACTAGAGATGCTGCCAGGGTAGGACTGGTTTAGAAAGATAAAACAGACTACAACGACCTGAGATTTGTTTTTCAGCCTGGGAAAATTACGGTGTGTTTGTCCACAGCATGCATTTTAGTCTGAAATAGGATCTTTGCAAAAACACTGTGTGGTGCCAGTTTCCCCAGTGCAGTCATACTGGCTTTTGGTTTGTGATTGTTTCTATGTTTAACTGGATAATTTTCTCCTTTTAAGTTGTTGAGAAATCACAGATGTTATTGGGAATGTCTTGCCAGACACCAAAAGTAAATAGAAATAACAGTTGTCCTTCTCTTGCAGAGTTTCACAGCTGATGCTAGAGCACACTCCAATGCAGTCTTGCAGAAGATACTTAAAACAGTGTGGTGCAAGCCTGATTTTTTAATAGCATGGTTAATATGCGTGGGTTAGTTAATCTGAGACAAGTTTAAAGCTTTCTCAAATTTCCCGTGAAAGATGACCCTTCTAAACTTGCCCAGGGTAAAGTTTAGATTTTAGTGTTGATTTACTGTATTCAGATATGAGTGCGTGTGTGAAAATTATCTAAGTGTTGATGAAAATATATTCAACTTTTTTTTGCATTTTTAATGAATTTATTATTTTAGGGACAGGTTTGTATTTCAGTGTATCATTGGAAACTTATAGCTGAAATGTCATTAAATGGTAGAGTCTGGCTATCTATTTCGTTTTGGCTTTCAGTTTTTGTAACTCCAAGACTTCTGCGTAGTATATAAATTATTCAGCATGTTATGTGGCTTAAAAAAGAAAAAAAAAAAAAACCCAACCCCCCAAAAACCAGAAAAAGTGATTCAGGGAAAATTACCTATCAGCTTTGAATACATATGCTTGTTCTAAGAAATCTGTAATCAAAGCTAGTCTGTGGAGAAGAAAATCACCAGCAGCTGAAGCTCTCAATATGTAGAATATACCTAGCACAAAATTGTTTATCTAGCTTGCCTTTGGCACGGGTGAGTAACATCTATGCTGATTTGTCTGTTTACTTAGTTTTTTGTTGTCACTATTGACAGAAAAAGTCAGAAACATAATATGGGAATGATTGATTGTGGGATGGAGCCATAGGCTGACTCATCCCATATAAACCAATAACACAAATATTAATGGAAGCACATTTCACATGAGCTTGGTATTTTTTTTTTTCCAACTGAGTTGTTTGGACTCCCGAGACTTATCCTAACAATAGTTCCAGACACAATCAATAGTAATTTTTATTGCTTTTGCAAAGTGAAATTGAAGACTGTATAAGTGAGACCAGCATATCTGGAGAGGAGTTGCTTTAATCATTCCACTGCCAAACTCTTGGCAGCACGATTGGATGGTTTGAAATTAATCCCGTTTCCAAGCTATGGAGAGGTAGGATTGAAGAGGTGTCCTTAGCAGTGCTAGCCTATCGGTGGTCACTCCTAACTTACTGAAATTCTCCTTTTAACAACTTCAAAGCTGAAGTATGCTAGCAATCTATGTTGACTTTGTTATAGAATTCCATGATAACTGCCTGTCAAGGAAGAGTTATTTAATGGGTGGTGGTAAAAATCAAGACTCGTACAGGCTTGTCTTACTAGAAATTGAAAGATGTTCTCAGTGAAAAAGGGAAAGCAGTTGACATACCATGCTGCTTTTTCAGGTGCCAAAACTTACTCATATGGATGTAAACAATGCTTTTCATCTGTCTGTGATTAATTGATGGGAAGTTCAGACACTCTCGTATCTCTAGATGGGTGCCCATCCTTTCGATAGAATCACAATTTTAGGTGTTAAGAAAACATTTTAAGTCACTTAATGCTTGAGTCTTGTTTGGAGTTTCTAATAGAAGCGTGTGCTGGAGTGGATGACTTCCTCATAGAGAAAAGATTTCCAGATTTATGCTGCAGAAAAATCAGGTGCTGCTGCTGGACACCAGAATGGTTGTACAGGGAGGTCCTGACGTAGAGATGCTTTCATTTCACTCACCAAGTATTTATTCTGTGTACGGAAGCCCTTGATAGGATGTTCGTTTACATGGAGGAAAAGGATTATTTGCAAAACAGATGCTGCGTGCCCATAGCTTCTTGTGAGGGTGCAAATGAAACACCTATGAAATTTCTACTTTATCACAAAATATGTTGGCGTTTAAGATGTCTCCTAACATTATCGAACACAAAAGCAAATTTCCCAATATTGGAGTCGGTAACGCTACAACCAATGAAGATTAGCTGAGGCTTTGCCAGGTTATGTACTCAAACTTTAAGAGGATTTGTCAATAGGGAATGTAGAGTTGTGGGGTTTGTGTGGGTGTTTTTTTGTGGTGGTTTTTTTTCTTTTTTTTTTTTTTTTTAGATTAGATGTAGATGAGGTGAAATGTACCTTTGGAGCATAAATATGTGGAACTGAGAAATTTGAAAGGTGCAAACTATTCTTTTTGTAATTTTTTATGATTATTTCTCAGATACGAGCGGTATGATTGTAGATACTTCACACGCAGTACTGATTCTGCTGTTCCCACTGTTGCCTTAATATCCATTCCTTTGATGTTGCAATGAGGTTTTTTTTGTTTATTTGTCTTCTCTCAGCAAAGTCATTTGTATGTACCACAGTTTCAGCTCGAGAGACAACCAACCAATATTTTCCTAGCGCATAAGGATGTAACTCTACATTTAAATTTATTGTAAAACATTATGCTCATCTGTAATTATATTACTTTAAAATAAAGCCTTCATCCGCTCTAAGATCTTTTGATGTCCCTTCCCTGCTGACTCTTTTTTTCTTGTTCCCACTTACATTAATGTGAAGAGACAGTTGAGTAAATGCACAATGAACTTCAAAACCTAGTAATTGTTTTTCAGAAAGAATGAAACTTGTGAATTAGATATGGATTGTAAAAGAACACCAGAGCTGATTAGTGTTCGTTGGGTTTGCCTGCTGGACCATTCTGACACCTGTCTTCCCACTTTCCCCATAAATGCCATTGCTGATCCCTCTGTACTGCCAGTCACATGGCAGCCAGGGAGAACTTGTGGGTGGGAGTTAAAAGACTCCCAGTGAACCTTGTCAGGCTTAGCAATTCATGAAACCCGACATAAAAGGCAACGTTAAACAAAGATGAGTTGAATCCATTTACATGCAAACTGTAGTTATCTGTATGAAAAAAGCCGGGAAGGGGGGAATGTTGAAGGGGTTACTATTTCTTTCTTCCTTTTAGGATGTGTAGATAATGAGTTGTGTAAGGCTTAGAGGGGGGAAAATAAGCCAACTTTCAAGGCATTGAGAAATTGCTTTTTAGGAAAAATCCTTTTCATCCTAACCATCTGGTTGCATCTTGTTTACAGCACAGTGTGCCAGTTTGTGCTTATTAATCATGCTTACACAAGTATCTTAATTACTCCCCGTGTAGCTGCTCTGTTTTGAACTCAGAAGTTGACCTTTCTCTTTTTATTCCTTTAAACCATTAATCAAACGTAATCAACGCCAACGGGGCAGAGCCATGGAGAAGGCTACCCAGTTTCCAAAAGCGCATGCTAGTCCTGAGAAACGGTGTAGACTAGAGCGACCGCACCGCTGTTGCTCGGGCATATCTTAATTAATGACTGCTTTGTGTGCGTGTGTACTTACACGTCTGTAACCCAGTTCTGTGTTCCCCCCCCAACCTTCCTTCTACCTATCAAGGTAACAGTTCCTTCCCTACTTGGTGATTCTGGAGATCATTTTTAAAGGTCTCTGTGTAGAAAGTACCTTCAGAGACATCATTTGACTGAAAGGATTCTGGGTCTCATGTCTATGGTCTGTGGCTGCTTCTGTAATAATTAAAATTTAGAGAGGATGTAGGATGGCCAGAAAAATTTCTAGGGTCTATATTCTTCTCAGATAAATAACTGTGTTGGAAGAGGGTGACTATTTTAAAAAAACCTGGAGTAACAAATGGATTCTTCTTCTTCCTTGCCTTCCTTAAAAAGAAAGGGGGGGGGGGGGGGGG
>Ga0065711_1035156_pt1 | contig 22722 bp, 12 predicted proteins | sample Hoacrofraction12_FD_59098 | JGI IMG/M metagenome (GOLD analysis project Ga0065711, IMG submission 59098) | Hoatzin crop microbial communities from Cojedes, Venezuela - Epithelial fraction 12 v2 (version 2) | ecosystem: Host-associated > Birds > Digestive system > Esophagus > Crop | place... | reverse complement strand
TGGCTTTTCTCTCCCCCCCTTTTTTTTTTTTTTTCTCCCTTCCCGTGTTGTCCCCGCTGCCTTTAGACCGCCCAGAGATACGGGAAGAAATTTACCAGAAGGACGACAGGCTCCTCACCTTGTTGAAAGATGTTTATGTCGAGTCCCGGGACCCCCCCGGGCAGGTGAGTGGCTCTCGATGGGACGCACACCAGCATCCGCTTTGTGGCTTTCAGACTCGGCAGAAATTCTGTGTAAAGTGCTCTGTTAGTGCCTAAAAGCTACCTTTTTTATAGACGAAAGTGATGTTTTCATTGCTGTCTTATGTATCAGTAGCACTGACTGTGTTTGACCTTGGGTCTTGAACATGCAACAACCTTTTAAATGCTTACGCAGTCTTCCTTTTTAACATCGCATCGATCTTACTTTGGTTTTCACCTAAATTCCCACTTCTGCTTCCTGTGAGGCAGAAGGACAGTTGGCCAGCCTTTTGCAGAGATGCAGGAGTTTGCTAGAGATCTCGTAGAGTCGTTAGAAGGAAAGAGATCGGGACTACAGTGAGAGCACGGATGGGGACAAAGACATTCACAGTTCTGTGGAGTCTTTAACTACTGATGTTAATGTCGTACTGCGCAGAGACTTGCTTATGCGGCTGAGGAAGTGCATTAGGTATTTTTCTGCATAACCTTCTGGATTGTTTGGTGATCAGTTCCCTCATTGCCAGTGGCTGCGGTCTTTGACTTGGAAAGCAAGGGGTACCCCTTCCAGTAAAATGCATACAGGGGTTCTGTTTGCTTTCCACCATGTTATGTTATGGCTTGTGCGTTTTACCTGTTGTATTATTGGACCACTTTATTACTGAATAAAGCAGCTAGAATAAAAGTTTTATAATCATCTAGCAATAATATTCCTAAGTCTCCCTAAGTTGCCACTTTCATAGTATCTTGTATTCAAGACCAGAAGTATTTAAAAATGCAGACGGATTTCTGCAGTTTTTCCCTGAAGCTTCCAAGTAATCTCTACCCTTAATTTTCTAAAGAGAGGTTAGGACTCTAATCCTGAAGTGCTGAAAGCCTAATTGCAGTATCTTTCAATATTCATTTGTAAGCCTGTCAAGAGAGATTTGAGAAAAAGCCAAAAGCGGAACGTATCTTAGTGCTTGATTCCGTGCGTGCTCTGAGGTTGCTGCCACATAAGACTTGCTCTTGTGGTGTGTCTGCCTGCATTTGTTAGGCAGAGCATGATTAATGTGTTGGCATGGAGGCTTGTGAGCAAAACTTCATCCAACAGCTTCCTTCTTTTCCTGATGTTATTCTGAATACTTTGTGCATCATGCATGGATACATACTTACATGTATATTTGGTATGTCTGTCTGTAGTAAGTGGAAAAGCACCAACTCTTAAGTCCTGAAGTGGCAGATACCCAGAGACAGATGATTTTGTTAAGACTTGAAAAACTGTTCATTATCTGAGCACAGTTTCAGCACAAAGTAAAAAGAAGAACTGGACAACTGGTAGCAGCATCAGATATTCTCTGCCGTTTAGAAGCAGACACACAGTTATAGATGCTGTAATGTCCACATCAGTTTTCTCAGCTTACAAGTTAATACAGAGTGGCTGTGGACTCTGGTGACTTCAAAAGTACTTTTCTTAAATTTAAGAAAGGTTTTCGTTGTGTCTTTTTTATGGCATCATTCACTGGTTAAATCTTAATACAAGGCAATATGGGGAAGGCAGAGCTGGTTTGGAAATGACTTCGAAATACGAGGAGACTTGGGAGAAGAGACTTCACGTATCTGAGCACTGCGGTAGTCATAGGAATTAAACTCTATATGATGCTGCAAAATAGTTTCTTTTTGTCCAGTAAGTCTTGTTCTCTAGACAGAGCAAAAGAAGGGATATCTTCTAGTAGCAAAACTAAAATCTGAAAATGAAAGGAAGGGGGGGAGAGAGCCTGTATGAAAAAGTTTTCAGTGGTGTCAGAAGAAGGATATCAATTTGCAGTATGATTTTTTTTTTTTTTTCCCCCTTGCCATGAATCCGTACCAAATGCATTTATGTTTGGCTACCAAAACCTGTACTTTGCCTTGTATGAAGGGCTGCCGTGCCTGTCCAACACTTAGAGCTCAGTGGATGGTAGCTGTTCAGAATCTGGGGAGGCGTTGACATCGTATGTAGAATGACTGTGGAAGAACTCACAAGTTTTGTGGTATCAAGAGGCAAGGCTGGCTAAGCATTTTTTTTTTAATGCTATGAAAATGGGGAAAGCTAACAGGAAATGCCAAATTTAGGAAGACAGTTTAGCTGCTACAGTATGCGTAGTAAACAGAACTGATATTAAGCTCTTTTTGTTTTCCTTCCCACAATTAGGTAAAAGATGGAGGTGGTGAACATCTTCCGTGTAAACAGGAGGAAAAGAGACTTACAAAACTAGGCCACTTGGGAGAGCTAGATGTTAAGAAAGTTCCCAAAGGCAAAATTTCCATTGTGGAGGCTCTGACACTTCTTAATAATCATAAACTTCATCCTCAAATATGGACTGCAGAGAAAATAGCAGAGGAATACAGTCTGGAACTGGAGGAGGTCAACGCTCTTCTGGAATTCTTCATTCCTTTCACTGTGCAGGAATTTCCTAAAGAAACAAAAAAAGCTATAAAGGCAACATAAACATAATTACCAAAACCTTGTGTGATCTCACTCGTGTCTTAATTTTACTCTTGAGTATATTCAGTATCTGAAAAGAGTTGGGAACCTGTCATCCAACAAGGCTGCTTCCTTATACCTGTTAAAAGTATTCAAGCAATTCCATTCTGTACAGGATGGCTTCAGTTAAATGCATCAATTACATGATACAGGTTGTAAACCAGAATATGACTAATAAGTTGTATGAGAGCATGTCACGCGATTCTGATTATCCCATTCGTATGTTCTGACTTCATTTAAAACATGCAAGTTGTAGTGAGAACTTGACCTGAACAGGTTGCCTTTCTTAGCAGAGACTTCCTGGCCTCCAGCTCCGTTGGTGCTCTGTGTTTATCGGCTCTGCAGTTTCGTGTTGCAGTGTTCTTTCAAGAACTTGCTGTCAAGTTGCATGTGTATATATACAAGCAGCTGTATTTCTTTTGTATAAGAATGGAATAGTATTTATACTTTGTAAAGAAGGTTAACCACAAGATCATTTGGGAAATTCAGCTGTGTCAAAATAAAAAGATGAATAGCAAGAAGGCCTTTTTCTGATGCTGGGACGGTAATGGGTGGTGTGTAACTCTTTTTCCGCTCTGTTCTGATGTAGCTTAAATATCTGCACCTCCCCAGGTACTGTCTGTCAGCCAGTGAATAAGAGCGATGGTCTTCTAGCATCGGTCTCTTGCAGCAGTCTATGGCACCTACTGTGTAAGAAATAATGGTTCACATTATAATTAATAGGTAGCTATGAAATACAACTGGATCTACTAATTGGACCCACAAGTGGGTCTTCTGTCAATGTCTGCCTGTCCTGTTACAACAACCCCTTTTTCCCTATGGAGGCCTGGTCAGACTTACCCAAATGTGGGCTAGGTCAGGTCACGTTCACTCACAATAAGTTACCTACGTACTAGCAGACGGAAGATGAACAGTGTCCTTCCCAATTGTTAGCAAAGGAGGATGCAAACTGTGAGGTGGTAACGGTGGATTGTCACCTTCTGCGACTATTCAGGTCTGTGCAGGTAAGGAAGAAGCTTTGCACTGATGATTAATACTGTAGTGAAAACTGGTTCACGTTTTCCAGCTAAGTCGGGGGGGGGGGAAGGGAATAATCAGAATTCATACTTAAAAACGCATTATGGTTACCTTTGTTCAAAAGAAACAAACACCCACAATTTTTTGTGGTGCTAATGTTCCTAGTGCCCATCACCAAAACAGTTGGATTTATTAAGGGGGTGCAAGTCAGTACCAGACCTACAATGTAACTTTCTTTTTTTCCTTTTAAGGAACTTTCTGCTAGGTCTTAAATTTCAGACCCTGGTAAATATCTTACCAAGAAGATGATCAGCGATGGAACAAGGTATTTGCAGTACAGTTTGCCACAGTGTATTCAAGGTTCTGCTTGATTAACTTCTGCAGCACGTAATGCTGTACCTTAGTGGAAGATTATACCTAAGTCCATTGTATAAAAATTCAAAATTGTTAGTCTTTAGATGTGTGGACTGGGGATGGGCTTGTCCTTCTTCCTGTAATGTAATGGGGACAGAGCCGCGCTCCGAACCTGATGCGTCTGAGTTATGTACCATATCGAGATTTTTTTGTTTTCCACATAGGACTCTTTTATGGAATGTTGCAACAGAAATACTTTACTGTTTGAGTACTGTTCATCCTAATGCAACATTTAAGGTAATACTCGGAAAGCAGCTGTGGAATGCATTTGGTACAGGTACTGTTATTGGAGATGCTGTGATTGCCTTCTTTAAAAATGAATCTTTAATTAGGTGTTGGAGTTGATTAAAAACTCGCTGCAGTTGGCACCAGACAACACCTTAATCATGGCTCTTGACTAACTTGGTATGTATTTTGGCTTCTTTTGTCTGCCTTTGTGAACTGTCTTGTGGTGTGGCTGTACCGTTACAGTACCCCGTTTCACATGGAAGGTCCCTAGAGGCATTATGGTATCCTGGTGCTCTGCTTACGCTCTGCAGCAGGCACGTGCTTTGGGACGCTTGGTGCTCCTCATGTTCAGTGCTCCAGCCATACCTTCAGGACCAAATCCTCTCCATGAATGAGACAATTGCAAAGCTATCCCTAGTTCCTCCAGGATCTTGTCCTCGGAATGTATCGTCCACGGTGGGGAAGCAGGCAGAGGTGGGCCAGGGATCCGTCTGCCTGGAAGCAGGTGAACTCCTGGTGGCCCAGAAGGCTCCTGTGTAGCAGGGAGCTTCTCCCTCACAGCGAGTTCACTTCAGGAAAATCGTACACAATGCAGTTTGCTGTCAGCACACGGATTCTGCTGCTGATCGCCTGCCCCACCTGCTGGGCAACGTCAAACCAGCATTGTGAAGGCATTGCTGATGGTATGGGACCATGTGAAACCTGGACCTTTATCTATCCAAAGCATCCATAGGCTGAACGTTTAGCTTTCACTGTCCCTTCAGACATGGAGTGTTTTACTTGCCCAAAGCTCACAAGAAGATCCAGGTCTTTGCTCTGGTGGGAAAGCCTGTCCCTGCTCAAGCACTCTCAACGCTACCACCTCGTCCTGTGTAGGCTACTGGCCATAGCCAGCCGCAAGGTCCTTGGCCAGTGTGTGCTTCAGCGGTGTTCGAGTGGGTCAGTGTTGGAAGGCAACGCCGGTTTTAGGGTTGATGCCTGGGACAAGGCTGTTCTCACTGTTGCATCTCTTCTAGAACTGCTTATTTCCTTTCTCCCAGTTTCAAGGGACTCCGCTCATCAGTTACCTTGCCTGCTTACCAGTTTCTGGTTTTGGCGCAGTTTCTAGTTGGAAGAATAATGGTGTTTTCTTTACACTTTTAACTTTTCAAGCAACTGTTTTGAAGAGGGAATTGTGGGGAATTTGTGGGAACATGCAATTCAGTTTTCTGGTACTTCTATGTGGAGAATTTTTCATGTTTCATTGCCGTGCATGCGGTGCACCAAATTTAGCTCAGATGTTTTTGGCCACCACATAGAATCATTACACTTGGTAGGAAACAACAACCAGCCTCACTCCGACGGCTTTGTTCTTGCCAAATTAATGTAAAATGTGTCGCAAGTATAAGCTTTGCAAGCCTATAAGGGGGTTGTTTAATTTCTAGTGTAAATGACACACGGTTAACGGACTTCTTTCTATGTGGCATTATTAAACCAGTTTTCCAGATGTCACTGAACAAAGCCAGGGCTGCCTTGGGCACTGAGACAGAGCAGGTACACAGGGCAGGCTGTGCCTCATTTGGAAATGAGGGTTACATTCCTGGTGAGACATAAAATTGAATTTCTACAGGGGAGTTCCAGCAGGTATACTGGAATTCCTGGCTTGAATTTTTCCAAAAAATGTCTCTTTTTAGAGGCAGTCTAGTAGCTCACTTACCTGTGTTTTCTGGGACATGGTCCCGTTCCTCTAGCCTTGTTCTATCCTGAAGCCTATTGCCAGCCTTCTCTGCTATGGAAACTTTATGCAGCTGCACTCTCTGCTCTTCACTGGCTCCCATGCAAAAGTTGGTTGTATTCTGCACTCTCGGCATCAACAACCTGTTTTATTTCTGCAGAGCGCTCTTGCCTTCCCAGGAGTGGCACATCTGCTGAGGTAAAGATGAGAGGACTAAGCACATGTTTTGTTCTGCAGAATTTAGAATAGGAGAGATTTTCAAAAGAGATGTAGCTTGTCATACACCTTCAAAAGCTGCTCTTTTGGGATATGTGAAACTAAGTCATCTTGAGCCGTCTCACCAGGTATTAATGGTAGCTAGGTTCTTGCAGTCTGATGCCGAGACAGCGAGATTGGAGCTGTGAGGCAGGCAAGAGTTTTCACTCTGCTTTCTGTGCGCACTAGTCAGAAGGAACTTCAGTACAAAAAGTGATCTTTCTGTAGCCTTCCAGCGCAGGGTACTTGCCTTTTAAGCTACCTCTTTTTGCTCAACCAGAAAAGAAAATGATGTTTATATGCGAGAGGTGTGTACTAAACTTACAAAATGGAATATCTTATTTCTGCACTGAATAATGGAGTCAAACCTCAAGTAGTCATAAAACAGGATCAAAATGCAAAACTTTAAAAAAGCAACTGTCTCACCTTGTTTCATAGGAGCATCCTGCATTCACATTTGAGATTCCATGAAGCTTCACATTTCATGGCTCCATTCTGGAGCCCCTTTCTAAACAGGAGTTTTCTGGTTCTCAGTGAGGCGGTGCCAGTGTTGAGCTGGCAGCAGGGGGGGTCTGAGCAGCACAGGTGAGCTTCAGGTGCACATGGGTTCTGGCACTTGAGACTGCGGAAGCTGTACGCCGACCGATGTGCTATTAACAATCCAAACGCTGTGTCGGTGCCTGGCGTTATTAGATCTGTTTCCAGCAATCTGTGAGTCTAATGAATTCCATAACCTTTCACAGAATAGGTATTGCTGTGCTGTTATCAGAGCTAAGTGTTTTCTGCTGACCCCCCCCACCCAAACATGGATAAATTTCTCTCAGAAACTTAACATTAGTTTTTGTGGTCTGAAACAGAGGCTTAGATTTACACAAGGCGACTGGAGGGAACGCACTGTGGGAGCTCCTGCGGCTCTGCGGGGTGGAGCGGGCTTTGATGTGTCCACTGCCAGAAGGAGAATTGAAAAAATAAATCTGCCAAGGTGGTTCAGATTCTATGACTGTCATGCAAGATCCCTTTTGGGTGGGGTTACTTCAGTGACTGAAGCTTTGTCTTTGGGTGAGATGTTTTGGCCCCCTGATGGGAGCTGTGCTGCTGTATTACCCAGGAGAGAAGCGACTGGGGGGCAGGACACACCCCATAATCATAGTATCATAGAATCACAGGTTGGAAAAGACCTCTAAGATCATCAAGTCCAACCATCCACCCAACACCACCATGCCTACTAAACCATATCCCAAAGTGCCACATCTACATGTTTTTTAAACACCTCCAGGGATGGGGACTCAACCACCTCCCTGGGAAGCCTGTTCCAACGCCTGACCGCTCTTTCAGTAAAGATATTTTTCCTAATATCCAATCTAAACCTCCCCTGGCACAACTTGAGGCCCTTGCCTCTTGTCCTATCGCTTGTTATTTGGAAGAAGAGGTTAACAGCTGCCTCACTACAACCTCCTTTCAGGTAGTTGTAGAGAGCAATAAGGTCCCCCTCAGCTTCCCCAGTTCCTTCAGTTGCTCCTCATTAAGACTTGTTCTCTAGACCCCTCACCAGCCTCATTGCCCTTCTTTGGACACGCTCCAGCAATCATCCCCTATAAGGACTCCTTGCATGGGAATGAAAAATACATGGTGTCCTGTAGGACTGAGGCCCTCGGGCCACTTCTTTTTAGAAAGCTGAGGGAGATGATGGTGTGGCTGGAGGAATCCCTACCTTTGAAAGAGTCACCCAGCAGCAGCCACCCCTGTGAGCTGGGTTCACCCGGGGAATAAGAGACCCCACTGCTGATGAACTGCAAATGGTGCTGGCCAAAGTTAGACTTGCTCCTGCCAGGGGCTGCTGTCTCTGGAAGCCTGAACGTAAAGTTGCAGCTGGGACCTCTGTTTGTGTGAGAGAGATCCAGGCTCTGCAGAAAGAACAACAGCACCGGCAACGTGGCTGCAGCTGGGAGCGCGGAGCTGGTTGTCATTGCCTGTGTTGGCAGAGGTAAAAAGAGGTAAAGGGAATCTTCGGAGTGTTTTCTCCGACCTGAAGTGTGCCCTGTTATTAACTGCACAGGGCTTTGTTCCCAGGAAGATCAGCACAGCGTGGTTTGTGACTCTACCCAGGCCACACACTGGGTACGCAGCAGGGGCAGAGCGCTGTAAGCCGGGATGGCCGGGACCGTGTTGAGCTGCTCTGCGGCCAGGTCTGTTGGGCGCTGTGTGTTGCATGTGTGTCACATGGGACTGCCTTCTGTCTCTGGTGTCTGCAGCACAGCACTGCAAGCCTAAAGGATGCCACAGGCTTGATGGTTGGGTCTCTCCTCTTAAAGCAGGGCTGTGGATTTGCATCGCCCTTAAAGGGAAGCGGGAATTGAATGTTGGGTAGGAGTCTAGCTTAGCCGTCTCCATGCCCCCCAAAAGCTGGGAACTCTGGACCTTATTGTAGTTGCATAATTCCTCCGCACTGTGAATTTCCTTTGTGGGCACCAAGCACAGCAGAGCTCGAGTTCCTCATGGTGGGGCTGAGGTGGGGACGTGTTAGGGGCTTCAGCTCGGTGGGTACGGGAAGGGCTCACTGCTGCTCAGGGAGGGAAGACTTGCTTGTTCCTTACCACCCCCAGCCCTGCTCCCAGTGCTACAGCCCACTACAGCCCACCTCCTCTCTTTTTGCTAGCTCAGGCAATTGGCAGAGCACTTAATGAACCACTTTAATTCACTAAAGGGCAGAAAACAAATCAAAACAGGTATATTTAAAACTGAGAAGGAGAAACAGTCTTTACCGTTGTCAGCATCAGTGGCTGTCCTTTGGCTGGAGCCTGCATGTGTTCAGCTTACTTGTTAACCAGCCATGTCCACTGGGGGAAACAAGTTATTAAAATTGGGTAGGGTTTTTGTGCACAATTTAGGGGCAGAAAGCTGAACATGCAGACGTACCAAAATCCTTCTGTGAATTTGTGAAATACATTACCCCCAAATTATTTGATTTGGGATGGGAAAAGTGTATTCTTAAAACTATTTTTTATAATGTAATAAAGTATTTTGGCATGGTGGTATGAGATGACGTTTATTTCTAAGAACAGTTCAAAGTGAATGCAAAATATTTTGTTCAGAAACCAAATATATCCCTTGCTTTGCCAAATAATAAAGTGGTGGTGTTTATTTTTTGCTTTGGTCTGTCTCAAAAAGGAATGCTAAGACTTTTGTTAAACAAAAGTTTGTCCTATTCTCCTTACTACCATTCCCACCTTTACCTAAATCCAGTCCCCTCAGTCCCCCCACTACTTTGTTGATGAGTATAATTTGTCAGGTTTCTAGTCCTGTTCACGGATAGGCAATTAACTGTGTATAATGAGTGAGGCTGATTTACTGTCTACCTAAAGCTACAGTGAAACTGGAACAAATAGAAAGTGAGTGCATTGAATAGCAATGAATCAAAGCAAAGCAGGCTACTGAAGAGAACTTTAGGAAAAAATAATGCCACCCTATTGGCTTTGCTCCTCCACAGAGGAAGAAAGTGGAAATAAATTTCATACTGTGTTCCGCGTTTCTCCATTAGCTGTCACCAGTTAAAGATTTCCTGTGTGGGAATGAATTCACAGTCGTCGTCACTTAACAAAGATAAATTCTATCAGCTCACTTCTGCACATGCAATACTTCAACATTAAATTCTTTTTTTATATTGCAAAGTTCTCATTAATGTGGCAATCTGAGAAATGGAGCCGTTTTTCTTGGGACTCTCTTAATAGGTTGATATCTAATCATGGTTTCTTAACCCTTTTGAAAGAAATGTACTATTTTGTATTTTTTGAATAAAAGTTATTTGAATTTTATTGTGGACACATAGCTATGAGATTAAAACCTGAGAAGATACTACAAAAAGCAAGTCTGTTCCTTCAACAAATAACATAAATACCTGTTGGTGATGTATAGGCTCCATAATTCTCTAGCCTTTAGCAAGTGGTAAAACTGCAATTTTTCGAGACACTCTAAGGAAAAAAACGTAGTTTTACTGACAGAGAACTATAGAAATGCTCGTTGGATTTTTATACTCAAAATCTTGTGTTTTCTGTAATTCTGCTGCTGTGGAAGTTGTTACAGAATTCACCCTTTGCTACAACATCGTGCTCTAGCATGTAACATTTAATTTTGCCAAAAAAGTGCAACTAGTTCTCAGCCAAAAACAAAAGATGTGTGAACGGAGTGTGAACCATGCTACTCAAATCCCCTTGAGTTTGCTGCAGCCTAAAACAATACTTTGAGAAATATGAACTGCTCCCTCTGTCCCAGCTGCTAGATACTACTGAAAATGAAAGATGAAAATCTAAATGCAGCTGAAGTCAAAATGCAGAATGTGATATTAATATAGATTGCATAGGGCTTTTGATGTGCAATTACTCCTTTACGGCTTGAATTTAACCCAGACTCTGTGACAATTCCCTTTATTTTTATTCTTTTTTTTTCGTTTTTAACACTACGAAGGGCCTTTGCTAAAAGAATCTTTTGTCCTTGATGAAACGACAGCACCTCCTTCGCCTTCCCCTGCACAGATCATCTTGGCTTCTGGAATGAGGGAGGAAAACAGTAGACAAATAGATTCAAATGTCAGGTTGAAGAATGTGTCACGAAGGATTTTCAAATGCTGCGTCCCTTCTATACCCGGCACTAGACATGGATACGTTGCATTTGTGCAGTCTTGATCAAAGGTTTGTTTCAAGTGGAAGACAACTTGAATCTGCACTAACTTCACATGCTGCTGGTTTCAAGTGATTTCCATGATAAGGAAAAATGATTACTTAAGAGATAAAAATCCAGTGTGCATTCCAATTGGTCAAACGGTTTCTATGGTTGCAGAGCGGTATCTAAAGATTCAGCTGAAAAAACGTGGCTTAAAGATGAGAAAAGAGCTTATCTGTTGCATCCCTTCACCAGATGCATGAGACAAAAATGGAGTTCCAGGCGCGGAGGAGACACAGGCAGATGGTTTTGTTGCTGAATCCTTGCAAATAACACCTCTCCTCCAAGAAAACTTTTTCCAAAAGCCCTGCCAAGTCCAAACATGCTGCAGGTGGCCTCTTTTTTTTGTTTTATGTTGTTAGCTAGCAAAGCTTTTAAGTGCCCCCAGAGATTTATATGAATATCATGAGATTTATGCAGGGCGGGCTCAGGGGACCTGATTGCATTGTTTGGAAAGGTGACTTACCAGGATGCACCTAAATGTAAACTATGAAAACAAGAATAATATTTGTTTTGGCTGTGTTCTGCAAGGACACTTCACCGCATGGAGAAGTCATCACACAAAGCATTACTTAATTTACTGCTATGTTTTTCGCTGGTTTACCATTAGGAATAATATTGTCTTATTTTTTTCTGAGGTCTGCTAGCAGCAGAGGAGGAATAAAAAAATTATAGGTATAATATGAGAAATTAATCTTGACTTTTCCTAGGCACGCTTTTTTACATATGTGTCTCTTGCCATGCTACAATGATAGTTCTATTTGAATTTTTAATTATAAAATTGCAGATCATTAGCAGCTGCTATAATTTCTGTAATACTTTCAGAGCTTGTCCTTAGTCCTTCAAGGTTATACAAAGGCAATTGCACTGGAATAATGAGTACTGGAGTCTTACTGACCTGCAGGAGCTGGATGACAGTTCTAACAGGGGCTGGGCCACCTCCGAGCCAAGCGCAGTGAGCCAGCTGGGCATTTGGCATCTGATGGTTATAGGGGCAAGGAGTGATCTCAGGGGAAGGAGCAGAGCTGAGCATTTCATCTGGGAAAGAGGCAGATCACTTGCTACATCAAAACATTGGGCACCATGTTGGAAACAGGTTTGAATTCATAGAATCACAGAATAATTTAGATTGGAAAGGAAGAATTTAACTTGTGCAGTCGAGCTTTGAATACTTCCAAGGCTGGAGATTCCGCAACTTGGGCAACCGGTTCCAGTGTTTAATTGTCTTCATGGGAAAAGTAATTTCTCTGCGGCTGGGCAAAATTTCCTGTGGCAACTTGTGACTGTTACCTGTGGTTGTTCTGCTGCATGCCTCTGGGAAGAGTGACTCCATATCGCCTATGCCTGGCCGAATGTCTGTCAGCATCACCAGAACAGTAAAAAAATATATTTACAGCGCTCTGAGTTTTTGTTTTGATGGTATTGATACATAGATACAAGTGAGTTGACATTTTACTTTCAAGTCTCCCACATTGTCACAAAGATACCACACAAAAAATTGCACAGTTTCTTAATGCCTCAGGGCTACATCAAACATATGGAGAAATCTGGGTGCAGTGACTGACACCTCTATTTTTTTGATCATTGCCTTAGCAGCATACACCAAATTGTTGTCATTGTAACACTTAAATCACTCCAGGAAGGCTCTGATGTTTCTGTGGTGTATACATGCTTGTCTTTCTGGTAGGTGATCATCTTAAGTTCAAGTCACCGATAAAAGCAAGTTGTAAAATTCTGACGGGCCACAGGAGGACTGTGGAAGAACCTGTGAACTCAAGCCTGTGCCAGTGCAGGGGGGCACCATTATCCTCATTAAGGGAATGGAACAAGATAAACCCTCAAGTCCTGGTGCTGCAGCTTAGATATGTAAATATTTATTTACATAAATGGTCAGGTTTCCATCACAAGAAATGATGCATGTGATCAAAAATATGCACAATTAGGGCTTAAGATTAGCTCTGAGGCTTCTATAAACTTCTTAGAAATATGGCTAGTTCAGTTAAGATTCTGTTGTTCGCTATTTTTCGTCTGAGTGATATAAAACATTGAAATATACTCTTCCATGAAAGCATGAAGTGGCACCCTGTGAAGATTTCGGAGCAGTAAAAGGCATGATAATGCTCTCTCTAATCATGTGCTATTGATCTGACCATGTGAGAACACTCTTATAGATGATCTTAATAAAGTCAATTAGTCTAACACCCTAGAGGCTTCCTTTCAACACACAGTGATACAGCATTATGCTACGCTACAAAATCTCTGACACTGTACGTCATGAGTCAGTAAATGACAGTGAACTTTAAAGAGAAAAAAGCTATGTTGTTTACAGACAAATATGATTTATTTCTGCACAACAGAGAAAGACATGTACACACACACACACACACACACACACGATATTATCGTTCTAGTATTAGTGTAATAGCTTAGATTTTGGGAGCAGCCTAAGCTCACTCAAGCACGCTAAGCTACATTTGAAAAGACATACTATTCCTGCTCTTTTTCACAATATCACAAGAGGGAGATTGTAAAATCTCTGCATTATCAACTTGTGGTCTGACAGATGCTGGCTCTGTTGTGTGGGTCAGTTAGATCCCAGGTAAGTATAAAGGCATTTCACCTGCCTGTACTGAGGAAAGCATCTGCACGTGACATGAAAAAGCAGCGTGGCCAGCAGGTCGAGGGAGGGGATTCAGCCCCTCTGCTCCACTCTGGTGAGACCCCACATGGAGTCCTGCGTCCAGCTCTGGAGCCCCCAGCACAGGAAAGACCCAAAGCAGGGCCACAGAAATGACCAGAGGGCTGGAACACCTGTCCTATAAGGACAGGCTGAGGGAGTTGGGGCTGTTCAGCCTGGAGAAGAGAAGGCCACAGGGAGACCTTATAGCAGCCTTCCAGGACCTGAAGGGGGGCTACAAGAAAGCTGGAGAGGGACTTTTTACAAGGGCATGGTGTGATAGGACAAGGGGTAACGGCTTTAAACTGAAAGCAGGTAGATTTAGATTAGCTACAAGGAAGAAATTCTTTACTATGAGGGTGGTGAGGCACTGGCACAGGTTGCCCAGAGAGGTGGTAGATGCTCCATCCCTGGAAACATTCAAGGTCAGGTTGTTTGGGGCTCTGAGCAACCTGGTCTAGTTAAAGATGTCTCTCATGGCAGGAGGGTTGGAATAGATGACCTTTAAAGATTCCTTCCAACCCAAAATATTCTACGATTCTATGAAAGTCAACCTATTCAACATGTACCATCAACAACTAGAAAGCAGCAACACTTTATCTCTTTTCCCTCATTATTATAAATACATTGGATCCTCATCCAGATTTGCCTCATAGGGTAGATATCAAAGCTTTGTATAATATTGTTTAGTGTTTAGCAAATATTTAATCATCACTGTAGAGTACAATTTGCATTATTCCCATTTTTCATGCCAACATGATTTGTATGGCAGCCAATGTATGCTAATTAGAGAATTTCCCTAATTAATTTTTGTCAGTGTGCTGCCCTAACATGACTTAAAATGTACAGCTTAATGTATTAAATGTATTAAAATTGCTTCTACTTCCCATTGTATACCAGAGAGTAATTTGCTATTAACAGCAAGTGTTTACAACAATCTTTAGATGCACATATTCTAATTAAAGTGCACATCCAGCATGTTGGCCAAGGATGAGTCATACTTCACAACAGCTCTACAGGGAAGGAGATCTGAGTTGTGTATTCTTCTAAAGCAACGGCCAACAAGAATAAACTGTTTTCTTTTGTGTGAAATGTATTTTGTGCTGCTTATTGCATGCCTAGAGGATGGATTAGTGAACATGAAAGTACGAGGACTGGGCATACATACTGCACGGGGCAAGGATGGCAGCTGCAATGGAGGGCTGGAGGGAGGGCTATTTCAAAACTTGGTTGATTAGTTTTTGTTGCTAAGCACAAAGCCTACTCTATGTGCATTTTTATCACCCAAGAAGAAGGTACCAGCATGTGCCATCCTAGTTACCATGGTTTCCGCTCAGCCACAGTGCCCTCTCAGAAAAGAAACAACTTCAGTTTTGTATTCGTTACATATATTCCTTAGGTATCTTAAAACGAGAATTGCAACTTGAATTACCTACAGGCAGATCATCATGATTTGGTTCTTGAACACGATACCTACTTTCCCAGACCTAAAAGCATCTCCTTTCACCCCAGAGATGCCTTTCATCAGAGTGATGAACCCTTTGAACGTCGCAGGTTACGACGCACCCCAACAGCGAACGGATCGTGCGGTTCCAGCTCGGTGCCAGGCAGTCCCGTCGCGTCGCTAGCGGGCGGTGATGGACTGGAGACCTGGAAGGGGCTGCTGGGAACCTCCAGCAGCCACCACCAGCATCCGGCCCCACTGCCAGGAGGGCTTGCTTCGCCACTGTGATGGGCAGGGTCGGGAGAAAGGATCTGCAGCGTGAGGGCAGTCCCCTCTCAAAAGGAGTCATCGCCTGTACTCTCATAAAAGAATAGCGAAGGCAGTTTGAACACCGTGTTTATTCTGAAGGTGACAGGCTAGATCAGCAGCTTCTGATCTCTGCGCCTTTCAACAGCTCCAGAAAGCGCAATGCACAGTGACCTACTCTCTCACAAGGCCTCTTGAGGTCTCTCGCTAGATTTAAATCACACGACGTTCAGTGTGATAGTTTCCTAGAAGACTCTACAGTAATTTAGTTGAGGCAATACAGAATACATGCAAATAAGCAAAATATGAAAGGGATTAATGCTATCAGAAGAATAGCCAATTTCCTCAATTTTTTTCTGGATTTTCACCTTTTTCACGCAGCTGTGGTGTTCTCAGCATATAATGAACAAAGACAGCAGAAGCTAGTCTTTAGGTAGCAAATTGCATGTGAAGCGACATATGAAATATGCTCAGGCAGATGGGATAATCTCATTTTTAGTACAAAAGCTCATTTCAGTAGGCTTCAGAGTCAGATCACAATCACTGAGCAAACCTCTTCATGATTTTCTGACCCATCACCATTTCTGACTTCCTACGTATCCTAAAATACTTGTGAAGTGAGGCTCCAGTTACACTTGTCACTAGAAAACTGCAAGGAAAGACACTCCCTACCCTAATCGTCCTTCTTTCTCTCACCTCTATAGCTGATTAGAGCTGTGGTAAATCTGTAGTAAATAACTGTTGGAAAATGTTGACAAGTTAATTGGGCTCATAACTGCGAAGGCAATGAGACATTTCTGCAACTGTTTAGATCAGTTTTGTCAGAAGTCAGTCAGCTACAACGGCGACACATTTAATTCTACAAAGAACACATGGAGTATAAATCAACTTTCAGGCTTGAATTACAGTGCAGGAGGGATAATTACCGTAGCAGAACATGTACTTAGAAACAAAAACCTTTTGTAGTGCACAAACACCTGGAACGGAATTACACTGAAAATTAATGTTGAATATCCAAAAAGTATAAAATTGGAATATTGAATAAAACAGTTCTACTGTTCTGAGCTATGAGAATTTACATTCTCAGCGTGGATGGAGAAAGGCAGCTTTGAACAGACTTCCAAAATGTATCGAGGTGATGCTGATGGTTCACCAGGCATCCATTTGCTCCCCAGAGCCAACAAACCATCGTGGATCTGCTTGCATCTATTTGGTCCACGGTCCCCAGACGCCTGGTAGGTGGATTACATGGACGTGTAGTCCAGGAGGCCTGCTTCAGTTAGAAATGTACATAAACCAGAGCCACTTATCATGACTAGAAGTTACACCAAAAACCTAAAGTGAGCTTTGAGATCTGGACCAATAGAATTGAGCTGTGTTACATAACTGCCCCACACCCAATTTTGCCAGTTTTCTATTCAGCAAAGTACAAATTGGCAACTTGTTCTTCTTGCAATGGATGTTCACACGTATTATAAACCTGTACCTGGTTTAAAACCTAGCAATAGTTTAGAGTGTGCTAATTAAAATGTACATGACATTTCAAGTCTACCTAGGTAAAACAAACTAGGGCAGGTGATGTGCTGAATTACTGAAGTTTATGAAATTTTACCTGTTATAAAAGCATGGTTTCCCTGTTCAGTAAGCTACTGAATGTTCCCATTAATCCAGGGCACTTTAGAACACAGGACATACATTTGAAAAAAATAACATCTTCATGTTGGAGTCACCTAATCTGTATGAGTTTGTTGGAGTTTTCTTGGAATGCAGAGTGAGGCTATAACACAATCTAAGTTATTTCTCATCTACAACAAACAGCTACAAAGAGGCAGGAATTATAATATTACAAGTCCCAAGCACAGAGAAGTCTTGTGTCCCCATTGCCAAGAATCATATTACTGCACTCAAGCATCTGGAAATTTTAAAAGAAATATGGGATTCATGGGGTGTATCTGATCTACAATTATTGAACCTTTGCTGCAGACTTTTAATCTTTTCTCTACACTCATAAGGCTTAGAAACTTCCATTAAAAAAAGAAGGAAATAAAGCCTTTTATCCACTAGCAGGACTGAAGGAATTAAAACTTCTGGAGAGAGAAAAAGGTAGTATATTTTTGCTCTCTGAGAAAAAAATAGGTGAGGTAATGTAAAATCCTTGATATTTTAATCAGATATTGAAGATTGGTTTGGAGGAAGGTTTTCCAGCTTATAGTTAGGCATTTTGTTCAACAGTTGTTTCTTATCATTTTCTCAAAAGAGGAAAACAGACAGTAGCTCATCTACTCTGCCTATAGATGGAATTATACCCCATATATCCAGAAACCACACTGCTGATCCAGCATACAGTGTATTATTGTTGACAGATATTAATTACAATTTTTCTACTCAAAAAGAGATTGCTTTTTAAAGATGCATGAAATAATCCCATATACCATCTGTATACCACTTTGGATTACCACTAAGTATTATATAAATCTGGAGTTGTTTGTTGGGAAAAGCCCTCAGTAGATTACTAAAGGAGTTTTTGTTTAAACTAACTGATCTTTATTTCCTCTGCATTATTCTGGAGCAAATTATGTCTTTCAATAGTTTACAGGTATTCCGAGTTCTTCCTTTATCCTTATTTTAATACCTTATACAATCTCAGACATGACCACTGTAATGATCTAATGTGATCTAAAAGACAGTGATGTAATGCTTCCCTAAATTCCTACTTCTTTGAAACAGAAAACAAGCTTTAGGAAAAGAAAAAAACACTATTGATCAAACAATTCCAAGCAAGAGAAAATCCTGCATAATCCTTAGAAAATTACCACAGTGATTTACTACCTTCATGGTTCAAGACTGAGCTCTACTTCTAGACTGATGGTTTGTGGTAAGCTTTCAACCATTTACTGCTTTTTTCTTTAACCAGTGTTTATGGTACTGCAAACCGACTATATTCCCCATGAAGATACTTACAAACTGTGATTTAGTAATATAACAATGTCATCTCTGTAACACATATGCAAACACATGCACACAGTATTAGTCTAGCAACTGTTGAAGAAGGATAGGAAATATCTCCAGAACTACAATTGTCAGGAAAATGACAGATCTACTCAAAATACCAGCTATTCCAAGCGAGATGCTCACAGTAGCTCTAACGTGAATCCCGCCCTGTCCATTCTGTCGAGGAAAAACACCCTGGAGGCTGTAGAAGTCGTTTTGTTTTCGCACCCTGCAGGCTGTTCTGAGACCTGCTGTATCTCTTAAGTACACTGATGTTGCCATGTCAAGCTGTGACTGAAACATTTTCTATTAAGGCTGGAGCTAACACTATGGCACGATGGATCTCTTCCATTTCTAGCTTCTGTATGTGTCCCTGTAGGCTGGAACTATGCAATGAGGGCACTAAAATGGCAAACAGGCTTTGAGGAATGTGTCGCTACTGTGCTTTGTCAGTCCTGCAGGCCAGTCCTTCTTTTAATGCATAATTAAATTGTGGAACTCATTGCTGTGAGATGTTACGGAGATCAAAAGTGTAAGTAGATTAAAAAAGAAGTTAAAAAAAAAAAACAAACCCACAACACTGAAGTGAAAGTCCACGTGTAGCTGTTAAACACAGCAGCCAGGATGCAACATCTTCCAGGACGAACATGTATTTAGGAAGTCCGTAAGTCACTGACCGGTGGAAACCAGACGTAATCATTTGGTACATGGCCTGCTTCTCACGCTGCTCCTCTAAGCATCCATTAATCTCTCTTAAGAAGAATACACTGGGCTAAAACATGCCAGCGTGCGTGCCACGCTAAAGCTGTGTGCTAGCTTTGTGGTTAACTCGCCAGCCTTGAGAACTTCCTTGGCCAAGGCGTCAAACACCCCTTCACCAACATTTCACCACTGGCAAGGACCAGCAGCATGGTACCGAGGCATCCAAACAGGCCCAGAAGAAACGGGCTGCAGGGCAGCATGAAAGGAAGCACACCAGTTTTGGAGTCGGAGCCACAAGTCCGTATTGTCCGCTGATTTTTCCTGCCATCTATCAGGCATTTCTCAGGAAAACATCCGAGAATGCATCAATCTGGAAGCAAAGTGTTTTCACCCTGTCCGGAAATATTGCAAGCTCAATATTTCATATGTCCTCCCTGTGCAGAGACTGTCATTCAGATTGCAGCAGAAATAGCTGGTTGCATAGATACAGCTGCTGGGCGGTGTCAGACACTCACTGCGGAAACAGCAGAAGCTTTTGCTGTCCTTTTTTTCAGAGTTCACTTGCCTTTGGAGTTCAGTTGTGGAACGGCCTCCATGGGCACTCCTAATCTACTGCTGCACAAAGTCAGCTGGCCTAGTTTAACCTATTGCTTAATGTATTTTGAGATAATCTTGGCTGACCTTTTGCTGAAGCAAATACGAAACACTTGTGTGAGCCTTTCTGCTGGCTCAGCTCTGATGAGAGTGCCCTCCAGCAGAAAAGCAATCATGTCTGAAACTTCCACAGATGCTTTCACAAAAGTTATTCAACACAACTTCACAGCTCAGTAAGAGCTCACTCCCTGCACAGGCAAGGTGTAGCAGAGTGGAATGTGGGTTTTCTCCTTTTAATCCCTAAAACAGAGCTGTAGCTATGTCCTCACATAGGCCGTAGGATGCTCAGACTGTAGAATTCAGGGATTTTTTTGTTGTTGTTCTGTACAAGAGAGACAAACTCCAGCCTGTGTTACAGCCTTCTGATTAAACTGGCAGAGCTGGAAATCACAGATGTCATCTTTGTACTGAAAAGAGTTCATCCCACTGTGACTTCTGCTGAAAAGCTGTTCCAGAACTCGATTCTTCAGATGATTAGAAATGCTCTAAAATTCAAGCCTAAATTTATTCATAGCTCTTCTCGCTCCTCGGCGATTGCGATCTCACTGCCTGTGTATTTATAGGCATCAATCATAATATTAGAAAGGACTTTATATAGAGCAATCAGGAGAAATATGTTTCAGTAAACATGATGTGAATTTGAAAAAAGGATGGCTTTGTTTTTCCAAGTTTGTGGGTGAAAATACATCTTTTCTGTAACCATCTTCTCCCTGCATTAAAAAAAAGTCAGAGCTGGCGTCAGCTGGTCTGTTGGAAGACAAAAAGGGATAGGACTATGCTGATCATTAGCAAAAGGCTGATTCTTCAAACATGTTTACTTTTAATAACAGAGTTGCTTTAAAAGGACATAGAACTTTCACATTAGCATCCCTCTTCTCCACAATAATCAGCATTTGTAAGAACCGAACAGTATCGAATTACTAATTTTTAAATAGATATTTACTTATTCTTTGGATATTTTACAACCCTCTCTCCTAAAAAAGCAACAGGTAGCACCTTCTTTTATTTGCTAGAAAACTTCTTTAAGATGCCTGGAGTTTTAAAAAACAAAACTAAAACAGTGAAAATCATTATAAAAGAATAGCCTGCTGTTTGTGCAACTGCCTTTACAGGTGCCCTGCATTACTGTTTCATGTGGATACTGAATAGGTAAGAAGTAATGTGCCAAGTGAAATGAATATGCAAAATGTCTGGCTAAAAAGCCATTTACTCTCTCTTTGTCTAAGTAAAATGGATAAGCAAAAATCTATTTCCTCAGCCCATACCTGTTTGTTTGAACTCCAGTGCAAGACCTTCAAGTCAAAAGGTGCATCATATCAGGGGTGAATGCACACATACACAAAGAGTTCAGTGTCAAGAGTCTCTGATAACAACCTTCTAATTGCTCACTTTTGGCATTTGTGCATCTAAAAATTAGAGAAGAAATTAAGAAAAGAAATAAAAAGCTATGACGATCGCAGGGATATTTAAGGACCACCCATTCCCCTCCTCCTTACATACTCAGCATGGAGATCATCAGCCACAAAGAAAGAAGCTGCCTTTTCTACGGCAGGACTCGGGTACCGCTCCAAAGGCAACGCTAATTTGCTCTCTGCTGTATTCCTACCTAGGATCTACATCTACAGCATCTTTACCTCACCTACCTCATACTAAAGATATGTTTGAGCTTATTTAAATAAGAACTCCACTTAACTAAAAGTAGAGCTGTTCCGTTGGAAGACCTACAAAATTAGGCCCAATAGACATATTCATACAGTATACAAGAAATTGTAAAAGTAATCATTCACAGGATTCAGAATGAAATTCTGAACCTGTATTGGTTAACATCACCTCTAAAAATTAACATTATTTAATTGGCTAAATGAGTTGGCTTTCTCTGAAGCACAGACTGTCACACAGCACTGGCAGATCTAACCACCAGATGTAACTCAGAAAAGAAATAAAATTAGAGTTATTGAGATGGAAGTTCTCTGAAATACCTGAGTGAATTTGTAGTAGCATTCAAACAAAAGGCAAAAAAGGTGTTGGGCAACATCTGAAATGGCAGTGAGCATCATTTTGCCACAACTCTAGTGTGACTCTATTGTACTCAGATTTGGAATACTCTGTAAAGTTCTATCTGGAAAAGGACATGGTAGAGTTAGGGAAGATACAGAAAAGAAAACTGAAATTATTCAAGGGATTAAAGGGAGTGCCTGCCCTATGAGATGAGACTAAAAAAGTTCAGACTTTTCAACTGGCAAAGGCGAGTGCTGTGGTGAGACTTGTTCAAGCTTTATGAAATCATGAAGGTGGCTGAAAAGATGAATATGGAACCATTTTTCCTCAAATCTGAGAGTTTGCCTCATTTGGTGAAATTAGTTTAAAATAGATAAAAAGAACACATTACACGGTGGTGAGTGAATTTCTGTACTTGCTGCCAAAAAAGGTTGTGGAAGCAGATCCCAACAGCAGGTTCACACAGGAACTGGACACGTTCATGTACAACAGGTCCAAAAATTGATGGTAAAAGGACTAGGCAAGGATCTACCTTCCCAACAGCCATGGAAGGCAGAGGACTACAAGGAAAAAGGCCTGAAGAAGGTGGCCAAGCTTGTGTGCACTTCATAGTTTCTGCTACTGCTGCTGTTTCTGTTTGTTTTTCTGTTTAGGTACATAGTATATGGTTTAGCCTGAAGAACAGAAGGCTGAGAGGAGATCTTATAAATGCTTATAAATATCTGAAGGGTGGGTATCAAGAAGATAAGGCCAGATTCTTTTCAGTGGTGCCCAATGGCAGGACAAGGGGCAGCGGGCACAAACTGAAGCACAGGAAGTTCCGTCTGAACATGAGGAAGAACTTCTTCCCTCTGAGGGTGACGGAGCACTGGAACAGGCTGCCCAGGGAGGTTGTGGAGTCTCCTTCTCTGGAGATATTCCAGA
>Ga0065711_1035155_pt1 | contig 22723 bp, 16 predicted proteins | sample Hoacrofraction12_FD_59098 | JGI IMG/M metagenome (GOLD analysis project Ga0065711, IMG submission 59098) | Hoatzin crop microbial communities from Cojedes, Venezuela - Epithelial fraction 12 v2 (version 2) | ecosystem: Host-associated > Birds > Digestive system > Esophagus > Crop | place... | reverse complement strand
AAAAAAAAAAAAAAAAAAAAAAAAAAGATATTGCAGCTCCTGCATGATTTGCATTGTCAAATCCAGCTTTTCTGTGCAGCCTCAAAGCCCGTTCCAGTTCTCTGTCCACCATCTCACATCCCCTCTCCCCACACACGCCCCTCCCCAAAGCCATCTCAGAAGTCTATCAGTTGCAGGAAACTACCTACCTTCTTTACACCCTTCACCCCGGACAGGGTGAGGAAGTGACCTTTCAATATTACGTGCAGTATTTGCGCATTAAATTTCCTTTTTTGAGCCCTTTTAAACATGTAGCAAATTCAAATCCTTTTGCCATAGTCTGAAGAGGATAGGTACAGCAACAGGCAGGTGTTCACTCTATCTCAACAGAAGTAAAATTGGCTCACCTATGGGAGAATACAGCAAATGGAATATTAAAAAAAGAAAAATCAGAGTAAAGGGGAAAAGCACAATGAATCAAGCGACTCCTGCAGGTTACTAATGCAATCACAGGGCTGCCAGGGAGATTTTCTCGACCTTGAATGACAGGGAGGTCAGTCCTCATCCCAGAACACAGTTCCTCTTCTCCTCAGGCTGCTTCCTGGGAAGGAGAGTCAACAGTACTATTAAATCTAGGGTCAGAGGTACCACAATGATGCCCCTTTCCTCCAAAAATCACCATTCACATATTCCACTTATTTAATAAAGACAAAAATGTGTGGTTTTTTTTTAAAGAGCAAAACTCTAACGAGGATATTCCAGAAATCAAATTAAAAAAAAAGATTTCAGATACTACTGACACAACTGCAATTAACTCCTGAATCGGGTTGTACAAACCTTTCTTTTGTGTCCAGAAATCATGAAAACAGAATTAGAAGTTTTCAAGTGTAATTTTAGGTAGCTAATAATTTTATCTCCTTAAAACAGATTCAGCCTCCAAACCTTTGAGTATTCAGCTAAGTCTGAGGCTTATAGCGAACTAAAGGTATTGTTTCACACATCTACCAGTCTGGGCGCTTAACATGAATTCTCTTTATTTAAAAATCTAAAAACCCACAAATCTGGATAGTTCCACCTAGAAATTGACATATTGTTAGAGGACTCACTGTTAAAATCGCTCAGACACTCACCACAAGCTCGTCAACAAAGACAACAAAGAGTTTTCTCGATCTCTTCTTTGCTGTATCATACTTACAACACTAATTCACTGGGGTTTTTTAACAGGGTGAAGATACCTACATGAATAGCTAACTACTAGTATTAGGTCTTGTGCTCAGATTCAGTGTTCCAGACAAAACTTAGCATGTTTGAAATACTTCTTAATCTCTCTGAAGCAGCAGCTCATTTGGGAAAGACTTACTGCCAACACAACTGATCCCACTGCTCTTTAAACTAATGTGTCTACAAGATCCCAAGAGATTTTGCAGTGTTTCAAATGAGAATAGATTTATTTCTTGCATGTGGTAAGGGTTATTGCAGCATTTGGCTCTGTCAGCACAGAGGAGATAGCTAAAGGAATACTTCTGCTAAAATAGGCAAAGAATTCTTGAAGCTGAAAATGTGAAAAGTCCTCTTTTAAAAATATCTGCACCTTAAAAGCACTAACTTAATAGAATTTGAAATCAGATTTTCCGCAAGTTCTGTCAACTGTTAGAATTAAAATTGTTTACCAATTTTTACATAAGGTAGCCTGTCCAAGATGCATCCAGTGATATCTAAGGCTTGTTACAAAGCAAACCTTTCAATAAGAGCACATAAAAGAAATAATTTTTTAATTATTATTAGTACTTCAGGATTTAAGTTTCTACTAGCGACCACTAAAGGTTGAAAGGGATGTCTAGGAACGTAAAAACAAGAATATAGCAGAACTACCATTAAAAAAAGTATATTATTTCTAATATAGCTACTGTTTTTATTTTCTGAGGTTCAGAATGCCTCTATCTTCTCCCAAGGCCAGCAAAGAACTCCCCCCTTTCCACCTACATGCTAGTTTTAGACAAATCACAAGGAAACCAGTATTTTGATACACTGAACATTTATTGTCTTTCACAAGACAAAATGAAGTTTCCCCAGCCGACAAAAAGCCATCAATATGACTGTAAAGGGGACAGGGTGCAAAATTCCAGTGTACAGTACACGCAATGCATTACCTCCCTGACTACCCTGGAAGAAAGATGATTGATCGATCTCACTGCAACTAAAAATCGGGATTATAAAATATTTACAGAAAAGAACAGTAGAGAAAATAAAAACCGGACAATCATATGTGTATGAAATGCTGCTAACACTTTTCTGGCTCCTTAAAAACCTGTTCCACTACCCTCACCAGAGCATTCAGGATGTGCAAGGATTCAGGCAGAGCATAGTCATCTCCCGCTCCCACACCCCCCTCCCCAGAGTACCACTATCTCCCTCCAAAGAAGTGGGAGCACTCAATGGAAGCAGCACTGCTTTCTTTACTGTAATTTAATTCCACCAAGTGGACATGCTAGCTCTGAAAGCAGGTCCCCAGCCACACCTCATCTGCAGTGGTCTCTTCAGAGCATACTGGCAAGTTAACCTGTGGGTAGGGAACTATTCCCTGTCATGCGAGTCCTTTCGTTGCTTGCAGGAGGACCTTTCCTTCTCCTCCCTCCACAGTGGTCTGATCTGTGTTCAGAGGGGCAGCAAAGCTGACTAGGACGATGACAGGTCACAGGAGACCTTCCATTTCCTTCATGAAGGCTTCATACACATCATCTTTTGTCTGTACAGAGATGGGGGCAGATGACCCAGCCTTAGGGGCAGCTTTGGTTAATGGGAGAGCAGGCTCATCATCCTGTTTTCTCTGGGAGGCAGCTGAAGCCCCTTTATTCTCCCGGCGCACGCGCAAGGCAGTGGGCACAAAGCGAGTGATCTCTGCCTTGGGGTTAGTGATCTGTGGCTTGGCACTGATAGTGGCCGTAGCTTTCTTCTCAATGGTGGCCGCACTGGTGTCATCCGCCTTGGGGCGCTGGATCAAGCTGGGTGGGGCACTCAGTACCCCAGGATTTGGAATTGGAGCTGGTGGGAAAAGCCCAGGTGGGGCAGGTCCTAATGGAGGCACCAGAGGTGGCCGTAACATGCCTGGGCGAGGAGGAGGGATACCTGTAAGAAGAGCAAAAAAGCATGAACTGACTCCACGTCTCGGAGTCTTATCATCTTTGGTCAAAAACGTGCACAAGCTCAGAAAGCCAAGAAGGAAAAAACAACACAAAAACCTCAAGAAGATGCAGCAGAACTGGCTTAAAAAAAAAAAAAAAAGTTTTCAACGCTGCACCAAATACTGGTTTGAAAATGCTACTGCTCCTCAGAATCTGAAAGCAACGGGAGTCTGTGTATTGATACCTTTCAAATTTTAAAGTTATGATCTAAAAATAAAGCTTCTTGATGATCCATCCCACTGGAATTTCAGAGTCATCAGAAGTGTCTGACCAGGCAGAAGAAATAAATATCCCTATCTCCAACTCATTAAGTGGAGCAGCATCATAGCATACTCGGGTTATTCAGAAACAGTCCAGCAGAAGTTTAAACTCTGAAATTCCCTTTTTGAGGACTGATTTCTTGCTTCCAAACTACACACAGCAGTATGGAATTACTTGTTATTACACAGAATGAAATACAGCACAATGCAGCCACCCAGACAGGAACATAGGCAAACTAGTAACCGCTCACACTTTCTGGCTTGGTCATCATAGTAAAAACTGGGAAAATAAAGCAGGGAGAGAGTTGGTGCTGAAGCAAACAGAACATTTTACCTGGTGGGGCAGGAGGTGGCAGGCGAGGAGGAGGTCCCCGTGGAGGAGGACCTGGGGGCAGACCTGGTGGGGGGCCTGGGGGAGGGCCAGGTGGTCGCCCAGGCGGAGGGCCTGGTGGTAGAAGTCGAGGTAAAGGCCCACGCAGTCCTGGTAAACCAGGAGGTCTCAGGAACGGAGGAGCTCCTGAAAGCATGCACACAAATGAAGAGAAACTTAGTTCATGGTTAAGAAAACCCAGAACTATCCCATCAGCTAATACTAAATATCTTCAACAGGAAGATGAAAGCTGTTCTAATGCTAGCCAGCTGCCAGATTAAACAGATCTTCTAAACAAAAATCAGAGGCGGCAGTTTTTAGACTTAGAAGAAAGTTTGTTCACAACACTGAAGTATCTTCTCTCACTTGTAAAAAGGGCTCTTCCCCATGTAATGAAACAACAGCAGAGAATAGCTACTAAGCTGAGGCTGCCAGAATTTACACACCTAAGAGTGAAAGAATTTTTCAGTGTGGCATTTATTTCCCTTCTGGCCTGAGGGGTATATTTTTCTCTATTGAAAGAAGGTTTTATTGAGGTTCCCCCTCTAGAGGATATCAGAAATAAAACTGTGGGGAAGACACTGGCAAGAACTTTGCTCTCCGCCTGCTCCCTTTGGAAAAAAAGTATTTAAAAATCACATTGTTACTGAACCCATATAGAATAAAATACATTAAAATCATCGTACATACTGCTCCTTGCTACAGTCCAACTATTGATCCTTGCAGTGGAAATATAAGAACCCAAGAGACAGATTTATACACTTTTTTCGTTACAGAACAGCTTGTTACTGTTATCCAGTTCAGCTATATGGTAACTCCATTAACTTACAGAAAATAAACTGCTGTCTTCCTCTTAAAGACAAAAAAAAAAAAATATGAAGTGTTTGCCCTCAAAAAAAATGTGTTACTGATTGGCCCTATTGCTAGTAGTCTCCAAGCACTCTAATATTGCCATAAATTCAAATTAAGTACTTATTTCAACTGAGAAAAGTTTTCTTCCCTAACATGACTGAAATACTTTCTGGTGGTAGAACAGCAGAGGCCTTCACACCACAGAGCTTGTTAAAGTACCTCATCTGCAACATTCTGCAACTTCAAAGCTCCCAAACTGATACACGGTCTGTAGTACTGAGAGCCTGCATCCTTCAAACCAGAGTAAAGCTAGTATTACCTGGTGGAGGCCCAGGAGGAAGGCCAGTGGGTGGGCCTGGGGGCCTCAGGGGAGGGGCTGGAGGTGGTCCTAGAGGAGGCGGCCCAGGCATGGGAGGTGCCTGTATCTGAGCAGGAGGAACAGGCTGTGGAGGCGGTTGCTGCTGCTGTGTCTGGGAAGTTGCAGTAGATGATCCAGTCTCTGCAAGAGGTTCCTCACTGAGTTGTTGTTGCTGTTGTTGTTGTTGTGATGTCTCTTCAGATTCCGAGTCCTCTTCCTCCTCCTCCTCCTCTTCTGAATATTCTTCCACTTCTCTCCCTTCTTCAGGAATTTCCTGACCTGGAAGTGGAGACATACTCACAAAATCAGCCCACAAGTAATATCTATGCGAGTATCACAGAAACTTGAACACATAAAATAAAAAGAAAAAAAAGAAAGATAAACCTTACTTCAAAGGAAGGAAAACTGATGACATTTTATTGTTAAGCAGAAAATAACAATTAAAAAAAAAAAAACAACACACCACACAGTTCTAGATAGAGCTCTGCCACCAAGACCTATGTGTTCCTGTGGGAGCTGAAACTTCTATGACCAACCTTAACTGCAGCTATCTGATCTATGGTTTGTGTGAGTTTGTGGGGAGGGTGGGGGAACAGGGACAGTGGGATAAAGACACGACCTCATAATAAACATAATCCCCATGGTCCAAGAAACTCCAGTGCATTTAAAAGATACCGGGGTGTCTTTCTAAAACAAAATCACATACATCTTCACTCTATTGGTTAACTTCTTTCTGCAAAAGGATATTTTTAGGGAGTACAAATCCTTACAGGTTATAAGCTGAGCCCGTAGAGTATCTCACCCTTTCTTTTTCATTAAGAGGTTCACATTTCATTTGAGCAACTGTTTAAAAGCTAAGCAAGATAAAATGTGAAGAAAAAAAAAAATCCCAGTACATCAAAAAACCCTTTAAGTTGCTCCTGTAACTTCAACTCTGCTATGCAAAACACACACTACTAGATTAAAAGTAATTAAAATAACATGCAACAAACACCTAACCACAGCTTATACTCTTAGCAGATCTTGCATTATGACAGTAAAATATATAGTCTATAAAAAAAACCTATGCAAACGAAGGGAGCTTACCAGAGAAACCTTAACTGGAATCCTAATGGCATATCTCCACTTAATACATCCATTTCACTCACCTGCCATTCGTAACATCATGGCCTGGAGTGGAGTCAGTTCTTTCATGTTCTTTTTCTTTTTTCGTGACTTCCCAGGCATGTCTGCAAACCGTACGCTATGACCTGGAGAAAGCAAAGCATGGGCAAGGATGGCAGGATGTGGGAAGAAAATAACAAAAAAAATCAGAAATATTTAAGTCTTCTACCTGGTATTGGTAATGTAACATTCTAACACAGTGATGCTTCTTACCCAAGAGTTAACATCAGTGTTACTGATTATCTGAAGTTTCGCTAACCTAACATTCTCTATCAATTGGTCTCCCCCAGGCAATGAAGAAAAAAAACGTGTTATCCACAACCATTAGTAGTATGAAATTTAGCTGTCTTAGTTGTTCTAGTCACTGAAGAGTGAGTATATTTTACACTGAAGCTTAATTTTTGCAGGGTAGCCTGCCAATTCAATGTTTCAGGTGAAAAACGGCTTGTGATCTTACTAAGCTAACTCAACTGTTAAGAACACAGGTTCATCTGAAAAGATGCTTCACTTGTAAATAGTTTCGTTCTGATTCATTTACTAATAAAAATACTTCAGCTGGAATTTAGATGATTTAGAACAGAGTTAGTTGGCTAAAACTACTTTTCCCCCCAGTCAGGAAAACAGATGCAAACTCTGCTAAGTAGTGTTTCTCTTTCAAAAGAACAAACGCCAGCCTATAGCTTCCCATCATACCTGATTTCTTTTCTTCACCACCTTCCCTCTCTTTGTCATTATCACGATGCAGGAAGTCCTCTCCTTCACTATCTGCATCTGACCTATCACTGTCACTGTCATCACTACTCTCATCATGCTTGTCTTGATCCATGTCCTCAGGATAACCTTCATCTTCACTGGTACTGGACATATCGTCATCATGCCCTCGCTGTCCTGCAGGAAGCAAAGTATTAGGAAATACATAAATTCCAAATACAAAATATTCTCTCTTTCACACCAGTGTATGTCTACAGTTAGAAAAATCCCCCTAGTAACAGCCTGGACATATTGTCAACCCTTAACTGTTTAGCAGATATTCCTAAAGAGTATTTTGGCGTCTATTCATAAGATCTCCTATTAACCAGCTGGTTAATTTGTACAGCAAACAAGTGAAAGCAACTCCTATCTGCAACTCATTCGTTCATTTCTATTCAGCAATAACACATCACTGAAATACTTTGATTCTTTCTGGTATGCAATGAAGTTGATCTACCCATACACAAAAGTTTCTAGGGATGATACAGTGACTGTGAAAAGGAGGACCTCAGTTCTCCTAGCAAATGCAAACCAAGGGGTAGGGTTTTTGGGTTTTGTGTTTTGGGTTTGTTTTTGTTTTTTTTAAAATGAAGAGTTCTCTGAGAATGGTTAGGGTTTTCTAAGGGATAATATGTACAATGTTTCAGCATTGTTACAACTACGTAGGAAAATATCCAATCTGTGCAACATAATGAAAAACATAAATATCTGAAAGCTGTAATTAGAAGTTTCAACATTTAAAAATATAGCTGATAACAAAATTGCAGCTATTATGAAATGTACCAGAATGACCCCAGAGGTGCAATCACATAGAAACAGTCCGTCAAGTAGTATTAAGATCCATATTGCCCAGAGAGCACCCTGTCTAGGGCACACTATGTTCACAGCAGTACTATCTATGGCAAAACAGAGGTGCCAAGCAAAACCCCAGAGAGAAATAGTAAAGTCCTTACCTGCTTCTGAACTGTAAGAAATCTCCTCTTCTCGCCTTCGAGGAACCATCTCCAAGGTGAAACCCACTTTACGACCATACATCTGTAGGACTTGAGGTGGGGGTGGCCCTGGAGGAGGTCCAGGGGGTTTCCTGCCTGGAGGTAAACGTGGAACGCCAAGCCCAGGAGGAGCAAGTACAGAAATGGACCGAACTGGTGGTCTGGAAATAAGCAAGGAAATGAGAAATGTAGGTACACAAACAAATGAAAGCACACATGCACTTAATAGAATTCTTTAGCCTTCTGACATCATTGCTTACACAGCAGCCTTCTATATAATAACCATAAAGTATCTGTTTGTCCCAAAGAGTTTACAACCTCATACAAAGGCATGACTTCTGAAGATCAGACAAAAGCCAGCTGCTCAGAAGGCAACTGAAGACGGGGTGGGGGGGGGGCTGGAAGCAGGTGTTGAATCCCACCACAGAAGCAGAATGAAGTAACCACAAAGCTGGTGAAAACAAAAGGCTATTCAGAAAGAGAAAGAACCAGTACTAGAATGAGAAACCTGATAAACAAGTAAACAAAGAGTTTAGATATACTAGCAAGACAAAAGAACACATATAAGGCAATTTAAGGGGCCTTTATGTTCACACTGGCAGGGCTTTAAGTTTTACTGATACGCAGAAAGCCAAATGCTAGAAGACATAATGTACTACTGAAAGCAATTTAAACAAAAAATCTGTAATAGTAGGGAAACATTACAAAGGGCTTTGTTTAAAAGAAAGCACAATTCACTTGCACAGAATTCCTGATTTCTGTTAGTCAATATTATCTCTGTTTCTACCCCTAGTTCCTCCCCAGTAATAAGAGTGCTCCTTGTTTTACTTCTCCTCCCAAGTTTCTTTTTCTGCTTACCCATAGGCCGATGTCTTCTTGAGGATAGAAGGTGGTTGGGCCCCTGGAAGGGGAATGTCCTGTATGAGGATGTTGGAGGGAGCATGCGGCATATCTGGTAAGGGGATACTTTCCACTTCAACATGCTGAGCATTCTGGCGGAGGGGAAAGAAAAAGGTGAGAATAGGTTACTCCCACAGAAGCTACAGCACAACCTCACTACCTTTGACAGTATAGAACACACAGGACCTGCCATCAATTCTCAAAGGTGTCCGTTCTGAGGGCATGTTACCTTCCAGCTGTCCGTGAAAAAGTCCACAGTAAAAGCTTTCAACATAAAGCAAAGCACATGCAGTGCACCCATAAAAGGCTTTAGTATTTCAGTCAAAACACTGTTGGTTTTCATCTCCTTTTAGACCTCAAGTCCCCAAAGCAAAGAGGATGCAGACAAGCATGCCTGTATTTAAGTATACAGAAGGCATAAATCAGAGGCTCCTGCATATTCCAAAGAAAAAAAAAAAATTACAGATACTTGCACTTCAGCAACATTATGTTCTCCAATATGGTAGTGAAGAATGTCAGAGAAAGCTTTTTAAAGGAATGCCAAAAGATTCTCATTATTTCCAGCAACAGATGTAGCAGAAATTCACAGAAATATCAACTGCACACTCACAGACTCTCTCCAATACAGAAAAAAAATTTGCATATTGTTGACTTGCAACATAAATCTCCCTTTCCCCTGTAATTTCATGTTGAATGAAATCAGTGTATCAGAGACAAATACAGATTTGAGAACCCCAATGCTGTCCTCACTGAAATACTGTAACTGGAGATGCTATGCAAGTTAATACAAGTAGTTAATATGGGCCACATAACATATACATTGATCTCTATTTATAATGTTCCCTTCCTTCGTAACCATCACACCTAACGAGCAGGCAAATAGTACACACTACTACAGTTAGAAGCCTGAAATATAATAAGCATTACCTTGACAGCATCAAAATACTGGCTGAGTTGTGATCTCTTCTGCTCATACTCCACTTCCAACTTCCGCAGTTCTTTATAGATGTCAGGATTCTCCTTCTCGTAGAGGCGCAAGATGCGTTCAAAGGTCTCACGGAGTTTTTTGCGTTTATCCTTTAGCACTTTTTCATTAAGTTGTGGCTGCTGCACTGGGTTAAACTCTAATCCAAGACAGCAAAAAACAACCCAAAAATTCTTAAGTTACTCTACTCCACAACTGTGAGGAATGAAACAATTTCAAAGCAAACAACTTCCAAGCCCTATTTTCAGGAAGTCTTCAGCCTTACGACAATGCCCTCCTTCAACTTTAAGTCGCTATGACACACACTACGCATTCCTTGTATCAGCCATCTTCCTGGGGGAGAAAAAAAGTAATCTTTGATAGCACCACACCAAATCATAATCAATCCCCAATTATTCACAGGATCTTCGCTTCTAACAGGAAAGAAAAAAGGTGACTTCACTTTCGCCTCTCAGTCGTCCCTCGAAATGACCTTATGCGTCTACACAAACTAGAGTCCAACAGCTGGTACCTCTCACTCACCCATCTCATCCAATTTTTCCATGTCCCGAATAATCTGCTTTGGGTCTTTCATCTTCAGTACGGCGGCTCGTACCATCATTCGTTGCTTTTTGTTCTAAAATCAGAGATCAATGAGATCAGAAAAATGTCACATGAGAAAGAGATAGAACCTTTGTACCAAATACCCTCCTCCCAATATTCTCAGTCTGCAGAAACAAAACACACCTCAAAATGGCCTGCAAACATTAACAATGGCACACATCAGCAGCAAAGGTAATTAAAACTTCTGGGAATTTTAATTCCACTATCTTGCTATTTACAAAAGTTTCTATAATTCATTCACTCCAATTAAACACATACAATCACCACGACAAATCAACTGACAAAACATCTACAATAAAACATGCTAAAAAGTAAGTTTATTTGTGGTTTGGTTGGTTTTTTTGCTTTGTTATGTTTTTTTTTTTAATTCCTAAGTACTTACAACAATGTTTGAAAAAGCTTTAATCATCACAAGTTAATAAATAGTAGATGATGAGATCTGATCGCTCAAAACAAGATTTCTATGTTTTCTTAAACCTCTTGTTTGGACATTATTTTCCAAAGTGAATCTTAGGATATCAACCAAAACATCTGTAGCCTATTCATCAGCCATGGCCCATTACAATCACAAACACAGTACATAGTACAGTGAATGCCAAGTAAACATTCCTGATCTCTTTATTTACCTTCTTTAGTTCCCTTTTCCGAGCTTCCTTCCCTAGAGAGGAGGGGAAAAGAAAAAGAAAATAAAAGCTTCAGAGAGAATCAAATCCATGAAGAATCTCTCCTTCATCAAGGCCAGTGCTGTTTCTCAACAGTCGGCTCATTTTACAAAGACTGTAACTTATCTTCCCAGAGAGGGAGAAATACAGCATGAAATAGATTTCCTTTTCACATGTGTTACAGTAAGAAAAGAAGATATAGCAGTCTTTCTGTCTGCAGAAGCAAGGGTGTTTCCAGACAAAAAAGAACAATAGGGACTAAAAATTATAGTGATGTGTGCAGTCACATAAGGATTGCTGCCTAGAACCTGAAATAGAGCTGACAACAGACAATGCACTTTAAAAATAAGCAGGCTTTGAGTATGCATATGAAATAAAGCACATTCACTGTGGAATTCTGGATTTTCTTTATCTGCTTAGCACTGATAACATCTGGCACATTAACAACAGGAAAAAACCAGCATGCAAGCAAACAGCCTTCTCAGGAAGTTTTTACACCAGCCAAAACAGAGGTAGTATTTTTCAAGTTAGGGAAACTCAGTTCTGATTCACAAGTGAGAATCTTATCCTCAGAGAAAGCTTTTTTTATCTGCTTCCCTAGGACACCCTCCATTCCCATCTGCTTGGCTTTTATGGATACTTACGGGCCTGATCCGTGGGATTCATAAACTTCCCACTCTTGGTGGACGATGTAGATCTCCGCCCCATTTTGACTTTTTTTTCTTCTGCCTCAAAAAAAAAAAATTAAAAAAAAGAGGGAGAGACCTGGAAAAGATGACATGGTTTCAGGTACTATGCACCAATACCTCCGGTATGCTTATTTCTCCTCTCTATATCAGCAGAGATGCTCCCTCAAAAACCTCAAATATTTGTGAGGTCCTCAAACCCTACTACACACTCAGACATTCACATCAAAATCACCCTACTTAAATAAACAGTAGGACTTGGTTAAAGTACCTACTTACTACTACTTTACTAAGTATCTACCGTAAACTAATCAACCAGTTCATTATACACTCCAAGATTAAAGCCCAGAAGCTTCTTGCTTACACTACAAAGGGGCACATGGGAGGGAGAAATACACTTTCTGTTTTACTAAGAGCGTATCACAGTCCTTCTAGCTTTTCATTTACTCTCATAAGAGCTCTTCAATTTTTACCTTTCCATTCATCTAATTTTAAAATGATTCCCAAAAATTTCCTCCTTTCCTCAGCCTGACTTCCTCAGCCCAGCACCCACTCTACCCATAAGCAAATGTTCTGCACACACACCTGTGTCATCTTCTTCTCCCCATAGACCACTGTTACACCACTGCCCTTATGCTCTCTGCCTCCATCAGTATTATTTTAAGCTGTGTTATGACAACCAGAGAAGAAAAAATTTTTCTGGAAAGAATTATTTCTTGTCTTTAGACATTTCTTCAACATGCAGATGATTACAGAAGTGTCCAAACTACAGCCAGGGATGTTGCCTCTCTCACAGTTCTGATCTCCCTCCACATCCAGCCCTACTTCCCTGCCAAAACACCACCACGGTGTGGAAAAATAAAAACAAAAACAATTGAACAACCCACAATATCCAACAGTTTCCACCCCAAAATCCAAAACACAATCTGAAATCTGGGAGTTGATGGGATGCAGATTTTTAGTCACCACACTGCATCCAAATAGACTGCAACCAAAGTAAAAGCATTCACAAGTTCAGTCTGAAATTCTTGGCAGCCTCACTGTAGTTGCTATTTGCATCCTGCTTCCCTAATTACAGAAGATGCTACTTTCAAACCACTAAATGACATGGCCCCCCTCTTACCCCCTAAAAAGAACTTTAAGCACAGTGCCTCATTCAGTGCTTCAAGGCCTTGCAGAAGGCGTTCCCGGCAGGCTCCAAGAACTGACCTCCTTCAATGTGCTGACCAGCAAAGATCTACCGACCGCTGCTCGCGGCTCATCCTGCCAGGTTACGCTCACAGCTGGCCTGCTGTTTGCAAGAGCACCCCATGGTTTGTGAGCACCAATAACACGCTTACTACTTATAAGATTACACTGATTTTTTGCGAGACACTATCATTTTTTTAGGTGGGAAGCTCCCCAGACAGAGCTAGGAGTTACATTTGCACCCCGCATTTCCCAGGTTCCTAACATTTAAAGTGTAAAGGGAAAGAGAACAAGTTTCCGAACCCTCGATCCCAAACCCTTTCAGGACACAAAGCAAAGAGCTTCCACGCAACAAGTTAACAGCCGATGGGGAAAAAAAAAAACAAACAACCCCTGAATTCATGATTTTTTTTTGGCCACCGGGGAACGCGGCAAAAAGCCTCCCAGGAGGCACACGACAGCCCCCCCTCCTCCCCCAACGGAGGGAGGAAGAGCAGGCGGCAGCGCAAACCGCCTCCTCTCCTCTCCTCCCTTCCCCTTCCCCTGGCCCGGCCCGTCCCGCTCCTCTCCTCTCACCCCTCCGCCCGGCCGGGGCGGCCCGGCTCCCTCCTGCTGCAGCGGCCTCTACAACCCCCGCGCTCCTCGCCGCCGCGGCCCCACCGCCATCTTGAACCGGGACCGAGTGGCGCGCCGCCGTAAAGCGCAGCTGCCGCGCCGCGCAGAACCGCGCTCCGGAAGTGGGCGGCTTTAGCGCGCCAGCTCCAACTCTATGATTCCGGTGCTCTTTTCTCCCCCGCGCGGAGGCTCCTCTATGGTTGGGCCGGGGGTGGGGCCGGGAGGCGGGGAGGGGGCGTGGCTGGAGGACTCGCTGGGCGCGGCCGTTGGCCCGCGCCGTCCCCTGAGGCGGCCGCCATGTTGTACGGCTTTAGTTCTTTGTCCGCAGCAACACGGGGAGCAGACGGCCAGTGTTTGCGGGGTTCTGGTGGGGACGCGGTGGCCACGCACAGCCCTGTCACGTACGGCGTCGCTGGAGAGGGGGGAAGCTGGGGCCGTGCAGCTGGGCCGCTCCTCCTCGCAGCGCTTGTGGGCTGCCGCCATGACAGCGCCGAGCTGGGGGGTGCTGCCGCAGCCCTAACGGCTTTCTCCCAGCAGCGTCTGCTGGCTGGCGTGGAGGACAGCAGTCCCCTCGCACTTCTGTGCGGTACTTCTGTCCTGCTCCTGCGAGAGAAGCGTCAGCAGACGGGTTGGCCCCAGGCTGGTCGTTGCCATCTTTGAATGGCCGAGCGTAAGGCCGGTCAGAGGCCTAGAGAGAGCAGGAATTCCTCCTCGTGTTGTGGGACGGTTTCACGCACCAAGCAGAAGCAGAGCTAAGCTGTTGCTGCTCCGCTGGGTGCTCTCCCTTGCATCTAGCCGGTTGGGTGCATGTCGCGCTCAGTTCAAGAACAAACAACTAACGACAAGAAATACACAACTGTTGGTAATGCGAGCAAACTCAATCAATTTTCTTATTGCTAGAGCTGGAGGAAAGAGTTTGGGAAGGTCCCAAGCTGATGGGCAGGTTTTTGCCTCAAAACCACGCTGTTACGGGTTGTTACGGGAGGATGTTGCCACCCCCCTCTATGAGGTCATGGGCAGCTCTGCTAGCTGCCTGGGGACGCTGGCCCAGCCTCTGTGAGCTCACAACCTCCTACAGAGGCTGTTGTCCCTCTAAGCACCACCTTCAACACCTTCCACCCCCTCATGGGCACAAGGTCACCTGCCACCCCGGCTGTTGCAGGCAAGCCAGCTTTCCTTTAAGACCACCAGGAAGAAGGATCTATCACAAGGTGAATAAAAATTGTGTATCTATGTTCCTGACTGCGTATGCTGCGTCCCCTGACGCTGCTTAGAATTTGCTTTCAAGAAAATGTGGACAAGCTGTCTGAAAAGTACAAGAGATTTGGGCTTTTTTTAACTCCGCTGTTTTCATACAGCAGTGATTGGCATTCTCACAAAGATACGTACAGAGGTAGTGGGTTTTCTTCCTAAATTAGAATATACATTTGCACATAGAAAGTCAGCAGAAGCCAGAAACTCCTGTCTCTCCAACACTCAAATATTGCTTTTCTGCTGGTTGACAGTCTCTTGCCTCTAAACAAGTATTGCTAAACTGAGTGCCACTTGTGTCAGGAGATGGGAGATGTCGTATCTTGGAGAAGTGATGCTTCGGGTCACCATGTCACCCACCACAATACGTGGTGTGAGGCAAGGAGGTGTTTTTTGCCTCCTCTAAATTGCTTCTCCTGACCCACATCGCCCAGTCTGCAGCTTGTGCTGGTCCCAGGTTCTCAGTCCCCGGCACCCATCCATGCTCCTGAACCCTGGGCTTTCTCCCTGATGCCTGGTAGAGCTGCTTGAGAGCCGGCAGCTGCATTGCCATCTAGTGGATTTTGAACACAAAAGCAAAGAGGAGTCAGAAAAGATGATTGGAAGTGGGAACATTAGGAAAAAAAAACCACCACCAAAACCTGGAATGGAAGAGTTATGAAGCCAATGGAGAGCTTCACTGTTGTAGGCTCACCCATCTCTTTACTTTCACAGGCACGATCTCGTTATTAACATAATAATCTAATACTGAGTATTAATAAACAAGTATGAATTCAAGTATGCTTTTAGTATGAGGGAAGCTGGTACTAAAAAAGGAACCTGTACACAATCCTACTATACTAGTCTATCATGGATATAAAAAAGAATTTATAAATTGCATTTATAATGAAGACTAATCTTTTTTCATTATTTGGTTTAAGATTGGTTTTTCAGACAGAACAAAAAAAAAAAAACCCAAGTACAACAAAGAGAAGTCTTCTATTCAGGTACATTTTTATTAATTCTTAAATTACTTTTTTTTTTTTCCCAAAAATCAAAACCAAAAAAACAAACCACAACAAATCAGAGCAAGAGACTACAAATCATGTTCTTTCTTCCAGCTTTTTTTTTTAAATCTGAAAAAATAAGAATCTTTGCTAGCATATTGTAAAATGCAGAATCTGGGCATGCTCTTGGCAACTCCACATTGGTGCGACTAGGTAAAGCACGTGAAAATAAATTCAGTGCATTAATAGGGCTGTAATCCTACAGACACTTGCATGTGTGTATAATCCCTTTTCAGTCAACAGAGAAGCAACTGTGAGCAGAAATATTTACCTGTGGGTTGGCAGGAGCAGGGCATTACTGACCTTACAGGGTCGTTCACAGCCAGGCATGCCTGGAACACTACAACCAGTTTCTCTCAGTGTAGGACAAGACTGTGTATGTTTGCCTATAGACCCATGCTTCTCTTACCTGCTAATCTACTGGGATTAAAGTTTATTTAAAGAAGATCTCTGGCTGGCTCCTTAGGAAGGGGTGGGACAGGAAATGGCAGTTAAATATGCTTCAGCTGGTCCTTGTAAGCACTTCTGTGAACAGGGAATTCAGCCTATTAGATTTAGCACTAATCCACACCAAGAGTTTAGCCACCACAGCTGTCCTGATGAGTCCTCCAGATGACAACATGGACTGGCTTGTTGAAATTGTTTTCTCCCATCATGTTGTCATCTTTGATACAGAAACACAGAGAAAAATCACACTTTCTCACCACTGCTGCTCCAGCAGTGAATATTATTGTCACTATTACAAACTACAGTTCAAGATTATCTGCAATGCATTCCAGAAAACAGCTGAAGGAAAGGTGTGAAGTATTTGAAGCATTGCCTCCCAGAAGTACCTATAAACCAGTTCCCTATTAATATATTTCAGCGCCAAGTCCCTGCTCTGTTGCATCTCTTGCTCTGCTGCCACTAAAAAGAAAAAAAGCCATTCGTAGTTCTTTTACCATAATGAATCAAAAAGGTTTCTGCAGGCATAGCTGCTGCAGCCGCTGTCACAGCAGGAGAGAGAACTCCAACTTCAATTCACTGAACCTGCTGTCTCACCAAAGAAGTCACTTCATGTATAGCACGCTGGTATTTTTCTGAGGCTGCTTTAAACTCAGCCAGGTGCTTCTCATAGCTTCTCACAGCTGCCAGAAGCTGATTCCTCTCCACAGCTCCCAGGATGGCATGGAGGATCATTTCAATGCCAAGCCCGAGAATGGTGATGGTGATTCCCCCAAGAACAGATGCCCCAATCTGTGCAAGGAGGCTGACAAGCTTGCTAACAGTGAGAGTGATAAAATTGGAGCCAAGTAGTTTGATAGCTACCATCTCTGCTGTTGAAGTTGCTTCTGCAAGAATGATGGAAAAAACTTTATGGGCTATTGCAATTTTCTCCAGCTCGGGCTCTTTGATGTCATACAGCTTCTGGTACAGCACAGGCTCTAGCTTTTCCTTCATGTCGCTGTCAATCTTCTGTACCTGACGCTGAATCTCACGCATTGCTTGAATGATAATGTCACAGTTTTCCTTGACAGTGCTGCTTTCTCTCATCTGAATGTGGGTAATGGTGCAGCCCAGGTGTTCATTCAGCACTCCAGCCAGCTCATTTGTTGCATGGAAATTTGTGGACATACAGTCGAGCAATTCCTGGTGCAGATTGATCAGTTCTTGTCTTCGCTTGGGGTTATCTGGGTAAAGGAGGTCACTCAGCGCCATTCTTCAGAAACAGGCTATTTTAAGAGAGATAAGAAATCTCTTACTCTGTTCAACACCCATAGCCCTAGCCCTTAAAGAGCAGTGAAATGTCCTTTGCCTCTGCCTCACTGTTTCTTTTTATACTCAGCAGGTCAAATGCCAAGACATAGCTTGTAAATGCAGAAATGCCAATCCTTGTTTTGGATCTTTAGCCAACTGATTGGAAAAGGACCTTATAAGACATTGGACATACTCATAGCAACAGAAATAGCTGACAAATATGTAATTAGCAGACTGGTAAAATGAACATGGGTCATTCTTCACCTTGGAAACTGAAGTTACTAGAAGGTGAACTAGTTACCTAAAAACCTGAACAATCTCATCTAACCAGAAAAATCTAAAATAAGCTGTGGAAATGAAAGGCCTGTTCTAGACACATTTTTGTATCAGGCTATTTTTTTCCAGTTAATATTAGCGGGTGCTCACCAAGCTCCTAGCACATGGCTGGGCAGAATCTGGCCCTGCCTTATTGCTTTACAGACCAGAGCACAAAATTTAACTTCTTCACTTTTTTTAGCTCCCCTAAACACTTGTGTGTAATCCTTATGGTCACTATTCTTCTCTGAGCCATCACTGCTTTGCCAGCAAAAAGACATATTTGGTATATTTTTCTTCATCACCTGCATGTCAGTATGCAGAGTCCAAAGTGACTGAGTTATGAGTGAGCATGGAGTTACTCCTCATCACCAGGCTTCTGTAATCAATTCTGTGCTACTTCCTTTTAACTCATCATCAGCTGCGAAGTAAAAATTATTTAGCATGATTTTTACTTAAATGCATGTGTCTTACTTTGCAACAGGAGCAAGCTATGAATGAGTAGGATGGCTCGTTTCTCTGTTGGTACTTTTGCATTCTCAGCCCTGTTATTGCAAATCTGGGCCACTTTTATGCAGTGCTTTATATTTTTCCAAGATAAATAAATGTCTTCTTGCTGTCAGTGCCTACATATCACAGTTACAGCGACAAATAGGTAGGTGTAGGAGACTAGCTGGATTTTTCTCTTTAAATGATACCTTTGTGTCATTTTGGTCCTTTGTAGTTCTTGCATTATCTGCCAACTGCAAATCACCTGACACTGACCCAGCTGTATTTTACTAAACGCACCCTCCCCCACAAGATCACTGTAGAAAACCAGAATTATTTCAACAGTCTCCTAGTCAACTTTTAGTCTTAGTGTTGAAATACAAGCCAGTCTGAAGAGAGTTTTTTCCACAATATTTTGTGCAGTACTCTATGTTTCAGCCACTTACCTTGTAGCTCTGCCAAGAGAATAAACTCTTTAACACATCTTTCTTTTTCTTCAAGCTGGAAGGAGCAAAGTACATATACAGTAAAGGTTTGTGATTTTCAGGAAACATAAAGCCATGTCAATACAAGGTGTGAATTCATGTCAGTCTTGCCTCAGGGATTCCTCTCTGACTCAGTGTGATATTAGATCCTTTTCACACCAGTGATGTTTTGTTGAAAGGCCATTGTTTTTCCTTATTTGTAGAAAATGAGAAGACAAAATGTTCTAAGAAGAACAACACTTCAACAAACATTTTACATACTAGACAGGTGTGGAGGAGACTTTTAGCATCTATTCTTTATGTGTTATTGTTTCAGCTTCTAATAACTGCTCTAGATTTTGTCTCCTAATGCTAAAATTACCTCTTACTCTTCACATCAAAACTTCTGCTAGTCTTTACATTTGCTTTCTAGAGTTAGACAGACCACATATATTTCCATATTTCTAACTATTTCTCCAGCTCTAGGAAGATTTTCTCCAGAAGCTTTTCTAATTAAACATTTAGACTGCCTACCTGATCTTGTCTGAGTGCGCCTGCAACCAGCTGAATGTGTATGGGACAGTGACTTCATCCTCTTTCCCCTGTGTTCCTCTGGTGGTTTCCAGCAGCATGTGATGAGTGAGGGATCCAGAGGCTGGGCTTCAGCTGGGTCCTGTTGCCTGCCTACTTGTCATTAATTCTATTGTGTGATGTTTACCCAGCTTCATTTTATTTTCTTCCTCCTTTCCCCTTCCAGTTCTAACACATTTCAGTTTATTTCATGCTAGTTCCCAAGTGTTAGGTCCTCCAAAGGCCTTCTGTTCCTGGAGAGAGTAGGTACAGCATGAATCGCCCTGCCTACAGCAAAGGTGCCATCACAGGTACCTACAGCCATGCTGAAAGGGGATGGTATCACTTGCTGTTCGCAGAACATAGAACATGTAGGACAGTGCTTTTCATGCATACAAATACAGGATTAGTATTTGTACTGGGATTTATAAATTTCTGTTGTTTATAAGCAAAACACTAGTGATTGCAGCTGTTCCCTGAAGTAATGAATTGTTGCCATGACTGGTTTTGTACACCTGCGAATTATGGAAAAAAGTTGAACAGTCCCACACAAGTAGAAAAATAGATACCACAGACAGTGAAAACAGACTTTGTCTGTCTCCGTGTTTTCTCACAACAGACTACAGCAGTAAGACAAGCTTGTACTTCTGCCTTCATCCAAGCTAGACATCTGCCATGCTCTGATCCTCAGAAAAATAGACCTGCTGCCCGCTAGGCTCTGGTCATGAATGCTGCCACCCCAGCAGAGAATGGTTGAGTTCTCAGATGAAAGTAAAAGATCAAGCATAAAATGAGTACGCTGCAATTGCCAGCGTGTTTTCCTCTGAAAGCCGAGCTATTGTATTCAACCCAGAGCCAGAGTACTAAACTCCCCTTGTTTTCAGAGCTGTAGGCGTGAGAAGATGAGCTGAGAGAGAACACTAATGATTTAACTATTACATTTCTGCAATGGTCAATTAGTTGTGACTCCTTTTTTTAGCTGAGAATGCCATGTAGTCCTGAAATACTTCTTCCAATATTGAACTGAATTGACTTGATCAGGCTGGCAACTGCCTCTGTGTCACATTCCGTAGGCTGGAAAATGATTTCAGATCTTCAAGGTTTACAGTGGATGCAAATTCTTCTCTTCTAAAGTCTTTACCATTTGCAACATGACAGAAAAATATTTAAACAATAAGCAAGCAGTTTTATTCCTAATTTACTCCAGGTTTCTAGGAAAGATTGACAGCTATTGTTTCAGACCTATTAAATTTGAGGTAAGGACTTCATCTGGAGTGTCTGTCACCCTTCCTTACTGCAATTTGCCAGGTCCTCTCCTCTGATGCCGTGAGAGTAGAAGAAGTGGTGTGGAGCCCCAGAGCCAGCTCAGGCTGAACAGCAGTGGAGGCTAAAATCAATTTTGCCATTTCACACAATTTCAGATCACTTTTGCCACAGGAAGGGAAAGGAGGAAGAGGCAGAGGGCTGAGCTGAGCAGTGAGAGAAAAGACATAAAAAGTGTGCAGTGGGAAGTGGCAACTGCTTGGACACATCTAACTGCACATCTAACCACAGCAATAGCTGATGAAGCATGTCTGCTGCATCCAGTCTGGCTTTCCAGGGCTCTGGGACAAGCAAAGGCAACATCAGGAGCAGTCCCTCAGCTGCATGCTCTCTCAGGACTGTGCCTGCAGTTGGCCTTGGGAGAACTCTTAGGTGCAAGCAGAAGGACGTAACTTCCTTAGCTGTCAAAAAAGAAGGGAGCTCAGTCAGGAGAGTGTTTTGTGCTTCCGCCCACCACAGGATGCTTGCAACATTTAGCCACTCTATGAACTGACAGATAAGGGTCACTTCACGGGAAAATGTAGCCTGGCAAAACATTGCATTACTCAGTCGTCAGTCTTGCTTCATCTCTTGTATGTAGATGTCTGATGCATTTGACTTTGCTTTGTCTGTTCCCCCCTCTCCAGAACCGGAGTTTAATTCTGTGTAGACCCACCAGTATATACAAACTGAAGGATTTTAGTTCTAAGGATGATGTAAAGTATATTGTTTGCTAGGATTCACATAAATTTACCAATAAACATGAAATGGCAAGAATATTTCACTTACAGCACTTCCCTTGCTTTTCAGATTGCATGCTGAAGTCATACTTCCTGCAGCCGGAAGAGTAACGATACTTGCAGCTGTTTCCACCGTATTTTGCTGGCCTGCCTGATAAGACCGCTGCGAAGACTGACAAAGAGCGTTTTCTGTGCTTTCTTCTAACTGTGATGTCTTGGGGGAGGGTGGGTCAGGTGGGTTGATAATTTGTAATATTGATTTCAGAAATGTACCATTCTAACTGAAAATATATCCAGTCTTATTCCCCTGGGTCTTATGGATTTCCTCTGCTTGCTTTTCAGAGTCAGACCCCACTCCAGAAATGTTAGCCAGCCTTGGTTTTGACAGTGATAGGAAAGGCTGGTGAGGGCCTGCCAAAATCTGCATGACTTAGTGTACATCTGTCTCTTCAACCAACACAATATTCCGACTCCTCAATGCGCATCTTGGCACCAACTTCCCCGTCATGGCGGTAAAAGAAAACTTCAGCATTAAAGACAATCTGCAGCTCCTGGTCAGTGCTTTGAAAGAGATGCAAGCCACCATGGAAACAAAAGACAAAGATGTACAGGAAAGCATCAGACACAGTTTGTGTGCTAAGATCGCTGGTCCCATCACCTCTCCGCAGGGCAAGATAGCTGCAGTAAAGGAACTTTATGACCATTACAAGAGGGTTGTAGAAAGCATCATGGGAGCACTTGTTGCAGCGATGATGAAGCATGACAATTTCCCTGACATAGTGGAGTCTGCTATTCATCAGTTATTGAGTTCACCTGCCTTATCCCTCCAAGTATCAGAACTTCTCATGGACTATGCTGATATTGTGAAGATGCTGCAACAAAATGAGCGTGACCCCCCCCCAGATAAAAATCCACCGTCACATTAAAATGCTCTATGATATGCAGCAGTTAGTGGGGTCCTTACAATGGCTCCGCAACATTGTCTTGATCCCTCCTGAAATCATGGCTCCCCTGTATGATCTCTTAAAAGGAAAGAACCCATGGGAACAAAAAACTCTAACAACAGAAGCAGCAAACTCTCTCGACTTTATCGAGCAACAGGTATTGTCAAGCACACTTGCCAGATGGAATCGAAATCTGCCACTTGATCTGTATGTACACTTCACAAAAGGGGGGGGAGTGGGAGCACTAGCACAGGGCCCCCCTGAAAAAGCTCAACCAATACAATGGGTAGTTCAGGGAAAACCATCACGCGCATTCTCT